>WNFR01000080.1_pt1 | contig 107598 bp, 77 predicted proteins | sample 5400221 | NCBI WGS metagenome assembly WNFR01 (sample SAMN13153357, study PRJNA577476) | soil metagenome | isolation source: 40 cm soil under Madrone tree | place: USA:California | collected 2016-06-14
GTCGACTGGGTGCTGTCACCCGATAACGAAGAGCGGGCGGCAGCACTCGTACACGAATTGGAAAAACGCAGCGTTGCCTGGCGGCCGCTCGGTTCCGGCAGCAATGTGCTCGCCGATGACGGCGCCCATCATTACGCGATTCTGAGTCTGAAAGAATTGAAAGCCGATCCGGTCTTCGCCGCTGATCGAGTTTCCGTGAGCGCTGGGTATTCACTGCCTCGTCTCTGTATTGAATCGGCGCGCCGAGGTCTTTCCGGGATCGAAGGATTGAATGGGATACCGGGCACTGTGGGAGGGGCGTTGTGGATGAACGCGGGAGCCTACGGCCAGGAAATTGGGACCGTAGTTGAAACAGTGCGAGTAGCACGCGGCGGCCGTGTGGTCGAGGTTCCGGGTAGCGAGGTTAGTTGGAATTATCGCCACACATCTTTTCGCGACGGCGAGTTGCTGCTGGGCGCGACTCTCCTGCTGCGTAAGGGAGATCCGCAAGAGATTGCCGCCCGCATGGAGGCAGCCAAGAGTCAGCGGATGTCGACGCAGCCGCATGGCGCACGGTCTGCCGGGTGCTTCTTCAAAAATGCGCCGGCCAGCCCGATCGGCACTGGCAAGATGATTGATGGCCTGGGGATGAAGGGCACGCGGCGCGGCGGTGCAGTGGTTTCCCCGAAGCACGCGAACTTTATCGTTACCGAGGGCGACGATGCCAAAGCGGCCGACGCTTTGGCCCTGGCTGAGGAGATTCGGGAACGCGTTAAGCAAGAACACGGAATCGATCTGGAGTATGAAGTCGAGTTGTGGAGTAGTAAGTAGCACAAGATTCCAGGAAGCTATGAAGCACCTTTTTCAAAACCCGCGCTTCGCGGGCTCAAGAAAAAACTTCATCAACTTATTCAGAGGTCCCTTCAGTCCGTCCAGGCGAGGGGAGGAAATCACAGACTGAAGTCTGTGTCACTTAACGATATGAAAGAACAAGTCATCGCATCACGCGGCGCGCGCAGTCCAAGAGGCGCCGCGGTCCAATCCAAAGGCTTCGTGCAGCGTCCGGCGCGGCGGGGCGGTCCGAACGCCGATAGAGCGAAGGGTTTTTCGCCTCGGGTGCTGTTTGCCTATGTGCCATCGGTGTTGAAGTTTATTTTGGTGATTCTTGCGGTAGTCTTTCTGATCGTTGGATACCGAGTGGCAGCATCGGCTTCATTGTTCCAGGTACGCGGAGTCGATGTGACAGGGGCATCCCGCACGTCCGCCGAAGAGATCGAAGGTCTCACACGACGGGCGGTGGCGCACACCGGAGTTTGGCGCGCCGATCTCTCCGCGATTAGCGCTGAATTGGAACGCTTACCCGGCGTACGGCGCGCGGTAGTTAGCCGGGTCCTGCCGGATCGCTTGCGCGTCCGCATCACCGAACGCTTGCCCGCCGCAGTAATTCGAACTTCTTCCGGACATTTCTTTTGGGTGGACGAAGAGGGAGTCGCGCTGGGCGAAGTGCAACCGGCCGACAACGTCCCATCGTTCTTCATTCGTGGCTGGAACGAGGATGGTACCGAAGACGCGCGCGAGGGAAACACCGAGCGCGTGAAGAAATATCTGGAAGTCGCGCGCGACTGGAATGCGTTGGGCCTGTCGCAACGAGTGAGCGAAGTTGACCTGATCGATCTGCGCGGTGTGCGCGCACAACTCACAGGGGATGATTCGCAGATCGAGGTGAGACTCGGAGGAGAGGAACTCGGTGCGCGTCTCAAGCTGGCGCTGGATACTTTGGATCAGTACAAGCAGACTCCGCGAGGCTCGTCTATCACTTATCTTGATTTGCAAAGTGGACGAATCGTGATTGGCACCAGTTCCGGCAGTAAAGTTTCGACTGCGACTGAGACCGGCGATGAATCGAAACCCAGCGACGCCGCGTCAGCGGCATCCAGTACTCAAAAGCCAACCGCAGTGGCTAATGCAAACCGTAGCTCCGTAACTGGTGAGCAACGTCAAAAAGCAGCACGGACCGTTGTGGAACGCGAGTCCGCGAACACTTCTCGCATTCGTTTGCGATAGCGGATCAGAGAAAGCTAAATGGCAAAACGCACAAATCACACGATTGGTCTGGACATCGGCACAAGCAAAGTGACGTGCATCGTCGTCGGTCCCGGCGAAGAGGGCCTGCTTGAGATTCTGGGCCTCGGTGAAGCCGAAGCGCGTGGCCTGCGCAAAGGAGTAATTGTTAATCCCGATGCGGCTGTCGAAGCAATCAAGAAAGCGGTCGAAGAAGCCGAGCGTATGAGTGGCGTCTCAGCCGAGGAGGTCACGATCAATCTCGCTGGATCGCACATCATGGGTTTCAACGGTCAGGCGATTGTCGCCGTGGCCGGTCGCGATCGAGAGATTACTGCCGACGACGTGCGCCGCGCCATCGATTCTGCCTGCACTATTCAACTTCCCGCCGGTCGCGAAATTGTGGACCGCTTGCCACAGGAATTCATAGTCGACGATCAGGACGGAATCAACGATCCAGTGGGCATGACCGGAGCCAGACTCGCGGTAAAGGTGCACATCGTTACCAGTCCGGTGACCGCTCGTCAGAATGCCATTAACGCGGTAAATCGGGCTGGATTGATCGTCGCAGATATGATCCTCGAGCAACTTGCGGCGGCCGAAGCCTCGCTCACGGATGACGACAAGGAATACGGCTCGGCCCTCGTTGATATTGGCGCCGAAACCACCGGCTTGTGTGTCTATCAGCGCGGCGCCGTACAGCACACCGCGGTGTTCCCGCTGGGTGGAGCGCATTTTACCAATGACATCGCCTTCGGTTTGCGCACTCCGATTCCGGAAGCCGAGCGCATTAAGCGAAGTGTCGGCTGCGCCTCGAGCACATCGCTCAGCGACGACCAGCGTGGCGAGATGGTCGAGGTACCGTCCGTTGGTGGGCGAGCGCCGCGGCAGTTATCGCGGCAAATTCTCTGCGACATTTTGCAACCACGCGCAGAAGAAGTGTTGATGCACGTCTCTGATGAAATTAGGGATTCGGGCTGGAATCGGCAGCTGTCAAGCGGCGTGGTTTTGACCGGGGGCGGAGCGATGCTCGATGGAATGATCGAAGTGGCTGAACAGGTCTTTGACGCGCCGGTGCGAATCGGTTATCCCGAACGCGATCGGTTCGGTGGCCTGGTCGACGACGTGCAAAGTCCCGCGTGGGCTGCAGCTGCCGGACTCGCTTTGGTCTCGCAACGAGCGCATGCCCTCGAGCAGCGCGCAGGCGCCGCAAAACGCGGCGCATCGGGCCGCTTAACACATTTTGTTTCGAAGTTTCGCCACCGTTTTAGTAGTAGTATTTTTTGACCAAGTGTTGTATGCTGGCGCGCCTATGGCACAATATATTGTCCGCAAGATATAGATGCCCGTGGTTCAGCTAGCCCAAAATAAACGAAAGAGGCCGTGGAAGGCTTCCCGGTTTGGAAGAGAGGAAAAAACCATGACACCTGAGGTTCGCGAACCCGGCAGAGGCATAAATATTATCATTGAGGACGAGCCTCCCATCACCGGAGCGCGCATAAAAGTCATCGGTGTGGGCGGTGGTGGAGGCAACGCAGTCAATCGGATGATTGACTCGGGCATTGAAGGGATTGAATTCGTCGTAGCGAACACCGATCTACAGGCACTGAAGCGCTCGCGCGCATCAGTTAAGATTCAGCTCGGCGGGAGGTTGACCAAAGGTCTGGGTGCCGGAGCTGATCCGGAAGTTGGCCGGCAGGCAGCGCTCGAAGATACGGACAAGATTATTGAAGTACTGGAAGGCTCGGACATGGTTTTCGTAACGACTGGTCTTGGCGGCGGCACCGGCACCGGCGGTGCGCCAATTGTGGCTTCGCTGGCCACTGAACTGGGCGCCTTAACCGTGGCAGTCGTGACGAAACCGTTTCTGTTCGAGGGCCGGCGGCGGTTGCAGCAGGCCGAACATGGCCTGAGTGAATTACACGAGTCAGTGGATACCGTGATCACAATCCCCAACGAGCGGCTTTTTGGCGCCGTGCCACAGGGCGCATCGTTTGCCGACGCCTTCAAAGCCGCTGATGATGTCCTGCGTCAGGCAGTACAGGGGATCAGTGATCTGATTACGGTGCCAGGCTTGATCAATCTCGATTTTGCCGACGTACGCACCATCATGCAGGGGATGGGCATGGCCCTGATGGGTACCGGATACGCGCGGGGCGAAAATCGCGCGGTCGAAGCCACTCAGGAAGCGATCTCCTCACCCTTACTGGAGGAAGCATCGATCAAGGGCGCGCGTGGGGTGCTCATTAATATCACTGGTGGTCACGATCTGACCCTCTTTGAAGTTAACGAGGCGGCCTCGATCGTGCGCGAGGAAGCGGACGAAGACGCGAACATAATTTTTGGACATGTAATCGACGAATCGATGGCGGATGCAATGAAGATCACGGTAATTGCAACAGGCTTTCGCCGCGAAGTCGCGACAGCTTCGGCCGCGGCAGGAGCTCAGATGCCAATCACTTCGCCGCCGCGCTATGCGCCGCGCTCGCCGGAAGAATTTCCTGCGTCACATGCGAGTTCCAAGCGGATAGATGATCTTGATGTGCCGACGTTCATCAGGAAAAAGGCGGACTAATACTGCTCAGATAAGTCAGCAACAAGCGGGGAGCCGGTAACCGCCGCAGAGCGAATTCTCTGTTGCGCTGTAGTCTCAATACCAGCTCCTGTTTCTGCTTTGCGTTTTCCCCCTCGGTCGTGTAGCATGTCGCGCATTCCCTGAAGAAGAAACTTCAGTTCGTACGAATAAAATGCGCGGCCTCTCCTCGGAAGGCTGTAGCCTGTCAATAATCGTTTACGTTTACCATGCTAACTGCGGCGAAAATGCACGCTCCCGGCAAATTTTACTGCTAATCATTGTGGAGGAAGTACCGTGAATCGCAAACTAATCAGGACGACGCTGGCAGACGTTAAAGCCCGGCGAGAGGCCGCACACCAGCGTGATCGAACTAATGATCGAACCAATGGAGGCGGCGCACCCCGCACTGGCATGCCGCCGCCGCGCCCGTCTTCGCAGCCCTCGTCTATCCAGGTCAGAAAACGACAGCCGCCGCCGACTGAGACGCATGCTGAGATTTACTATTACAAGAAACAAATCGACGCGCACACCCCGATGGTTCTGGTCCTGCAGGACGGTGAAGAGATTGAAGGAACGATCGAATGGTACGATCGCGGCGCGCTCAAGATTAATCGCCGCGCGGCTCCAAATCTTTTAATTCTCAAGCGCAATATAAAATACATTTACAAAGCTGAAGAGCGAGTTCAAGGGCGCGTTGAAGACCGCGTTGAAGACGCAGTGCCTGCCGTCGTCGAATCTTAGTCTCTCCGGGCGAACAGGCGGGCAGAGTGTTTGCCGCTGCGCCGTTCCTCTTCGATCGATGAATAATCAGCCTCAGTATCCGTCTGATGCGAGCGCTCGCCGTGCGCGACCTCGGGTTGGCATCACCATGGGCGACCCGGCGGGAATCGGTCCTGAGGTGGTGCTCAAGGCCGTGGCTGAAGAAGAAGTGCGCGACGTCTGTCAGCCAATCATTATAGGTGACGCACAATTGCTCGCTCACAACGCGCGCACGCTCGACTTGCAATGCGGATATCAGATTGTCCGCCGGGACGAAAGTCTTCCTGCTCAGGATACCGACCCCGTCATCTTCCATCTCGATAACATTCAGGGCCACGTCGAGCCGGGAATCGAGTCAGGCGCCGCCGGAAAAGCCGCCGCCGGTTATATCGAGGCGGCCGTGGAGTTGTGTGGCGCCGGAGCGATTGACGCAATTGCCACTGCGCCAATCAACAAGCGCGCTCTCTTTCTGGGAGGCTACAGCTTTCCCGGCCACACTGAGTTTCTCGCTCATCTGACCGGCATCGATGATTATGCGATGGGTTTTGTCGCCGCGAACCTTCGCATCGTTCTCATTTCCACGCACGTTCCGCTTTCAGAAGCGATTCGCCTGGTCCGGCGTGATCGGTTTGAGAAGACAATTCGCCTGGCCCATCACGAACTGCAACGATGGGGCATCGAGCGGCCGCGTATGGCCGTGGCGGCTCTGAATCCGCATGGGGCGGAAGGCGGTCTCTTTGGGATCGAGGAAGCTTCGGAGATTATGCCGGCCATTGAAGCCTGTCGTGCGATCGATCGCATCAATGTGCAAGGTCCGTTTTCAGCGGACACGGTTTTCCTGCGAGCTTCGCGCGGAGAGTTTGACGCGGTGGTGGCGTGTTATCATGATCAGGCTATGATTCCGGTAAAGTGCCTTTCCTTTGGCGAAGCAGTCAATATCACTCTGGGCCTGCCGTTCATTCGGACTTCGGTCGATCACGGAACGGCTTTCGACATAGCGGGCAAAGGCATCGCCGAGCACTCGAGTATGATTGCGGCGATCAAACTCGCGGCTGAGCTCTCGATAAGAGCTGGTGAAACCGGGTGCGTCGTGGAAGCGGCATAGTTCGGCAGACAAAGTTGACTACCAACAACAACACGACCAGGGGACGGGTGCTGGTGGCCGACGATGATCCGGCCATCCTTCGGCTGGTAACCACGATTCTGGAGAAGGAAGGTTTTGCCGTCGTGGGCGCCCGCGATGGCCGCGAAGCTTACCAGGCGCTTCAGGACGATGCTGAGTTCACTGCCGCGGTATTCGATGTTGTCATGCCGCATATTTCCGGACCGGAACTCGTCCGCTACATGAGAACTGAAAAGCGCTTCAATAAGATTCCGGTGATGATGATGACCGCGGAACAGGATCCAAAGCTTTCAGCAGACAGTTTCGCGGCCGGAGCAGTTGTATTTCTTCCCAAGCCATTTACTACGATCCAACTGCAAACCATGCTGCGCATGCTGGTGGGCAAAGCAGTCAGCCAGGGCTAATTTGATCACAGTCCAGAGATCAAGATACAGAACCATCAAGCGTAGTGATCGGGATAGAGATTCAAGCGGGACGATCTGCTGAATCGACTTGCATTCATAGCACGACTCGGAAAGTCGAGTCCTTATTTTGCTCGCTACCGCTTGATGGTTCTGTACCGAGTAGTTCGGGGCTTACCCTGGCCTTTCTTAATGCCGGTTCCGCCGGCTGCAAAGGAGTACCAAACATGTCCAAGCGAACTGTGCTGATTGCTTCTCTCGTCGCGTTGGTCGGCGCCGGCAGTTTTTTTATCGTCAGTCGCGCGCGCGCCGCCGGTGATCTGAGCCGCAAAGAAGCGCGGAAATTGATTGCGCGCATGGCCGGGATCCAACTGCCTTCTGACGCCGTCCGGGTAAAAGACATTTCCACCTCCGGCAATTCAGCAGTCGTTACGGCGCAGGTCGAGACGGCTTTCCGCCTGGTCAAGGACGACAAAGGAAAGTGGCGCATTGCCGAGATTCGCACTGGAGACCGGCGTTGGGAAGATCTCGACACGTTGATGCGAGCATTGAATGTTGAAAAGACAGCTCGGGCTCGAGCCGAACTGGAGTCAATTGCCGCCGCGCTTGAATCGTATCGCCGAGACCGCGGTTCTTACCTTGAGTCAAAGAACTCGGCTGCGCTTGTCGACAATCTGAACCCGCGCTATCTGGCCCGGGTTATCCGCATCGATCCCTGGCACAACGCTTACGAATACGAAGGCGAGCACTCCAGTTACGTTCTGCGCTCAGACGGCCCCGACGGCAAGCCGAACACGGCGGACGATGTAATCGTTACTAACGGTTCGCGCTGAGGCTGCCCATTCTTTCTCAAGACTTAAGCCTACGATCCGATATGAGAGAGTCGGTCATAACCGTTCGTTTTGAGGAACAGGGAACCGGGCTCTTACAGTCGCTGCGCCCACTCTTCCAACGTGACGAATTTGTTCTTAGAGACATCAAAAACCTCGATGCCGTAAGCTGGGTGGACTTCCCAGACTGAGCGGCGCGGAAAACTATTTACTCCATGTGCACCCTGGCACGGACCGGGCGTGTGACTACCATCAAAGAAAAGTTGGCCGGTGATTCTGACCCGCAGTCCCTTGATTGGAAGCGGGTTGGTGACGTGCGGAGAAGTGCACGCGTTCGAATCGAAGCGATCCCACACGGCCGGCCTGAAGTGGGGGCTGATTTCGGCGGTGACGCTTGAGCATTCTTCTGCCCCTGCCGTCTCGCCGAGAGCAACATGAATGTCATTCCAGTCAAAGAGTGAGTTCTTACAATTGACGCCTTCGCCTCCGAAGCCTTGCGGGCCTGAGCCAAGCACGTAGGTATCGTCGTGTTTTGCGTCAAGCACAAAACCTTCAAACGAGACCAGCTTGCCCTCGCCCAGCAGCACTGAATTGCCATTTACGTCCACGGTGGAAAGGTCGTGTAACTTCGCGCGATCAACCGGCTCTGGTGCTGACTGTCCGTATTTGAAAGTGCCTTGCTGGACCAACTGATCGACATCGGCCTGCAGCTTATCTATGGAAGCGGCGCTGATCTGAATCGCGGGTCCCGCGGCGCAAAAATTATTCTTGATTTTGTTTTGGGCTTTGTCGTTTTCTCTCTTGGCACAACCTTCGTTCGGACAATGCTGGTCGATGTCATGACTCTGTCCGGTGAAAGGCAGGGTACAACCCACGACGAATGGCTGATCGATAGGCGGCGTGCAGGTTGAAGGATTTGCGGGCGGAGGATCATCGCAATGTGGTCCCTTCGTGCCGGTCTTCTCTGCATTCGGGGTGCTGCCCGGGCTTGCGGCCGGAGTCGTGGCCGGAGTGCTGGCCGAACTGGCCGTGGGACTGGCAGCATTCATATTGCCGGAAGTTGAAGGGTTACAGCTGCTAACCAGTACAGTCAAGATCACACTCAATGTTCCAATTAGAAGTGCTCGATTCATGGGGAACGCTCCTTTGCGGTAAGAGGTTTGAGAGTCGCAAATTGAAGGCTAAACGCGCCCAAAGTCTATTCTTAGCCGTGATAGCTGTCAATCTTTTTATCCATGAAATATGGAAAGCAAGGGCGAAGCAGGAAAGTAGAAGAAGTAGGCCAGAATGCGACTTATAGAAAACTCTTGACGCGCTTTTCTTGCTGGTGCTAGGTTCGAAGCAGGCCCTGTGCCGCTCCGAACGATTCCTCGGAAGCTGAGTTGAATAGAAACACGCGGAAGTACGAACTGTAGGTTGCCCCTTGTTTGCTGGACGAAAGCTCTTAATAGTCGACGACTCGCCATACTATCGCACGGTGATTAGCCTGACCTTCGCGGATGAAGGGATGGAGGTTGCTACAGCGGTCGATAGTCCCGAGGCGTTGGGTAAACTCGAGCAGTCCACACCCGATATCATCCTCGCAAACGTCTCGCTCCCGGGTAGCGGAGGTTATAGGCTCTGCGAGCTGATCAAACAAAATGAACGGTTTGGCCATATTCCTGTTATGCTTTTGGCGGGCTTGCACGAACCGTTCGACCAGGCTGAGGCGCGTCGCGTAGGCGCTGATGATGTTGTGACGAAGCCATTCAAATCTATCCGCCAACTGGTGAACCGCGTGGGCTCGCTGTTGGGGGGCAAGGCAATGGACCCGGAACCAAGCCGTGGTCAATCCACCCTGGGACTTGATCGTTCCGATGCAGTAGCGACGGCTGAGCCTCCAGTCGTGGACGACACAAGTGCGCAGGTCTTGGTTGACGCTCCCTCAATGTCTGAGGCTGAGCCGGTCAAGCCGGCGGTCGAAGCAGCCGGAAGTACGAGCGAGGCCGACGTCGAACTTCAGACTGCTAACACGCAAAAGCTCGAAATGCCCGACGCTGTTCACGAAGCTGCTCGAAATATATCGGATGATACAAATGTGAAGGTCTTCGTTGAGGCGCCTTCGATGTCTGCACACGAACCGGCTGCGCCACCGGTTGAAACGGCGGGAAGCACGTGTGCAGCCGACGTCGAACTGCAGACTGCGAACACGCAAAAGCTCGAACGCATCGATGATGAACCGGGAGAAGCGATAGAACCTACCGATTACGCCGAGGACGACACGATGGAAATGAAGCCTTCGGCTCAAACAAACGGGAAGGGTGATTCGCCCGCGAATGTGGGACTTGACGATGACCTATCATTAGTTGGTGGCAGCGAAATGAATGAAGAATCAAACTCTGAAAATGCTCTGTCGCATCAGCCGGTATTGAATGACGCATTCCTCGACCTGGGCGACTTTAACAGTTCCGCGCAACCCGGCGTCGCTGACGACCTCGTTCTTGATCTTGAGTATGAAGAACCGGCGAGCGCGTCTGTGCTTCAAGCCAGGGGGCCGGTTGTTGTTGAATCGGCGCCTGCGACTGAAAACGCCGCGCCGGCCGAAGCCTGGGCGCCGGAAGCAGCGCTTCTCGCTGCCGAACCCACGCATGAAGAACAGCACGTGGCTGAGCTGCAGGAATGGGAGATTATTTCGGAAGCTGTGCCGCAAGCCGTGCCCGTGAGCCCAACTGCAAATCAAGAATCCGTTGATTCTACCTTGGCCTTATCCCCTGAAATCATTGACGCCATCGCCCGCCGCGCGGTCGAACATCTGTCCGAGAAGGTGGTGCGCGAGATCGCCTGGGAAGTCGTTCCGGAACTGGCTGAGTTATTGATCAAGAAGAAGCTGGAAGAGCAAAAATAACAATCCATTCGAGCAGGTTTAGAGGCGGGCTAATGCCCGCCTTTTCAATTTAGGACGCCTGAAGTGACGGAGTCGGGCAGAGCTGATATGAAAAGCTGTGGTGCATGATTTACAATCGAGAGACCACGAGATTTGTCAGATCGAAATTTGGCGGGCAGTACCTCGCCTCTAAACATGAGAAGCCTTAACTGAGCATGATCGAGATCCCCAAGACCTACGACCCGAAGGAAGCTGAGCAGAATCACTATGCCCGGTGGGAAGAGCGTGGCTATTTCGCTCCCGAAATCAATAAAGATCCTGACGCACCGGTTTTCACGATTGTAATTCCGCCGCCGAACGTTACCGGATCGCTGCATATGGGCCATGCTCTGCAGCACACGATGATGGATGTGCTGACCAGATATAAGCGCATGGCCGGATTTCGCGCATTGTGGTTGCCGGGAATGGATCACGCCGGCATCTCAACGCAGTTGATGGTGACGCGCCAACTGAAGAAGGAAGGTCTCACCCGTCACGACCTGGGCCGAGAGAAGTTTGAAGAACGCGTCTGGTCCTGGAAACAGGAATACGGTGGACAGATTCTCAAGCAGATTCGTCGGGAAGGCGCATCAGTCGATTGGTCGCGCGAACGTTTCACCATGGACGAGAATCTTTCGCGCGCCGTGCGCGAAGCCTTCGTGCGCCTCTACGACGACGGGATGATCTATCGCGGCAATCGCATTGTGAACTGGTGCCCTAATGACCAGACCGTGCTCTCCGATCTCGAAGTCCTGCGCGAGCCGCAAAAAGGCAAGCTTTACTATCTTCGCTATCCGTTCAAGGACGGCAAAGGCACGATCACGGTGGCCACGACGCGGCCTGAGACGATGTTGGGCGACACAGCCGTGGCGGTGAATCCCAAGGACGAAAGATATCGCGAAATGATCGGGCAGACACTGATCCTGCCAATCATCAATCGCGAGGTTCCGATAGTGGCCGATGATTTTGTTGAGTCGGAGTTCGGCACCGGCGCCGTCAAAGTAACACCGGCGCACGATCCGAATGACTATGACATAGGTCTGCGTCATAACCTGGAGCAGATCGCGGTAATCGATCAATTCGCCCGCATGACTGAAGCCGCCGGCGCTGATTTCGCTGGTCTTGATCGTTACAAAGCGCGCGATTTGATAGTGGAAAAGTTTGAAGAGCTTGGCTTACTCGAAAAGGTCGTCGATTACGAGTTTGCGATTTCCAAGTGCGAGCGCTGCAAAACGGTGATCGAGCCTCTGACCTCTACACAGTGGTTTTGCCGCATGGACAAGTTGCGCGATGCCGCCCTGGCAGAGTTGCGCGAGGAAGGAAAGCCGCGTTTTGTGCCGCAGGTGCCCTACGAGAAAGTCTATTCTGACTGGCTCGAAAATCTGCGTGACTGGACGATCTCGCGCCAGCTTTGGTGGGGCCATCAGATTCCGGCCTGGTATACAAGCGATGGCCAGATCGTCGTTGCGCGTTCATTCGAAGAAGCAAAGCAAAAGGCCGGGACCGATGAGCTGATGCAGGATCAGGACGTGCTCGACACCTGGTTCTCTTCGGCGTTGTGGCCTTTCTCGACATTGGGCTGGCCCGATGAGACCGCGGACCTCGAGACGTTTTATCCGACTTCGGTGCTGGTGACGGCGCGCGACATAATTTTTCTCTGGGTCTCGCGCATGATGATGACTGGTCTGAAGTTTATGGGCCGGGAGCCGTTCGCCGATGTTTATGTCACGGGCACAGTCCTCGACAAGCATGGCCAGCGCATGTCGAAGACAAAAGGCAACGGCATCGATCCGCTGGAAGTCTTTGAAAAATACGGTGTGGACGCCACGCGTTTGACGCTGGCTTCGGTCGGTTCGACCGACACGCGATGGAGCGAGCGCCAGGTTGAGTCTTATCGAAACTTTGCCAACAAGATCTGGAACGCGGCCCGGTTCTGTCTCATGAATTCTGACGGCGTTGAGTCATTGGCCGATCCGTTCAGGGGCGATCTGCCGCTGCATGATCGCTGGATACTCTCGCGCTTGAATAAAACTGCGCGGGAAGTAAATACGCAGCTTGAGCAATATGATTTTCATGGCTTGGTCCAAACTCTCTACCATTTTTTCTGGGACGACTTCTGCGATTGGTACATCGAGCTTTCAAAGGCGACCGTAACCGCGGAAACTGAGTCGCCGCAAAGAAGCATCGCGCGGACTCGCTTGATCTCTGTGCTGGAGCAATCGCTGCGCCTGCTACATCCATTCATGCCTTATCTGACCGAGGAATTATGGCAGAAGTTGCCGGTCGAACATGCGCGACTCTTGCATCATGCATACGCGGGCGCCGAGCCGACGATCATGCTGGCTGCTTTTCCGCAAGGTAATGAAACGCTGGTGGACGAGTCCGCAGAAGCGGAGATGCAGTCCGTTATCGATTTGGTTTCGCGCGTGCGGAATATTAGATCGGAAATGAATATTAAGCCGGGGGAGCGTATTCAATTGATGATCGCCGCGAACCCTGGCCTGCAGACTGTATTTGCAGCCAGCGCCGATCAAATTTCGCGATTGACGCGCGCATCAAACGTTTCGATCGACGGCAATGCCGAAATGCCCAAAGCCTCCGCGCGAGCTGTGCTCTCCGGCGGAGCCGAAGTTGCGATTCCGCTCGAGGGTCTGATCGATTTTGCCCAGGAGCGCGAAAGACTGTTGAAGGAAAAAGAGAAGCTACAGAAGGAAGGTGCAAAGCTCGATGCGCAGCTGGGCAACCAGGACTTTGTTGAACGCGCTCCGGCTGAGAAAGTGGACGAGTTGCGGGCGCGGCTCGCAGACATCGCGCAGCGAACGGTAGCTTTGGACCAGATGTTGGAGGCGCTCTCGTGAATCAAAGGACTAATGAGCGCGCTTTGCGTGCTGTGCGGACAAGATGTCCGCGCTCCGGGCGCGCTCCATGGAGGAGCTCTTGTGAATTGGCTTGACGAAGGTGCGCTCTACTCGAGCATAGGACTCTTTCTGCGGGAAGATCTCGGTCGTGGCGATATCACCACCCAGAGTGTTCTGCCGCGGAATGCGCGGGCGCGTGGTCGTTTTGTCGCCGGCGAAACAATGATAGTCGCCGGATTGGAAGCCGCTGAAGAAGTCTTTGTCACGCTGGATCCACAACAGCAGCTCGAAGCGTTTGCTTCTGATGGCGAAGAGGTCGAAGCCGGCAAAGTAATCGCGCGCACGAGCGGCTTTGCCGACGTCTTGCTCGCGGGCGAGCGAGTGGCGCTCAACCTCCTGCAACACCTGTCGGGCGTGGCCACCATCACCCGCCAGTTTGTCCGCGCAGTCGAAGGCACTGAAGCGAAGATCGTGGATACCCGGAAAACTACGCCGGGTTTGCGGATGCTTGAGAAGTACGCGGTCCTGCTTGGCGGCGGCACAAATCATCGCTACGGCTTGGACGACGGCCTTTGCATCAAGTCGAACCACGCAGGTATTGCCGGCAGTTTGGGGGCCGCGGTAAAGAGTGCGCGCGAAGCAATCGGTCACGTTCATGTGATCTCGGCTGAGGTCGCCAACCAGGCTGAAGCGACGGAAGCGATCGCGTCGGGCGCGAATGTTCTGGTGGTGGACGGTCTGGGGCCCGCCGAGCTGGCAGACCTGGTCGGGCATGTGAGAAAGCTTTCGGCACAAGTCACGGTTGAAGTTTCGGGTCTCATCACACTCGAGAATGTTCGTGCTTACGCTGATGCCGGACCGAATCTAATCCGCGTCGATGCTTTGACCCAGTCGGTTAAAGCCATGGCGATTGGATTTCAGATTCAGCCGGGGTAAATTAGTCCGGGGAACGAACTGGCGCCCGTGGCGTGGAAGGCTAAAAGCATTGAGTTCTGTGCGGTGCTTTTTCCCCCGAATCAGGGAGGAGGTTGTTGATGCGGAATCATTCTATCCGAAAGTTAGTGATGGCGGTCCTCGCGCTCGTCTTGATCGTGGGGTTCTTGCTGGTCGATTCGAGCGCGCAAAGGCGGCGGCGCCGCAGGCGTACTTCGTCCGCTCCGCGCATCGAGAATCCGGCGATCTATCAACCTTCGCCTACGGACAACGCCGTGGGCGACACCAGTAACAACGGCGACATAAATGCGAACGACAACCGGCGTCCGTCCGGCGAGCAGGATCCGGACGCGATGAGGAAGACGATTCGCGGTCTTTCCACGCAGGTGGACAAGCTAAACGACAAGCTCACCCAGATGGAGGAGTCCCAGCGCTCGCTGGTCGATTTGGAACGCCTGTCGCGCGCCGAGTCGCGTTCCGCGGCGCTGCGCGCCGAGCTGCGTGACGTGCAAGCCAAGGAAGCCGACATGGAGGCGAAGGTGGAACAGATCGATTATGATCTGAAACCCGAAAACATCGAACGCGCGACTGCCGGCTATGGAACGACTCATCCCGAGGAGGCGCGTGAGCAACGCCGGCGGCAGCTCGAAAGTGAAAAGCAGCGTTTGAGGAAACAGTTAGACCAACTGGCTATCAGCCATACCCGTCTGGACGAAGCGATTGCCACTTCGGATGCGGAGATTGATCGCTTGCACAAGAAATTAGACGCCGCCGAGCAAGCCGATATTCAGAACGCCAAAACAAAAGCGCAGTCGGAAGGCGCAGCTCCGAAAGCTACGCCGACGCCGAGTCCTTATCCACCGCGGTAGTGTGGCACAGACTTTTTAGTCTGTGTTATGACGGGCAAATCACAGACTGAAATCTGTGCCACCGATCATGGGAACGATTGCTCAAAATGATCTCTATCGATTGATTGGTGAAGCGAACGCGCGCGGCGAACGCGTCGTGGTTGCCACGGTCGCACACACCCGTGGCTCGACACCGCAACGGCGCGGCGCGAAGATGCTTTTCTTTGCCAATGGAGAGACGGCCGGCACGGTTGGCGGCGGTTGCGTGGAGGCTGAAGTCTGGGCCGAAGCACGCGAGGCCCTCCGCAAGGGCGAACCCGGTCTGCATCATTTCGCGCTCACGGCTGATGAAGCCAGCGAAGAAGGCATGGTATGCGGCGGGACGATGGATATCTTCATCGATGTTTGGGGAGACTCGTGATCATGTCTGACTCTCTTGTCGACAACTACAAATCCACGCATCGTCATCCGATCAATAAACTCTGCCATACGATCGCGATCCCCATGATTACGATCTCGTGGCCGTTGTTCTTCTTTAGATGGCGATGGGCGTTGGCGCTGTTCATAACGGGCTGGGCACTTCAGTTCGTCGGACACGCCATCGAGGGAAATCGGCCGGCCTTTTTCCGCAATCCTATTTATCTACTCGTCGGCCCATGGTGGTTGGTGCGGCGCGCCGCGGCGGCCGTGGGGCTATACAAGCAATCTGCTGATAAATAGATTCGGGATGGGTGAGACTGAAATCCTGTAGCTCTTCTTATTAGCACCGTGGCTTTAGCCCGGTGATCGGAGATTGTATTCGGAGTGGAAACCGTTTGAAACGGTTTCCGGATTCTGTTGGGCACTAAAGTCACCGCGCTAAAGCGACGGTGCTAATGAGACACGAACGCGCAAACTAGCCACTACGCTCATTTGCCACTCATCCTGTCGACTTCGACCAACTCAATTCGTTTACATGAGCGACCAAATTAAAGGTGACAGTCAACTCGTCACTCAGGCGATTACCCGGATGCTGGATGAAGGTTCGGCGGGCGTTCTGGTGACCTTGATAGATCTGCCTGAGCAGAAACCGGGAGGGCTCTGTGTTGGCTCAAGATTACTGGCGAGAGAGTCCGATACACGCGTTGGCTCACTTGGCGCCGCGAATCTCGACGCAGCGGTGGCGCGGCATGCGCTTCGATTCCTTGCTGCGCGCGAAGATGCAAAGTCGGTCAAGATTGAAGAGTTCGCTCCAGATCTCAGTCAGTTTCACGGCGTGCAATTGTTATTCGAACGCATTGAGGCTGAGCCGCGTTTGGTTATCGCGGGCGCGGGACACGTGGGCGCCTCACTGGCGCGACTGGCCGCACTGGTGGGCTACCGCGTGACATTGATCGATGATCGAGCCGAATTTCTTAGTCGCGATCTGTTTGCCTCGCCCAGCGAGCAGGCAATTGATCTGGTCGTCGCGGAAGATTGGGCAAGAGCGGTGCATGAAGCGATAGCTACTGGCCGAGGCGTTTCTGTCGCCATTATCACGCGCGGGCACAAGCAGGACGAAGATTGTTTGCGCGCGGCGATCTCAACGAATCCCTCTTATATTGGCATGATCGGCAGCAAGCGAAGGACGAACATCGTTCTGGAAAAGCTGCGCGAGGAAGGGGCTTACGAAGAACAGCTAAAGAAAGTGCGAGCGCCAATCGGTCTGGACATCGCAGCGGTTTCACCCGAAGAAGTGGCGCTGGCTATTCTGGCCGAGATTGTCGCCGAGCGTCGAGGGGGATCAGGCGCGCCGATGTCGGCTTGGCGCAGGAGTGAAACGGTCGATGTCAGCTAAATCATCTAAGGTTTGACTGTCCAGACAAACGATCCCATAAATACCCCCGCCGCCGAACAGCAGGGTTTCATGGGCGTCGACAGTGTAAGGTGGCTAATTGATTGTCTCAGGGTTCCGTTTGAGATATTTGTCGGGTAGTCGATTCTTCTCGTCTTCGCCCTGCCAAAAGATCGTCACGATCCACCAGCGCTTCCCGTCATTCAGCAGCTGAATACTGTTGATGCCGCGTTGAAACGGCTTGGCGTCTTCTTTGTCGTGACGCGATTCATAGGAGCTGAACACGTGAGCGATGTTCGCGAAACTGTCCGTGCTGCGCGCGGCCTCTTGCTCAAAGAATCCATTCTTCTCAAAAAACGGACCGTTGCGTTGGGCATAATCTTCGACCGTCATCACTCTTGAGACGACCTCTCCAGTCGGACGCACGCCGTTAGCGATCAAGCGCGCTCCCGGCGCGAACAGCGATCGGAAGCGATCCCAATTGCGCTTTCCCGCCGGCCCCGAGATTACGTCGTACAGGGCGGCGACGATTGAACCCATCGTCGCGACGTCCGCGGCACTGGGCGCGGGAGACGCTGGCGTGGTTTGCGCAGGCGCGGGCGTTGGGCCAGGAGCCTGGGCTTTGGTAGTCATGATCGGAATTGTCGTGATCGCAAGCAGGAAGAACAAACGAATGTTGATTTCAAATACAAAAGATTGCGCCGTCATTTCTCAAGGGTCCGTCGCACTACACCACATCCGCCTGGATCGTGTCTTATCTTGAAATCCTCAAGCGCCTCCTCTGCGCGCTCGGCGTCGCTGCGGTGAATGTTCTCCAGGGATATTCACCGCAGACTCGCAGAGGTCGCGGAGATTTCGCAGAGAAATAAAAAATAGGCTGACCTCTGGTAGTCCTTTTGGCGCTAACGTTGAACCAATGATACTAATTAGAGATGTCCGCCAATCTCGATCTTGAACAAAGGCGAAGTCGCGGTCTGGGCGAAATGTTTCGCGCGTTGCGCCACCGCAACTTTCTTCTCTTTTGGTCGGGCGCCTTTTTGTCCAACACCGGCACCTGGATGCAGGCCGTGGCGCAGGGCTGGCTGGTGCTGCAACTAACGAACTCGCCGTTCTGGCTTGGCTTTGATGGTTTTATGGCGACCGTTCCGGGATTGCTGCTGACTCTGGCGGGTGGAGTCTTTGCCGATCTTGTGGATCGTAGAACGCTTCTAATCTACACCCAGATTGTAGCGGGATTGGCCGCACTCACCCTGGGCATTCTCGTAGCCACAAACGTCGTTCATGTCTGGATGATTCTGAGTCTGTCGTTTGTCACGGGCTGTTGCCTGGCGATCGCGGGGCCGTCCTACATGGCGCTGGTGTTTGACCTGGTTGACCGCGAGGATCTGGCGAATGCCGTGGCCTTGAACTCAACCCAATTTCAACTTGCCCGTGTGCTGGGACCAGTCTTTGCCGGGGTCGGATTCAAACTGTTCGGATTGGCCGGATGCTTCTTCGCTAACGCCGTTTCTTTTGTGGCCGTAGTGACTGGACTGAGAATGGTTCGATTCGATCGCCCGAAGGTGGAAGAGAACGTGCCGGCCAGATCGATGAAGGACAAGGCCGCCTTTATCCGCGATCTCGTCGAAGGCTTTCGTTACGTCGGAGGCCGGCCGCGCGTTTCCATACTCCTAATGATCTCGGCGGTGACAAGTTTGTTTGGCGCACCTTACATCTCAATGACGCCGGTATTTGCGCGCGACGTCTTTCATTTGGGAGCCACGGGCCTCGCGCTGCTCATGGGCACAGCCGGCGCGGGCGCGCTATTTGGCGCGCTGTTCCTGGCTTATCTGGGAGATTTTCCGCGTAAGGGTTGGTTCGTGCTGGGCGGTGATTTCGCCTTTGCAGTTTGTCTGATTTGCTTTTCGCTTTCGACCAACGTAATTGTTTCGCTGGTTTTTCTTTTCCTGCTCGGCTTTGGCATTGTCTGCTCAGTAGCGGTCAGCAATACTCTGCTACAGAAGTTGGTGAGCAACGAAATGCGCGGACGGGTGATGAGTATGTTCATGTTGTCTTTTATTGGTGCGATGCCCATCGGCAACTTGATCGCGGGTGCCGCATCTCATCGTTTCGGCGTTCAGCGAACGCTGGCGGCTGGGGGTCTAATCATTGCGGTGTTTGTCGTGTTCGTGACTTTGCGCAACCCGAAATTGCGCGAGATCTGATCGCCCGGAGGCTAATGGCGGAAAGCCGGTTTGAGCTTTTGTTAAATCAGAACGGCTGTGCAAAACTTCTCAGGTCTGATAATGAAACTAAAACCGAAGCAGCGAGTGTCGCTGAACCTCGCGATCGTGTTCTGGCTCACTGCGGTGATTTGTCACGCGCAGAGCGGCTGGATTGCCAAGCGAGTCAGTTCCGGTGGTAAGGATCTAAACGCGGTTTATTTCGCCGACGCGAAACGTGGTTGGGTAGGCGGTGATGGGGGTTTTTTTAGTTATACCGAAGACGGCGGCGCCAATTGGGCCGAAAGGCCGCTCGGGATAGACCACGCAATCAACGACATCCACTTTGTCAGCAAGGAAACGGGATTCGTTTTGGCAGGTGGCAGTATCTTTGAGACTGCCGATGGTGGCCATTCCTGGCGCGAGGCGCACAAGTTTCTGCCGTCAGAATTCGATGGAGCGATGCCTGAGCTCTACAGTCTCCGCTTTAATGGTAAGAAGCGCGGTTGGGTAGTTGGCTCGGCCAGTCGCGGCGACGTCATCACGAACAGCATCCTGGCCAGCACCAGGGACGGCGGTGCTACCTGGCAGGTACTTCAGGCGCCGACTCGGCAGGAGCTGATTCATATTGATTTTGTCGACGAAAAGCGCGGCTGGATCGTGGGGGCGGCCGGCGCTATTCTGCATACAGATGATGCGGGTGAGACGTGGGTCAAGCAGACCTCAGACATTACTGTGACGCTGTTTCATGTTAATTTCCGCAGCGACAAAAGAGGTTGGGCAGTTGGCGAGCGCGGGACGATCTTGCGGACCGAGGATGGCGGACGGACATGGACTAAAATCTTTTCACCGGCGCGCTCGACTTTGCTCGGAGTGCAATTCGTTAGCGACGATGACGGTTGGATCGTCGGGCGTGGCGGCGCAATTTTACGATCGAGCGACGGGGGCCGCACCTGGGTCGAGCAAGAGAGTAATACTAAACAAAATCTGTTCGCGCTTTTTATGACAAAGAAGAATGGCTGGGCAGTCGGGGCCAGCGGACTAATCCTGCGATACGAGCGATAAAGCCATCAACGTCAACGTGCGTGAAAAGGAAAACGCTGAGGGGATTAACTGCATTCTCACCGCTATCAAAGTAAATTCTGTTACCATCTCTGTAATAATCTATGGGATTCGTTGAGCGATTAAAGCACAAGTTTGGGTTTGGGGGCGCGCACTCGGGCCGCCACCCAATTCGGATATTCTTACTCGAAGACGACGAGCGCCGTTGTGAATGGTTCGCGAAGCGTTTCAAGGGCGATCATCTGGATATTGTCGACGATGTTGTGCAGGCAAAAGAGCTGCTGCAAAAATCGAGTTATGATTCTATCTTTCTTGATCACGACCTGATGCCCGAACATTACGGAGCGACTGAGGCTGATGACGAACGCACTGGCTACGCCATAGCCTCGTTTCTCGCCGCGCACCCCGAGTTGCAACGTTCCGCGACGATCATGGTGCACAGCTTCAACGCCGACGGGGCTATGCGCATGGTTGAGCAACTTAGGGGAGCCGGCCGGCAGGCGGAGTACATTCCATTTCATTTCCTCGAAGAACGGATTAAGAATTTCTGGCCGCGATAAACCAATGCAAAAGTAAAAAGTGAAAGGAAAAAAGGCAATCAACCGCTGCCGGTCGTCGCCTTTTTACTTTTTTCCTTTTGCCTTGGTTAGATGGTGGCCAGGGACGGAATCGAACCGCCGACGCCGGCCTTTTCAGGGCCGCCTACCGGATCGCGAAAGTGGTTTGAAATCAACGGTTATTCCTGAAAATAAAGAACTTATGCGATAAGCGTTTTAGGATGGTTTAGGATGATTTGGGCCATTTTAGGCCCTTCGATGTACGTCTAATGTACGTCAGACTAGTTTTCCCCCCCGTACTGAAGCGCATTCATCTTCTAGTGTAGTTATCACGGCTTCCTCCCAAGGTGCGATTGGCCGTAGCGTCGGTAATTTGCTTTTCGGTTTGGTTGATCTAAGGGGCATCAAGCTTGGAACACTTATTGCGCTTCAGTCCTTTTGCAGCGTCATGTGAGCTGATTTCAGGAGGCTACTAGACGATTAGACGGCTCAACACCCGTCGGCTCAAAGGAAAGTGTGACCTTTCAATTTCGCCAAAACCATCCCCCGAACACAGAACGCTTCACACGAGGCAACTGCCATAACTAGTTTGCCTCATTCACTCATCTTTAAGACAGACAGAATACGGTCCCAGAGCCGTTCTTGATCGAGTTCAGGTTGCACATAGGTTCCCAGTTCTTGATCGGTGTGTTCACACGGTATTATATTTAGAGCTTCATCGGATATCATCCGCTCCTTCTGCATCAGTGTAATTGTGGGGTATGAATGTAATACTGTGCAATGAAACAGCTTCGACGGAAAGCCATAGATCTCTCCGGCACGAACTGTTTCGTCACGATCCAATACCACTCGAACAGTTGTGCCGATAATAACCCTTGTTGCCTTGGGGCCCTCCTGACGAATCCTAGCAATTCGATGGTCACCGTCCATGTCTTCGATCGCACTGTATAGTTCATTCCGTAACTCCCCAATCAGAACCCTCGATCTCATGTCGAACGTATGACTATGTATATCTCGCGCACTTATGCTTTGCTTAGGTTGATCTTTATCTAGCCATGCATGAAGCATGAAACCAGGAGACGTTCCGTCTTTTGCAGTAATCAGTATTCTGTAAAACCCAAGCGGCTGACTCAATATCTTTCGCCCACTGCTTCTAAGAGACGCCAATACAGCTATCAAATCGCGAATAGAGATACTTATGTCCATTGAGGTCCAACCCGGTTGAATGGCACTTTAGCGTCGAGCCCTGCCGTTGCGTCAGGCCGTCCGTTTTGCAACCGAGGCGTACGCTTAGCGCCGTGCCAAGCACCGAAAGAATCTTTGCCCCACACATGCCCGCCGTCAGCAATCCCAGACCAACCGAAACCCAGCATCAGAATCACTATACTCAGGTGCATGGCCGTAACGGCTTGCAGACCTACAATATTTTGCCCCAGCCCACCAACTTCCGCCCCGCAGTACTCGCTCCTGTGCGGTCGCTTCATCTAACGGATTCTCTGCGACGCCATGGCCCCTGCACTCCTCGTAGAACTCCTTTCTATACCAATCTAAACACCACTCATACACATTCCCATGAGTGTTATGGAGGCCCCATGGATTTGGCGCAAATTCATTCACCGCTAAAGTGTCTTGTCTGTACTTTCCAGACCTGTCGCCTAGAGCGCCTTCTCGTCGCAACTCGCTTACGTAATACGGGTAGTGCCCATGAAAATTGGCCTGCTCCGTAGTCAAGTCGTCTCCGGTATGAAAAGGTGACAAAGTACCGGCACGACACGCACACTCCCACTCGGCCTCTGTAGGCAGCCTGTAGTTCCTGTTCATTGTCACAGAAGCCCACTCGCAGAATCTCACCGCATCGTTCCAACTCACATGCGTTACTGGATGGTCATGATCTCTCGGTGCTCTCGGACGATTCCTAACGCCATGCCTCCAATTAACGTCGTATCTCAGACTCCACCTATCTCCGTCACACGTATTGCTTCGGCCGAACGCTTCCGCACTCGTCTCATAGGACGTATCTCGAACAAACAGATCGAAATCATAGACAGACACCTGGTATTTACAGATATGGTAACCATTGACATGCACTGGGTGCTGCACCTCCCAATCCTTTCGATCCCGCTCCGATTCGGGGCTCCCCATCCAAAAGTCTTGAGCCTCAACTCTAATAAAATTTGACGCAAGCAAGGAACTGAGGTGCCAGTGCATATGATGGATCATCAGCCGCAGTCAAACTACGACCCATGAACTACTTCATGAATGTATTTTTCAACAAAACGCTCAACAGAGGTGTATAGCTCCTTCACCTCGTCTTCACGCATAGAGTTAAAGGTTCGCATATTGTTTCGGATTCCCATGAGCCTCTTAAGCAATTCAATATCCTCAGCCGATACAAGATTCAGGCGCATCAATTCACTCAGTGATTCATGATAGGGATTAGCGTATATCCCCCTCAGCCTAAGCGACGATCGAATTATGGAAAACACCCAGCGGATGATTCTCTGGATATTCGCCGCGTTCTTTATGATCTGGGTGGGTCTGTATATGTTTTCGATGTAATAGCGTCTGAATAGATTCAGCACTGTATTTAAGTAAACGTAGACGGCCTCATCTTCATTGAACAACGTCACATTTCCGACATTTACTGAGCCATACAGGATTCGGGTGCCTCGTTGATTCAAGGCGTTAATGATCTCGCTATGATAAAATCGTAGTTTCGCATGGTCGCTTGCAAAATCCGACTCATAGAGCAAGTTTATGTCCAGGCGTACATCGTGTTTCCGTTCTAGATATTCGACAAGCTCTGAGATGGATGGAGTGACACGAGGCGAGTAATGGCGGAGTATTAATATCAGATCAATATCTGACCAGCGTTCAATTGGCGCTGGATCTCTGGCTAGTCCTCCGTGCAATATGATCACCCGCACATTGTCATCGAATGTCTTTATGAGCGTGGAGACGAAGTCACCAATGCAGGTTGAATATCGTACTGTGATGTCTGGCGTCATTGTTGTAGTTTAGCTCCATGCCTGAGTTCACTGGAAGTCTGATCAAATCTAATTGACGGATTCAGTAGTCTTGATATACTTAGCAACCTATTAATACGTGAAGGCTGGTCCTCAGAGCCTTGAATCGTTGGCATTCTCTCTGTGCCGGTCATCACCTTGATCTAAGAGCCTGAACTACTCGGGACTTCTAGAATTCTGATACATACGTCCAGTGTGGCGCATCACGCACCTGTTGCCATGGTAAATGTACTCCTCCTGTTTTTTGGAACTTGGCGATACGCAGAAGTCCAATCTCACGTCGTCGGTGGTTCTCTAACGAAGAAGGTCACATGCTACGCAAGTAAGACACTCGTTGTATTTTCTATAGCCACGCTACTTCCGCTAAGTGGAGTCGCGCAAAGACGACATCCGACGATTGCGACCAACCTACCGGCGGCCCTCGTTACTTCACGCGCCATCTCAAGTGGGGAAACTCATCGTTACACAATTGATTTAGAGGCGAATGCGTTCTACGCAGCCAGAGGATTCGTAGCTATTGGTCAGGTGTACGAGTTTCTCGGTGACGAAGGAGAGAAGCACCTGGCGACTGAGAATTACAGAGCGGCTCAAAAACTTTTACGCCGACACGGCTAATAGTGACTAGCCGCTAGCAACATAAAATCTTGCGAAGGCGTAGAGTGCCAAAGCGTTCCGGTTTTCCATCTTCTATGTAATAATTCGCCCGTGATTATTGTTTAGGCTTTCGGGACTTGTTCCCGTACCCCTTCCGCATCAGTGGAGTTCGCCCATGTCTAGCCTCATCCCACGAGTGCCGTCGTCAGCGTTGCACTTCTCAGCCTCCTTATGGCTTTGTTTACTGTTCGTGCCGGTTGGCTTGGTGGCCGCACAAGTTAGTAAAGACAATCCGACACTTGAACTCGATAAGCCAGTTGAGCGCGAACTTGCCGGCGGGCAATCTCACTCCTATCGAATCGTAATGACCTCCGGTCAATACGTGCACATTGTCGTCGACCAACATGGAATAGATGTAGTCGTCACGCTCTTTGGCCCGGATGGTAAGCCGATTATTGAAGTAGACGGTCCAAATGGCACGGAAGGGCCGGAAACAGTTTTGGCGATCACCGCGACATCAGGGAAGTATCGCTTGCTGGTTCATTCACTGGAGAAAACCGCGCTGACTGGGCGCTACAAAGTAAAGATCGAGGAACTGCGAAAAGCGACAGGACAAGACAATAACCGAATAGTCGCAAATCGAGCCTTCATGAAAGCCGAGCAACTGCGTGGCCAAGGAGCTTCTGGTTCGATTAAAGCATACGAGGAGGCCCTGGAGCTTTATCGCATGAATGGCGATCAAACTGGTGAAGCTACAACATTAAATAACATAGGCCTCGTCTACGAGGGCTTAGGCGAAAAAGGAAAAGCACTCGATTACTACAATCAAGCCTTGTTGCTTCGCCAAGTCTTGGGCAATAGAGACTTTGAGGCAGAAACGCTTGGGAACATCGCCTCAGTTTTACATGATTTGGGCGAGAGCCATAGGGCCCTTGAATACTACTCTAAAGCCTTGCAGCTTTGGCAGGGCACTCGGGATAGAGGTGGACAAGCAGGAACGCTTAATAACCTAGGCCTTCTCTACAACGACCTAGGCGAAACTCAGAAAGCACTTGAGCACTACCTTAAAGCCCTGCCGGTTTTTCGTGCTACACGTGATAGGCGCGCCGAGGCCGCAACCCTCGGTAACATCAGTCTGGTCTATAACGCTCGCGGGCAAAAACGAAAGACTCTTTACTATCTCAAGCAAGCACAGAGTGTCCAGAACGCTATCGGGGATAGAAGTGGCGAAGGTACGTCGTTAAACAATATAGGCTTAATCTATCGGGACCTTAAAGAGCCGCAGAAGGCGCTGGCCTATTTCAAACGCTCCTTGTCGCTGAGAAGAGCTGTCGGCAATCGGGCAGGCGAAGCCAGAACTCTTAATAACATCGGATTGGTATACCGTGATTTAGGAGAATCGCAGGAGGCAATCGAGTACTACGATCAAGCTCTACCACTCTACCGATTGGTTAACGATTTGGGTGCAGAAGCGGTCACGCTTAACAACTTGATGTTTGCCTGGAACGCTTTGAAGAATCCCCGGTATGCGGTGGTGTTCGGCAAACAATCGGTCAGCGCTTTTCAACTGCTGAGGTCAAAAACTAAAGGCTTCGATACGAGCACACAACAAGGCTACTTGAGATCAATAGGAGGCGTTTATCGCAATCTCCCGCACATCCTCATAAAGCAGAATCGCCTTGCGGAAGCGCAGCAGGTTCTTAACTTATACAAGGACCAACAGTATTTTGACCTTGCTTTTAACAAGCAACTACCAGCGCCCGACCTTACTCCTCGCGAGTCAGCTTTCAGGTTCGCCTTTAACGAAAAGCTTGAAAACATTGTTCTTTTAACTCGACAGTCTGACGAGATCAAACGCAATATCGGCGATTTGGGCGTGAATCAAGGCGAGGTAGGCAAACTTACTCAGATCGAGAACCAGCTAAAACAGGCTACAAGTGGCTATCTTGAATACCTCAAGAACACTGCACTTGAATTTGTAGAACCGCCTAATGACCGAGACGAAGTTCAAGACGTCGCCGATCTCCGCGCTATACAACTCGTCCTGAAAGAATTGTCAATTTCGACAGGCCGTAAAGTTGTTGCCCTATACACGCTGATTGGGTTAGACGAGTCGGACACGCTGCTCATAACCGCCGATAAAGTCAGTGCCGGATCCTACACGGTCAGAGGAGATCAGGTAAATAGTAAAGCGAAACAACTTTGGGCGCTACTCCAATCTGCTGATTACGATCCGAGGGCATTATCCAACGAGCTTTACAGAATCGTCTTTCATTCGATCGAAAGTCAGCTGCCAGGTGATACCAAAACCATCATTTGGTCGTTAGATGGGAACTTGCGTTATCTCCCCGTAGCTGCACTTTATGATGGTCAGCAATATTTAATCGAACGCTTCGACCACGTCGTTTTCACGCGGATGGACAGAGAGCGATTGACGCAGGCTGCAAGCTCTACCTGGACAGGTTACGGTTTTGCTACTTCAGCACCGCATAATGTTCAACTGGAGGGAAAGCCAATTAAATTCGCTCAATTAGATTCAGCGATGGAAGAGATGAAAATCTTCCGAACCGACAGTAATCCAAACGGCTTAGTTGAAGGAGTAGTCTTCCCAGAAGGCCAGTTCACTAAGGCATCATTATTGGCGATCCTAAAACATAAACGACCGCTGGTTCATATCTCTAGTCACTTTAGATTTCGGCCGGGCGACGAATCCCTTTCATTTCTAGTTCTGGGCGACGGCACCATCATGACTCTTGCTGAAATGAGAGAGGTAAAAGCCTTATTTCAAGACGTTGAGCTCCTGACGCTCTCGGCGTGCGATACGGCGGCACAGCGCCCAGATGCAACGGGCAAAGAGATTGATGCCTTCGCCGAGTTAGCGCAGCGGCTCGGAGCGGGCGGCGTGATGGCGAGTCTCTGGTCGGTTTCGGAGCAGAGCACCGCTGAACTGATGAAATCGTTCTATAGAAACCGGCAGGGTGGAAGATACACGAAAGCAGAAGCGCTGCGGCAAGCTCAACTCGACCTGCTTTATGGGAGAAGTGAAGCAGCGCCGCTTCCGCGCGCATCAAGTGAAACTGTTGTTTCTGCGAAAGGCAGCGAAATCTCACATGAGGAAATTGTTGTGGAGCCAAAGTACCAAATACCTTTCAAGGTTGATAAGAAAAAACCATTTGCTCATCCATACTACTGGGCACCGTTCGTGCTCTTTGGTAATTGGAAGTGACCTGTCGATCGGCAACATCCATCCGACGTGAGTGGTTTTGGTTTGCGTCAACTCTTCGACGTAATGCGCGTCGTGACGCGGCTCAAATAGTTGTTCCCGTTCCTCGCTTGGTCCAATGGAGATCTAACCATGTATAACCTCCGTCCAAGGACACATTTATCATTTATGTGCTGTCGCGATTTCTCTCGCGTGCTCCTTACGGCTTTCCTTCTGTTTATTTTCGCATTTAGTCTGGTCGCGCAAGTCGGCAGCGATTCTCAGAAACTTGAACTCGGCAAGCCGATTGAGCGCGAATTGGCGGGAGGACAATCTCACTCTTATGAAATTGTACTTAATTCCGGCGAATACGTTCATGTCGTAATCGATCAGCGCGGCATCGATGTTGTGGTCACCCTATTCGCGCCGGATGGTAAACAGATCGCTGAGGTTGATAGTCCGAACGGCACACAAGGCGTGGAGCCCGTGTTTGCCATCGCAACCATCACTGGGATACATCGTTTAGAGGTACGCTCACTAGAAAAAAGTGCAGCCACAGGACGCTATCAGGTCAAAATCGAAGAACTTCGCATCGCAAACGATCAAGACACGAATCGGATCGCTGCTGATCTCGCGTTCAAAGACGCCGAGCTGTTGCGTGACCAGGGGACAGCGCAATCACTAAGGAGTTCGATTAAGAAATACGAAGAAGCCGTCGCGCTTTATCGAACGGCCAAGTATCGAACCGGTGAGGCTATTGGACTAAACGCCATCGGATACGTGTACGCAAGATTGGATGAGAAGTCCCAGGCCTTGGATTATTACCAACAAGCTTTGACGATCGTTCATGCTATCGGTGACCGAGGCGGCGAAGCCGCAACTCTTAACAACATCGGCCATGTATACGATTCGCTCGGTCAGAAGGAACAAGCGCTCAATTCATACAGGCAAAGTTTGGCAATATCAAACCAGGTTGGAGACCTCGGCGGACAGGCGGCGACGCTTAACAATCTGGGTCTGGTGTACGACTCACTTGGTCAAAAGCGGAAGGCCCTCGACTTTTATCAACAAGCTTTGCCGCTTGTACGCTCTATTGGCGATCGTAGTGGTGAGGCAACCACACTCAGCAATATTGGCGCTGTATACGACTCTCTTGGTGAGAAGCAGAAAGCGATTGATTACTTAGAGCAAGCGCTACCATTGAAGCGGACGATCGGCGACCGGCGCGGCGAGGCTATCACTTTGACAAATCTCGGCGCGGTTTATGACGATTTGGGTGAGAATCAGAAGGCGATCGATTACTACCAGAAGGCTTTACCTCTACTTCGAACGGTTGGTAGTCGTGGCGGAGAAGCGACTACGCTCAACAACATCGGCTTAGTCTACAAGAATTGGGGTGACCAGCAGAAGGCACTTGAGTTCTTCGGTCAGGCGTTGTCTATCGTTCATGCAGTGGGGAGTCCCCGAAGTGAGGCGGTAGCGCTGACCAACATCAGCAGTGCTTTTAACTGGTTAGGAGACGACCAGAAGTCACTCGAATACTTGCGTCAAGCTCTTTCGCTGTATCGAGCCGCCAAAGATCGTGGTGGCGAGGCTTCGACCCTCAGGAACATTGGCGCAGTCTACAGTTCCTCTGGCGACTTGCAGAAAGCACTTGAATACTATGATCAGGCGCTCCCGATTCATCGGGAGGTCGGGGATCGAAACGGCGAAGCGACGACGCTAAACAACATCGGCCGTGTCCGCTACCAGCTTGGCGAGCAAAAGGCCGCGCTCGATTGGTTCGATCAGGCGCTCCAGATTAGGCGTGCAGTGGGTGATCGGCGGGGTGAGGCGATCACACTGAACAACTTCGGGGCAACCTACGATCTGATTGGCGAGAAGCGGAAAGCGCTGGACTACTACTTGCAAGCTCTGTCATTGAGACGGGCGGTAAGAGATCGAGGTGGTGAAGCAACCACGCTCGGCAATATGATGAAGATTTACGTTGAACTGGGCAATCCTCGACTCGCCACTTTCTTGGGCAAACAGTCTGTAAATGTATATCAACAATTACGCTCAAACATCAAAGGCTTAGATGTCGATACTCAGAGGAGCTATCTCAAAACGATTGAGGGTACGTATCGTTCATTGGTCGAATTACTTATCACCCAGGGACGATTGGCAGAGGCCCAGCAAGCCCTAAATGCGTTTAAGGATCAAGAGTCTTTTGACTTCGACCAAACTCAGCCACGCCATCTTAGACTGCTGATACAGACACCGCGCGAAGCTTACTTTAGTTCCGGCTACCAGGGAAAGAGCGACGCTGCTGGGGCCGCAAGCAGCGGGTGGGCGGAAATCAAGCGTCAGATTGGGAGTCGCCAGCCTGACAACGAAGAGGTTCGAAAGTTACAAGAATTCGAAGGACAACTGAAGACGAGCATGAGTGACTTTGCGGCACTCTTTAAGCGAGCTGAAACCGAGTTCTCATCCCCAATTGACGAAAAGGATAAGACAAGTGATGTCTCGGATATGACCGAAATGCAGGCTATGTTAAGGGAGGTTAATCAACAAACCAAGCAAGAAGCAGTTGCGGTATACACAATGGTCGGCGAGAAAAAGTTTACTGCCATAGTGGTGACGGTGAATAGCGTGCTTTCAATTTCCACGCCAATTAAAGGCGCAGAACTAAACGAAAAGGCTCGTCAACTTTGGGCGGTGCTACAGTCCTCAGACTATGATCCACGGTTGCTCTCAGCCGAACTCTATAACGTCATCTTCAAACCGCTAGAAGATAAGCTCCCCCCCACAACTAAAACCATCTTATGGTCGTTGGACGATACCTTACGCTATTTACCTATGGCGGCCCTGTTTGATGGCAAGCAGTATTTGGTGGAACGTTTTAGTCATGTTGTCTTCACTCGCGCAGATAAAGAACGGCTAACGCGCTCGTCAAGTTTGAATTGGACTGCCTATTGCTTCGCTACATCAACGGCTCACAAGGTTGAGTTGCGTGGTAAGGCGATTGAATTTGCTCCCTTGGATTTCGTTAACGATGAGGTCCGAATATTTCGAACAAAAACCCACCCGGACGGACTCATTGAAGGAGAGGTGTTCCCCGAAGGAGAATTCAACAAGGCCTCTCTATTAGCATCGCTCAAACAAACACGCCCACTGGTGCATATTTCGAGTCATTTTAGATTTCGCCCCGGCGACGCCGCCAACTCGTTTTTGCTGCTCGGTGATGACCAGGTGATGACTTTGGCGGAGATCAAGGAGCAGGCGAATCTGTTTCTAGGCACCGAACTCTTAACGCTTTCGGCTTGCGACACAGCGGCTCAGCGTCCGGACGCCAGTGGTAAGGAAGTTGACGGGTTCGCCGAATTAGCGCAGCGCCTCGGAGCAGGCGGGGTGATGGCTAGCCTTTGGACTGTTGTGGATAGAAGTACAGCGCAATTAATGAAAGCGTTTTATGAGCATCGCCAAGTCGGAAAATACAGTAAAGCCGAAGCGCTGCGTCAGGCTCAACTTGATCTGCTCAATGGACCTAGTCCTTCCCGACGCGCGGGTATTACCACTTCGACGACAAGAGGCAGCAGAACCGAAGATGGGGACGTTGTACTGGAGCCGAAATTCCGAATACCATTCAAAGTAGATAAGGAACGACCATTTGCCCATCCTTACTACTGGGCCCCGTTTGTACTTTTTGGCAATTGGAAATGATTCTTTGGATTTGGGTTTGTTCATTCGCTTGAGAGGTACCCTATGTATGCCCATTCTCCCCGCCGCGGTCGCACATCCTGCTGTATCTATATCCGCAGTCTGCTCTTTTTGCTCTCACTTTTGTCATCGCCTTCAAGTATCTTGATCGCTCAGAGCGACGCGACTATTCCAACACTTGAACTCGGCAAGCCGATTGAGCGCGAACTCTCTGGACAACAATCTCACTCGTATCAAATCGTGCTTACTTCGGGTCAATACATTCACGTTGTTGCTGACCAGCGAGGCATTGATGTCGTCGTCAGGTTATTGGGGCCAGATAATAAACAGTTGTTGGAGGTGGATAGTCCGAACGGAAACGAAGGGCCAGAGCACGTTTACTTTATCGCTGCAATAACAGGGCGACATCGCTTGGAAGTACGGTCCCTGGACAAGTTGGCTAGGGGGCGGTACCAAGTTACTCTGGAAGAGTTGCGCGCAGCCAGAGAGACAGACTCACAACGGATTGATGCTGAGGCCTTATTTGGTGAAGCATCTATGATGTTCGGTGTTGGGACGAAGGAATCTTTGACGAAGGCGCTTGAGAAGTATCAGCAAGCGCTATCGTTTTTCCGGTCCCTGAACGATTCTTCGCGTGAAGCGGCAACACTCAGCACGAGCGGCTTGATCTGCGATTTGTTAGGCAATAAGCAGAAAGCCCTCGACTACGACGCACAAGCACTTCCTCTCTATCGTGCCGTTGGCGACCGTCGCAACGAGGCCTTGACGCTCAACAACATCGGCTCGGTTTACGATTCATTGGGCGAGAAGCAAAAGGCGCTTGACTATTATACACAGTCCCTGCCGCTGAGACGGATCGTCGGCGACCGGGATGGCGAAGCGGCAACTCTGCTGAACATCGGCGAAGTCTATGCGGGTCTAGGCGAGAGGCAGAAGGCGCTCGATTATTATCTGCAAGCCCTGCCGCTCTTTCGTGCAGCCTCTGACCATGGCGCCGAAGGGTTAACGCTTAATAACATCGGACGGATCTACGACGCTTTGGGCGAAAAACAGAAGGCGCTTGACTACTACGCACAAGCACTTCCTCTCTATCGTGCCGTAGGCGACCGTCGCAACGAAGCCTTAACACTTCAGAACACCGGTGGAGTCTATGGAGATTTAGGCCAAAAGGAAAAAGCGCTCGATTACCTTTCACAGGCTCTGTCGCTCTTTCGCGCCGTCGGCGACCGACGTGGCGAAGCTATGGCACTCAACAACGCCGGTGGAGTCTATCGGGCTTTGGGCGAGAAACAGAAGACGCTCGATCATTACTTACAGGCTCTGTCGCTCTTTCGCGCTATCGGAAACCGGGTTGGTGAAGCGGCGTCACTTAATAACGTTGGTTGGGCCTACGACGATTTAGGCGAGAGGCAACGGGCCTTCGAGTACTTCGCGCAAGCGCTCCCTGTCTTTCGTGCCGTCGAAGACCTTAACGGTGAGGCGACGGTGCTCAGCGGTTGGATGAACTTTTACAAGCTTCAGAAGAATGATCGCTTGGCAATTTTTTATGGCAAGGAATCAGTGGATGCTTATGAGCAACTGCGCTCTAAGATTCGAGGCTTAGATACGGCTGTTCAAAGGACCTACCTCAAGTCAGTCGAGCAGAACTTTCGTGGCTTGGCTGATTTGCTGATTAGACAACGGCGGTTTGCCGAAGCGCAGGAGGTTCTCAACGCGTTCAAAGATCAGCAGTTTTTCGACTTTGACGGAGGGCAATCAAAACAATTAATGCCACTTACTCGCACACCCCGCGAAGCTGAGTTTCGTACTCGTTATGGGCGAGCTAGGGATACTCTTGGAGCAATCGGCGGTAGAGTGGGGGAACTCAAGCGCAAGTTCGGCGGTCGTCAACTCAGGGACGAAGCAGCCGGGCAATTACAACAACTGGAAACGGAATACAACAGCGCCGCCGATGAGTTTTCCCGATTGCTCAAGCAAGCCGAAGCAGAGTTTTTGACGCCTACAAGTGATAAGGACGAGGTTCAGGAAGTTCGAGACACCGTCGAGATGCAAGCAGCCTTGCGCCAGCTTAGTCAAGAAACGGGACAGAACGCAGTTGTGGTGTATACCATCATTGGCGAGCCAAATGTTCAAGCTTTGATCATTACCCCTGACAGCATCGCCTCAGTTTCTTCAACGATGCTAGCCACTGAACTGGACGAAAAAGCTCGGCAACTCTGGGCGTTGTTAAAGTCCAGTGATTATGACCCGAGGAGTCTTTCAAACGAACTTTATAAAGCTATCTTCAAACCTATCGAGTCTAGACTGCCGAAAGACACTAAGACCATTATGTGGTCGTTAGACGGAAACTTGCGTTACATTCCGGTAGCTGCGCTCCACGATGGAAAGCAATACTTGGTCGAACGCTACAACCACGTCGTTTTCACCCGCGCCGACAAGGAACGATTAACGCGTAATGTACACTCTACTTGGACAGGCTATGGTTTTGCGACCTCCGAGGCACACACTGTTAATGTTGATAATGAGACAATCGCCTTTGGCTCCTTAGATTTCGCCAGAGACGAAATGCAGATCTTTCGCACAAGGACTTACCGCAACGGGGTCATTGACGGAGATGTGTATGCCGAAGCTGAATTCACCAGAGTGTCTTTCCTTGCTACGCTCAAACAGAAGCGCCCACTAGTCCATATTTCCAGCCACTTTAGGTTTCATCCGGGCGATGCCTCTAATTCGTTCTTGCTTCTAGGCGATGGTCAGGTCATGACCCTCGCAGAGATGAAAGAAGAACCAAACCTTTTTCAAGGAGTAGAACTCTTGACGCTCTCAGCATGCGACACTGCCGCACAGCGCCCAGACGCGAACGGTAGAGAAATTGATGCTTTTGCTGAGCTTGCGCAACGGCTTGGAGCGGCCGGCGTCATGGCTAGCCTCTGGCCTGTATTGGATCGGAGTACAACTGAATTAATGAACGCGTTCTACAAGGACAGAGAGGGTGGAAAAATTACAAAGGCGGAAGCCTTGCGAACGGCTCAACTTGATTTGCTCTACGGAAGGAATGTGAATCTGTCAGTACGCCCGCCATCTGCCAGAGGTCCAGACACCGAAACTCCTCGGAAACGCGGCTCGGCAGACGAAAATGTTGTCGTTGAACCAAAGTATCGAATCCCGTTTAAGGTAGACAAGAAAAAGCCATTCGCGCATCCGTACTATTGGTCGCCTTTTGTCCTATTTGGGAACTGGAAATGAATTTACTTTGTAGTAAGTGAACATCGCGCATAAGGCGCGTTGAAGGTTGTGGTTATGTCTCACCTCTCGCCACGTAGCAATCTTGCCGGTTCAACCTCTCTCCTCGTGAACGTGTTAGCCGCTCTTTGTATTCAAGCTCAAACACAGCCCGAGCCAAGCCCCCGATCATTGTTGCCAAACCAACCAGTTGAACGTGCGATGAAGGGTGGCGAGGTACACTCTTACAGCATCCCTCTTACCGTCGGTCAGTATCTTTACGTGATCGTGGACCAGCGTGGTATTGATGTCGCGCTTACTCTTTTCGGACCCGACGAGAAAAAACTGGCAGAAGTTGACAGCCCGAATTACTGGCAAGGACCTGAGCCCCTTTCGGTAATCGCTGAGGCGACCGGAAACTATAGATTGGAAGTGCGGTCCGTTGAAAAAACGGCTGTGCCGGGCCGCTATGAAGCCAGGATTGCGGAACTTAGGACCGCAACTGAACAGGATAAACGGCACGTTGAGGTTGAGCATCTACTTAATCAAGCACAATTACTAGAATCTGAGGGAACAGCTCAGTCACTGCATCTTGCACTCGAGAAATATGAACAGTCTCTGCCGCTTTTGCGGGCTGCTGGTGACCGCCAACGTGAGGCATTAATCACTTACTACATAGGCCGGATCGCGTACGATACTGGTGACCCTCAAAGAGCACTGGATTGCTTTTTTCAGATTCTTCCGTTCATCCGTTCGATTAGATATGCGTTTGGCGAGGCGGAAGTACTCCACGATATCGGTGAAGTCTACAGTTCGTTGGGAGAGAAGCGGAAAGCGCTTGACTACTATGCGCAAGCCCTGCCTTTGGCTGTTGCTGCCGGTGACCGCAATGGTCAGGCAGCAATTTTCGACGCCATAGGAAGGGTTTACGACGATTTAGCCGATAAGCAGAAAGCCCTCGACTACTACAATAAAGCTCTACCGCTTTTGCGTGCGGTCGGAGATCGTTCCAATGAGGCCAACACACTCAACAACATCGGGGCGGTTTATGCGTCATTGGATGAGAATCAAAAAGCGCTCGACCATTTCGGTGAGGCCTTGGCGCTCGATCGCAGCGTCGGAAACCATAGCGGTGAAGCCGGAACCTTAGACAACATTGCCTCCGTATACTCTTCGCTTGGGCAGAAGGAGAAGGCACTCGATTATTACGGTAGAGCGCTCTTGGTAGCTCAAGCTGCCGGAGATCTTAAAACTGAGGGGATCACGCTTAAGCACCTGATGACCACCTATGACGCGCTTGGGAATTCGCGCACGGCCACCTTTTACGGCAAACGTGCAGTCAATGCTTATCAACAGCTTCGCTCGAATCTCTTGCGCTTGGATAAAGAGATTCAACAAACTTACCTGAGATCAATAGAGCTGACATATCGCGATTTAACGGATCTGTTGATTCGGCAGAATCGTGTTGGCGAAGCCCAGCAGGTGCTCAACGCTTTTAAGGACCAACAGTTTTTCGATTTTGACCAAAAGCAGGCGAACCGCCCAACAGCCATCGCTCTCACCCCCAGTGAAATTGAGTTCGGTGGGCGTTATGACCATGCGAGCAGCAATCTTGGCGTGATTGGGACTCAGGTCGATAATTTCAAGCGAACACTTGCAAATCGCAAACCGGATGATGAGGAAGCGCGTCAATTGTCGGAACTCGAACGACAGTTAGAGTCTGCCGGCAATGAATCGTCACGGCTTCTCAAGAGTGTCGAGGCAGAGTTTTCTCAACGAACCGCAGATCAGGACAAGATTTCTGTTATTAGCGACACCTTAGATATGCAAGCCACTTTGCGCCAACTCGGTCGGGAAACCGGCCAAAAGGCCGTCGTGATTTATGGGCTCGTTGGCCAAGATCGCTTCAACGCTTTGCTCATAACTCCGGATGACATTACGTCGATCTCCTCGCCTGTCAAGGGTTCTGAATTGAACAAGAAGGCCCTTCAACTTTGGGCTTTGCTGCAGTCCGCTGACTACGACCCAAAGGCGCTCTCAAACGAACTTTATAATATTATTTTCAAGCCTTTGGAAGGCCGACTTCCGAAGGACACCAAGACTATTATGTGGTCTTTGGACGGAGACTTGCGTTACCTGCCGATGGCCGCTTTATTTGATGGGAAACATTATTTAGTCGAGCGCTTCACTCAAGTCTTGTTTACGCGGGCCGATAAAGAACATTTGACATTCCCGGTTAGCGGCAGATGGATCGGTTACGGTTTCGCCACTTCTGCACCGCATAGGGTGGAATTATTTGGGAACTCGCTCACGTTCGGGGCCTTAGATTTCGGCGGGGAAGAATTGGAGATCTTTCGGACCAAGACCAACCCAAACGGCATTATTGATGGTGACGTGATATCAGAGGCCCAATTCACGAAGGCTTCATTGGTGGAGACGCTTAGGCAACGTCGACCCTTAATTCACATAAGCAGCCATTTCAGATTTCAGCCAGGCGACGCCGCTAACTCGTTCTTGCTACTAGGCGATAATCATGTGATCACACTTGCAGAGATGAGCGAGCAGAGAAACTTATTTCAAGGTGTCGAACTACTGACGCTCTCGGCATGCGAGACAGCTGCGCAACGACCAGATGCAAACGGCAAAGAAGTAGATGGATTTGCGGAGCTGGCACAGCGACTTGGTGCCGGCAGCGTGTTGGCAAGTCTATGGTCGGTTTCGGATAGGAGTACTGCTGAACTTATGAAAGCGTTTTATAAGAACCAGCAGAGAGGGAAATACACTAAAGCGGAAGCGCTGCGCCAGGCTCAACTGGATCTTCTTTATGCAAAAAACTCCACCGCGTCAGCTTCCAACATAACTAGTTCGGCTACGAGGGGCAAGAAAACTCTGGAAGAAGAAATCGTCGTCCCGCCGAAATATCGCATTCCATTCCAAGCCGATAAAAAGAGAAAATTCGCGCATCCATACTACTGGGCTCCTTTTGTGTTGTTCGGAAATTGGAAATAAGTATCTCTTCCGACCGTCTTGCTCAGGTCAGTCCGAATCTTAGAATAATGCGGTACCACATTTACCACTTCCGGCATGCGCGTCGCCTTCAGGGTGTCGTGAGTTTTTTGCTTGCATTGATTTTCTCACAAATGGGAATGATGGTTTCTGCCCAAGACAAGAAGAATGTAATAGTGCTTGAGCCTAACAAGCCAATTGAGCGGGAACTTGCGAAAGGACAATCCGATTCCTATCGAATCACGATCAGTGCGGATCAGTTCGTGCGGTTTATCGTCGATCAGCGAGGCATTGATGTTCTTCTGGTTTTGGTTGGCGCTGACGGTAGGGAAATTATGGAACGCGACAGACCAAACGGACGAAATGGAGAGGAGTCACTCAGTTTCATCGCGATGACAGGGGGCGACTACAGACTCGACGTAAGAGCTGTGGGAGAAACGACCGCGGTCGGGAGGTATGAAATCAAGACCTATCCTCCGCGTGCGGCAACAGATCAAGACAGAAAACGAATCCAGGCCGAAACACTCTTTCAAGATGCGTTGAGACTAGGTCAAGTGGAAGTCTCTGAATCAGTAAGGCAAGCTTGCGACAAATATGAAGTGACAGTCGAGCTGTTCCGGGAGATCGGAGATAAATATGCTGAGGCTTTGTCACAGACTAGCCTGGGCTATGGCAGAGGGAGTCTTGGAGAAACTGAAAAGGCTCTTGCGGCCCATGACAAAGCCTTGTCACTCTATCTGGAGTTAAAAGACAGACCGAACCAAGCAATGAGCCTCGCAGCGTTGTGCGTATTAAACGCTCTCCTTCAAAAGGTCGATTTAGCAATCGCACAGTATCATCAAGCTAAGAATATCTATCGAGAATTGACTGATACTGAAGGCGAGAAACGGTTACTCGAAAGTCTCGATAACGTGGCAGCAAGGTACTTAACCGCAGCTTATAGACTCTTCCAAAAACAGGAGGCGGGGGCGTCTCGTGAAGCTTTAACGTTACTGCCCATAGCCCGCGATTTGTTTTCTGCATTGGACAATAAATCGAGTGAAGGAGTCACCTTGACGGCTCTTGGACTGGTCAACAAGAGCTTGGGCGAAACTCAGAAGGCGCTAGATTACTATCGGCAAGCTCTACCTCTCAACATTCAGGCGGGCGACAAACGGGGCGAAGCGACGACTCTCAATAACATCGGTGCCGCGTATGACTTGTTAGGCAACAGAGTGCAAGCACTAGATAGCTACAATCAGGCTCTGAGGCTCTATGAAACCGCAGATGATAAACGAGGCCAAGCCACGACTTTCAATAACGTCGGCGCTCTGTACGATTCATTAGGCGAGAGGCAAAAGGCCCTTGATTATTTTGATCGAGCTTTGCGTCTTTATGAGATTTTAGAGGATCAGAGCGGTCAGGCTGCAATACATAACCACATCGCTGTGGTGTATGACTCATTAGGTGAGGTGCAGAAAGCGCTAGATGCCTATGATCGAGCCTTGTCACTTAGCAGAATGTCGGGCGACAAGCGTGAGGAGGCCATAGCGCTTAACAACGGCGGCCTCCTCTTCAACGCATTAGGGGAATGGCAGAAGGCGCTCGACTATTGCAATAGAGCATTGACCCTATTCAAAGCAATCGGAGATAAATCTGGTGAAACTTCCGCTCTTACAAACAGGGGTACCGTCTATGACACTTTAGGTGATAAGCAAACGGCCCTTGATCAACACACTCAAGCTTTGTCTGCAAGAAGGGCACTCGGAGATAGACGGGGCGAGGCGTCCAGTCTTAACCAAATTGGATTGGTCTACGAATCCCTGGGTGAAAAGCAAGAAGCTCTTGATTACTTCAATAAGGCTTTACTGATAACAAGGTCAATTGGAGATAGGGCTAATGAAGCTGCTTCGCTAAGTAACATTGGGGGCGTGTACGACTCGCTGGGCGAGAGTCAGAAAGCCCTGGATTATTTCAATCGAGCTTTACCGATAACTAGAGAGGTGGGCGTTAGATCTAGTGAAGCGGCCACTCTCAACAATATCGGCGCGGTTTACAAGTCGCTAGGTCAGAAGCAAAAGGCCTTGGACTACTACAATCAAGCTTTAACTCTCGTTAGAGAACTAAAATACAAAAGAGGTGAAGCTGCGACTCTAAGCAACATTGGCGGCGTATACGACTTGATGGGCGATGAACAGAAGGCCCTCGATAGTTACGAAAAAGCATTGCCTTTGATGAAAGCACTAGGGGATAAGCAAGGTGAAGCTACTGTTCTCAGTGGCAACATGATGGCTTGGTACGTACTAAGTAATCCTCGACTCGCAGTTTTCTACGGCAAGCAGTCCATAAACTCAATTCAGGCAGTCCGATCCAGAATCCAAACGACTGACAAAGACCTTCAAAAGTCCTTTCTCAAGTCCGTTGAGTATCTGTATCGCTTTCTGTCAGGTCTACTTATTGAGCAGGGGCGGTTTGCTGAGGCGCAGCAAATTCTCAACGCTTTCAAAGACCAGCAGTATTTTGACTTCAATCCTGAGACGGTGAGATCGCCTGGACCGCTTGCTATGACGCAGCGGGAGGCGAGGATGGCATCGCGCTATGACTTAACGAGTGAAAAGATTGGGAACATTGGAACTAAGATTGAAGAACTCCAACGTCGGACAAACAATGCGAATGCTAAGCCTGAGGACACCGCCACACTTCGCCAACTTCAAGTCGATTTGAAGGATGCCACGAACGAGTTTTCATCGCTCGTCAAACAAGCCCAGACTGAATTCAAGGAACTATCTGATCCGGTGGAAGACAAGCCGCCCGATGTTAAAGACGCTCGTGAGATGCAAGTCGCGCTGCAACAGATTACGAAAGAGACAGGGCAAGAAGCAGTTGCAATTTATACAATTGTTGGGGAAACAAAGCTTCAGGCTCTAATCGTTAGTGGTGACAATGTTTCCTCAGCATCGACAGCGATCAAGGGCACAGAGTTAAGCCGAAAGGCTCAGGAGTTGTGGCTTCTACTTTGTTCACCCGATTACGATCCTAAAATCCTCTCGAGAGAAGTCTACGAAGCGGTCTTCAAGCCCATCGCAGAGAAGTTGCCCAAAGAAACGAAGACCATTATCTGGGCCTTGGACGGCAAACTACGTTATCTGCCGATGGCCGCCCTCTATGACGGTAAGCAGTATTTGGTGGAAAGGTATAATCATGTACTTTTCACACGTGCCGATAGAGAGCGGTTAACCCGAGGCGTTAGTGCCACTTGGAATGGATATGTTTTCGCGACTTCCGAATCGCACAAGTTTGAACTATACGGTAAACCGATCGAGTTTCCCGCCAGCGATTTTGCTGAGAACGAACTACAAATATTCCGGACTAATTTGAATCCTAACGGCATTATTGATGCGGATATCTATTCAGAGCAGCAATTCAGCAAATCGAGTCTTCGAACGACACTCAAGCAAGAGCGGCCTCTTGTCCATATCTCCAGTCACTTCAGGTTTCAACCTGGCGACGCTTCCAGTTCTTTCCTAGTATTAGGAGACAATCACATCTGGACTCTGGCAGATATGCGAGAAGATCCCACTCTTTTTCACGGAGTAGAGCTTCTTACGCTCTCGGCCTGTGAAACAGCTGCCCAACGGCCGGATGCAAATGGCAAGGAAGTCGACGCTTTTGCCGAATTAGCCCAACGACTCGGTGCCGCCAGTGTTATGGCTAGCCTGTGGCCGGTGTTAGACAAAAGCACGGCCAATTTAATGAAGGCATTCTACGATAACCGACAAGGCGGTAGGTTTAGTAAGGCGGAGTCTCTACGACAGGCTCAACTCGACTTCCTGTATGGGAGGAATTTAGGTGCGCCTGAAATGTATCAAACCAAAGCAATTCCCCGAACAAAGGGACACGCTACTGATGAGAAAGAAGACCTCGTCGAGCCTAAATACCGAGTTCCTTTTAAGATCGACCCGCAAAGGCCACTTGCTCATCCTTACTACTGGGCACCCTTTGTCTTGTTTGGTAATTGGAAATGAACATGTTGGGGTTTCGAAAAAGGTTAGCTGTCCAGCAACGTATTTATGTCAATCTTTAACTGGCCTCTTGGCTCTTGGTTACCAAGGATACACATCCTCACCAAACACACTGCAGTGCTCGTTCTTGTCGTATTGCTTGCGGGTTCGACCGCTGGCCAAACTAATAAAGAAAATCAGATTCTTGAGTTAAATCAACCAGTCGAACGCCAACTGACCGGGGGGCAGTTTCATTCGTATCGAATCAGACTTGCTCCTAATCAATATATCCACATTGTTGTCGACCAACTCGGCATCGATGTGGTGCTAACGTTGTTTGGCCCGGACGGTAAGAAATTGGCGGACGTCGATAGTCCTAATGGGACGCAGGGCCCTGAGCCACTCTCATATATTGCAGAGGCTGCCGGTATGTACCTTCTGGAGGTCCGCTCCCTCGACAAGGAAGGCGGCACCGGGCGGTACCGTGTCCGAATAGATAGGTTACGAATCGGAACCGCGGAAGATAAGAATCGTGTCATGGCTGAACGAATCTTCACGCAGGCTGAGTTGCGGCGCGTGCAGGGGACCGGCGAATCGTTGCAAAGCGCAGTGAAGGAGTATGAAGAGGTTTTACCCATCTTCCACGACCTAAACGATTCGTTTCATGAAGCTGCGACCTTAAACAACCTCGGCTATTTATATTATTCCCTCGGCCAAGAACAAAAATCGTTGGATTACTATTCGCGTGCCATGGATATTATTCATTCCATCGGCGACAAGGGCATCGAGGCCGGAACTCTCAACAATATTGGAGCCGTATATGACTCGATCGGAGAAAAGCAGAAAGCATTACAGTATTTCTCCCAGGCATTACCAATCGTCCGTTTGATCGGTGACCGATCATCGCAAGCAGCAACTCTTAGTAACATCGCCCGAGTCTATTATTCGATAAGTGAGTATCAGAAGGCGCTTGAATATGACCAGCGTGCTCTTGTTATTTGGGTGGCGATAGGAGACCGATACAGTGAGGCGATAACACTTAATAATATAGGAAAAATATACGATGATCTAGGTGAGAAGCTGCAGGCGATTGAGTACTACCAACGCGCATTATTTCTTATGCGCAAGGTTTCCGATCTTGCGGGCGCATCGTTGGTTCTTACCAACTTGGGTAATGTCTATACGGATTTGGGTGAGACTGAGAAAGCAGTAGAAAGTTTTAAGGACGCTATACCGGGAGTTCACGCTCTGGGCAATCGTAAATCGGAGGCAGCAATACTCAATAAGATTGGCTCTCTGCTTGATATTGCCCAAGATAAAGAGCAGGCAATTTCGTATTATTTGCAAGCTTTGGAACTTTATCGAGTCATCGAAGACCAAGTGGGTGTTAAGACGACGCTTAATAGTATTGGGAAGGTCTACAGTTCGCTCGGCAACGAAGAGAAGGCGAAGGAGTTCTTCAACAACGCCCTGCAAGTCACAGCAAGCGCTGAAGAAGCGAGCGCGCCGGTGAACTTCCCAAATGCAAATGGTCGAAAACAGGAAGCATTCAACTACGCTCAAGCCCTACCCCTCAAGCGGTCCCTTCATGATCTAAACGGTGAGGCGAGGGACCTCGAGAATTTGATGTCTCTGTATCAGTCGGTTAGCAACCCTCGCTTTGCCGTTTTTTACGGCAAGCAATCAATCAGCGCATATCAGAAAATGCGACCAACCATTCGCGGCTCTGATGCTCGGGAATCTTACTTGGCAATTGTCGCACCTACGTATCGTAGTTTAGCTGAGGCGTTAATTAAACAAGAGCGATATGCTGAGGCGCTTGAGGCGCTTGATGCTCTTAATCATCTCCAGTATTTCGATCTTGAACGAGACGGTAAGCCACTTCAACCCTTGACCAACACACCCCGTGAAGAAGAGTTTACTTTGGGTGTTAATAGAATTGTCGATGTCATCGCTTTAATCGACAACCGAATTTCAAATCTAAATGGTCTATTCGATCATCGGTCACCGAACGAAGTGGAGGCAGCGCGACTAAGTGCTCTTCGTAAAGAAATCGATTCTCGTTCAAGAGACTTATCGAACTTACTAAATCATGCTGAGACTAAGTTTTCTGAGCCGATCGATGAGAATGACAGGATTCATGAAGTATCCGTCTTAAACGAAATGCAGACAGCTTTGAGGCAACTTGAAACTCAGACTGGCGACAAAACTGTCGCAATATATTTGCTTGTGGGTGCCGAGAACTTGCGCGCGCTGATAGTTACTTCTGACGCTGTCAGATCGGTAAGCTCTCCGATCAAGGGCGAGGAACTAAACCAAAAGGCGCTCTGGTTGTCCGCACTACTTCAGTCTGCCGATTATGATCCAAAAACACTCGCCAAGGATATCTATGATGCTGTCTTCCACCCAATCGAGGAACTCCTGCCAAGAGACACGAAGACCATAATGTGGTGTTTGGAGGGCAACCTGCGCTACTTGCCGATGGCTGCTCTTTACGATGGCAATAAGTATCTAGTTGAACGATACAGTAATGTCGTATTCAAACTAATCGACAGGGATCGGTGGACGCGCGTTGTCAGCGGGACGTGGACCGCTCACGGGTTTGCGTCAACTGGTCGTCACAAGATAGTGGTTAGCGATGATGAGGAGATCAACTTCCCTTTGATGGCGTTCGCTGGGGAAGAAATGAAGACTTTTCGGACGAGCGAGAACCCGAATGGCATGATCGATGGGGATGTGTTTGAAGGCAAGAAATTTAGCCGCGCCGCCTTTTTCGAATCCCTCAAAGAGAAGCGACCAGTCGTTCACATTTCTAGCCATTTTCGATTCGTTCCGGGCGAAGCGGAAAACTCCCTTTTGCTGTTTGGTAGTAACGAATTCATAACACTTGCGGAGTTGAGGCAGCATTCAAACTTGTTTGATGGCGTGGAACTGTTAACTCTCTCTGCTTGCAATACTGCAGCGCAGCGCCAAACTAGCGGACGAGAAGTTGACGCGCTCTCCGAACTAACTCAAGGACTCGGCGCGGATGCAGTTCTTGGAAGCCTCTGGGCGGTGTTGGATCGGAGTACGGCCCAATTAATGAGCAGGTTCTATTACAGGCGGCAAGTCGAGAGAAAGAATAAAGCCGAGGCTTTGCGCGAGGCTCAACTGGATTTGCTGTACGGAAGGACTGGTTCAACGTCGCCGGCGCTAACTGGTGCGGCGGAGCTGGATGTCGTTGTCGATTCGAAGTATAGGATTCCGTTCAAGATAGACAAGCAAAAGCCATTTGCGCACCCTTATTATTGGTCCGCTTTTATCCTCTTAGGTAACTGGAAATAGTCCCTTTACGCAAACTCATTGAATTAGTGAACATGCTTCAGGCAAGAGTGCGGATGAAAACTGCCACGATCTACAAAGTTCCTTCACCCTATCGTCGTTGTATGCCATGTAGTTAGACTCTATAACTAGAGACTGCAATTTCGCCAACGTGCTTTGTTCACCCTTCCGTCTGTAAGCAATTCTAATTGCCACTTCAAATTCCTCGGTGGCCTGAGTGTAAATTCCGTACTCTGCAAATGCGGCACCTCGGCCAACGGCTCTTAGCATCCTGTCGGTCTCACTTTCGGACGCGCGAAGTAGTAGCCGACGCAAGTTCTTTTCGTCTTCCTCTGAGATAACGTAAAACTTCACGGTCTGTTTTGGTCGTTTTCCGTCGTCCAAAGTGAGGGAAAGAATAAGCTGACCAGAGTTCTGACTCTTAATAAGCGCAGAGGTTAATGATGGCGATTGATAAGAGCCTTTGGTGCCATAGACTTTCTTCGGTCCCCAAATAGTCTCACCGAGATAAATTCTCAAGGATAGTCCTGCAGGGGTTGAAAATATCTGCGAATTCCATTGCACCTTAAAAGTCTCAGGCTGAATTCGCTCAGACTCCTTCGGTGACAGGATCAGGCTGCTCTCACCCTTGATGCCCCCACCCCTTACTCCTTTGGCCGAATTACAGTTTATTCCAACAATTAGTTTCCCGTTTGGGTTTTGAGGGACATCGACTTTTATTGTTCTGTTACAATATGAAATCGTCAATTCTTTGCATCCACGCGAACATATAACTCGCTGTCCGGAGAACAAACTGGTCTTCTCGCTTAAACGCGTAGGCTTTGAATCTTTCGTACTTCGTACCCAGGCTGTGCCTTTAACTAACTCAACAAATGCGTCTGGCGTTTGAGCGGAGGAGGCACTTATGCCGCAAAACACTGTCAGAAACGATATTACGATTCGCGCTATCATCACTCATTACTCCTTTTGAGGTTGTTCGGCTTTAGAGCGCCAGAGACTCTTTGGAATCCACAATAGTCCCTTCTGAACTTGGGAATGCAAAAGTAAAGCAAGGATTACCAGAGAAAAGTCAAGCCAAAGGACATTAAAGAGCTTCGCAAATAATAGTCCTGCTCCGACGGCACCGACAATTGCAATGAAGATGAATCTGCCCTCCCCAAGGTAAGGAGAACGGTTGTCCTTTAGATGCCCCCATCGTACCCTAAATAATCCCCCGACAATGATCGAGCCTAAGATGAAATCCAAGACCACAATTACAATCGGCCGCAATTCATAAACAGGCTCATCTACCAAACTGTATACGGCTGCTGCATGAAGGTAAGCACCCGCTATCGGTTTTTCTTGACCGGGGACTACAAAACAGTCAGACATCCCTCGTTGCGTGTTGCCTATGATTACTAACTTGTTTTCGAACTTACTTGTCCCGTCCGTAAACTTCGCTTCGTAAACAGACTTCTTATCGGAGGCTTGCAAGATGCGGCCTTGCAAAAACTCTAGTTTTGCATAATTGACGAAGGTGAAAGCCCTTTCGCAAGGAACCGGTCTAAGCATTTTATCGTCTTGAACGAAGTGTTCGATGTTTACCGGGGCTTCGCGATCATTTAAGAATGCTTTTGGCAGGAAAAACGGTAAAGGGTGCAAGTTTGACGACTCGGCCAGCGCCATACTAATAGACTTCAACGGCTCTTCGTTACCACATTTCATCCACCTCGGAACAAGAGTCGTGTCCTCGTCGAACAGCGTCATGTAGGCGGCCAAGTCCTTGTACTCTTTCGGTGTAATCCAGGAGTCTGAATCAACCGCAGGGTTATAAATCCCAACGAAAACATTTTTTCCGCTTCGCTTCAGCTCACGAAGAAACTTGAAAAACTCCTCATCATTTTCAGCCCTAGGCCCCACGTCAGGCCCACCGTTAACTCCACCTTGAAGATCGCTTCGAGAACCAAAATCAAGATCAATCGCGATCGCTTTGGCCTTACTTGCAATCAGAGCTTCAACAATCTCTCGAAGACTCTGCGCGGGAGTTGTACCATCTGGCTCGCGTTTCAACTCTGATATATCGAGGACGACTACAGATGGCTCCGAGTTTCGGGAAAACGGAGATATTAACTTATGTAAGACCTCATATCCTTTGATGTTTATCCAGTGTCCAGTAAAAGAACCTTCAACTACGTATACCTTTAGGAGAATCAAAATGACGACGGCGCTGAAACCAACGACCGCGTCGAGGAAGAGTCTGCTCTTTGGTTTAATCATTTCGGTTGCCGCTAAAAACGGCTTCAATCTTGTCGGCAGCGAGAGTAACCGTTCTGGTTGTTATGGTACACGAAATCGACGAGCGTGCGATAAACCAAAAGCCAGCCAAAGACGGGGCGGGGCCCTCCCACAAGCCCCGCCCTCAGGCTACGTGTCCTCACCCCACGTAACCGCTACGCCCACCGGGGAGGCGGGCGCGGCCAAGATTATTCACAACCGAGCCAAAGATGCAATTCAACTCCCACCCTTTGTGTAATACGACACAGACGAAGATCTGGGCGGCGTCATATCCTGAATCACTAGGGTCGGGAAAAAGTGCCTTGTTAGGCACTTAACCTAACCGTACACTCATTCGTAGTATTTGAACCATAAACGTGGATTTGACGCCACACAACGAAACTGAGGACAAAGGAGCAATCGATCAACAGTTGCTCCCTTATCTCAATTCGTCAGAGTCAGCCTGCCAGGAGCATCTTCATCGACTACTCGAAAAGGCGCGGCCCATCGTTTACCGGATCGCCCGCAGCTTCCGACAGGGCGCCCGCATACCAGCTCACTTCAATACTCAAGACATCTTTGTTGATGTATGCATTCGAATATTGCCCAGCCTTCAGCAATGCAAGAGCGATCCGAAGCAACATCCAATTTCCAACTTCGCCGGTTTAGTCGCTACGACCACTTCTTCGGTCTTTTCCGATCTTCTCAGAGCAGAGGATCGCCAGCAGAGGAACTTACGGCAGAAAGTCCGGCGATTGATTGCGGCAAACTCAAATTTGGCGTTTTGGAAAGATGACAAGGGCGATTTGATCTGCGGGTATGCCGCTTGGAATTCGGGCGTTGATACGCGCGCCAGTACTGTCCCTTCACAACTCGACTTGATGTTCGGGTCCAACGTACCGCACAAGAAGAACACGGCTGAACTTGTTCTTCAGGTGCTGAACAATCTTGGCCGACCGGTCAAGCTGGATGAGTTAGTCGACCTCGTGAATATCGCCAGCGAGGGTGTGGAAGTTCAAACCGTGAGTATTGATGATGAGCATTTTGTCCAATCGACGACGCTCATCACTTTGCCACCGGACATTGTTGGTGCGGTTGATAACCAGCGATTGTTGCATCGGTTGTTTGTTGAGATTCAGCATCTGCGAGTTGAACAACGCAAATCCCTATTGCTCAACATGACGGATAGTTACGGTTACGGCATTGAGTGGTTTCTGTTTACGAAAATTGCTACGGAGGAACATCTCGCGCAACTGCTGGAAGTGTCCATTGAACAGTTCAGAAAAATCCTGAATGAATTGCCGATGTCTGACGCGAAAATCGCCAGGGACTTGGGCATCAGTCAGACAAAGGTAATGAATATTCGAAGAGCAGTCAGAGAACGACTAGAAAGGCGTCGTCGAGAATTTCTCGGCGAAGGTATTTCAGATTCGGTGAGGTTGAAATGAGCGCACACCTTTCAAACGAACTGGTAGAACGTTTTCACGCTCAGGCATTAACGCGTGGAGACCGAAGTGTAATTTACGATCACGTGTTGGCGTGTGAGACGTGCCGACAACTGGTCATCACACCGCAGACAGAAACTGTGGCGCTGGAAGCGCTAACGAAGCATCTCGTCACCCCAGAAAGGGAAGAGCCTTACCATTTGGATCTGGAAACGATCGAGGCCTTTGTCGACGACAAACTCGATGCCTTGGACCGAAGCACGGTGAAGTTGCATCTCGAAGACTGCGCTGAATGTTCGTCCGAGGTTGAGGATTTACGTGAATCGTTGGCAACAATGAAAGCGGCTTCACATACGCGCGTTGTTGAGCATCGAACAGCTGAGACTGTATCGCGTCGATTCTCAATGCCGCTTCGCATTGCGGCCGTGATCGCTCTGATTGCTTTCGCAACTGTTGCCTTAATTGGAGTACTGAGATGGAGGTCGCCGAGTCCTGGTATCACTACCGGTTCACAGCCGACTCCTTTCGCATCGCCTCAACTCCCAGTTCTTGCTCCGTCACCCAACAGCGGACTCAATCCGCCGAACTTGGCAGAGAACCCGCCAAGTAAAGAACGACGTGAAGAGTCCCGGAAGACGATCGCACTAAAAGACGGCCCAGCTGAAATTGCGATCAATGAAGACGGAAATGTCATCGGAGTATCCTCGCTTCCTGCGGAGACGCGACAAGCAGTAAAAGAAGCATTAACAGAAGAACGATTGAATCGCCCCAGCGTGCTCGACGACGTAATGAGCGCTGAAGTTTCTGTCCGAGGACCCGAAAGTGAAGAACGAATCAATATTTCGTCTCCCGCAAAGACCGTTATTAATAACAACAAGCCAACTCTTCGCTGGATACCTTCGAAAACAGCCGAAGCCTATCGGGTTGAGATTTCCGATGAAACATTCCACCAGGTCGCAAAGAGCGGCGACCTACCGGCAACAACCCAAAGCTGGACTCCTTACACTTCTTTGAAACGCGGCGGGATCTACACCTGGACTATCCGCGCTGTTAACAAAGGAGGCGAACCGTCCGCTGTAACTTCTCAAGCAAAGTTTAAGATTCTTGACAATGAAAAAGTTCGGCAGCTGAATCGCCTAAAGTCTGGCTCGCAATCGCATCTTGCGCTCGTTATCTTTTACGCACGCGAAGGTATGCTGACTGAGGCTGAACGAGAAATGGGAATTCTCGTGAAAGACAATCCCAATTCTGCCGTGGCGAAGAAGTTATTGAGAGAGATCAAGGCGTGGCGAAGACGATAACGGTTTCGCTAATTCTTTCCCATTAGAACAAACCCAGCCCAGAAATACGGATGGCGATAGCGCGGATCTCTCATGACATTGAGAGACGCCTGTTGAAGAGCGGTTGCTTTGGTCATTGCTGCTTCTTCTCTCAATCGCTTGTGGAAGTCGATCATTAGTTTTGCGGTACTTGCCGAATCAACCTTCCATTGGCTCGCCACCATCGTCGGCACTCCGGCAACAAAGAACGCCCAGGACATTCCGATCATCCCTTCGCCCGCGCCAATGCGTCCGCGTGCTGTCTGGCAGGCTGAAAGGACGACGAGATCCGCGTGAAGGTTGAACTGCATAATCTCACGCGCCTCAAGTAGCCCGTCATCAGTTGCATCGTTTTCAACGCGAGCCATGACGAGCCGTGAGTACATTGGACTTGTATCATCGAGAATGCCGTGTGTCGCAAGATGGATGATCTTGTATTTTGAAGCCTCTTGTCTGAATACGCTCTTGCGAGCATTCGGACCAATTAGGACGCGACTAGACGAGCCGCCCCATATACCCTTGAGCGCGTCGACCTCCATTTCCGCATCTGGCAATGGTCCCAGATTCTCACCACGATAGGTCGTTTTGATGTTCGCGGCGATTTCCGCAGGCACGGTTGGGTTACCGAATGCCAGCAATGATGCGGGCGTTCGTTCATCCGTTTTCCGCCCAGACATTTCTTTCAGTACGCTCAGGGACGGAGCGTAAGAGATCGCATAATCCTCAAGCAGGTAACGACCGTTCCTTGCCTGCAGTGCCTGGAATGGAAGCTCCCAAAGAATCCCATCAGGGACAATACAAAGCGTAGTCTTGCCTTTCAACTGCTCTTCCGCTGGCTCTAGAAGCACGTCGTAAAGACTGCGGGCATCATCGGCGAAAGCGCTTTGAGTTGTAATTACATCACGAAAGGCGCGAGTGCGTTTTGCGATGTCGCTTGGTGGTACGCCAATCGGGTAGACGCGCAAGACGGGCGAACCATTGTCGCTTTTTGTCAACACTAGCAAATATGTTTTGGATTCAGTGATGGCGTATTCAAGAAACGCTGTACGAGGGCCTAAAAGTGAATTGATATCCGAAAGTGTTGCGGGCCTTGCGTGTGGCCGCTTTGTCCCAAGCTCTGGGTGCGCCGCGTACAGTGAGTCCTGGAATGTTTCATATTGCATGCGTGCTGTTCTCAGTTGCTCATATAAACTCTTTAACAGGGAGGCATCGGACTTTGATTTCACATTTTCGTGAGTTATTTGATTGTTCAAATCCACTATGCGCTGATTAAGTTTGCGCTCTTCGTCTTTCTCGTGGTCCGACGTTACTCTGGCAAGATCAACCCTCCCGGCGCTAAACACATCAAGCAACACGCGCGCTTTGGCAGATTCGGCTGTCAGCAGCGCTTCCTGATCACTTTCATCTTTTCTTACCGAGATAAGCATGTCCACGATCTCGTGGTAAGGAACAAGCTTGTCTTCAAAGAAGAGTTGACGCTGGTTCTCCAGGCCGGCGACTTGGTTTCGCATCTCTTCAATCTCGGCCGTGGCTTTCTTGAAAGTCTGCATCGCGAGATCATTTTCACCGCGAGCGCGATACGACTTCCCTAATTCGGTTAGAGCCAAATAGCGCACATTCTTCAAATTGAGCTGTTCTGCGAGCTTGATAGCTTCAGTTGCGTCATCAATCGATTTCGCCGCGTCATGGTTCGCAAGATTCGCTTGGGATCGACGCCACAGGAGTTCAGCGATTCGGGCTTGGTCCCCTCTTGCTCGTGCCGCCAACAAACCATTACCGAGTACTCGCAAGGCATCGTTGTGTTTGTCCTGGGCGGAATATACGACTCCCATCGCTTCTTGAATCAAAACCAGTAGTTCGGGGTAATCGATCTGTTTTGCGAGGTCGAGCGCTTGGTTAAGATAGGTCAACGACGAAGGGTAGTCTTGGCTGAATTGATAAGCGACACCGAGATTCAACAGCAAGTCCGCCTGTTTGAATCTATCGTTCGCATCCGTCGCCAGCTTTAGGCCTTGTTGGAAGAAATCGATGGCTTTAGCGTAGTCCCTCTGATTAAGGTAAAGAATGCCGTAACTGTTAGTAATTCCTGCCCCTCTCCCGGTCTCGTGTGATGCCGTTGCCATCGCCATGCTCTTGTCGAGATAGACCAGAGCACGGAGATAATCACTCTCGTCACTGTAACTCTGGCCTATATCCCAAAGGTCGTCGATGAACTTGTAAGCATATTTCTGCCGATTCAGGTCAATTGCTTCGAGTGTTTTCAGCGACTGTTGAAAATACTCTCGCGCCTTTTCGTAATCGCCGCTTCGTCGGTCCACATTGCCTAGATTGGCGAGTGCGGTTGCGATTCCATATTGATCGGGCCAAAAACTATCGGGTTCCTTTGTGCCCTTGAATTGTTCGGCAACCGTGAGGCTGTCTTGAGAATACTGATAAGCCCTTACGTAATCGGCAGAAAAGATGTAGAGCGTGCCGAGATCGGCAAGCACGTAGATCAAGTCTCGGCGCGCTTGTGCCTGCTCTAGAAGCTGTTTGCTATGCAAATAGCTTTCTATGGCGTCGGCAATTCTGCCCTGGCCGAACTGATACCAACCGATTTTGTATTGAGTGAGACCTGAGAGTCGTTTGTTGTTAAGCCTGGTCGAAATCTCAAGCGCCAATTGGTAAGCAGCAGGAGGGTCGATGGCTCGATAATCGGCCATCGAAATGATTCGCTGCCAAAGCTCAGGAGTAACTAGATCCTTGTGAGAGTCGAGCAGGTCTCGGCTACAAGACAGATCAGCACGGCACGCGCTTATGAACGCGGCCACAAGCTGCTCCTGATCCTTTACCTCAGACTGATCGACCTGCTGGCCAAAGACTGCGGAAGAAACCAGGCAAAGGACGATGGTGCACCGTAGCAGCACAATATTCCGCTACCAATTCAGCGCTTACTGATCCCAATTGGAAATCCTGTTCTAGTAAGAACGAGGATTATAGGCCGCCCCAACAAAGCCACAAAAGAAGCAGCCACAAAAAATATGCCCACTCCGCATCGGTCATGGTTCCTGAAGAGGATGATGGACCGCCAGATTTGCTTGCTGATGTTCCTTGCGGACCTCCGCTGGTCTGGTCGGCTCTAACACGCATAATTGAGCCGCTGCCAAACAAAAGAGTCGAGGCCAGTGTAATCGTAGCGATTAGTCTTCTAAGTTTCTTCATACTCCCTCCGGTGTTTTCTTTGTTTACTTGAGCAGAAACTGGTTGACGAACATGACTGTTTCATACAATTGCAAATCAAGGGTGTTTTGAGTGAAATCATGCCCTTCGTTTTTTGCGAGCAGATACCAGACCGGTGTGCCGGTTTTCTTTACCGCGTTGACTATTTGGTTTGCTTCGCTGGTTCGCACACGGGCATCGTTTTCGCCCTGAACGATCATCAACGGCTTCGTTATTTTTTGCGCATTCGTGAGTGGCGCAATGCGATCCAGGTAAGCGCGCATCTTGGGATCTCGTTCATCCCCGTATTCTTCGCGCCAACGATCGCGTAACCAATCCTCAGTGTGTTCGAGGAACGTCGCGATATTGCTAGGGCCGGACAGTGACTGTGCAGCGCGAATTCGATCACTGAAATTCGCAGCGACTGAAAGGGCGACGTAGCCGCCATAACTGCCTCCAGTGACCATCACACGTTCCGAGTCCAGGAAAGGCTGTGTTTTGATCCAATCGAGCAGGGCACCAATATCTTGAACAGCACCGTCGCGTTTGTATCCGTCATCCAGTCGCAAGAACGTCTTTCCATAACCGGCTGAACCACGAATGTTCGGATAAATCTTCGCGATGCCCAGTTCGCTTACGAAGTAGTTGTCTGGCCCATTAAACTCGGGACGCGCCTGATTGTCGGGTCCACCGTGAATGTCGATTATTACGGGTCGTTTGCCGGTGAACTTCGCAGGAGGACGATAAAGCAGACCTGAGATTTCGCGATTGTCGAAAGATTTCCAATGAATCAGCTCCGGCTCGGCAAACTTATCAACATCGATCCCGTTGCTGCTCCCTCTCAGCCATCGGGTAGCTTTGTTCGTTCTCGCATCAACAGAATAGATATCCCAAAGTGATCGCGGCGAAGAGAAAACAAACGCAAGGTCGGTGCTGTTGTTATGCCAACGGAGATTAGAAATAACTCCTATCGCCGCCCACGTCAGATCGCGTTGTTTGTTCGTCGATGTATCCAGGAAATGCAGCCGACTCACTCCATCTTCGTTGCTGACGAATGCAAGTGTCCTTCTATCCGGCGATATGCTGAATAGTTCTATATTCCACTTAATGTCTACGAAATACGTGACCTTCTTCGTCGCCAAGTCCATGTAGGCCAAACGCAGGAATTCGGAGTCACGATCTGTAGTCAGGTAGATTCCTTTACCATCACCACTGAACTGCGCAAAATCAACCGAGACTTTTTCCGCTCCGTTCTTGGTTGTAAGTAGAGTCTTTTTTCCAGATGCTACGTCGACGACGTAAAGGTAACTCTCGTTGGTTGAGAGCCAGTTATAGAACAACACCGTCTGGTCATCTGGCGACCAGTCGAAGGCCTTCAGATACCCTGCACCATCAGCTTCGGCTAGCAAACGCGTAGTTGTTGGATCGTTCGGACTGACAACATACAAGTCAATATCCGTACGATTGCGTCGATTAGAAGAGTAGACGACTCGATCTCCTTTGTTCGACCAAACCGGTTCGGTATTCCTCGACTTACCGTCAGAGATCAGTGCGCTTTTGTTACGATTTGGATCGAACGCATACAACTGAAAGATTTCGTTACCGTCAGTGTCCTTCACATACACCAGAGATGTTTCTTGCGGTGAGTAGTAAACGTCATACACGTTGCTCGGGATGAGCGTGTGCGGCTGTGGTGAACTGCCAGGTTCAGTAACTCCTGATATGGATGAGTAACTCGGCGTGATCGCTTTTGCCCACAACTCACGCTTCGAAGGATGCCATCCGGCTAGTCCAAACGCCGACATGCGCGTATATGGACCAACGTCGCGAATTAAGGATGCAGGCACTTTTGGGAGCGTATCTTCACTTGAATCGTTCGAGCCCTGCCCAACTATCGATTGGCCGCTGAGACACAGCAAGAGCGAAATGGTGACGAATGCCCCCAATCGTTTTCTCTCAAGAGAAACCACGACCATACCCCTCGACGACTTTCGATTTCTGGTTGGCTCTTAATGCCCTGGATAGTCTGTCGGGGCGACATTTTATCCCTAAAAGCATTCAAGCTCTAGGGCAAAATTATGGAATTCTGCTTGGGGGCCGTCTGTGTCATATGACACCAAACGTCCGCCACCCCGATCCGCCCACTTATTGAAAACACGGCCTTTTTTGCACTTACGTCAAAATTCTCAAAATATTTTTCGGGGTCGGTACGAGGAAAACTCAAAATGTGCCGTCATATATATATATAGGGGCAAGATTGAAGAACGCGGTCCGACAGAGGTTTCAATCGATGCGCTTGGTTACCGCCAGAGCAAAAAACCGAATGCTACGGGCGCTGTCCGCGGACGAATATGGACGGCTGGCTTCCCGAATGGAATGTGTCGAACTGTTAACGGGAAAAATTCTCTACAACGTGGGCGATCGCGGACATTTTGTCTATTTCCCTTTGAGCGGGGTCGTCTCTTTACTTTCGAGCACAGAAGCCGGCGAAGTATGCGAAGTGGGGATGGTGGGCAATGAAGGCACTACCTATATTCCTGCCATTTCCCATACCCAAGAGATGCCTTACCAATTGCTTATTCAGATTCCAGGCGAGGCGCTGAGATGTGATGCGAGGGTAGTTCGTGATGAATTTGTCCGTGGCGCTGAACTTCATCGTCAGATGATCTGTTATACACATTCACTCTTTGCTCAAATTGCCCAATCCGCAGTTTGTAATCGATTCCATATGTTGGAAGCGCGATTCTGTCGATGGTTATTGTCCATGCACGATCGTATCGACTCAGACACGCTGCCCTTAACTCATGAAATCATCTCCAATATGCTCGGTGACGAACGGGCGCATATTAGTCGCACCGCACAGGCGCTGCAGAAAAGCGGCTTGATTAGTTACAAACGCGGAATACTAAAGATTCTTGATCGTCAGGGAATCGAGAAAGCTTCGTGTGAGTGTTATGAAGTTGTGCGGCAGCATGAAACCCACTGCTTGGCCGCATGAGCAGTTCATCCCGACAAATTACCGATTTTCCTGTGCGGAAGAAAAACATCTTGTGAGCTCACAGTTACCATTCGCAAGCAACGGCATCATCGGCAGTTCGCCGGTGATGAAGACACTTGACTGCCAAATCGCTACCGCAGCCAAAAGCCATCTTACTGTTCTCATAACCGGAGAATCAGGTACGGGCAAAGAACTTGTGGCCCACTCGATTCACACTTCCAGCAACCGAGCCGACTTGCCCTTCATTGTCGTCAACTGTGGCGCCCTCACCGAAAATCTTTTGGAGTCTGAACTCTTTGGTTATGAACGAGGCGCTTTTACCGGCGCAACCCAGAGCCGCAAGGGACTCTTTGAAGCTGCGCATCGTGGGACCATCTTTCTCGACGAGATCGGCGAGATGTCGACCTCATGCCAAGTCCGGTTGTTGAGAGTCATACAAGAAAGCGCGGTTCGTCCGGTTGGCGCTCATCGAGAAATTCCGATTGACGTTCGGGTGATTGCCGCGACTAATCGAAATCTCGGTGCTGAGATCGCCCTCGGTCGTTTTCGGCAGGATCTTTTCTATCGCATTGCGGTACTTACCATCAGCACGCCACCCCTACGTGAGCGAGCCACGGATATCGCGGCCCTGTCAGAACACTTCGTGCAGGAAGCTGTCACAAATATCAAGGGCAAGAGCGTTCCCCGGATTGATGCCGAGGCGATGACTGCTTTGTCACTCTATAGCTGGCCCGGCAACGTGCGACAGTTGCAGCACGTTTTACAGCGAGTGGTCGCGAGCGGGACGAATGGACATATCAGCGCCGCGCAGGTTCATGAGGCGCTCAAGGATGTAAGCCTCTTTGAGCATGGACCACAGGTTCCGATGGTATATCGGGAAGATGATTCGCTTGATGAATTCCTTGATCGCGTCCTCATTGGTCTGTATGCGCACTTCCGAGGACTCACCGGAAGCCATGCTCAAACCGCGCGCATGTTGCGAGTTGGTCGCAACTCACTTTACAAGCGTCTTGAACGCGCCCAGGAACGCCTCAACCTTGCTGATTTTTCGATCGACGAAAAAGAACAAGATTAGAAACACACAACCTAGAGAAAAACTAAATCGCGCGCCCACAACGCTCTCGTGACCTTCACAATCTTCGACGTTAGTCGGCGCCCGAGTGCCTTTTGACCTGCCCTTCAGAATTGTTGACGAAACATCGAAGATGGATAAGATAGCGGTGTGGTGATTGCTCCGGGACTTCACCGTGGAGAGACAGTTATGTATACCTTTGTCCTCACGCTTATCAAAAGGATAGTTCAAACATCGATATTCGTATTGCTCCAGATTTCCTTCGCTAGCTATGTTACCGTCTGCAATGCTGACGACGGGTTAAGACGTCAAACGGTTCTGGCCGAATCTCAGATAGCGTTTCAAGGGCCGCCGCAAAAACTCGCGCGAGGCGAAGCTGTCGTTGACGACAATCACGTCCTCGCTATAGTCCCTCGCGTTGAGAGTATGAAGATCGGTGAAGAGATAACTTTCATCGCGATTCTCAGAGACGTAAGGAGTAAAGAGGAAGCTCCAGTAATCGTCGATTGGGCTTCGAGCAGTCGTGACATTGTTTCAATTCTCCAAAGCGGCAAGGCTAAGGCAAACAAGCTCGGTTCTTCTGAAATAATAGCGAGGCGGGGGAATGTTAAGGCGACTCTAACTATCGAAGTAAAGCCTCTAACGGAAGCTTCTATCGCTCATCTCTCAACGGAAGATCCTAAGGCCAGAGTATTGGATGACGACATTACGAGACTCATCAGCGATCTAATAAAACCCACCCAGTCAAACGTGGATCGTGCAGCCGAGCTAATTGCAAACGCCGCTGCTCAAGGTCATGAAAACGATTTGGAAAAAGCTCTGCGTAGCTTGTTACTGAATGACTTGACAGGGCGGATGGTCATCCTTTCGCTAAGTCGATACCGCGTTGTTACATTCGACCCAGACTTGGCTTCTATGATGCTCAAGTCAAATCCCAATAACCCAGAGGCCCCCACAGAACTCCTATTGAGCGCTGTTGCGACATCAGGAGGACGGCAATGCACTGAGGTGTTGAAAGAGTGGTCTAGGACCTCATTCCAAGCGCCAGCCACGGGTCCCTCCGAAACACAACTCCACTTTCGCCGGGTTCTCTGGAAGACCTATTTTAGTCTCGCCCCAGCATCGAGTACTTCGGATGCAATCAACTTTTATAGTACAGCCGCAGGCCGGTTTGAATTGGAGCACGACCAAGAAGTTGCGGATATGACTGTAGTGTCGATTGACTTCGTGTCGAGACAGCGTGATGGTTTACTTCGGCTTCTTCAAGCGTACAATTTGTTCCTAGGAACTGACCGACTATTTGGACCACCAGGGAGTTTTCCTGCCAAACCCCTACTCGACACCGGCCCTTCAACTTCTCAAAGATTTAAAGTTTGCAAGGCTATCGAACAGTCATTGTTGAATGTAAGAGATCCTAGTCCGCTAATACTATCGACGCTATTGCGTTTTACAAACGCGGATGACGCGGGTCTTGCTGGACCAGCTCGTGCCGCCGATTATAGCCCAATTGAGCGTGCACCCTGGTTATTGCCAGGCGACTCGCTGGTTTATACAGCCGACATAAACTCACCTGCGTTCGCCGTAATCAAGAAGCTGCGAATTGGCCTCCCGCGGAATCTGTTGTTTCTTCCAGAAGAAAAATACGAGTTTTTATCTAACTATGAGAAGTTGGCGGTGGCTCGACAAGCCGCAACGCCTAGCGGCGATTTTAGATCGGAGGCTGAAGTAAATCGGGTCACCAAGGCATTCGCCGATCCTATCCTTAGGTATTTGGGCGGTTCCCTAGGTCTTGATATTTCCAAAGCTCAAATCGATCCCAAACTTCAACCATCGTTCGATCCCAACTTGCCATACCGATATCTCTCGATTCGTACTGTAAACAACGTACTGAATGAAGCCGTTTCGGCCGTCCTTAAGGACGTAGGACAGTCCAGCGAAGAAGCATTCCGATTATCGGGTGTACTTATCGCGAAAGAGTTAGAAAGGCGTTCGTTAGTTCTTTACTCAATACTTGCCGCCCGCCGGCGAACTGGAAATACTCAGGGGTCGATTGATCTTTCCAAGATGGATGAAGTGCTCGACAGTTTGTCTGAGATCGTAAATCAGGACGGAATAATAAAAAGTCAAGTAGTCGACGAAATCACGCCAGAGACAGACAAGTCCTTAGAGAAATCAACGCCCCCAGATTGCCGAAGCGCGGCGTTTACTGTTCTTGCTCGCAGATATAGTTTCAATCAAGGATTATACGAAGAACATGTAAGGGTTTCATGCGCGAGCGGAGAAAACAACGAAATCAAGTGGACAGGTGGAATACCCATAACGATGGTGCTCGCGCTTCGCAGACATCCGAGACTTTTGGATTTTCCTGCTGTAAGTTTAGCCGCTCGCGAAATAAAGGCAGAAACGACAAACGCGGATCCTGTCATGGACGATATCGATTACGTGCGCCATGCTCCGATTTTGACCATTGGCTATCTCGCGACAGCGATAAATACCCCCGACCTGCCGTGGTCGTCGGTTCGTGACAGCATCGCTCTGGAAACGAACTTTGGGAACCCAGAGTTCTTCATCTCAACAACAGCTCAGACCATGACTAGCCAGCCGGCACTTGTCCCAACTCCCATTCGTGTTCCAGGGCTTACCATAGATGCTGAGTCTCAAAGATTCCTGGACGCCGGCTTTCCGGGCGGGTTAGGGGTGTTTAGGGGCGCATTCATCGCGAATTCCGATGATAGCTTTGCCATTGAGGCTTCTCAAATGCGCCAGCCGCTCACCAACTTTTGGACCCAACGCGTGTTGCATATGGAGAACCAACGGGTCAAAGAAGCAGTCGAACGAATTAACACTGATAAGAATTGTGACACTCTTGATGCGTATTGCTGGGGACGGAAGATCGCTGGAGATCCACTCCAAAATGAGGCTGATCTGCTGGTAAAGAACACGGTTCTGAGGAAATTGAATCAAGCAATCGCCAACGCAAACGTTCTCGAAACATATTTCCAAGCGTGGGATCTAGGAGCAGTTCGAAATCAAAGAATTAAGACACTTATTCTAAGAGAAATGGTTCTCAAACCAAATCTATCGGAATTCTGTGCGATTTATGAAGTGAGAACTGATGGTGGCGTGGTGAGGTTTTTTGTCACTGGCGGAAAGTTAGCTCCGTTGCCTGACATCGTAATTCAGGCATTGGTTCGTGATCCTTTTTTTCTTTCGCGCTACAACATAGATCTTGCACAGACGACCGAAGGGTCCGATGCGAGGTTAGCCTCAGCGTTAACTAAGAAGATCGATGCGCAAACAGGCCTTGAAGTATTAAATAGAACCGGCTTCTATCCGTTAAGTTCTTCAAATGTGAAATTGAACCCATCCGCGCCTCTCTACAAAACAATAGAAGGGAGAATTCGCGCGACTGAAATGACGGTGTTGTCTGAGATTTGGACCATTGCCGAAGGCGAGTCGTTGCCCAATAACGATATTCCTAAATCGACGTTTATTAATCTCATGAACGAGCAGTGGGGAAATATTGAGTCAATGCTCAGGGAGAAAGTCAACAAAGACACTCAGCCAATCATCGACGATTTGAACAGAACAAAGGATACTGGTTGGTCAATTGGAGTATCGGTAACGTTGGGCCTCCCGCTACCAGTTTTCACGGGCAGCTTCTCGTATGGCTCCCTCGGGATAAATCTTTCGACCAGTTTCTCTGGCACAGTAACGGTGTCTGGTTCAGTCAACGGGAATCAACTTCCATTCGGATTCGACATCAAACTTAATACATCGACTGCCGACACGACAGCAGCGAACACGGCCAGAAATCGTGAAGCGTACGACGCAGCGCTTGCTTACGTACCCACTAGAATGGCGGTGGAAGGAACTCTCTATAGAGCCGTAACGAGTGTTTCTGTTGTGTCTTCAATCGCGTCTTTGTCATCTGGCGAGAACTCGAGTGTGCCACAACAACAGCCGGGCTCATTGACGGTTAATACAGCGATCCCGTCCACTTGGTTACAACTACCACCTCTTCCAACCAAATGGAGACTGTCGAGTGACAGGCAAAGCGAGGGCATATGGCTATCAGGATTGGTCGCTGGAGCAGCAAGCAAGTTAACAAATGCCGAGGTTGAAGCGCTAACGGCATCGATTTCAGCAGGTATGATATCCGATGAAATGCTTAGCTTATTGACAACTCGACGGAACGAAGCAATCGAAGAGGCAAACATCGCAGCGCGCCGGTGGATGCGAACGACCGAACCGGTCCCCGAACTAGTGCCTGAAATGACCGGCGATGTGCCCCTTACAGATTCGCAGCGGTCCGCTTATGTTCAGAGTGAAAACGCCAAGTCCTACACGAAATTTCAACAGGCATTGGCTAAAGCGCAGAGCGAATTCAAGCCCAAAGAAGCGCGCATACTATCCGATGGCTTACCAGCTGTTACATTAACCTATGGAAATAACTTCGCTTACATGCGGTTTAGATTTGCGTACAAGCTCGTTAATGGCGCTGAAGTCAGTTTCGAACGAATCCAAAATACCCCATTTTTTCTAGTCGACCAGATTCGTGCGGATCCTCAGGGTCACGTGTATGAAATATTTGTGGCAGCAGCAACGGGCGAAATAATAAGAGTTGCCGGTGCGCCGAACTCATTGTTGGCAAAGGCAGAAAAGGCAAAGTTAGATCAGGCCGTTAAGTTTCGAGAGCAACTCAAGCAAGTAGTGAATGGCATGACCGTTAGTGCCAGACTGAGGCAAGCTATCGAAGAGTTTTTTAAGGATCTCCAAGCATGGTTTAACGCTCAAAAGCCGGGAGACGGCGTCGCGGTTCCATTCATACCCCCGCTGGATGGAACGCCAATGTTAAACTTCTTCCCCTCTCCCTATGAATGGTCGTTGCGCAGGGATGAATCTGTTGGGCAGGTTTTGACTTCGCAGCGCCAGTCAGTGTTAGCAAATCAGTTCCGTTCCGGCTCAATCGTGATCACGAATCCGCCGCCGTTCCCGTGATTTTTTAGGCGCGGAATTTCCGGCGCTGGCAACTCCATCGTCAAGCCGTATCGTCCAGCATCTTGGACGATCCTCTCTCCGGCTGCGATAACAATCTCCAGTATAGACGTCTAGCCTACTCTGCGATCCCACTTAGAATTTTTGAGATTGACTCAATATTTTCTGCGTGGACTGAGCTTCGATTGCTCTTGTTAGGTTTATCAGAAGCGAATCCTCATTCCTTGTCCAACTTCTCTCGAGATCTCGCGGCCCACCTGCGTAATCACCGCCGCTGCTTGACGTAGCTTCGCTGCTTCAAAACCAGCCGTTCGAGTTTGACCGGCAGCATCCACTTGACTGAAGTAAACAGTCCGGTTCGCATCAAGTTCTTTTTGATAGTTCTGTTCCACACCGCCACGCGCTTGCGCTGCGCCGCGTTGGTAGCCGGCAATAGCTTCACCGGCTCCCGCGTTAACACCTGCTATCTGCTGACCGGCTTGCTTATCTATGGCCTTGTTCATCTCGTTCTGGTATTGCTGGGAAGAATAGACCACGCGGTTGGCGACCGTCTCTTGATTCTGAACCATGTCGCGGCTGTATTGTGTCGTAGCATTTGTGGCGACGTTTTGTTTAGCATTGACGGCCTCGATTTTCGGCCAAGTCACCACGCCTCTGAGGAGTGGCATGTCGGACGGTATCGCGGATTCGGTCACTTCCATGGCCTTTTCGATCTTTCCTACGGAAGCGTTTCCGCGAGTCATGCTCAAATCGCGCTCTGCACCGGCGATAATGTTGCTAACTTCTCTCGACGCGCCGATATTGGTTTCGCGGATACCGCGCGAGACGTCGGCAGAGGTCGAGGACTTCTGGAAACCGGCCGCCGCTTGAATGATCAGCCGTTGCGTAGTCGCTGAACCTTGTGTAGCCGCAATCTGGCCCGTCAAAGCAGATTGAATATTGGCAAGTTGAGCGCTCCGTTGTCCTTGCGCTCGCAGGTTTCCGGCATCCTGTTGACCCGCTGATCTGGTCACGTCGGCCTGGTATCCGGCATTGTATTGAGTCGTTTCCGCTTGGCGATTGATCGAAGCGGCAGCTTCAGCGCTGTACTTCTCAATGCCTGTGCCTACCATCGCGCCCATCCAACTGGAAACGACCGTGGCTACGGATTCATAGATCCTACCGGACAAGAGATAAAGCGAAATAAAGGGGGTTCCATACAAACAAAGCGCGCCCAGACCCATCGCAAAGACAGCCAAAGCCACGGTGTATTGGGGTTGGACGAGTGGGTTACTAATGGCCCGCATGGTTTGATAGTTCCATATATATGAAGGAGTGCTGTCACCAACGGCCATCGCGACATTGCCCCACATGTAGGCTACAATGCGAATCATCTTTGCCACGGAAGGCCATACGAGTGTCAGGGCGACCACGCCATAGAAAAATGGATAGGTGGTTTTGCTGGCGAAGTTTTTATCGACGATGCACGCAATCATGAAAGGCATCGCCAGCTTCAGGCCGAGCGTTAGCGCAGCTCCAAGCAGCACGAGAATCAGGTCTCCGAATTCAAGCAACGCTCGCTCAAAATTCAACCAGGTCATCATGGTCCCGATGTCCCACTGGGAGACATCGACCTTGTGGTCAAAGTTCTGGATCGTGCTTTCCGAATCGACGATGATTCCCAACACCGACTCGCCATTGAGAGGCACAGGGTTGACGGATGTCTCACGCCCGTCGACGGTGACCGTGAAAAGGTTCTGTTGAAACTTTGAGTACGAGTCATTGAAACTGTCGCGCTGCGCCAGGTAAAGCTGCTGCAGCACTGATCGTTGGCCAGTCTCATTGCCATCGGCGATCTCATAACCAATCCTTGTCATGCCGTCCATGATTGCCAGACTGGTCCCGGACAACATAAAGAACAGGGCCAGCCGTCCAAACCACCAATAGAGATTCGACCCCTCGCCGTTGTCTTCGCGCATGATCCGCAGCATGGCGAAGCCGGCCAGACAATTGCCGAAGACCCAAGCGAGCAGTTCAAACCAGCCGATTAACTTCAGAACGATTTCGTCATTGATGTAAGGAAGCAGCGAGACGGCGCGTTGCGAGAGAGCGCTGATGTTATCTGACAATGAGCGCGCCGCAATCGGCGTTGGCGACGGCGAAGGGGTCTGCGCCTCTACAGTGAGCGGCACGAGCACAATCATCAGTAGAATCGCCCACAAGACTGCGCGTTTGAGTTTCATTCTCGTTCTTCCTTTGTTCAAACGTTCGAACTACGGTTGGCGCGGCGGCAGGCCACCACGTTGAATCGCATCAAAGACGCTGTCCTTGACGATGTTGAGGTTGTCCCAGGCTTCGTCAGTGGCTTTGACGCGGTTGGCAATACGCACTCGCTCTTCCATGGTCAGGTTGTAAAGCTTTACCCGATCCTCAATCTGCGTGGACAGATTGGTAATCTGCGCGTCGAGATCGGCAATCATTTTCTCGCACGAAGAGATCTCTTGTTTCAGGTCAGAGATGCAATGGGCGCATTGTTCGGCCTGCGGCTTGGCGAGTTCGGCGTCGAGCTTGTCTTTCGCCTGTTTCATCTGCGCGGCGGCACCAGCCTGTCGGGCTTCCGCCATTTGGAGATCGTGATACAAGCGGGCCAAAGTCGCATCGAACATAGCGATGCGATTCATAGTGGCGATTTTGTCCTGCTCCTGCCGGCCAATTGAATTGCGCAGGTAATCTTCGAAATCGCGCAAGTCCGCATCGGGATCGAAAATGCCATTGGCCAGGCGTGTCTTGATCGACTTGATCATGTTGAGACGAGTAATCACCAGCGTCTCAATCGCTCGCTTCAGCGCGAACACATCCCGCACAGTCTGGCCAATTTGCGCCATGGTGCGCGTCAGGTTGTCGTTATGCAGCACCAGCTTTTCGGCTTGACCCAGCACTCCTTTCATAGTGCTTAACTGTTCAGCGAGTTTGTTGATCTCTTCCGAGTATTGACGAACTCGCTCCAACCAGCGATTCGCTTCTTCTATCTGCCGTTCGATTTGCAGCGAGTATTGAGCCGGATCGAAGACTGTCCATTGAGCCTGAGCAGTGCTTGGCTGCAAGATCAGTCCAACCAAAATTCCCAACAGTAGATTATTGACTAGTTTTTTCATCGCAGGTAATTTCTTTAGGCTGCCGCTTCGAGCAAGGTTTCATCAATTTCTCTGAGACCGGCCGATGTCAGAGCGCGCGGATAATGCTCGGCCAACCACGCATGTACTTCCATGTCCGTCCATTCAGGCCGATGCACCCACACACGAGTTCGAGCATTTCTTTCGTCGGCATTCGTGGTCAGAGTCCAGAGCATCAACGGACTCAGTTCGTGCTGCACTATGTCCACGACCTGGTCGGGGCCACTGCCGATCACCATCACGAATTGCGAGAAACGGCCCGGCGCAGTCTTCAGGTGCGCGATAGCTTCGGCTCCGTTAGTTGAGAGCTTTGCGTGATTGACGATCTTGGAGTAATCGCCGAGCTGCTTGCCGATGAAAAGCACATTGCCGGTCTTGGAAAGCGAGGCCACATCCTCGATGTCTTCAAACGCGTGAGTCGCCAAAATGGTAATTGAGTTTTCCTTTGGTCCTTTCCGACCTGCATGCTGAAGCACCTTGAAGATGAAGGGATACTCTTCTTTGATCTCCCACATCTCATCGAAAAGATTTGCGCTAGGCGCCCGCGTTCCATCTTCACGCCGCCGTCCGATACAACGGGTGACGTGTGCGGCAATCCGATAGGCCAGCGAGAACTTGATGTCCTGCGGGAAGTCGCGGAGCGAGCCCAGCTCGAAGACATCGAAAGCCGATCTGTTTTCATAGTCGGGGTGCGTAGGCGCATCGAGCCAGGGATGGCCCAGATAATTACTCAGAGCCAGCACCAGCGTCTCGCGCCGTTCTTGCACCATTGGCGAGTCAAACGGAAAACTGCGCAGTTGAGCTACGAAGTGAGAGAGCGTTGGTTCAAAGACTGGGCGGCCCGGTCCGTTTTGCGAGACGATGTTTTCATAAACTTCAGCGACAACCGCGCTAATAATATCTTCGGCGGTCTTATCGTCGTCTTTCACCCGCGCGAGCATCTTCAGGTCGCCAACGACCAAAGCCTTCTGCACATCATCGGGCGGTTCACCGTCGCGTAGTCCTTCGTACGTCCAGATGTTGATAGCGCGCACTTCATCAGGCCGTGGTCGAATGTAGCGCCCTCCAAGCACGCTTACGAGCGGCAAGAGGGTTTCGCCGATGTCGATCGCGTTCACGCTCGCGTCTCGCAGACTTGCCAGAATGTCGCAGGCAAATTGAGCCATCAGGATGGACTTGCCACCGCGCGGGGCGGCGATAACTTGAATCAGCGGGGATGGGATTTGATTGCGGTCGAACAGATCGATTCCAATCAGACGACCCGTAGCGGTCGAAAGAAGTGTGTGTGGTCGCGAAGCGCCGGGCCAGGAGTCTTCCGTCGGCGTCAGTACCGCTACCGAGTTCGACACCTCTGTCAATTCTCGTCCGGTGAGTCCTGGCGACAATTCGCCAACTACCGCAGACTGATAGAGCGTACGCAATGCCTCTGGCTCTTCACGTGCCGCGTTCGCGCCCGGAATCTGCCGAATCGCTGCGACGACTTTCTCAACCTGTTCGTCCAGAGCGTCAATAGACTTTCTCAGTTCGTTAAGGTTTGTGGAGCGGTCGCCATAGAGAATCACATAGAAGCGCGTCGGCAACAGCGACTCCCTTGCGCCTGCCACTTCGTCGCGTACAGCTCTTAGGCTGCGGAGCGCGGCGGCACCCTCCGGGTTATCGCGTTTAGTGAAGGTGCGTTTGACTTGCTTGATACGGCGGTCGAGACGCTTAGTCTCTTTTCGTTGCTCAGGAAAGAGATACTCGGTGACTATAGTGTGACGAGTATTGAAATCTCGCCGTCCAATCAGACCTCGTAAGGCATCTGCGGCGACGAACTCATTCGGCGGCGTGAACATCGTGACTATCGTCACCGGATACTCACCGTGCATCAGGTAGTTCAATTCGCCCTCGATGGTTTCCCCACAAAGATAGTCCCGCAGATCGCGGCCCGGCTGATCCGGTAGCATCGGCGCGGAGTTGGCGTTCTGGCAGTGCCCGAAGAAGACGGCTTCCCAAATCTCTTGTCGCGAAAGCCTTCGGAGGTTAAGCGGTGATGAGTTCTCGATCTGACGCCAGACACCGTTGGCATGGCTGTAGTTTCGTTTCTCATCTTCCAGCGTGCGTCGAACGACCGTATCGTCCGCCGTGCGCGAGTAGATCTCCGGCAGGCGGCGGAGCGCCGAAGCAATGCCCGCTTCGCGTGATTCGTTTCTTAAAGCCTGGGTGAAATCTGAAAAAGCGGTAGCCGTGGAATTAATGCGTCGCTTCGGCGGCACGCGCACCCACATTGAAAAGAGGCTGCGTCGATGTGGAACTTGATAGGCAGCGCCCCTCAGATAGTCGAGGTTTGAAGCTTGTAGCAGAGATGCCAGAGCGTGTGTGCCTTGATCGGCGCGGGAGCTGATCAGATTGATGATCGCATAGCCGGGATCGGGAATGGTCCCATAACGAAATTGAATCAACGTTCCAGCGGGCTTATCAAACGCCAGTGTTCGCGCCAGATCGTCATAACGGATATCCACCAAGGAATCGTCGGTAAACATTGTGGCCGGCATCTCGACCTCATAAGCCACCGTGAGCGAACCGTCTTTGTGACGCAAGGCATCACGATAGATTCCCACAATTGACGAGTCACGTCTGCGGCCCGTAGGATTGCGCAAAGTCGCCGAGGCTTTGGTGAAATCCCTTTCAGCGGCTAATTCGTCGTAAGCAAGAGTGAGTTCCATTTCTCCTCGCAGGCCTCCTGAAATTCCTGATTCCGTTTCAACAACATCGAAGTCGTGCTACGCCTGGCGCATTCGGGTTCGGGTTGAGTAAGCGTGCTCCCGGCTGTCAGCCAACACCGATTGAATCGCTTCTTCCCATTCGGCAACGCCCGGTTTTGTCGGTGGTGACTTAACGTCGCTTTCAGCTTGTGCTGCAGCCACGCCGGTCTCCGGCCAATGCGTACGTAGTTGAAGAAGGCAATGCTGCCGGCCGTAGCCAAGACCCAGGTCCACATTTGCAGCGGCACATAAAGGAGTGTGATTCCGAAAGGCACGGGCGTCAGATATCCGGCGCAGGAAATCAACAGCACTGTAAACCAATCGCTATCGGCTACACCGAACCGAACTACCGGCAAATAGATGTTGGGTCGGATTGGTCGTGCTTTCATCAGATACACCTCACGTTTGTCAGATAAACAATCAGAAGTCGCCTCGACTTAGAACGAATTATCCAGCGGCACTGAGTCGCCCTGACTGAACGCGTAGACCGCTGCACACACACCACCGAAAGCAAAACAAGCCGCGCCGGTGATGAACTTCCAGGTCGAAAGAGATTCGCGCAAGCCGGACGTGATTATGCCGACCGCAATGAAAATGATTCCGGCAATGATCATGGCAGCCGCCAAAAAGAAGGTGACTGACCGCAAACTGTTGCCGAGCTGCGAACTATTGCCGTTGAAGAACGATCCCGTCGGTGTTTGCGCCGTGGCGCGGGCTGCACTCACGACTAACAAAAGCGCTGCGGCGGCAAAGCCGTTCAGCACCCTCAGGGCAAAAGCCATCGCAAGCAACCGCTGACCAATTCGAGCGGCGCGCGAATTCTCAAGGCCGGGAATGTTTGGCAGGTACATCAAGTTATCCATCGCCTCAGACTCCTCTTCGATTCAGTTTCCAGATTCGACTCACGCTTTTTTGGAGCGAGTCGTTCATGCCAGTGCTAGTGTCCTCTTCAATTGTTGTGCCAAGACAGTTGGCCCATCTGTTGCTCCGCGCATCACGCATGACCAAAACAAAATTGTTCTCTGCCGTTGCGTTGCTTCTTTGTTTGAGTGTTGGCGCGGTCGCGCAACGGCGAAAGACAAACGAACCATCACTCGACGAACGCGCTAAATCGATCGAACAATTGATCGCTGAAGCTGCGATCCGCTACGGACTTGATCCGCGAGTTTTACGAGCCGTGTGCTTTGTTGAATCGCGCTATCGCCAAGATGCGATCAGCCCCAAAGGCGCGATGGGATTAATGCAATTCATGCCGGATACAGCCGCGCGATACGGCTTGAAGAATCCGTTCGATCCGCGCGCCGCCATCGATGCCGGCGCACGTTATCTGCGGGATCTGCTTTGGAGATTTGGCGGAAGAATCGATCTCGCAGTGGCTGCGTACAACGCGGGCGAGGGCGCGGTTGAGTCGTTCCGCTCAGGAAAACCGCTGGTCCTGCGCACTGGCAAAGTGATTAATCCGCGTGGATTGATCACTGGCGGAATCCCTCCGTATTCCGAAACACAGAACTATGTAAGGACGATTGTTTTGCCTCTTATTAAGGATCGGTCTGCAATCTCAATTCGTGCTTTGATTCTCCCGCCTAAGAGCAATTCAACAGTCGAGGCTCGACCACAAAAATCTCACACTAAGAATTCTTACTTTATCGAGGTTGAGTAGGAGGGGGGTGTATCTTTTTGGAGGCAAGGGTGTAACTTTTTGGAGGCACCTTGGCACTCACGCGAAAGAATTCCTCACTTCATCGTGGCACATCAGTTGTTAACTCAGCGCGAAGAAAGCGAAGTTGAACTTCTGAAACGATCGCGGAGAAAAAAGATGAGCGCAGACGCTTTACAGTTAGAAATGACGGCAACTGAATCCGATTCAAATCATCGACGAGGCAGTACGCCGATAATTTGTTATCGCGATCCTGCCGACGTGCGCACGATTCGCCGCCAGACCAGATTGATCGTGATCGCGTTTCTGATCGTGGCGGTCGCGGTAGTGGGCGTGGTTTACAAAGCGATTCAAAAACCCGATCGCATCGTGGTCGACATGTCGTCAGGCCGCGCCGTTATGATCAATGACCGCGAGCTGGGCGCAACCGAGGCCGTGAAGCTGGAAAAAGACAAGCTGCAACTCGCCGACATGGATTATGTGGTGAAGACCTTCGTCGAATATCTCTACCGAGTCGATCAGCGATCCCGCTCCAAGGATATTGAAGCAGCGCTGCGGCTGATGGTGCCCGGCCAGGCCAAGAAATTTGCGCAATATCTGACTGAGCAGAAAATTCTGCAAACGCAAAGAGAACAGCAATGGAATGCCACTTGGAAAGTGGAGTATCTCGAACATGCCCCCGGCAACCCGCTGACTGTAAAGATCTACGGCACTCAGGACACCGACATGGTGATCAAGAATGAAAGCCGACATGCAATCAAGCATGTGCTCCTGACGGTGGAACTCTTGCCGGATGCCCCGGAGAACGGAACTTTTCGGCTCGACCGCAATCTGCGCTCGGGCTTTCGGATCAACTCAATCGACTACAAAGAGCTGAGCGCGTCGGAATCAGAAACAGCGGTCGTCCGTTCGGCGCAAGGTTAAGAGGACAAATAGATGAAGAGCTTACTTGGCTTGACAGTATTGGTGTGCGCTGCGGTCGTCGCTTCGGCGCAACAGCCAACACCTTCGCCGGCACCAATCACGCGGCAACGCAGCTGGCATGCGCATCGGCCAATGCGACGGATGACGCCTGCGCCAGTTGCTGCCCAGGCCGTGAAGGAGCCGTCATCCGATTTCTACGTTGGCGAGGCAAGGGTCGATGTCAATAAGGATGAGACGGTCGTGCGGTTGGCAATGGCCCAACACGGCAGCGTGCTGATCGAACTGCCCGCCAATGATGGACCGCGCTACATCATTCCGGGCGATCCCGAAATGGCCACCGTAGATGAGAAAGCGCTGGAACGAAACAAACGCGCCATTGTCGTTCGGCCAGGCATTCTGTTTGTGCCTCCACCACCCAATCGCAAGTCCCGCACACCTGCAGCTACCGTAACTGCGCAGATGCGCAGCGGCCTGGTGGTTACTTTTCTTTTCTATCCGGTAGAAGACCTCGCGCAAAACGTTCATCGCTGCGTACTGAATTACAACCGCGATGAAGTGGTAGCGCGACGACGCGCGGCAGGACTGCCAGTTAACCTCGACACTACTACGACCATTGAGAGCAGGGGTGAGACTGCGCAGTCCTCCGCGTCATCTTCTATTTCGGTCGAAGAAACAGATGGAAAGAAACCGGCAGAAAAAGCCTTGGAGAATAAATATCCAGCACCTACTGGCGAGACGGGTATCAAGGAAAAGACCGAAGCCGCAAAACCGTTACCGTCCCCGTCACCAACGACATCTGTCGACGCGAAGCCGGTCGAAGCTCATGAGCAGTTAAGTGCGGCTGCGATCGATGCCTTGGCCCGAGCCAAAAAGAAGCCGAAGCAGTTCAAGAATTGGACCAAGCCGATTCATGCGCTCGCGCTCTCGGTTTTGCCAGCAGTCGGTACGAAGACTGAAACCCAGATTCTGACATTGGCGGTAAAGAACACTGGCAGGGAGTCGCTGAAGATTGCGCCCGGCAGCCCTGATCTCTTGGTGGAGATGCAGGATGACGAGGGCAAGCCAATCAATCTTCAGTCAGTAAAGAAGCTTCATCTGGAAATAAGCGATGCCAATGCGGAGATTCAACCCGGCAAGACGATGTATTACGCGATCGCTTTCGCTGCTCAAGTTCTGGGCAGTCATCAACAGCTGAAAATCACAGTGGCGCAAACCAATGCGGCGGATGCCCCCGCTTCAATCGCAATCGCGAACGGCCAGAAATAGGAGTGCAGCATGAATGAGAATAATGGCAATCGTCACGGCGTTTCGGTCGCCGAGGCAATCGATCCGCAAACACGCACAGCCGAAACAACGGCCATCTGTGCTTCCGATGATCCAGTTCTGAAGCCGGCGAAGGAGATAGTGACTGGCAAAGGCAAGAGCTGGAAGCGATCACTGATGAAGTTTTGCCTGATCCTTCTGGTAATCGGAAGCGGGGCGGTCGCGCTCTATCTATTGACGAGAGTGAATCGGGTTCCGGTTAAGGTACAGGCCGATGCGAAGACCGACACGCAAAGGGCAAAAGAGCAAAACGACGCTGGGAAGTCCGAGAGCAACCTAACGGCGGAAGCTATCAACATCGCGCGCGAGGCATCGGGCAACGACGCGGCAAATGCCAACAGAGTGTCCGCGAACGCCTCGCCCAATCCGTCGCCGACTCAATCGCCGTCACAATTTCTCAAGGACGGACGAAGTCTCGCTTATACCGGCAACTCCTCGCCAGTGAATGAAGCCATCAATAACAACGCAACGAACGGCGATGCCAATCAACAACAGACCGGAAATCAAAATCAAGCGGCGACCAAGAGCATCGACCAGTTATCAACAACATCAACATCAAGCCGTGCGAACACAACGCAAAGCCTTTTCGTTGAGGATGCCCAGCCACGACTGCTCGCGACGTCGTTAAATACTGCGCGCAGCCAGTCGCGCACTGACAAATTTGCGATTGAGAAAGGGAAGATAACGCCGGCTGTCCTGCCGCCTTTCGGAACCATGCTTCCCGTGCGTACGCAGGGAGCGATCTTTACGCTGCGGAACAACTCTTACGCGCGCATGGAGGTGAACAGAGACTGCGCTGGTCCGGGTTGGTTTCTGCCGAAGGGAACCATTCTGGTGGGCCGCACCGCTGGCGGGGAATATGACCGTGCTTTTGTCAGCATCATTGGCTACATCGATCCACATGACAACCGTTTAGTGAAGCTCTCAGGGGAGGTGCTCGGCGCAGATGGCGCTGCGGGATTGCCCGGCAAGCGAGTCGGCGTCGATCGTAATCGGCTGAAAGAAACAATGCGCAAGGTCGCCTCGAGTGGAGTGCAAGTTGCGGGCATGATGGCTGGCGCTCTCACCGGCCGCGGCACGGTAGTCATCGATGGCGCGGGCGACCGGCTCACTAATCCAATCACTGACGAAGCTCGCGGTTTAATCGACAATCGAAGCGGTCGTCAAAGCTTTGTCAAAGTTCAAGCGGGACAGGCGGCCTATGTCATGGTCGCCGATCTCCCCAAGAGTCAACCGGCGGTTGATGCGCCAGGCGAAGCCGACCTCGCAAAGGCCGCACACGGTCTCACCGATCGCGAAGTGATGGAATTGATTCTTTTCGGCACTCCCGAAGACATTCGCGCGGCCACGGCGCTCATGACTGACGAACAGAAGCAACTGGTGCTGAAGAGTCTCACCCCCGACGTGGAGAAACGATGATCCCGTCCGATCCTAATCGTGAAGTAATCGATCCGCGCCTATTGGTTCGCGCACACGGCCGCGAGGTGTTGGCAGAGTTGGTTGCCCGCGAGTCGGGCTACATCTTTCAGTTACGGCCGCTCAAGGATCTCTGTCAGGCGCTGATGTCAGGGATGCCGCTGCTGGCCGAAGGCGAGCGCGGTGGGGGCAAGACCGAAATGGTCAACGCGCTCGCCTATTCATGCAATCGTCCCTCCTTCGAGCTGCAAGGTATGGACGACTTGAAACTGAAAGACATCTTATTCGAGTGGGACGAGGCAGGCCAAAACAAATTCGTGCTGCAAGCAGTGGAGACCAATCAACTCAGTCTCGATGATGCCCGACGCGAGCAATGGCGCAAGGAGTTCTTGAATCTGGGTGAAATACTCAAGGCCTACGACTATCTCGCCACGACCGGCATAGTCCCGATTTTAAAGCTGGACGAATTCGAAAAACTTCCATCGGCATGCCAGGCATTCTTCTACCAGCTATTCACTGATGGTCATGCTTCTATTCCCCGGCTCACTGATAATCTTGGCCACATAGGCGTCCGCAAAGATCAGGAAAAGCCGATTGTCATACTCACCTCCAACAATCAACACGTGGTTCATGCTCCACTGCGCTCGCGTTGTATCTATACCAAGGTCAGACTGCCAACCGATCGCGAAGAAGTTCACATTCTTCATTCCCGCGTGCCGTACGCTTCTGTCTCTCTGCTAATCCAAATCGTCAAAGTGATGCGCTACATCCGCGTCATGATGCCGACCGTCAGGGACAAACCAGGACTGCGCGAGTCGATCGCTTTGTTGCGGACTTTGACGGAAGAGAAGATCGACGAGTTGAGTTGCGAAGTCATTGACGACCACTTGGGATTTATTGCGCGCAACGCCGATGACCTTACAAACCTTGAATTGGGCTTGCATCGGTTGGAACAGGCGGCGCGCACTGCGGATGCTGTGATCGAGGGCATGGTGAGAGACACTTGCGAGGTGCACGTCATTCGACTGCGGGAGGCCGCATGAATCAACGCGAGCGTGTAAGTGTCTGGCCAATGATATCCGTCCTGGGCGGAGCTTTCTTCGTCCTCGTAGTCGTGCCTTTGATCCTTCACCGGCAGACAACCGCGCGCATGGCCACCGTCGATCCTGATGTCATTATCGGCGATAGTCTTGGCCGGCGCGCATCACCCGGAACTGCTCCAGCGTATCGTTGGCCCGATAGTGAAGTGCCGCGCACTGCAGAACGATTGCGCGACGCCACCGCCGTGGCGATTGCCGCTACCACGAATGTGGTTGAAGCAGCACTGCGCAATCAGAGTCCTCGCGATGCTGCGGCGATTTTGGCGAACATCGCAGAGCGTCAACTAATTCCGGTGGAATGGCTGACTAACCAACCCGGAGTGCTGGCGATGCCTCATTCGACTGTGCACCTCCGTTTCATAAGACAGCCGATTGGCATTGAAGTGATCTCTGTTCCGAATGAACGCAGTGACGGTCCCGCTATCCTGATTCGTATTCCTGATGCCGAAAATACCAGCGTGGGTCCGCGCTATTTCGAATCGATGCAAGTGGACGGCATCGTCTATCCGGCACCCCTTGCTCCGATCGCGGAGGTTATCGCTTCCGGCTGGCAGCCCCGCCCGTTCAAACAAACGCAGATACCAAATGATCAGCGAGTCCAATTGGAGCAGTGGAGCCAGTCAATGAAGAAGCAGTAGGAGAGACGCAATGAGCTTTCGCGCGACAATCGAACGCATCGATGCCGATTACTTCATTCCGCGTCCGGCTGATGAACCTGATCTGGATTCGTTTCATGCGGCCACACGCTTCTTTCGCGATCTCTCCCGCGCCGGAACGTTGATCTTGAGCAGTTGGATTGCGGGATATCTGTTGTTCCGGTCCGGGCAAGTGCTGAATCTCGATTTCAAGTGGATGACGTTTGTGTCGCTGGCCGCATTGTTCACTGCGCTAATCGGTTTCTTTGAATCCGCTTCAGTTGCTTATCCCTACTACAGCATCAATCAACGGCTCACTCACGGGTCCGCTCGTTGGGCGACCATCGGAGATCTACGGGCCAAGGGTTTGGCCCACTTATCAAGCAAGCCTTTGCCGCCAGGTTCAGTACGCATCGGCCGGCTCAGTTCGGCTCTCAGCCCAAGGCAGTACGATCTGGTGCTCAACCGGAAGCAACTGCTAACGCACACCGGAATTTTCGGGCCATCGGATTCAGGTAAGTCGGCGACGTTTTACATGAATATCTTGCGCGATTGGTCTAATGGCGGGTCGGCGGTGGTAATGGACATCAAAGGAGAACTCTACTCTCACACTGCTCGCTACTACGATCGCGTTTACCGGCTCGACCTTGAGAATCCGCACTTGTCCGATCTTTGGAACCCGCTGCCTCGTTGCCTGAAAAATGGTCAGCTCGCGCACTCCATAGCATCGATTGTGGTCGGCTACGAACCCGACAACATGAAAGTCAACGACGGGACGCACTATTGGATTTCGGGGGAAACGGCTCTGCTCACGGCGCTTTGTCTACATCTGCCCACTATTACGGTCAATCCCACGCTGCCTATGATTAAGGAATATCTCTCTCTGAACGATCTGGCGAAGTTGGGTGAGGACATGAACAACTCCAAAGACCACGAAGCCAAGCTCGAATGGGGTAACTTCACCAAGGTCGATCCAGAAAAGACTCAGGGCGGCGTGATCACCGGCGTCAATAACAAGTTGGCACCGCTGCGCGCACCTAACGCACTTCAGATCTTGAAGACAGCTACGCCGGAGGACCTCGCTCGCGGCGTGCGAGAAATAAATCTCGCAGATCTGCGTATGCCAGGGACTGCCATTTTCGTCGTTATGTCCGAAGACGACGCGAAAGATTATCGGATTCTGCTGGAATTATTCTTTGGTCTGGCTGCTCTCGGCATGCAGCACTCCACGCGGGAGAAAGCAACGCCAGTCTTGTTCGCGCTCGATGAGGCTGGCAACACCAAGCCGCCGAAACTAGAAGAGCGGTTAAAGATCGGAAGGTTCCGTAACACGCCCTATCTGTTGGGATTTCAGGATGTCAATCAGATCAAGGCGAAGTGGGGAGAGAACGCCGGACGCGCGATTCTGGCCGGCATGAAGAACCAAATCTTTTTGCCGGGCATCGATCCCGACACCGGCAACTATGCGTCTTCTTTACTTGGTTCGACTACCGTGCTTTCGCGCACCGAAGTCGATGCGACCGGCACACAGAACGACGCCGAACGAGTATCCGAGAGTCGTCGCGATCTCAGACAAGCGCCCGAGTTGCGACGGATGGTCAAGTATCGCCAGGGAATCGCCATAATCGATACCGCCGACCCCATTCTGTTTCGCTTTCCGAAACGCGCCGATGATGGTGACGTCGTCGTGGCACCACGTCGCTCTGTTTCGCCCGCGCCTTATCTCACCGAAGCCGTGAATGCTATGAAGGAAATCGAAGAAGCAGAGCAGCAACTGAAGCCACCACCACCGGCCGCGACTGCACCTGAACAAGTGGAAGCTCCGCCATCCGATAGCCGTAGTGTGGACTCTTCAACTGCGACTTCGAAAGAAACGACGAAGCCGACTAGAGCCAGCGCCAGTGCGGGTCGGCTTCAGGTGCGCGACATCGAAGAAACACGTGATCAGAAGGTTTTGCAGTTTATGAAGGATACCGAAGAGACGGAGGATGAGAAGAAATGCGTGGCGTAGAAGGAAAAACCGGCTCACGACGCTTCGGGTTCTCTTACATCCTGCTCGTGATCGCTATCCTTATCTATGTCGGGGTCTCGGCTTACTCCGTCTTGGCAGCTGAATGGAAAGCAAACGCGGAACTCCCGCAAATCGATCCGATTCTCAAGATCATTAAAGGCCTCAGACAGTATCAAGAGGTGACCGCATCATTCCCGCAGACGTTCGCGGAAGTCGAAGCCAGGACGTGGAAACATGCAAATCCGCCGGCCTATGGTTCGGGCGGGCACACGCTGGTCTTGAAAAACTACTATTATCTTTACACGCGGATTACTCCGACGCGCTGCACTTTGTGGGCGGTGCCCGTTGGACCGCGCGCGACCGAAGCCAGTAGCTACTTTCTGATTCTCACGCCGACCGAGCGTGATAAGTACAAAGGCCCGGCGCTGGACTTGAAAGAAGCCAGCACCATCTCCGGAGTTCCAACCTATGCACAACTCGCTCTCCTGGGAATGATCAAGCAGGAAGATCCTCCACCAAAGAAGAGCTGACTCCATGCGAGTTGTCTTTCACATCGTTTCGACGGGAGGCAGCGGCGGCGCCAGTCGCGCTACCCGCTACATCTCCGAACGTGAGAAAGACCTAGCCCGCGAAGGACCGGGCGCACGGCCTCTGTTCAGCGAGGATCGTGAGGGCATGACCTATCGCAAAGCTGATCGCCTTCTCGATCCCATCACGGGCGAACCAGATAAGAACGAATTGCTGCATATGACCGTTAGCGTTCAGGAATCAGAATTCGACAAACTCGGTGACAGCGAAAAGGAAAAGCAGGAACGCTTTCGCGAGGTCATTCGCGAAGGAATGAAGGGCATGGCCCAGGAATTAAACGTCGAAAGTCTAACTTGGGTAGCCGGCATTCACCGCAACTCCGACAATCCTCACGCGCACATTGTAATGCGCAACTCAGCTACCGAGCGGGGTAGCATCAAAGAGAAAGAGATTGGCCGGCTACGCAAGAGCCTGCTTCCTCACAAAGAGATGCGGGACGGACGTGAAGTGACAGTGCCCGGTCGCATCGGCGAGAAGTTCGTGACTGCGCTTGATAAGCAACAACAGATCTATCTAAAACGCGAACCCGAACAGATTAAAGCTCGTCAAGTGGTAGAACAGCTCATCGATCGCTTTGACACTAGTGTGCGGACGCCCGAAAGAGCAGCGACAAAAGTGCCGCCAACAACCGAACGAGCCAGGCACAAAGCGGGGACTCCGCTAGATCATCGGGCGACCTTGGAGAGTTGGAGTGGAGCAAAGTCTGTCGCTACTGACGACGACCATGATTATCGGATTGCGCTTGGTAAGCACCTGGAGTTCAGCCTGCGACTTGCTTTTGCGGAAGTCTGGCGGGAACGTGCGGTTCGGCACGGCGATACCTATCGTTTCAATGTAATTGACCAGACAACTGCCGAAGAACGCAGGATATCCGACCTTGATGTGCATCGCCGCGCATCAGCACGCGCGCAACGGATCAGCCCGCTAAACAGAGACGATCGCGAACAAGCTTATGAAGCGGATCTGTCAAAGCATCGTGAGACGCTTGATCAACTTAGCGAAGTTAGAGAGTCAAAGATTGCGGCGTTGGGAAAAGACATAGGCTCCCTGCGCGGAACTGTGTCGAAGCTGGAAAGCAATTTCAGCAGTCTTTACGAAACGCCCAGCAGTAAGCAGATAGTTCCGCTTATTTCGCGATCCACGCTCTCAAAGCTTCAGAACCAGGCCGTTCGGCTCGGCCTGCCGGAGAAAGCATCTGAACTCGAAAAGCTCAGAATTGAATTGGCGCGAGAACACAAAGCCCCGGCGCGAACAGATGATGAAGCCGCCACACTGGTCGCACAGGTCAACGTCGCGCGCGCCGATTTGCTGGCGCGCAGTGCTCGGCTCGACAACTTTGAAGCTTCCGAACACTTAACACCGTATGAAGTTCACGACGAGAGATGGTCGCTCGCCGCGATCGACAAACAGATTTCGCGGCGGCGAGAAGATGCGAAGTTTGTTCCCGATCGCGCCGCGCGCCTAGATTTACGCTCGCTAGCGCATTTGAACTATTCGACTGAAGCGAGGCAACAAGCAGCCGCTGAAATTGAGCATCTGGTATTTCTGCGCGGTGAGATTGTCAGAGAAATCGAGCGCCAGCGTAAGCCGCTGGTCGAAGACCGCGAACTCTCGGTGCAAATGCTTGACCAGCTTGAAAAGGCATATCGGTCAGAAGAACGCGCTAGGGTGAGGGAAGGCAAGGAGATGCCTGAGCCGAGGTACGAAGCGCATCAGATGAGAGCGCTGGAAAGCGGTGCTGAGCTGCTGCGCGATCGTCAGCTTCTTGATGAAGTTCATGAGTGGGAGAGAAGCGCGTTCTCCTCATCGATTGACTGGCAAGGTCGAGCAGTTGCGCGTGAGATTATGTCGGGTATTGCCGTCGAAGAGACAAAAGGGCGGCTGCAGCACTTCCTTGAGAGCCAGCGAGTGGCGTCCCTGAACTTAGGCCATCAGCGGACTGGCACGCTCCGCGAAGTCGAGGCGCGAACATTGACGGACTATCTGGCCCGAGCTATCGAATCGTCTGGCGCGCGCGATTACCGCCGCCTCGTAAAGGCTGCGGCTCATGAGCAGCACGACCGACTGGTAAAGGATTTCGAAAACGCGATGAACTATCACGAGGCCACGAGGGAGCTAGCGGGGGAGGCGCAAGGTCGGGAGGCAAATTTAACCGATAAAGAGAAGATCAATTTGGAGATCTACGCTGAGCGACAGACTGATCCGCAAAATCGCGATCGGTTAATGGAGTTAGCGCGTGGCAGTGAGAGTCACGCTCAGGAACGTGACGCTGCCAACATGAGAGGCCGCTGAATGAATTGACTAAACCAGTTCTCTCGATGAATTAACGAGCAGGTTTTCCTCGACGCGTTTGCGAGGAACGAATTCTTTTGGGCAGCTGTTTACGACCTAATTCGAGACCCAGCCGATCATGGGCGACGTCCGCAATCTCGGCCACGCGTTCATTCATTCCGAGAACAAACAGAACATTAGCGTAACCGCCGAGCGCAACAGTCGCATCGCCTCTTTCCACCCTGGACAGCATTGGACGGCTAATCTTTGCTTTGTGTGCCATGTCCAGTGTAGAAATGCCCCGCCGGCGGCGCGCTTCGTTGATATCGGAGCCGAGTTTCTTGAGCGCCTTTTTGACCGGCGGAGGCAATTCAGTTGACGAGCGGGATCGCATAGTGATACATACATATTACAGTAAAGATAATAGCGTAATATATATGTTACTGTAAAAAAGACACACACCGGAACAGCAGGTTTGGTCAAAACGGCAGCCGGCCTCGTCCTTGTTTGACCTCATCAAAGGGAAAAGCTGGCGATGGCGCGATAGCGAGCTGAGGAGGAAAGAAGATGAATGGATTAGCGGTAGACAACAAGCGCAGCAGCACTCATTCGTCTGGTCGACTCTTCGAATTGCAGGTTGTCGAACCTGTGGAGTCCACCGAATTGGCGTTTCTTAAGCCGACTCAGGTATATGATGAGTTCTGGCGGTTTGCCGCCGAAAGACAGAGTATCTTCGTCAACCGCCAACGCCAGCCACTGCCACCGTGGACCACCGATCCGATTCTGAGTGCCTTTAAGTTTACGAATGTCTACCGAGCATCAGATCGCGTAAGCCAGTTCCTGATTCGTAATGTGATCTATCGTGGCAGTGACACTCCGACTGAAGTGGTATTTCGTATTCTCTTGTTCAAGCTCTTTAACAAGATTGAGACTTGGCAACTGCTGGAAGATCAAGTTGGTGAGCTCACCACACGGAAGTTTTCGGTCGAGAAGTTTAGTCAGATTCTTAACCGTGCGCTTGAGCAGGATCAGCGGATCTATTCTGGCGCATACATCATGCCTTCCGGGTCCAAGACCTTTCACACCAGCAGAAAGCACCAAGCCCATTTGCAACTATTGGACTTCATGCTGAGAGACAGTCTGCCTGCGAAGCTCCGTGCCGCAAAGGACTTGAAGCAAGCATTTGAGATATTGCGGTCATACCCGCTGCTGGGTGATTTCCTCGCCTATCAATATGCGATTGATATTAACTACAGCGAAGTGACACACTTTTCGGAATCCGAATTTGTGGCCGCTGGTCCAGGCGCTCGCAGCGGGCTCCGCAAGTGCTTTGCCAACCTTGAGGGAGTTGCGGGCGAGGATGTCATTCGCTTCGTCACCGAACTCCAGACCGAAGAATTCCAGCGGCGCGGAATTCGATTTGACTGGCTCGGCGGCCGTAGATTGCAATTGATCGACGTCCAGAACGTATTCTGCGAAATCGATAAGTACGCCCGCGTTCGGTTCCCGGAGATCAACGGCCTCGCCAATCGCACCAAAATAAAGCAGCGGTTCAAGCCAAACTTAGCCCCGGTGTCACAATGGTACCCGCCCAAGTGGTGCATCAACCACAGCTTATAAACCGCCCCTCTCGCCCGAATACATCCGTAAAAACTGGCGTATTTCGCGTTGTTTGACAATCGAACATCATTCGTGTATAGTGTTAGATATCCTGACAGGGGTTGGGAGGTAACTTATGGCATTCCCGAAGGCAGAACTGGAAGAGCGATTGCGGAAATGGTGGCAGAAGCGCGTGGCGTCGCCGCTGCGCCGCCGGGTCGCGGACCCGAGAAAAACCGGCGGAACTGTCTTTGACATTCAGCCCGAGATAGCCTCTCAGGAGGTCGTTTGTATATTGACCGAGATTGAGCCGCTGCTCGGTTTCGCATTAGATACCAGCCGCATTATCAAGCGCGGCGGTTATCAAAATGTAGACGAGTTTGTGCGCCACATCCTGCCTCAGTTGGGGGTCATGTATTTGAAACGTGACGCAATAAGTTCACGCGTCGTCAAACCCGTGCAAGGAGTCAGTGCAAATGCCAGTAAGTAAAAGCGTGGAAACAGATCAGGAACGCATGCGTTTGGCCGAGAAGCTTCGTCAGGCGCGAGAGTATCTTACTCTGTCGCAAGATGAAGTCTCTAAAGCTCTCGGCATACCGCGCGCCGCGATCTCTCTAATAGAGTCGGGCCAACGGCGGGTCGAAGCGTTGGAACTAAAGAAATTCTCAGTCATCTACGAGCGGCCATTGAGTTATTTCACTGGCGAGGAGGCGCCAGCCAAGCTTCCGGACGAGGTGGAGCACTTGGCGCGGACAGCCCGCAAGCTTTCGTCCCGAGACCGCGAAGAACTCTCTCGGTTCGCCGAGTTCCTTCATTCCCGGGCGGCGAGGGAGAGCTGAACCAATGAGCCGTCGCGAAACTCTACTGGAGGGCATGGCCGCCGCCTCGCGCCTTCATCAGCAGCTTAACAGTGAACAAATCGCCAGCCAGATTGGTGGTGGGGTAGACGTCTTTGCAGCCATCACTCGGTCAGAGGTTTCCCTGGTCTTTCGACCACTCGATGGACTGCTCGGGGCTTTTATGTCAGAGCCGACGCCCGGAATCGTCGTTACCACAGAAAGAGGCCTGGCAGTGCAGCGCTTTACGGCTGCCCACGAGCTGGGACACTTCTCGTTGCGTCATACCGTGAGTCTGGATACTGACGAGATTCTGGTGCGGCATCCATTCGGTTCGGCGGGATACGATGAGCGTGAATTGGCGGCGGACGCTTTTGCCGCGGATTTTCTTATGCCCATGTGGCTGCTCGAAAGTCATGCCCTGCGTCAAGGGTGGACCGCAGAGAGCTTTGAAGATTCGTTGGTGGTTTATCAACTGTCACTCCGAATCGGGGCCAGTTTCGAAGCCACCTGTCGGACTCTGGCCCGGCATGACGTAATCAACGCCGCTACCCTACAGCAGCATCTGAAGGTCGCACCTCGCCGGATCAAACAACTACTCCTGCGCGATCATCCAATGGAGAATTGGAATCCAGACGTCTGGGTACTCAGCGAGCGTGATCGCGGCACGTTGATCCAGGGTGGACCCAACGATTGGTTCCTGATTCACCTGAAGGAGAACAGTGGCGCTGGCTATCTTTGGAACATCGATCAGCTGCAAGAATCGGGGTTTGCGGTTATCTCAGATGAGCGACGATTCGCGGCAGCGTCTGAGCAAATCGGCGGACCGGTCGAACGCGTTTTAATCGCCGCCTCACAGGCACCCAAAGAAGGGCAGTTGGATTTGCAACATGCCCGCCCGTTCGATCGGAGCGCAGTCGCCGATCACTTTACCTTTATGTACCAAATGTTTGGCAAAGAGAGCGGGACTCTGCCACGTCTGGAAAAAATGAGGAAACTGGCGGCAGCCGCTTAATGAGCATCAACGTAGTTGTCGATCTTCGAAGTCAGTTTGGACCGATTCGCAACCAGCATCAGCGGCCAACGTGCATGGCTTTCGCCGCCAGCGATTGTCACGCGTTCGCGCGCGGCAGCTTGGACGCGCTCTCTGCCGAATACGCTTACTATCATGCGGTGAATCGTCAAGCCAATGCTGATCGCACGGAGGGCGTCTCATACCGAGCCATGACTGAAACGCTCGCCGACGATGGTCAACCCTTGGAAAGTGGTTGGCCATACATCGCCAGTCTTCAGCCTGCGGATACTTGGGCGCCGCCGGCAACTCCGGGAGACATTTATAGACGAGTTACAAATGCTATCGCCGCCACACTCGACGCGGTCATCGACGCGCTGGATACGGGTTCAGCAGTCCTGCTCGGGATGCGCATCAGTGAAGGTTTCATATTCTTGGACGCCGGGGAGGCGTTGGCACCATTGGCCAGCGAACCTGCCGCTGGGACTCATGCCGTAATGGCAGTTGGCTACGGTGAGCTCAATAGCGAGCGTTATCTGCTGATTCGAAACAGTTGGGGCGAGGCTTGGGCTGATGACGGGTACGGCTGGATCCACCAAGACTATCTTGCGTCGCGGTTACTCATCGCGGGAGTTATGAAATAGCCATGGAACCATTAATTCATACGATTGAAGCTGAGAGTTGTCCTCAGGCATGGCTGGGCGCAGTTGAGTATTTGCTCGCGCAACCGGATCGCGAGGCCTACGATCTGGTACTCGGCGTTCAATCCCCGCGGGAAATGAGCCCGGATGATTTTCGGGTCTTCGACCTGGTGGACGGCTTTCTTAGAGAATACAACCAGTCCCCGATCACGACAGTTGCGGGCACGATATTTCCCGCCAATCATTACCTGCGAAATGAAGCGGCCGGAGTGTACGAGGAGTTTCCGGAAGAGATTGCCGGTTTGGCAAAGAGCGCGTCCGGCGCGTACGCCATGAGGATGTTGCGGAAGGAAGGAAAGAACGGCACGTTCAATCCGCTGCGCGAACTGGTTGAGAAGATACAGAGGTTGCGCAGTCGGAACCGCTCCGCCTACGAGATAAACCTGGTGGATTTGGGTGATGACAGTTTCGAGATTCCTATCTACAACGCCAAAGACGATTACAAACTGCATCTCGGACAGCCGTGCCTCAGCCACCTGACGTTCAAGATTTATCGCGAGGACTGGCTGAGGCTAACCGTGATGTACCGCTCGCACTATTATGTCACCAAGGCTCTCGGCAACTTGCTGGGCTTGGCGCAATTGCAATCTTTTGTGGCTGCGGAAACCGGCCTCGAGGTTGGGCCTCTGGTGTGCCACTCAACCCACGCGCGGATCGACACTGAGAAAGGCGTGACCCTGGGTGGTGTTGAACGGCTCGTGTCAGCGTGCCGAAACGGAAACTCTTAAACAAAAGCGTTGAGCACAGACGATGATGGTCGTAACTGAGATGGACATCGTGACGATGAATGATTACCAGCAATTCACTCGTCTTACCGATAAAAACCAGAAGACCGGCTACGCCGGTTTCATGTTGCCATTTCTGGGAATCTACGGGGAGGTCGGCAGTCTCTTAAGTGAGCTGAAGAAGAAACAGCGCGATAGGGACTCCTATGTCGGATACGCAGAGTCGGTGATCGAAGAGCTGGGTGATGTGCTGTGGTATTTCACCAATATTGCCGATCGCGCGCAGCTGGAGGTGGAAATCCTCGCCCAGTGCATGACCCGCGACATCGACGACTGGGACCAAGTGGAGAACCGCTCCGGCACGTTTGATGATATTCAGTTTCGCCGCGAGCATGCCGGCCCACTCAGTGGTGAGAAGGTTGAACAGGGCGCCGTCGACTTGGCCGCCAAAGTGGGCAGCCTATTGGCTGATGCGTCTATCGGCCGACTTGAGGGTAACCGCGATCTCCTGTCAGCACACTTGGTCGAGATCCTGCGAGCGATCGTTCGGGTCGCTGAAGAAGCCGACGTTAGTCTGGAGGAAGCAGCCACGCGGAATATGGCCAAGGTTACCAGTCGCTGGCCGATTGAGCGCAAGTACACACCTCTGTTCGATGAAGGCTTTGAACCCGATGAACAGCTGCCCCGCCAGTTCGACATGGTTATTGAGGAAAAGCTGATCGGCGGAAAATCATTCGTCATCCAGAAATGCAACGGCATCAAGATCGGTGATCGCCTCACCGACAATATCGCGGAGCCCGATGATTATCGATTTCATGATGCCTTCCATCTCGCTTATGCGGCCATCCTCGGCTGGTCACCGGTTATTCGCGATCTCTTAAAATTGAAACGGAAAAGCGATCCCAAGATCGACGAAAATCAGGATGGCGCCCGCGCCGGCTTGATCGAAGAAGGAGTCGCAACCTGGATCTTCAATCATGGTATGCGATTAAACCTTTTCTCGTCGCATGAGTCTGTTGATTACCACCTGCTGAAAGCTGTCAGAGAATTAGTCAAAGGCTATGAAGTTGAAGCCTGTCCGCTTTGGATGTGGGAAGAAGCGATCCTACAAGGGTTTAAGGTGTTTCGGTTCCTGAAGGAAAACCGGAAGGGTCGAGTGTCTGTCGACGTGGTAAACCGCAAGATCCTCGTGGGACCCGTCTGACTCTACGCAGCCTGGCTTCCTTCAAAAACAACTTGAGCTACGGCATAGTCGCTAACATGTGACAGCGAGACCCAGGTAGTAGTGATGCCACGCTCGGTTGCTATTTTTGCGGCATTCCCCAGGAGTCGCAGAGTTGGTTGCCCAGATACCTCGTTTACGATCTCAAAATCGCGCCAGTCAACCCCATCCCATCCCGTTGACAGAGCTTTCATCGCGGCCTCCTTGGCGGCGAACCTGGCAGCATACGCCTCCATGGCATTAGAGCTTGCGTCACAGTAGGCCTTCTCGTCACGGGTGAACACTCGTCCGAGATATGCATCGCCAGACTCGGCGACGGATTCGGCGAAAGTCCTAACGTCCTGAATGTCGATCCCGATTCCACAAATCATGGGCCACGCTGGCGATTATTCTATGTGTTATCACGCTCAGACTTCCCACTGGCCTTAAGCTATGACGCACTCCCCGAATTGTCTGGGGTTTGACGCGCGTAGAGGCGCTGAATGCCCTCGCTCAAACGCTCTTGAAGGATCTCCAACGTTGCCTGATGCTCACTAGCTACCTTTTGGCCCCATTGAGGATCTGAATCGACGCTCCTAACGGCTAAGGCCGTTGCTGCAAGATAGTCCAACATTAGAATTAGTGCGGGAACGAGATTGTCCGAGAGTTGCTCAACCGTTCCTCGGGAGTAAGCCTCGGAGCTGGGGCTGAATTTTTCGATCGCATCCAGGGGAAAGACTTGGTTAGCGCGTTCTTCATAAAGTGCGGCAGCGCCGGTAACCACTTCAGCTGGTAGACCAAGACGTTCCACGGCTTCTGCCTGCCTCCCACGCTCTTTTGCGCGCTTCAAAATGTCGGCGGCGAGCGCCGCTATACCCGCTTCAATGGCCGCGGGTGAGTAGCTGAAAGTAATGCGCCCATACGCGGTCTCGATTTCCAGCGTGACTACACCGGTCCTCGTGTCCACGCAAATCTGTGATGAGCTGTCGTCGTTCATGACTACCCTGATCGGAACCTCAAAAGTGTGCCACGCAGGTCCTGAGAAAGCAATCAAATCTACCGCATGACTAAGCTGCCAATAAAGTTGCCACCTCCCCCGCCCCTTTATCGAGATCGGATACAGTGGCGTGTGCCTGATCGAGGTCTTCTGCGGATCATGAAGGAAACCGCTCCTATCAATCCATGGCGCGACATTTTGAAGCGCACCTAGTCCTGGAATCTATCTCGGACGAACAACTCCATCTCCGCGACATCTGAATAAGGAACCAGGGTGCAGCTCGGGTGTGTATTTCCCGTGATCAGAAGGGATATCTTCTTTTCAAGATCGCGGCGATAGAACAGCACGACTTTCTTGGATGTCGCAGCCAGAAGATAACCCGTTTCAAAACCCAAACCGAAGGAAGAGCCAGAAACCTCAGCTATGAAGCATTCGCATTCCTGGAGCCACTTCATGTCTCGCTTGTAGACATCCTGTGCGCTGATGAGCCGGTCCAATTCCCATGCATCATCGCTGACTAAATGTTTTGTCAGGACATCGTGACCCAAGGCTTCGAGAACTCTGACTATTCTTCTGGCCGCCTGCACTGAGGATCGGTCGCCCGCCACCGTGAAACCAAAATAGATTTTCATTCATTCTAGCCCTCTGTAAGAGTGGTCCTGAAGCACTGAAGATTATCAAGTTAAGCGATTAAAATGGAAATCCGGAACGCTGCGCGAAGTTGAGGCCCGCACCCTAAATGAATACCTTGTGCGCGCGATCGAATCGCGAGAACAGCGGGATTTCTGCCATACGGTAAAGCTCGCAGCAAAGGAGCAACAAAGTCGTCTGGCGAGCGACTTTGAAAAGGCTCAGGACTATCACGAAACGGCGCGAGAACTCGCATCTGAGGCGAGCGGCCACGAGCCGGAGTTACCGATCGCGAGAAGATTAACTTGGAGATTTATGCCGAGCGCCAAAGAGAGAACGATCTACGTGAGGCATTTCTGCAAATGATTAGAGGCGCAAAATCGTGAGCAAGATATCGAGGCATCGCACGCGCGATAGTTAGCTAATAGTCCTCTTATGCCTGGTAGTCTTCTCAATTACTTGAACTGGTCCTTACTAAAACCAATTCTGTTCCATATTGTCGCAGCGAGGAGCTGATCCACTTCTTTGCCGAGCTGGGAGACTTGTGAGCTTAAGAAGTTCTTGGACGAAAGTTCCGCCGCGGTACCCAGAAAGATAGTACGCATGATTTTGTGGTAAGAAACGAATCCAATCCATTGTGAGTTAACCAAGGACTCGTCCGCAAAATGGAAGAACGGTGGTTGAAACTGTCGAAACAACTGCCCGACGCCAACCAGGGTTTGTGCGAAAGCGTCCGGATATAGCCCTCGAAGTTCTGCAGCGATGAAGTGTCTGACAATCGGATCTCTTGTCGGGTTAACGCTCGCGAACTGAATATCCTCTTCGCTTAGCCCTGGGTAGTTTTCCTTGAACCGCTTGCGGTGCTCATGTCCCCACTCCGCCGATTGATCAGGAGTTGTCCAGCCGTTTGTTTTACAGATTCTCTCGATTAGATGCATAACAGGTGCATCACGCAGGTCGGTCAATGGAATTTGCTTCAGAGCACTGCAGGCGAACCCGAACCTCCACCCTGGGTGAATGTCCTGCCATCTCACTAGATTTGATGGCGGGATCGCGTAGTTTGGGTCGCAGATACCCATCAACGCTAAATCGAATAACATGGGCACCAGACGCAACATGTTCTTTCTAAACAGCGGATCTGAGATCGATCCGCGATACGCATCTGTTATCTCATCATATGCCATTCCGTATGCGGGAGTTTCGTCAATGCGGCTGCGGATGTATTGTTCAATACCCCTTCCTTCTAGCACAACTGAGCTTAGAAGAACCTCTTGAAATAATGCGGCAGCTTCCATAACGGCCTGGCCAGAAAAACTAAGATCATAGATTGGATGTACGCGCGTAATGTCAGGCGCATTCGTAGCGTAGTCCAGCTTCAAAGCGAAATCTCCGGGAGGTAGCCCTAAAGTTGCGTCGCTTCTGTCGAACTCCCAAATTGATTCTAAGGCGCACGGCCAAACATGATGATAAAAATGACTTCGATCAAGCCTGCGGTCAACATAGAATCCGTGGAGCGTATTCTTGTAAGTTTCTAGGCACAGCCACCGATCCTTTGCTTTCTTAATTCTGGTCAATGAAGCGTCAGGGAGTTTGGCTTCATCAATATCGCGAAGAGGTATCTTGAATGTGTTCTCTCCCAGGTCCCTGAGAAAATGAAGCAACTCAAGAACACACTTACTTTGGGCCATTGTAGCTCGCATGAAATGCAAACCATAGGTCGTACCTACCGCCTGCCAAAAGTGTGTGCATTCATGCAAAAGTACAAGAACCTGTCGCCAATTTTCCGTAGTCAATTTTGGACAAGTCAAATCCTCAGCTTTTTCGCCAAAATTGTCGCGACGCCACTGATTCGATTTTGCAAAAAGAGCATTCAGAAGCCTTATGAACTCTTCTTTTGTTACTTGGAAGGGTAGTTGAAAATGGATGAGTGAAAAGCTCGCGCCGTGGAGTTTTGACGGCTCTGGTGGACCTTCCATAGCAATGCTACTGGCAATCACATAAGGTGTGAAGACCACTCTTAACTAGAATTACTGAAATCGTAAGGATTGGATAGCCCACAAAACTGTCATCGAGCCAACCGGCGACTACGATTGCCAACTCTGCGCCGTCTTTGGAGAGCCACTGTGTCCTGGAGTCACAATAATGTGGGCAGACAGTCTCCTGTAGTCTTCCGCGCAAGGTTTCAAAGAGGCGTTCGCCGTATTCCCTCGGAGAAAAATCGGCTTGCGCCGTGACGCTGTACTCAGGGGAACCCTGCGCGAGAAGCGCAAACAGTTGCGGCGCATTTAGTTTTAATAATTCGCGCGCTCGTTCAATCTCAGCCATCTTTCTTCTCCCTGAGTTACGCGATTGGTGGTTTAGAGTGTATCAGTGTATTCCGTAACATCTCAGGCAGGATTCGACCTGGCTCCGCTGAGACATTTTGGTGGTAAACGGTATGGCAAGTCTCGCGCTAAGTCAATATTATTTGGAGTACACTTTGAGATGAGGCAACGGGACCGTTAGGTTCGGCCTTTCCACTCGATCGAGTCAAGACAACTACCAACTTACCCGCCGGACATCGATCTTTTCGAAGATCGAAGAAAAACTCACGCGCACATTTGACGTATGAACGATTTTTCCGGCGTAGGCCAGCCATTGATACAGACTTTTCAGCCAGTCTCGCGGCTCCGGTTGATGGCCTAAAACAAACGTTGGGTTATGCCTCTTTCGACATCCACTCGCAGAAGCAAGTCGCGGCTATCATTCGCAGGATCGTTCACCGTGCTACTGACGGGATGAGTTCTCATTCTCTCAGATGGAAATGGAGTTAGGATTCGCAACAATTCGTCGCGGTTGGTTGTCGGATCAAGCCATTCATCGTGAAATTCATCGAGGAGTATTGCAGGCATTCTGTCATGCAGTTCTCCGACCAATTCGTTTGCCGCTGTTGTAATGATTGCGCATGAGGTGACCACGTCGCCGCGATTGCTCCAGGTATCCCAGATACCCGCGAACGCAAAGGGCATTTCATCATCCACCTGAAAATAGAAAGGCCGCTTCTCTCTCCCCGTACGCTTCCATTCAAAAAAGCCGTCTGCAGGAATCAAGCATCGACGCAATCGAAACGACTCGCTGAAGCTCGGCCTTTCTTCGAGCGTTTCAGCCCGAGCATTAATGAATCCTTTCCCGTCTGAACTCCATGATGGAATCAGTCCCCATGTAAGTAACCGACCTTCAAGGCCAGCTCCAAAATCGCCGATGGTCAAGACACTCTGACTTGGCGCAATGTTGTATCTCGGTTCAAACGGCAGATTCAGTGTCGCCAATCCTTTGAGCTTGATCCTATCTCTCGAATGAAGCGTAAACCTGCCGCACATGTCAGCACAATACTGTATGGACTACTCTCCTACAAACGTCGGACAAGGGAAATGAAGAGCGAGGCGCGGTCGGGGAAATGCCTGACGGCAAGTCTCCAAGGACCTTTGCCTCGCTTCGTCCAATCTCGGCCGTAACCGAGTCTGGCTCGTGAGAGATATTCTTGTCTCGCCGCCTCTGTCAAGTCATTAACATCGACAAGACGATTGAAGATTGAGAACGTAGGCCGCCGCGTCCCACCCCGCTTCGCGACGGCCCGTCGGCACTGGTCAACTCCCTTTGTCTGGGCGGGAGGCCGTGCCAGACCCGTTTCTCGCGGGCTCGCTCACTGATTCTTTTAGCAAGCGCATAACTGCTCTATGGACTGCCGAGAAATCATCGGCCTTTAGGACGTAATCGTTCCCACCTGACGCGCGGGTGAATTCATGAATGGCACTGTCGACTTCTGCACCAATAACAATTGCCGGCGCGTCCTGACGATGGTTTAGCGACCTAAGCAGGCGCGCTAAGTCGAATGCAGCCCGGTCTCGCATCTCAAGGTCGAGTATGAAAAGTTGATATTGAATCTGACTTCTGATGAACATTTCAGCCGAAAGACGATCTGGGCAAGACACGACGTGATACATCGGCTTGCCGAACGTTGACCTCAGAGACTTCAACACAGACAGGTCACTTCCGACATACAGCAGACGGCACTGCGGCTCAGAACCGGGATAACCTGGCTGGGAACAGTGAGGCATGGACCAAGGACCTCGAAAAACTGGTGATCAAAGCGGCTGCGTCTGGTATGCTGCGCTCGTTCTTGTCTTTGACAACACGAACAACGGCCAAATGCGTAGCTCACCATCCCGTCAAGTCGAGAGATGAGCATCGCCGTTGAGCATGGAAGGTTCCAACTCACGGCGAATAAAAAGCGCGACACATGGCTAGATACCATCGTATCCAGCTGGCCGGAAAGTGTCAAGGTCAAGACTTCGCCGGGAGGTGCGTCCCGGTGAAGAAGGCCTCCCCAACTAAATCAGGCCGTCTGGCTAAGAAGCTGAAGCAGATTCGGCTGGACTTAGAATTATCTCAGAATCAGATACTGGAGCGATTAGGGTTCGCGCATACTCTTTTTCGGAGCAATATTTCTCAATACGAGCGAGGGCATCGTGTGCCGTCGCCGCCTGTGCTACTTGCCTATGCGCGCTTGGCAAACGTAGATCTCGAAGTCCTGATTGATGACGATTTAGATCTACCAGCGAAACTACTTCAGGCCGGAAAGGGAGCCACAAGTCCATCCAAGCGCCGTACTAAGCATTAGTCCGTAATCACCAGCAGTATCTAACTTAGCTTCGATAAGAAATAATCTACTGTTCGTGTTTGGCCTAGAAGTGAAGGAGGAGCGTAGCTATGGCGCAAAACTGGATCGAGAAGGCGATCGTCGGATGGGCTGTCTTAATTGGCTCTACGCTCTCTGGATTCGCACAAGGATCTGGGATGCCTATTATCTCCAGCATCCCCTACGTCAGTTCGGAAATCGATCGCGGCGCACCATTCTTCGCATCATCTCCCGCCGTCAGTTCGTCCCTACCGATAGCCATGACGCCGAATCCCTTCACTGGTGCCCTTAACTTGTCCGTGTCGATCGCCGCACCGCGTGCCAAAGGCCGGGTCATGCCGCCTTTGACGTTTACTTACGACGGACTACGAGGCGAAGGCACACTCGGCGTCGGCTGGATGTTGACCGCGGGATCGATTACTCGTAGTCGCCGTTTTGGGATCGACTTTGCCGGTACGGCTTTCGTCCTGACGCTGGGCTCAAGATCGATCGACTTAATCGATGTCGGCGGCGGAGTTTATAAAGACAAGCGCGACGAGTTCCGCGTCAAAGCCGATCAGGTCGTCGGGAGTCCGGGTGTCTTCTCATGGCTCGTCACGGATGCGTATGGAACAAAATATTTCTTTGGGAGCACTGAGGAAAGCCGCCGTCAAGTTTTGAATGGAACGAAAACCGAAATAAGCGAGTGGCATCTCGATCGGATCGAGGACTTGACGGACAACTACTCCACTCTGGGATATCAAAGCGACAGCGGATACTTATATCTTAAATCGATAACTTTTACTGGGAACACCAGAGGTCAACTCGAACCACACAACAGCATCGACGTATCGTACGAACCGCGTCCAAAGCAAGACATCACCGCGTCGTTCGCGACCAACCATGAATCGCGCGTCTCCCTTCGGGCTCATTCGGTCGACGTGAGGGCGAGAGGGCGCCTTTACGCATCCTATGTCTTTTCATACTCGCAAAGCGCCGAAACGAAGCGATCGCTTTTAGCCGCAATCTCAAGAACATACCCAGAATCGTCAACCGTTCTTTCGCCACAACCCTCGCCGACACCTTTGGGTTCACCTGGCACCGGCCTCAGCGTGCCACTAGAAACCGTCGCTTTCACCTATGCGAACGGGAAACGTCCCGTCAAATGGGCAGTCGACTATCAATATGGACCTACCCGCGAGGCGCTGATGAACTTTCAATGTCTGCCAGGCGACTTCAACGGAGATGGGAAAAGCGATCTTGCATGTGCAATAGATACCTCGGGAGGATGGAGCGTAGGGATTTCGCGACGTGCGATCTCAAACTTGACCGCGACTCCACCTGGCAAACAGAAATTCAACGGTTTCGACACCACACCTTGGACTGGCCCAGTGATTACAAAGACGCTTGACGTCGCAATCCCGTTCTCGGGTGCCGACAGTTTTCATCCCGACAAGGTTGTTACCATACCCGACGTTCGAAGCCGCTGCCTAACGGGCGATTTTAACGGAGACAACGCTGACGACATTGTTTGCTACGACGCATCGAATAATAGATGGCAGTTTGGAATTTCGACGACTAAAGGGTTTTCGGTGAGGACCTTGAACACAGGACCAAGGATCGTCTCCGGCGGCAATCCATTCACGATTGCCGACCACTGCACTTCTGGCGACTTCAACGGCGACGGTCTAACGGATATTGCATGCTTGGTATCAGGTGCCAAGGATCAAGGACTCTGGTCCGTCGCTCTTACCTCGCAAGATGGCTGGGAGATCGCGGACTGGCCAAACGGCGCGGCACCGCCTGCCGCCGCAGGTTCGACCGTTTCCAAATGGTGTCGGCCCGGTGATTTCAACGGTGATGGCCGGACGGATATCGGGTGCTTCGATACTGCGTCCAATACTTGGTTTATCGCCCTCTCGGCCGGTGGCAGCTTCTCTACACAGCCTTGGTCCGCCAACTCATCAAACCCGATCCTAACTGATAATCAAACCATTGCTTCCCGCTGCCTCGAAGGAGACTTCAACGGCGATGGCAAAACGGACTTCTCGTGTTTCAAGTCAGGGACCGATGAGGGGTTACCGGACACCGAAGGTTTTTGGAAGATTGAAAAGATTGGGAAGTGGTGGACCATGCTCTCGACCGGAGCGGGCTGGAAAACCGCGCTTTGGACTGGACCAACTGCACACAGCGGAGATGTCGAGGTCTCATGCTTTGTCGGCGATTTCAGCGGAGACCGCAAGAGCGACATCGCTTGCAGAACGGTAGTACCTGGACCTTTGCCCGAACTAGCGGGTTGGTGGGTCGAGTCATTGGCCGAGAGCGACACATTTCGCCCTTCGGTGGTGAAATTAGGAGGGTTTTCCACGGTGGGAAATACATACCTCTTCGCTTCGTGCCTGGCAAGCGACTTCGACGGCGACGCCAAAACCGACTTGTTGTGCGACCAAGGTTGGGGAGATAAAGATCCGAAGCGCAAGAATGGCTATGAATTGAGTAGCACGGACACTCGTGATACCGATCTTCTCGTTAGCGTCCGTGCCGCAACCGGGCTGACAGCATCATTCGAGTACGCGAGCTCTTCGGACCAACCAATGGCGAAGTCAGGCTTTCCGCTTCCGGTCGTCACACAAATGTCCTTAAATGCCGGCACGACCACGAAATCCACGAACTATGAGTACGAGAACAGTGCGTTCCAAAAGAGCGCTCGCGAGTTCAGAGGGTTTAACCACCTGAAGATCACGAACTCCAAGACCGTGAACGAACATCAACGGGTCGACGACATTTGGTTCTTTCAGGGAGAGGGCCTGAATGTGAACGAACCGATCTTACCATCAGGTCTACAGGATTTGGCCGCAGGTAGGGCCTACAAGCAGATCGTGTCTGACGGCTCAAATCAGCGCTTTGCATCGACGCTTAGATACGAGGGACGGGCACTCACTCCATCTGCGGGCGCTCCACAAGCGGCGCGACTCGTTGAGCTGCGAACCTCTCTCTCAGGAGATCCTAATTCGAATCCCGATCGGATCCAAAAGTTTGACTACGACTCGGACGGTAACATAGTAGACGCGTCAGACAGGGACCTGAAAACGCCTGGTGCTGCGGGGCTTCGTATTCGCACTACCTTTTCGAACGACAGCCAAGTCCACGCGCTAGCGTACCCGCTAACCGTCGAGGTATCCGACCAGACAACCTCGCGGCTGCAATCCATCTCCTATCGGTACGACGAGGCAACTTGTACCGCTCAACCCAAACCCCACTCCTTCCTACTCACGTCGCTCAATCGTTGGATCGATGACGCTTCGACGGCGGAACTGCGGTTCGGGTACGGATCATCCGGCAATCTGGCATGCGTGGTGGATGAATACGGCGGTTCCACTTCCCTCGTTTACGACTCAGACGCCGAATACGTGGTTTCGAAAAGAAACCCCTTGAAGCAACAGACCACTTTCAGCTACTCCGGTGTCGACGACGACGCCTCCCCTGGCCTACCTGGATTGTTGCACACCGTCGCCACCAACACAGGTCAAGACGTCACGAACTACGAGTACGACGCTGTAGGCCGGATGACCCAAATAGTCAAACCGGACTTGTCGTGGACAAGAATCAGCTACAACAACGTCGGCGATCCGAGCAAACAAAACGTACGGTTGGAATCGTCAGCCGGCCTTGCTCAGACGCTTTACTGGGATGGCCTCGGACGCGTGTATCGATCGCTCGGCACGGGGCCTAGTGGTAAGAGTGTGTCAGTGACTAAGGCTTATGAGCCTGCAGGATGGCTCGTCGCGATCGATGAACCTCAACTCGTCAATGACCCGGCGAGTCCTACCCCACCTGCGAGGACGCGCGTTCGTATGGAATACGATGCGTTAGGTCGGGTGCTCGCAGCCACTGATTCGACTGGGCGAACCAGCCGGCGTTGCTATGACGGCTTGCAGGTCGTTAGCCTCGATGCCAATGGTCATGCGTGGCGCACGACATCGGACGGCTTCGGTCGGCCTTTGTCAATGGAAGAGTTCGAAGGCACATTTACTTCCTGCGACGCTGTCAGTCAGCTTCCAAGTTCCGTCACTACGGCCTATACCTACGATGGAATCGGACGACTGCAGCGCGTAACCAAACAGGGCGCGCTGGTCTCAGAATTCATCTACGATGGCCTAGGGCATGTGAGAAAAATTAAGAACATCGACAAAGGAGAAGTACTGTTTCAGTATGACTTGACGGGCCGGGTGCGGCGCGTCGATCGATCAGGTAAGCGGCCGCTCGAATACGCACGCGATTCGCTTGGAAGGCTGAAAGCAATCAGCACGCCTAACGTCTGCGGCGCTCCCGGCCTCGCGACTTTGCTGAAGAAACTTAAGCTGCCTTGCGGCGCACAGGATTTATGGAAGTTCGGCTACGATGTCGGTCCGCACGCAGAAGGAAGACTGACAAGCACAGCGGCGCCGAACTACGAGGCAGATTACCAGTACGATGAGCATGGAAACAATATTGGACAGGTTGCGACGATTGACGGCCAAACCTACACGCTCAGCCGTCAGTACGATTCCGCTGGCCGCGTCACTCGAGTTGACTATCCCGACGATCGACATGTCGTATACCGATATGATGGCCCAGTCTTGGCTTCCATCATCGACGGCGGTCGACCACTCTTCGTGGCGCACGATTTCAACGCTTACGGTGAACCCACGCGGCTGCAATTCGGCAACGGTGCCGTCGAAACGTTCGATTACGGACTCGGCGGTAACAGTTCGGCAGAAAACCAAGATCAATGCGCGTCGATTCCGTCCGGTGAGTTATGCCGGATTTCAATAACCTTAGCCGACAGTCCCACGCGATCGATTCTGTATAGCTACGACAACGCATTGAACGTTTTGGGCATAAACGACTCGGTGGAAGGCACACGAACGTTCACTTACGATGGACTTGAACGTCTGGCAAGCGAACTCACGCAAAGCACGACCACCGGAACTAACAACTCGGGCGCGCCAACCACATATGCCTATGACACGCTTGGCCGACGAACATCGACGTCGTTTCAGGGACCGTATCAATACGCACGCGACACCGCCACCGCGCGCCCATCTTCTCCCACGTTAGTCGGCGCGACTCCGGTTCAGAGCGATCCTGCAGGCAATATTATACGCATTGGCGCGACTCGCTATGATTTTGACCTTTTCGGGCAACTCAAAAAGGTTGAGACTCCAGATCATCAAACGGAATACACTTACGACTGGTTGGGAAACCTCATTCAACGCAAAACGAAGTACACGCCACCGGGCGACCTGACTGAGCACGAGCAAACCACCGACACATTCCCAAATCCATATTTGACTTGCAAAAAAAATCGCTGCGATGACCTTGTGATTGGCTACGGAGGCGTTTCAGCCAAGCTAACCACTGACGGGGCCGAATACTACCACCTCGACCGGCTCGGGACGCGGTTTGCAGTTACGACATCCGACGGTGGATTGAAAAACATCCTCTCTTACTCCGGCTACGGAGTGCCAGCTAACACGAATACGGAAGACGCCCAATACGCTGGTCACGGGTGGGATCGTGACAGCGCACTATACTGGTTCGGCTCTCGGTTTTACGAACCGGCAATCGGTCAGTTCTTATCGCCTGATGTCGACTCGTGGCTATTGGCCGGCGACACCAGTCCGTATCAATACGCGTTTGACAACCCGCTTCGATGGATAGATCCAGACGGCCATCAGGGTGGGTCTATGACAATTTCGCTAGGTGGGGGTTCCCTAGGCGGCCTTGGAAGTGGGATAGGAAACATGTTTCCCATGGGAGTTAGTTTCCCCGGAAGCGGCCTGTTCGGAGGCGGATCGCGACCGAACTTTGGCAATGGGATGAATACAAACCCCACTTCTCCAAGTGCCCCTGCGCAATCGGGGGTTGGTCATAATGTCCCTTCGATAGACGTGTTCGCATTCGTTGCTGTCGGCGGGCACGCTCCTGCTGCGGGCTTTAGCGGAGGCGTTGAGAGTGCAGGTTTGGTAGGCCTTTCAATGGAGGGGCCCTATTTAGGATGGATGGTTTTGGGCGGAGGTGGCGCAGGGAGCAGCTCGGTAGATGTTTCACAACATTCCGGCAGGGAGTACATCCTAGACATATCCGGTGGTAGTTCGGTTCCGATCACGACGACGGAGGTGAACGCCCGATTCATTGGGGGCGGTCGCTATCAGACCAGCGGAGGTCAGCCCGAATCCGGCTCGTTCTGGCATGTAAGCTTCAAAGTAAATATTAGAGGCCATTCCGTCCCTGTTTCCGCTGGTATTGGCATGTCCGACACCACGCCTTCAGCTTTTGGCTACGTGTTGCTACGCATGGTCGTCCCAGCATGGAATATGCGAGACCCTCGGTTCGGAGCCGGTCTTGCGCTTGAACCACCGGACTGAAGTGCGGCAATTAGATCGTCGTTTACGACTATCTGAGAATTCCGATGCCTGATCACGCGGTGCTCGGTATTTTCTGAAAAGACTTCAGGACAGCAGTGCACGCAACCTTTCTTTCAACACAGCTTCTTTCGGCGTTCTAACGCCACGCTGCAACCACTCGCGCACCTTCGTAACGGTCAGTGTGTGCTTTACGGAGTTGAGCACCTCAACCTCTAATTGAGCCAACCCGCCCGGCTCAAGCTCGTGCTTACGAAAGGCACAGAGGCCTAACACGGAGGCTTCATACAAGCCTTCTGCATCAACTTCTACTGAATGGCGGATGCCGTCCAAATCTACAAATGAAACGATGCAGGCCGCCATGTGGCGGAGAATAGCATTTTCGGAAATTTTCGCCAATTGAACAATGTGCCATTTGCGATACAAGAGGATCTCTGTCCCTTGATTTCTAATCGCCAAGGAAACCCAGACTGCAAATCCTGTTATTAACAAATCCTGTTGTTAACAAATCCTTGACTTGCTCTTCGGTTTATAATAGAAGCGGGTCGGGAACAAAATAAGACATCGGCTGAGAACAGAACGGGTCTGAAAAAGGGTCCGACGACGGCGGAAAGTTTATTTTCGTTCGATCAGTCGGCCAAGGCACATTGAAAAGCAGCCGGCGCACGAGACAGCCTTATTTCCTGCGGCGCTGCGCTTTGACTTGTTTCGATGGTTACAGCTCAACCTTGCGAATAACAGTTCATTTAGAAGGCGAAGGGCGCAAGCTAAGAGTCTGCCTGTGCTTCGTCGTTATTGTTTCTTTCGGCATTGCGGCCTTCGGACGCCCAGTCGAAACTCGATCCGATGATCCAGATCAGATTGCCGCACTTATATTGCGACTCCAAGCGACGCCGACTCAGGCTGATTTGGACCACGCTGCTGACTTGCTATCTCGCGGAGCTGCGCTGGGGCGTGAAGAAGATATAGAGAAAGAACTGCGAAGGTTATTTCAACAAACAGGCACGAAAACGCTCATTCTGCAATCACTATCGCGATTCCCCGTATTAGAGTTCGATAATGACCTTGCATCACAGCTACCTCCGATCACAACTACGAGCTTTGGTACAGACCTTGATTTGCTCCTGAAAGCCATCGCCCTCTCGGGGAGTGGCACTAGTATTGATCTACTTAAGACGGTGGCGGCGACACCATTCACTGCATCTCCGTCTGCGGATCAACTTGCATTTCGAGCGAAGCTCTGGAGAACCTTCTTTTCTTTGGACCCGATCGCTGGTACTTCCTCCGCTCTTATCTTCTACGGCTTGAACCCGTCCGGTAGATGGGAGCTTGAGAATAGTTCGGAGGCAGTAGACTTACTGACTGGTTTCATACAACAGGTCAACAAAGCGAGTATGAATCTTCAGGTCTTAAGTGAGTATGAGTTTTTCATAGGCAAAGATGAGAGAGTCTTCGGACCAAACGGCGTTTCGCTGCCACCGCTAAACACCGGACCATCTACATCAGGGCACTATAAGATTCTTCAAGCTATCGAGAACGCGCTGTTGAACGACAATAAGCCGAGCCCGGCAGTGCTTTCGGCGTTGCTTCGGTTCACGCAAGCGAGTGATTCCGCACTGGGTGATCCAGCTCGCAACGCCGATTACAGTCCTATCGAACGCGCGCCATGGCTACTACCAGCAGACTCATTCGCACTCGCCATTACGGGGGACTCGTCATCTCAAGCCTGGAAGACATTAAGTCGGACGAAGATCGGACTTCCCCGCGATATCATGTTTCTGGAAGAGCCAAAATGGAGGGCTTTGCGGACCTATGAAAACCTTGCAAAACAGCAAACGCTTGCTGTACCCAGCGGTGATTTCAAGCATACGATGACGGAAGTGCTGACGCAGCATAACGCTTTCGTCGAGTCGAGCTTTCAGTATCTGGGAAGTACTTATAAGCTTCATATATCTGGAATAAAAGTCACGACTGATCCAGCGGCAGTCCCGGTCCAACCGGATTCGGACCTTCCGTATAGGTATGTATCTCTCTTCAACGCTCAGATGAGCCTCATACAAGGTTTAACCGCCGCCCTGCAGCGATCAGGCATATCGCCGGATGATTCGGGTAAGTTGGCGCAAGTGCTAATCGCTAAGGAACTCGAACGTCGGGCTATAGTAATGTATTCCATACTCGCTGCCCGCCGACGGACCGGGTCGGCAAGCGACGCTTTTAGCTTGGCTCGGAGCGACGAAGAGTTAGATGCGCTATCCGCGTCAATAGATTCTGGTAACGGCATTATCACTTCCACTGTAACTTCCGATCTCCTTCCTGCTCTCAATGCAGGCTCATTGGCCGGTCAACTTCCCGCTAATTGCGGGAGTGCTTCCTTTCAAGTGCTCGCCCGTCGTTATAGCTTTGACCAGGGATTGTATGAGGAAAAACTTAGTGTCACTTGTACCAGCGGAGGGACGAAAGAAGTCTCCTGGGTCGGCGCAGTCCCGTTACCTTTAGTTGCGGCCCTTCGCCGTCATCCAAGGCTGCTCGACTTTCCTGCCACGTGCTTGACAGCGCGTGAGTTAAAAGCTGAAACCCTACACGCTGCGCCGGTGCTGGAAGACATTGATTACGTACGCTCGAATCCTCTGGCTACGATCCCTTATCTAGCCGCTGCAATAATTCGGCCTGACATTCCTTGGCGACACGTCAGAGATGACGTCATGATCGAGTCGATGTTTGCCAGACCGCTTTCCTTCCTTCAGGTTACTTCTCAGCCATTCGACACTTCCGCACCGTTACCCAAACCTCCTTCTGGTCCACCTAAGCCATATTCTATCCCTCCCCTGGCCAAACAGCTCCTTGACTTGGGAATTCCCGGTGGGATCGGTGGTTTCCGTGGCACTTACGTCGCCAGTTCTGACGATGCCTACAAAAAGGATCGTGAGGACATGGAAAGGCCATTCTTGTACCTAGTTTCTTATAGGACTCAACGTCTAACTGCAGAACGGCTTAGACCACATGTTGAAAGCATCGATACGGAGAAGCCTTGCGGAACTGGCGACGTCCTCTGTTACGCAAGATGCTGCGGGTACCCACATTATGATGAGGCTTTAACAAAACAGAAGAACGACTTTCTAACAAAGATTTATCAGGCAATCGCAGATGGCAATGCTACAGAAGACTACATGCAGGCATGGGATATCTCTACCATCAAAAATGCCGCCATCCGCAAGGTTGAACTGAAACAGATGATCCTCAAGCCTGACTTGACCGAGTTCTTTGGCACTTATCAGATCACTACTGACACGGGCGCCGTTCGTTTTGTAAATATCGATGGAAAGCTCGACCCGCTTCCTGACTGGGTCCGAACTGCGATGGTCAAAGATCCGCAGTTCTTGTTCCGATTCAATATTGATTTAGCAGGAGTGAGCGAAGGAGCAGGTGCTAGGCTCGCCTTGGCGGCCTTGAGATCGTTCCACACTAATTCAGGTCCACTCCCTGTATTGGAACTGCTGGATCGTACCGGTTTTTATCCCTTGAACTCTCCGAACCCCGGTCTTCGGCCGATGCTCCCATTGTTTCAAACTGTCGAAGGGAGGATACGGGCCACTGAGATGAACACGTTGGCTGAAATCTTTGATTACGCCAGCGGCGGAGCCCTCCCAGATCCTGGGCCCCCTAAACAAACGTTTGTTAATGCGGTCCGCACCCAATGGGCCACCGTCGAAAAGATCATCAGTGATCGCGTTGAGAGTGAGTCTAAACCGACCATCGATAAGATCGAGCAACGCAATAACCAGTGGAGCATATTCTTCTCAGTGACGTTGGGTCCGCCCGTGCCGATCTTTACTGGAAGTTTCACTTCAGGATCGTTGGGTCTCAATCTGTCGACATCATTCACTAATAGCGTTGCCATTTCTGGTTCCGTAAACGGAATCAACACTCCCGGTATTAACATTCCGATACCGTCTCTTGATGGCAAAGGGCCAGGCGCTACGATGTCTCAAAGTAGGTCCGCGACCGACGCGGCACTTGCCTCAATGCCAACTAGAATGGCTGTGACAGGGACGTCTTACCTTCCCGTCCGTGACTTGGCATCCGTCCCGGGACCTGTGAATGTCGGGAATGTAGCGGTGGCTCCTTCGCAGCCTGCTCCGAGCCCCCCGCCCGGTGCAAATGTAATCATTTATACTGACGTTCCGTCAGGGTGGACCGTCCTTCCACCGCTGCCCAACAACTGGAAAGAGGCCGCGCTCGGCGAGGGCCAGCGACAGTGGCTTGGCGGCCTGGTGGCGCGCGCGGCTCCCAAGCTTTCGCAAGACGAGAAGGACGCGGTCTGGGCCGCAGTGAAAGCAGGAGCTATTTCCGATCAGTTATTGGACATGCTCGTCGAGCGTGGCAACGCGGCTGTAGAAGAAGAAAACATCGTGGCAAGAAAATGGGTGCGGACAAGAATTGTAACTGAACTTATTCCTGACAAGGCTCCAGATGGGACCAAACTGACTCAATCGCAAAAAGTTTCTCAGATGAGGGAGCGCAACGCCAATTCTCAGGCTGATTTCGATGCAGCAGTTAAGAAGGTGCAAGGGCAATCTAAGACTGACAAGGTTTTTGCGGACGGAATGCCAGCTGTAAGACTGACTTATGGCAATGACTACACTGTGATGCTGTGGCAGTACGACTACAAATTGGCAAACGGCGCGCAAGTGACGCTTATGTACATGGACGAAACGCCCTATTGGTTGGTCGACCACGTGAGAAAGGACCCCAATGGCCACGTTATGGAGAAACTCTCCACGGCAGCTACGGAGTCCATGCTCAATTGGGGGGGCATGCCTCGCTCCTTAATAGGAAAGGGCGAAGTGAGTAAATTCAAGGATGGGGAGCTACTAAAGGATCAGCTGAAGGAACTGGTCGACTCCACTGGGCAGACCTTACAGGACAAGCTAACGCCGATAATCCAAGACTACTTCAAGAAGCTTTCCGAATGGCTTACGAGTCAAGCCGGTAGCTCTAGTGTTAGCAAACCCTTCGTACCACCTCCGGCAGGCAGCCCATTGTTAAACTTCTTTCCGCCTCCCTATGAGTGGGCGCTACGCAGAGACGAACCGGTCGGGCAGATTTTGACTTCTGAGAGGGAAAGCGAGCTGGCGCGTCAGATCCGAGCAGGCCAGGTCGTAATAGTCGCACCCCCACCGCCTTTCCCATAGTACTGTTTGTTTTCAGTTACACGTGTGAGGATTGGATTCACATTCAAACAGCGCCCAGTGAAGATGAAGCAGCAAATCGACAAGTCTTCGCGCGACACTGCGCGGCGAAAACCCGCTCGATTCTAGCCAACAGCGTTGGTTAGGTGAAAATGGATTCTTGCCGGGGCCAGTGTAAGGCCTTTCATAACCGCACGCCTTTAATTCACTAAGGCTTCGTCATACATTCCACTCCGTTCCATTACAGCCGAGAAGACGATGCCTTGATTTAGTTCTCCCCCTTCCTTCGCTCTCAGCTTCGCACGGGAGCCCATCACCGCAACCTCCATTACGCAGGCTCCATTCCGGTTCTCCACTTCGTTCCGACCTTTCAGGTGCGGTGCTGAGCGCCCACCCGTGCTGCGCCTCCACTACGGAAGGGGGAAAACGCATTTTACAAGCCAAAGACCAACAACCCCCCGTAGCGAAAGGAGCACCGAACCAATGCAACACCATTCCAAACCAGCGCCCGACGTTCCCAAGTGGTCAGCCTTGTTAGTTGAAGCAGTCAATAAGCCAGGCCTGATCATGGAAGCTTATTCAGCTTTTCACAACTACTCGATCGGAAATCAAATTCTCGCCCTTGTGCAATGCCAATTGCGCGGACTTGAACCCGGCCCGATCAACACCTTTCCGGGTTGGCAAGCATTAGGGCGAACCGTCAAACGCGGGGAGCGAGCCTTAATCCTTTGCATGCCGATCAGTCGCAAGGTTCGCGACGAGGCAGCGCCGGAGAGCAACGGCGAGAACGGCGAGAACGGCGAGCGCAGATTTACCAGCTTTATGCATAAGGCGCGATGGTTCGCCATTAGCCAGACCGTCGGCGACGAATTCACGCCGCCACGTTTGCCGGAGTGGGAAGCGGAGCGAGCGCTTGCCGCCCTCGACATTGAACGGATCGCATTTATTGCCACGGACGGCAACTGTCAGGGATACGCGAGGAAGCGGCAGATCGCGATCAATCCCGTGGCCCAACTCCCACACAAGACGCTTTTTCACGAGACGGCCCACGTCATTCTAGGCCACACCAGCGAAGCCGATTTTACCGACACCGAACGAACGCCGAAGAACCTGCGCGAAGTAGAAGCGGAAGCGGTCGCCCTGCTTTGTTGCGAAGCGCTGAACCTTGAAGGCGCGGACTATTGCCGAGGCTATATCCAGAACTGGCTATGCCCCGCCATTGGCTACAACGGCGACGCCATCCCCGAAAAGAGCGCACAGAAAATTTTCCGCGCCGCTGATCAAATCCTGCGAGCCGGACGACTACAGGCAAGCGAAAACGAACAGGAGCAGTGAGGAAACGAGAAGGGGCTAGGAGAGCGCGTCAACGCTCGCCTAGCCCAGGCACCAACCTTAATCCGACTAGGAGAAAAATCGATGCGACGAAACCATAGCACAACCGCCCAAACGAGCGTGACGCGCTTTGCGCTAGGTCAAACCTTCATCACGCCCGGAGCCGAAGAAGCGCTCCAGATCGCCGGACAAACGGCGATTGAGTTTTTGCGCCGTCATATGTCCTGCGATTGGGGCGAGCTTTCCGAGGACGACGTTCGCGAGAACGAACTTTCACTAACAGAAGGCTTTCGACTGTTGAGCAACTACCAGACCGGAAAGGGCCAACAGCTTTGGATCATCACCGAGGCAGATCGAAGCGCAACTACGGTCTTGCTCCCGAGCGAGTACTAACAGCGACAGACGAAAGAAACGAGCAGCGCGGGTGTCACTACCACCCGCGCTGCTTACACCGTGACTTTGCCCAACTTCAAGGAGAAAGCCAGATGCCAGATCAGAGTACAGGTGTTTGCGCGGCCAGAACAAACGCGCTTGTTTGCAACATCCACGAACTAATCACCGAGTTAGAAGAACGAATCGAGGACGGCGAGCCGTTCGACAATCCAAAGCTAACGCGAACCGCAGAAAGAGTATTCGGCGGCAGTAGAGCGCAAGGCAGATACACGCCGCGCGATGCTTACGACGCCGTAGAAATCGCCGTCAACAACTACTTGTTAGAGAAACACGCCCGCGAACTAATGCAGACGGACCCATGCGAAGCGCTTGCTTCTGTCTTGCGTCCATTGATGCAGCGACTACCGCGTCAAACGGATCGCACTTTAGAGCAGACCGAGCTACAACAATTCTCGACACCGCCGACGCTCGCTTACGTCGCCGCGCGACTACTTGACCCAAAGCCGACCGACATCGTTCTAGAGCCGTCAGCCGGAACCGGAAGCCTCGCGATCTGGCCTCGCGCAGTCGGCGCGAAGGTTATCTGTAACGAGACAAGCTTGCGGCGATTCTCTTTGCTTCGCTGCGTTCTTAACTTCGAACCGTTTCCGCTTGATGCCGAGTTTATCGACGACCTGTTACCCGCCGACATTCAGCCAACCGCCGTTTTGATGAATCCGCCGTTTAGCTCAACCAGCGGCAGAGTCGCGAAAACCAATCCACTGTATGGCGGTCGGCACGTGGCCAGCGCTCTACGCCGATTGAAGGAAGGTGGACGCCTGGTAGCGATCGTCAGCGAGGCGATGAGCTTTCATCATCCGAGCTTTAGCGAATGGTGGCAACGGATCGCCTGTCTCTGCAATATCCGCGCAAACCTTACCCTCGACGGAAAAGAGTATGCGAAATACGGAACCGCGCCGGACGTTCAGATCCTCGTCATTGATAAGACCGGAGCAACACACGGTCAGAACTGGCAAGAGCAGCTAAAGCAGATTAGTTGGGGAAGCGCAGCAACGCTTGAGGATGCCTGGGAAGCGCTCAAACACTTAGTTGAGCCGTTGCCCACACCCGAGGACGACTCCGACGATTCAGAACCAAGCGGCAGCTTGTTTGTCCCATACCTGCCAGCCAAGGTTACAGGCGGTAAACCGCATCCGGCCGTAATCGTCGAATCAGCATCAATGGCAGCCGTCACGCCGCCTGACATTACTTACAAGCCACACCTCGCCCGTGAGATTGTCAGCGAAGGACGATTGTCAGACATTCAGCTTGAGCGGGTTATCTACGCCGGACAGCGACACGAGCAGCGATTGCCGGACGGCGCACGCGCAGGGTTTTTTGTCGGCGACGGCACCGGAGTTGGCAAAGGTCGCGTACTGGCCGGCATCATCGCCGACAACTGGAATCAGAATCGACAACGCGCGATCTGGCTTTCCGTCAATAATGACTTACTCGAATCAGCCAGACGCGATCTCACTGACTTAGGACTTGAGAGTATCGCGCTCGCTCGCATCAATGACTATCCACCATCCGGGGAAATCAGTTTGCCGCGCGGAGTGATCTTTAGCTCTTATTCATCCCTGATCGCGGCAGCCAGGACGGGAGAGAAGCGAATAGACCAAATCCAACGCTGGCTTGGCAATGATGGCGTAGTCATCTTTGATGAGGCGCACAAGGCCAAGAACGCCCTCGCGGGCGGACGAGGCGAACCCACCCTCACCGGACAAGCCGTCATAGACCTACAAGACCCGGAGCGTAATGCAGACTATCGCGTTGTCTATTCCTCAGCCACAGGAGCCACAGACGTACGCAACATGGCCTATA
>WNFR01000073.1_pt1 | contig 107539 bp, 92 predicted proteins | sample 5400221 | NCBI WGS metagenome assembly WNFR01 (sample SAMN13153357, study PRJNA577476) | soil metagenome | isolation source: 40 cm soil under Madrone tree | place: USA:California | collected 2016-06-14
GCATATCAGTTCAATTTGCCGGTGGGTTCGGTGTTCCACATGCCGTACATATCCGGCCCAACGCCCGGCGGACCGAACATCCCTTGCCCGATCGCTAATGCCCCGGCGGCTTGTACAATTACGGGCACTGGCCAACAAATTACTCTCGTCGGATTGCGTCCGTACTCTTCGCCTCTATGCGACCCGCTTTCGGGAACAGGTTGCCCGCCAGATGGAATCGACGTCTTCTCCAGCATCTTTACGCAGAATACGATTTCCAATTCAGCGTATAACTCGTTTCAAGCAAGCTTGGAGAAGCGATTCTCGAACGGACTGCAGTTTACGGCGTCTTATACCGTTGGCAAGTCGTTGGACAATGCATCCACATTTGAAAACCTCGTCGACCCTGTCAATCCGAAAAGGAATAGGTCGCTTTCGTTGTTCGATGCCCGGAACCGGTTCGTATTCAGTTACTACTGGGAATTTCCAGTTCCCAAGTATGAGGGATTTAAAGGCAAAGCCCTGAATGGCTGGGCGATGTCGGGGATCACTACGTTCCAGAGCGGGTTTCCGATTCGTATTACGGAGCCGACGTGCACACTGATCAACGCTGGATTCAACACGGACGCATTCACGGAGGCCACAGTTGCGCCAGGAACGATTGGCAATGCCCCGCGGACGGTCTGCTGCGGTCCAGGAATCAACAATTGGGAATTCGGATTCGTAAAGAGCACCCCAATCGGCGAACGGTATAAAGTTGATTTTCGTGCCGAACTCTTTAATGCATTCAATCACGCGCAATTCTTTCAGCCGGATGGAAATACCACAGACGGAACAGACTTCGGCCGTGTTAAGCGGGCGCGCGATCCGCGCCTGCTGCAATTCGCGCTGAAGTTTTACTTCTAAGGACCGCCGCGCGGAAAATAGAAGCAAGCGGGAAGCGCGGCTCGCAGGAGCCGCGCTTCCGCGTGTCTGGAAAAAGATTTTTTGTAGCACACTGACGGCAGGGAAGAGACCTGCAAGGAGCTGGTCCCGCCAATGCGGGACGGGCTTGATTTGGAGAACGATCATGTCGTACGAAGCACTGAACAAAGAAATCGCATTATACGAGAAGCGCACGCCGAAATCGGCGGCGGCGCACAAGCGGGCGGAGAAACGCATTCCGTTGGGGGTCGCGAGCAATTACCGGCATTACGAGCCGTATCCGATTTTTGTGAAGGACGGCAAAGGAAGCAGGATTCACGACATCGACGGCAACGAATACATTGACCACAATCTTTGTTTCGGCGCGTTGATGGCGGGGCATTGCCATCCGGCAGTGGTGAAGGCGGTCGAAACGAAACTGCACGAAGGTACGACCTTCGGCATGCCGCACGAACAGGAATGGGAACTGGCGGAAGAAATTTGCGCACGGTATCCAGTGGAGATGGTGAGATTTGGATCGAGCGGCACGGAAGTCACTATGCACGCGTGCCGCATCGCGCGTGCCGCGACCGGCCGCGACAAAATCATCAAGTTCGAAGGGTCGTACCACGGGTTGCATGACACTGCTCTGGTCAGCGTGAAGCCAAAAGAAACCGAATACGGTGATGAAAACGCGCCAAATTCTGTTCCCGGCGGCGGCGGAGTGCCGAAAGCGGCCGTGGACAACGTCGTCGTGGCCAGCTTCAACAATTTGAAGAGCGTTGAGAATCGCTTCAAACAATATCCCGGTCAGATCGCGGCGATTATTTTGGAACCGATCATGATGAACGTTGGCTTGTGCATTCCGGAGCCGGGTTTTCTGGAAGGTTTGCGAAAGCTGTGCGATGCCAACGGAGCGCTGCTGATTTTCGATGAAGTAAAGACCGGCGCAAAACTTGCCTGGGGCGGCGCCAGCGATTATTTCGGCGTGAAGCCGGACATGATCTGCCTGGCGAAATCGATTGGCGGCGGTTTGCCGCTCGGCGCCTTCGGCGCGAGCAGCAAAACAATGGGTCTGATCTCTGAGCACAAAGTTTTTCACGGCGGAACGTACAATACGAATCGCGTGGCGATGGCGGCGGGCCTTGCGACTTTCCGCGAAGTGCTGACACGGGAAAATTACGGGCACGTCGGAAAGCTGGGCAAGAAGCTGACAGAAGGTTACCGCACGATTGTCGGCAAGGTTGGGTTGAAAGCGTACGTCGCCAGCGCGGGAGTGAACGGCGCGCTGATGCTTTATCCGCGGGAAATCAAGAACTACCGCGACTGGACGAAAATTGATGTGGACCTGTGGCGGCACTACTGGTTCGCTATGGTGAATCGCGGCGTGCTGGCGCAACCATATTGGTGGGACGAGCAATGGACCATTTCTGTGCAGCACACGGAAGCGGACATTGATAAGCACCTCGCGGTGTTTGAAGAAATCGCGCCGGGACTTGCCAAGGCACAAGCCGAACGCGGCATGGTGACCGCGGCGGCCGGGCACTGACGGTCAACGAACGCCGCCGGAGCTTAGCTCGAAGAGAGATTGCTCGCTTCGCTCGGAATGACGGCCACTTGTGATTTTGAAGTCGGCTTGTGTAGCAGCGGTTTCGTGCAGCTGCGGTTTTGAATTGCTGCGACATCTTGCACCCAGCGAAAGCCAGGCGGCGGGATGACCGGCCGCTACACAAACCAGTCCTAGAGTTGCGAGCGTGTTGAATTCCGCGGAGACTTTCGGAGAAAAACGTTGAGTCAAGACGTGAGTAACGCGGAAGGCCAGCCGCATCTAAAACGGGTTCTCGGCCAACGCGACCTGGTGCTGCTGTTCGTCGTGGCCGTTTTCAATCTGAACGTGCTGCCATCGATTGCCGCGAACGGCGGCGTCACCATCTGGCTGTGGATGATTTCGCTAGTGCTTTTTTTCTGGCCGCAAGGAATCGCGGTGATTGAATTGGCGCAACGTTATCCGGGCGAAGGTGGCGTTTATCTTTGGGCGAAAGAAGTTTTCGGCAACTTCCACGGATTTTTATCCGGCTGGTGCTATTGGACCAATAACATGATGTACGTGCCGACGGTTCTGCTCTATTTCGTCGGCGTGTCGGTGTTTGCGCTGGGCGCGGGACACCAGCAACTTGCCGACAATAAGATTTTCGCGCTTACTGCCTGCGCTGTATTGCTGACGATTCTGTTAGTGCTGAATATCGTGGGACTGGGCGTCGGCAAGTGGGTGAACAACATTGGAGGAGTGGGGACATTTATTGCGGCCGGATTGCTGATGGCGCTTGGATTGATCGTCTGGTTGCGTTTTGGAACTGACGTAACGTGGGCCGATTTTCGGATTCCGGAAAATCCCCGGTTTGTGCTGAATTCGTTTGGTGTGATTTGTTTTGGATTGGTCGGTTTGGAACTCGCTTCGATCATGGGCGACGAAATTAAGGATCCGCAAAAAACATTGCCGGGAGCTGTCGCGTGGGGCGGCGTGCTTTCGGGAGCGCTGTATATTGGCGCCACGCTGACGCTAATAGTGGCGGTGAGCAAGAAGGACATCAGCGTGCTGCAGGGAATCGTGCAAGCGGTGGCGCATATGGCAGAACGGGTGGGCGTACTGTGGATCGTGGCGCCGTTTGCGTTTCTATTGAGTTTGTCCATTGCCGGAATCGGTTCTGCCTGGCTTGGGGGCTCTGCGCGCATTCCGTTCGTTGCTGGCCTGGATTCGTACATGCCGCGGTGGCTGGGCAGCATCCATTCGAAATACCGCACGCCATACGCCGCGTTGCTGGTGCACGCGGGTGTTTCGTTCGCACTGGTGCTGATGAATTTTTGGGGATCAGGCGTGCAGGAATCTTTTCAGCGCTTGCTCTCTCTGGCGGTGGTGCTGCAACTGATTCCTTTTCTGTACATGTTTGGCGCGTTGCTGAAGCTTGCGCTGGCTGCTGATTTTCAACAGGTACGCTACAGCAAGATGAAATTGATTCTCGCCGGAGCAAGTGGGCTAGTGACTACCGCGCTGGGAATTGGCTTGGCGTTTTTTCCAGCGCAACAGATTACTTCGTTGTTTTCCTATGAAGTATGGATGTGGGGCGGCACGCTGTTATTTGTCGGGGCGGCGGCGTTTTTCTTTTTTGTGTATGGCCGGCGCAAGACTGCGCTAAAGGCAGCCGTATAGTGAAGTTTGGAATTGTGCGAGCAGGAGGTTGAAATGTCTAGCAGTGCAACAGCGGGTGTACGCAGTTACCAGAATTTTGTGAATGGCAGTTGGGAAGGGGCCACTTCGGGCAAGACGTTTCCTGTCTACGATCCTTCAACGGAAGAAGTGATCGCTCAGGTAGCCGCGGCCGACGCTGCTGATGTGGATCGCGCCGTGAAGGCTGCGCGCGCGGCTTTTGATTCCGGGCCATGGCCGCAGACCACGGCGCAGGATCGCGGTCGGATTCTTTTCAAGCTTGCGGAAAAAATTCGCCAGAACGCGGCCGCGCTTGCGGAACTTGAATGCCGCAACACCGGCAAACCGATTGTCGAAGCCGAATACGACATCACGGACGTCGCAACGTGCTTTGAATACTATGGCGGGCTGGCGAACAAGGTGACCGGCCATGTGAATCCGGTTCCGGCGAACGCGCTCAGTTTTACGCTGCGAGAACCGATGGGAGTCGCGGGGCAGATTATTCCGTGGAATTATCCGTTGTTGATGGCGGCGTGGAAATTGGCGCCGGCGATCGCCGCAGGTTGTACCTGCATATTGAAACCTGCGGAGCAGACGCCGCTGACGGCGCTGGAATTTGCCAATTATTTTGAAGAAGCGGGACTGCCTCCGGGAGTCGTCAACATTGTGAACGGATTTGGCGAGACGGCCGGTTCGGCGCTGGTCGCGCATCCAGGCGTGGACAAAATTGCGTTCACCGGAAGCGCAGCGGTGGGGAAAATCATTGTGAAGAGTGCCGCCGATACGCTGAAACGCGTGACGCTCGAACTTGGCGGCAAGTCTCCAAACGTATTTTTTGCTGACGCCGATTGGGAAGCCGCTGTGGATGGCGCACTTTTCGGTGTGTTCATCAATCAAGGAGAAGTTTGTTCGGCGGGCAGCCGCATCCTGGTGGAGAAAAAGATTTACTCGAAATTCGTAGAAGCGATGACAGAAAAAGCCAAGCGCATCAAGCTTGGTGCGCCCATGGATCGCGATACCAAGATGGGACCGCTGGTCAGCAAGGAGCAGTACGACCGCGTCAGCTCTTATCTCGAAGTAGGAAAAAAGGAAGCCAAGACGGCTATCGGCGGAGGCCGGCCAAAGCAATTCGGAAAGGGTTTCTATGTTGAGCCGACCATTTTTTACGATGTGGACAATACTGCGCGCATTTCGCGCGAAGAAGTTTTTGGGCCGGTGGCCTCGGTGATCCCGTTCGAAGGCGAACCGGATGCAATTCGAATCGCCAACGACACGCCATACGGGCTTGCGGGAGCCGTGTGGACGCGCGACATCTACAAAGCGTTCCGCGTCGTAAAGTCGCTGCGCGCCGGGATCATCTGGGTCAATCACATGCAGCCAACTTATGTTGAAGCGCCCTGGGGCGGGTATAAGCAATCGGGATTCGGCCGCGAACTTGGTCCATGGGGAATGGAAGAATATCTGGAGACGAAACAGGTGTTCGTCAATTTGGACGAGACGCCCATCGGCTGGTACTAAACGGATTTCGAAAACACCGCGCAGAGAGAGATGGCCATGAAAAGTATTCAACTTCGAACGGAAATTCCCGGACCTAATTCCAGAGCGTTGATGAAGCGTCGCGCGGCCGCTGTTCCGCGCGGACCATATCACGCCACGCCGATCTTCGCTGCTCGTGCGGATGGAGCGGTGATCGAGGATGTTGACGGCAACAAGTTTCTCGATTTTGCTGGAGGGATTGGTTGCCTCAACACCGGGCATCGCCCGGCGCAAATTGAAAGCGCGATCCGGAAGCAACTCGAAAAATATCTCCATTTGTGCTTCAGCGTGACTCCGTACGAAGACTACATTGCGGTCGCGGAAAAATTGAATGCACTGGCGCCGGGAAAATTTCCCAAGAAAACTTTGCTGGTGAATACCGGGGCGGAAGCAGTCGAGAACGCCGTGAAGATCGCGCGCGCGTACACGAAACGTCCAGCGATTATTGCATTCAATGACGCATTTCACGGGCGCACGATGATGGCGCTCTCGCTGACTAGCAAAACGCATCCGTACAAAGCTGGCTTCGAACCATTTCCAGGCGATGTTTACCGGCTGCCATATGCATATTGTTATCGCTGCTCGTATGGGCTCACTTATCCGAGCTGCGAGATGGCCTGCGCGACTGCGCTCGAAGACGCGTTCAAACGCGTTGTGGCGGCGGAATCAGTAGCTGCGGTCATCGCTGAGCCAGTTCTTGGCGAAGGTGGTTTCATCGCGCCACCGAAAGAGTATTACTCCGTGCTGCAGGAAATCTGCCGCAAACACGGCATTCTGTTCATTGCCGATGAAGTGCAATCGGGCATTGGCCGCACGGGGAAATTCTTTGCGATCGAGCACTACGGCGCCGAGCCGGACATTATTACTTCGGCAAAATCGTTGGGCGGAGGATTGCCGCTGGCGGCAGTCACTGGGCGCGCGGAAATAATGGATGCCACTGGAGTGGGCGGTCTTGGCGGAACGTTTGGTGGAAATCCCGCAGCCTGCGCGGCGGCGCTCGCAGCGCTCGAGATCATCGAAAAAGACGGGTTGCTCGCGCGTTCCACCGCGCTGGGCAGGAAATTTGAAGAGCGCGGCAAGAAATGGGAAAAACAATTTCAGGTGGTTGGCGAAGTTCGCGGCCTTGGTGGAATGTGCGCCATTGAGCTGGTTAAAAATCCTGCAACGCGCGAACCCGCTGCCGACGAAACAAAAAAGCTCGCGCAATATTGTTATGAGAATGGACTGATCACCATTACCGCTGGCACCTACGGCAACGTGATGCGTATTCTCGTTCCGCTGGTTGTCAGCGACGCGCAATTTGCGGAAGGCCTTGATGTTTTGGAAGCTGGACTGGCGAACGTTGGCTCGGCTGCACCCCAGAGACAATTCGTTACATCGAATTTGTAGGAGCACGATCATGGCAAACAGCGTTGTACAAACTGCCGCGAGCGGAGTCTCGTTGAAGGATTCGCGATTGTTCCGAGAAGCCTGCTATGTCGATGGCGCTTGGCTTACTTCTGCGACCGGGGCCACAACAAACGTGGACAATCCCGCCACCGGGGAAATACTTGGCACAGTCCCGAAACTTGGCCTCGCGGAAACACATGCCGCAATTGAGGCAGCTAACAAGGCGTTTCCCGCCTGGAGCAGAAAGACCGGAAAAGAGCGCGCAGCTATCCTTCGCCGCTGGTTCGATTTGATGATGGAGAATCAGGATGATCTGGCGCGTTTGATGACGCTGGAGCAGGGCAAGCCGCTCGCCGAGTCGCGAGGAGAAGTTGTCTACGCCGCATCGTTTCTCGAATGGTTTGGTGAAGAAGCCAAGCGAGTTTATGGCGACACCATTCCCGGGCATCAAGCCGACAAGCGAATCGTGGTGATCAAGCAGCCGATTGGCGTGGTGGCGTGCATCACTCCGTGGAATTTTCCGCTGGCCATGATTACGCGCAAGGCTGGGCCTGCGATCGGCGCAGGATGTACCGTTGTGCTGAAGCCTGCAGGGCAGACGCCGTTTTCGGCATTAGCGTTGGCTGAACTTGCCGAGCGCGCGGGCGTGCCGAAAGGAGTGTTCAACGTCATTACCGGTCCGGCGAAGGAAATTGGCGGCGAACTTACTTCGAATCCGATCGTCAAAAAACTTTCTTTCACTGGCTCAACGGAAGTTGGAAAGGTATTGATGGAACAGTGTGCGGGGACCGTCAAAAAACTTTCGCTGGAGCTAGGCGGCAACGCGCCGTTCATTGTTTTTGATGATGCGGATCTGGACGCCGCGGTTGAAGGCGCGGTCGCTTCGAAATACCGCAATACCGGGCAAACCTGTGTTTGCACCAACCGCCTTTTGGTGCAGGAGAAAGTCTACAGTGCGTTCGCGGAAAAATTGGCTAAGGCGGTGAAAGCTCTGAAGCCCGCATCCGGCCTGGAACCCGGCGCCACGCAAGGTCCACTGATTGACGATGCAGCGGTTGCCAAGGTGGAAAGCCACATTGCGGACGCCACAAAAAAGGGCGCCAAGGTTTTGCTGGGTGGAAAACGGCACGCGCTGGGCGGCAGATTTTTCGAGCCGACGATTCTCAGCGACGTAACTCCCGCGATGGCTGTAGCTCGCGAAGAAACTTTCGGCCCTGTCGCTCCGCTGTTCCGCTTCAAGACAGAAGCTGAAGCCATCTCCCTCGCGAACGACACCGAATTCGGCCTCGCTTCATATTTTTATGGCAAGGACCTCGCGCGCGTCTGGCGGGTTGCGGAGGCGCTAGAATACGGTATCGTAGGCATCAACACCGGCATCATCTCCACGGAAGTGGCGCCGTTCGGCGGCGTAAAGGAGTCCGGCCTGGGTCGGGAAGGCTCGAAGTACGGTATGGATGAATATCTCGAAATCAAATATCTGTGCTTCGGGGGAATCGCGTAAAAACCTCGACAACGCCAGATTTCGGTGTCGCTATTTTCGCTCAAGCTGTTTGTTCGCAGTTGACCATCCAGGGCGTGCCGAACCGATCTGTCAACATGCCAAATCCAGCCGACCAGAAAGTTTTTTGGAATGGCATCGTCACATTAGCGCCTTCCGACAGATTCTTGAAAATCCGCTCCGCTTCAGAAAGATCCCTGATGCCAATCGAGACCGAATATCCCTGAGGTCGCGAATAGTGCTGCGGAGGCACGTCTGATCCCATCAACACCTGGTCACCGACGTTCATCCGCGCGTGAATAATTTTGTCACGCCAATCGGGCGCCACTTTATCGTTCATAGGTGATTGGCCGTGCGTCATCATGCCTTCGATTTTCCCACCGAGACAACTCTCATAAAATTTAAAAGCCTCCGCGCAGTTCCCATTGAACAAGAGATACGGACTAATCTGCATGATGCACTCCTTTATTTGTAGTACCAAGAAATTACACGCGAGCGCGGTTTCTCGCTGTTGAGGATGTCGATAAACTCGATGAACAGGTTGCCTCAGCCACCCGCAATCGCTCCGACGATAAGCAGTGGCTCTTTCCCATTCACCACCGCCTCAGGCAAAGGCGCGTCTGGCGGTTCGTGCGACAAATCTTCTTCGCAAGCAAAAAATCTCAAGAACGGACGCCGCTGCCGCGTCACATGATCGCGAATCGTGCCTTCCAGCATGGGATACGTTGCTTCCAGCGCGTCGAGCACTGACAGCATCGTCACTGTTCCTTGTACGTCCAGCGTCACTTCGCCTTTTATGCGCGCCAGACCTCGCAAATGTGGCGGAAGTACCACGCGAATCATGGCAGTGTCTGAGCCTCCACCGAAAGCACTGCCGGCAAGTCCCGCACGATCGGAGCCCAGGTTTCTCCGGCATCTGCTGAACCATACACTTGTCCGCCCGTGGTGCCGAAATAAACGCCACACTTGTCCAGTGAATCCACCGACATCGCATCGCGCAACACGTTCACATAGCAATCGCTTTGCGGCAGTCCGCGCGTCAGCTCTTCCCACTCGTTGCCGCCCGTCTTGCTGCGATACACGCGCAGCTTTCCCTCTAACGGGAAATGCTCGCCATCGCTCTTGATCGGCACCACATAAATTGTTTCCGGCTCGTGCGCGTGCACGTCGATCACAAATCCGAAGTCCGTCGGCAGATTGCCACTCACTTCCGTCCATGATTCCCCGGCATTGTCCGATCGCATCACGTCCCAATGTTTCTGCATGTACAGCAATTCCGGCTGCGACCTGGGCTGAGTGATGTGATGAACGCAATGTCCCACTTCCGCTTCCGGATCGGGAATGTACTGCGACTTCAGCCCTTTGTTGATTGGCTTCCAGGTTTTTCCGGCGTCGTCGCTGCGGAACGCTCCCGCCGCGGAGATTGCAATGAAGATGCGCCCCGCCGTTTTTGGATCGAGCAGAATGCTGTGCAGGCACATGCCGCCCGCGCCCGGTTGCCACTTCGGTCCGGTGCCGTGGCCGCGCAGGCCGGAAAGCTCCTCCCATGTCTTGCCGCCATTTGTGCTGCGGAATAGCGCCGCATCTTCCACGCCTGCGTACACAGTGTCCGGATCGTTCAACGAAGGCTCCAGATGCCAAACTCTCTTGAATTCCCACGGATGCTGGGTCCCGTCATAAAACTGATGCGTAGTCAAAGGCGCGCCGGTTTCTGCCGAAGTGTCGTACACAAATTTGTTGCTCTCGCCGCGCGGCGTTCCTCCGGGTCCAGTGGTCTCGCCCGGCGGCGTACCCGGTTGAAACCATGTCTTGCCGCCATCATCAGAGCGCTGGATGACTTGCCCGAACCATCCGCTCGTTTGCGAAGCATAAATGCGTTTGGGATCGGCTGGCGATCCTTTTAAATGATAAAGTTCCCAGCCCGCAAAGTGCGGACCGCTGACGTCCCATTTTTCGCGCTTGCCATCGGAGGTCAGGACAAATGCTCCCTTGCGTGTTCCATTTTTCATTCACGCTGCGGCTGAGTAGTTGCTTAGACGTCACAGACTCCAAATCGTGTTTTTGTGTTGAAGAGTGTACTCACCTCAGTGCTATTTTCATAGCGAACGCCAGCTGGCCCCAGTCTGCCAATCTCACTTGTGAATTGCAAGTGAAAATGTTATTTTAATTTTATGACCGCGAAGAAGCCCGCCTTCACCCGGCGCTCCGGGTGTCCGTTGAACGCTTCGGTCGAGATGCTCGGCGACCGCTGGTCATTATTGATTATTCGCGACATGATGCTGCTCGGCTATCGTACCTTTAAAGAATTTCTCAACTCCCACGAACGCATTGCTACTAACATCCTCGCCGATCGACTGAAGCGCCTGGAACACTACGGCATCATCTCCGCGGCTCGCGATCCGGGCGACGGTCGCAAGCAGATTTATTCCCTCACGCCGAAAGGACTCGGCCTGGCTCCGGTCCTTACTGAAATGGTTTTGTGGGCGGCCGAGCACGAAGATACCGGCAATCAGGCACTGGTCCGGCTCATTCGCAAAGATAAGGAACATTTTCTTGCCGAAGTGCGCAAGCGCTTCGCGGGTCTTGGCAAACGATCGTCTTGATGTTTTCCCGCATTACTTTTGCGCTCAGAGTAATGCCATTCCCCCGCAATCCCGCGCTTTGTAGCGTATAGTCAAAGTTCGACTCTTCGCATCGAATAACAATCAGTCTCCAGCTTAGGATACTCAGACGGAATGGCATCGCAACCTACAGCAACCGCTGCAACACCGGCAATCACCGCGGCCAAGCCTGCAAGCAAACCGAAAAAGAGCACTGCCGAAACCTGGAAGGCACTGCCAGAAATCTGGGCGCTGCTCCGTCCGCGCAAGGGCGTCATGCTGCTCGGATTGTTATTAATGTCGATCAACCGGATTGCCGGTCTTGCGCTGCCTTTTTCGCCGAAATATTTTTTCGATAACGTTATCGGTAAGCATCAGACTAATCTCCTGCTGCCAATAGTGCTCGTTGTGATCGGCGCAACCATCGTTCAAGGCATCACCTCGTATTCGCTCACCCAGCTACTTTCAAAATCCGCGCAACGAATGATTACGGAGATGCGCAAACGGATTCAAGCGCACATTGGCCGTCTGCCGGTCACCTATTACGATTCACACAAAACCGGCGAACTGGTTTCGCGCATCATGAGCGACGTCGAAGGCATCCGCAATCTGATTGGCACTGGCTTGGTGGAATTTCTTGGCGGTTTGATGACCAGCGTTCTTGCGCTTATCATTTTGCTGCGCATCAGCACTGTGATGACACTCGTTGCATTCGCCATCCTGCTCGCTTTCGGCTTCCTTATCAATAAAGCGTTCTCCACCATCAGACCGATTTTCCGCGCGCGTCCTAAGATCAATGCTGAGGTCACCGGGCGCCTCACGGAGTCACTCGGCGGCGTGCGAGTCGTCAAGGGTTATCACGCGGAAGAACGCGAGGAAAAAGTTTTTAGCACTGGTGTGCAGCGCCTGCTGGACAACGTCCTGAAAACGCTAACGGCTACGTCTCTGATGAGCCTCTCGGCGACCACGCTGATGGGCATCGTGAGCGCCATTATCATGTTTCTGGGAGCGCGCCAGATTCTCGCTGGCACCATGACGGCTGGAACGCTAGTTACATATCTCGCATTTCTGGCCATGCTGATCGCTCCAGTGTTCCAGATTGTTGCCATCGGCACTCAGCTCACCGAAGCCATCACCGGCCTGGAGCGCTCGCGCGAAATCCTGAACGAAAAAGCCGAAGACGAGGACTTTGGCCGCAACAAAGCCATTGACCGCATCAACGGAGAAGTCATTTTCGAAAGTGTTGATTTTTCCTATGAACCCGGCAAGCAGATTCTCTTCGACATTAATTTCGTCTCGCTGCCCGGCACCGTCACCGCGCTGGTCGGCCCGTCAGGCGCGGGGAAGTCCACCATCATTGGACTGATCGCTGCGTTTTATAAACCGGAACGCGGCCGCGTTCTGGTTGATGGAATCGATCTGGCAACCGTCAAGCTGAGTAGCTATCGCACGCAGCTTGGCGTGGTGCTACAGGATACTTTTCTTTTCGACGGTTCCATTCGCGAAAATGTGGCTTTCGCGCGGCCAGACGCCAGCGAAAAAGAGATTATGGAAGCTTGCCGCATCGCCCGCGTGGACGAATTCGCCGAATCGTTCGAAAAGAAATACGACACCGTAGTCGGCGAACGCGGCGTAAAACTTTCCGGGGGACAAAAACAGCGGGTCTCCATCGCTCGCGCCATTCTCGCCGATCCGCGCATTTTGATTCTCGACGAAGCCACTTCCAGCCTCGACTCTGAATCCGAAGCGCTCATCCAGGAAGGTTTGCGCTACCTGATGCGCGGCCGCACCACATTTGTCATCGCGCATCGCCTATCGACCATTCGGCGCGCCGAACAAATTCTCGTGGTCGAAGCCGGCCGCATCATTGAACGCGGCACTCACCAGTCGCTTTACGCCCTCGGAGGCCGCTACTACGATCTGTACACCCGCCAGCACGGCCTTGAAACCAATCTTTTTCTCGCGCCGGGGGAAGGCGACGGTTCGCGAATCGACGAATCGTCCTCCAGCGAAGGCAATGGACGCTCTCGCGACGCCATCGCCGATCCGCTCAACTTACTGCGCGGCACAACCTAGCCATTCGGCACTTTTCTCGCATCGACCTAACTGGTCTCCGTCGCAGGCATTTCACCCAAGCCAGGGCGAAAATTATCAGCGTCACCGTGAGGAACGACGCCGGCGCCGCAAAACAGTAATGCCATGAAATTACCGTCATCGCTGCCAGCCAAAGTACGTTACACAGCACCGCTCTCTTCAACAATTGTGCTCGCTCGCGGCAAACCGCGAAATCCAATACTGCAAATCCAAGCGTCGCTAAACCGAACGAGATACTGAATCCCCGAACAAAATCGTTCATCGTGCGCACTGAGCCCATGACCGTAAATCTGTAGTTGGTCATCAAGCCCACTAATTGCTTCTCCGATTCATTTCGGATCATCGGCTTTTGCAAGAGCGAGATCAAGTGCACTGCGGACATCAGAACCAGCAGCACTGCGCCTGCTACGATTAAGCGTCTTCCCCAATTATTTTTCATGGCGTGAATTTATACCACAAAGGAGCAAGGTCATTGCCACGGCCAACACGCCGTCGCTCAGAGCGGCACGCCGCTCGACACTTTGTCCGGCAATCGTTTTGTAGCTGACCACCATTGTACGCTTCGCGGCAGGCAGTCTATCAGCGTTTGCTGGTTCGCCCAACTTACTGATCGCCCCGACAAGCCGACGCTCAATAACTCGCGCTTCGCGTCTGAAGTGGCGGGAAGTAAAAAGGGAGCAGACCAGCGTCTGCTCCCTATCTCCCTGTTCATATTGTTTTGTACGTTTAAGGCTTGAGTTCAGGCGTAGCCCTTTGCAGGCGCGAGATGAGCTTGTGTGCGGCTTCTGGCGCCTGGACTTTGGATTCAGTGATGATTTCGCTTGGGGTAGTATCCCGGCCGTAGAGCTTCTTGTTCGCATCGTTGTCTGGACGTAGAGTGGAGCCTTCCAACGATACGCCAGCAAAAACGCCGCGCGCGCGCGAATAACTCAACATTTCGGAACGCAGGGTCACATCGGTTTCCGCCGAAGCATCGCGGCCTTTCGGTCCGGCAGCGATCGAGGCGTCCCCGCCGAGCTTAACCTTGCTATGCAACAAGCTCGATGCGCCGCGGTCGTTCATCACCAGGATGACGAAATCAGTCGCCTGTCCGCCGATCTGGAGGCCAAAGCTGCCGCCTTCCAGGGCCATCATCACCGGCGCGCCCCAAGGCCCGCGAAAGTGCTCACCGGTACGGCAGACCATCACGCCATGGCCGTAGCTGCCCCCAACAATAAAGGCCGCCTTGACCACGGACGGCAATACCACTACGCAGCGCGCTTTATTGAGCAGGTCCTGCGGAATATTATCGGGCACGTTTAGGATCTCGTCGATAACCGTGCCAGCGTTCTCGAGACGATTTTCATCCTTCTCTTTATCGCTGGATGGTCCAGCAAAAGTGGCAGGGGCAATTAACAGCAGCGCCGCTGCCAGATATGTTAAGACTTTCATTTCACATTCCTCCCACTTTGTTTTCTATTTTTATTTGGTCCCTATCTATAAAGATTTGTTCCACTTTTACTTACGATCTCGAGCGATCAGGACAATTCCTCCGACCAATGCAATCGCGCCCGGAATCGGTGGCAGCGGAATAGTTTTATGCTCATCGGCGGTGGCGTGAATCGGACCGATGTCCACCACGTCTTTGTGCTTGGTGTAACCAATACCCTGGTAAACCAGGGCCAGGATCCCGAGCACCACCAGCGCCAGTCCAATCAGGGTTCCGCTTCGCATTCTGGTGCCTCCAATTGTTCACGAAATCACTCACTAAAATTGCGCTAAGGTCTCCGCGCGACGTGTCCCAACAAAGACAGAACGAACAAGATGACGAAGATATAGAAAAGGATTTTGGCGACGCCGGCCGCAGCGAGAGCGATTCCAGTAAAACCAAGAACTGCCGCCATCAAGGCCACGACAAAAAAGATCAGAGCCCAGCGCAACATGGATGAATCCTCCGTACCCTAAGATCAGGAACAAACGCGGGCGGGACCGTCATCCCCACTACAGAAATGAAAATTCAACTGCCGGCATCGTAGGGCACGCAATTAACCAATGCCATACAGCGGACCACCTATTTTCCGGGCAAGTAAACATGTCGTTGGTGAGGACGAAACGCAGAGCGCTTGGCAGCTGGCAGTGCTCTCGCAGGATATTTATCGCGTAAAACATATCGCAGTACGATATGTATTTGTGAAAGCCGGGCGATGTGACGCGGATTAATTTCACGGTGGTGATGTAAAAAGTTCCCAAAGCAGCGTGCATTCCATTTAACGTACCAGTACCTATTAAGAGTCCTAAAGCCTTTTCCTACAGCAATCTAAGCAGTGCTCGGCGAGTGGCCTACTCCGTGCGATTAGCTCTTCGATCATGGGTCGTGTTCGGAAAGAATCACTCAATGAAAGATCCTGAAGGAGAAAAGACAATGGGGACTCTTAGAGTGCTGGTGGCGGACGATCACGAAATCGTGCGCAAAGGACTGCGGAGTATCCTGGAAGAGCAACCGGGCTGGGAAGTAGCTGGCGAAGCGTGCGACGGCCGCGAAGCGGTGGATAAAGCGCGCTCGCTGAACCCAGACGTCACGGTAGTGGATGTCAGCATGCCGGGGCTGAACGGGTTAGAGGCCACGCGGCAGATGCTGCGGCAGAACGCGGAGACCAAGGTATTGATACTGACCATGCATGAGTCGGATCCCCTGATTCGCGAAGTGCTGGATGCCGGCGCACGAGGGTACCTGCTCAAGTCCGACGCGACGAAGGACCTGGTGAACGCGGTAGAAGCGATTCGGCGAAACAAAACGTATTTCACGTCGCGCGTGGCGCAGATGGTACTGGACGGTTATCTCGACAAGAAACCGCGGACATCCACGGACGCGGATTTACCAGCAACGCGGTTGACCCCAAGGCAGCGCGAAATCGTGCAATTACTGGCCGAAGGGAAGAGCAGCAAGGAAGTGGCGGTCGCCCTGAACCTGAGCGTGAAAACGGCCGAAACGCACCGGGCCAACATTATGAGGCGCCTGGACTGTCATTCGGTGAGCGAACTCGTGCGGTACGCAATCCGCAACAATATTATTGAAGCCTAATCCGATTATCGAAGCGTAGTCGCACCGTTGAACCTGGCCAGAGCCGAGATCGCTCCCGCAAACGCCACGGCCAGCGTAAGCCTACAAAACGCAGTTGCGAACACCAAACTGCAGTTTCGGGCGTCTCGATCCTACAACTTGATTCCCAATCTACTCGGGGGTTCGCCGTATTCCGGCGAATTGCGCAAAGTGTTCTTCTCCAACGTGTCAACACTTTGTGCATCGCCCAGCACAGAGCGTACGCCGCTCTAAATACAAACCGGAGGTTGTTATGAACTGGGAGCAAGTCGAAGGCAAATGGAAACAGTATTCAGGCAAGGTACAGGAGAAGTGGGGAAAACTGACCGACAGCGATCTGCAAATGATTAAGGGCAGGCGCGATCAGCTTATTGGAAAGATTCAGGAACGCTACGGCGTCGAAAAGGAAGTCGCGCAGAAACAAGTCGACGATTATTTCAACACTCTGGACGAGTCGACCGCCGAACGGCGTGACCGGGCTCGCGGTGCAGGCCACTGAATCCGAAGAATTCCGGATGCGGAGTTCGATAGCGAACTCCGCGTTCACGTTGCTGGGATAGGTGCAAACCTAGAAATGATGAGGAGGGCAAAACCTTGCTGTGGACAATTTTTGTAATCTTACTCGTGCTGTGGCTACTCGGAATGGTTTCTTCCTATACGCTTGGGGGCTACATCCACATTCTGCTTGTTCTGGCGATTGCAGTCGTGCTGATCCGCGTGATTCAGGGACGACGGCCCATCGCCTAGAACGCATGCGATAGTTTTTTCAATCGCGGGTCTAGTCGGATTATCCTGTGGCTACGGCCTTCGGATCGGAAAGTCGTAGCCAGTCATTTCCAGATAGCCAGATCCGTGAAGCGCAGTGGAGCCTTTGAATCCGCTGAGAAAAATAGCACCTTCCCAATAATTTGGAACGATTCCGGAGTTGCTGGTAAGTTCCTGCGAGGGAAGCGGCGTGGAAGCTTCGAGTGTGATGCCAAGAGATGGCACGCGAATTTTCCACCGGACCGGATAAACCGCGTGAGTTTGATGGCTTGTCCAGGTCCCTCCCGTTTGCGCTGAATCGGCTGGCACGAGCTCAAATTCGTTTACGCGCAAATGGTGCGCACGGCCCTGCGCGTCAACGAATGTGCCTGCGGAGAACGGGTCGATTGCACCATCTTTCCTGCGAATGTGAAATAGCATCAGCTCCGTGTGGTCGTCGAGTTGGAGACTGAACCAATCCCATCCCGCTTGGTCCGGAGCAAGCTGCTGCGTGAAAAATTCATGATCCATCCAGGTCAAGCCATAAACTTTGTATCTGGCAGATGCGATTTCGAGCGAGCCGGAAGTTCGCAGCCGACTCTCTGAGAAATAATGCGAAGCGTGGCCGTCGCCGGCGGATTTTTGGCTGACACCATTTTCACCGTGAATGACTAGAGGTTTTTCAGGATGCAGGGAAAGACTGATAGCAAATTGATCCGCAATGGCAATCAAATTCTCCGCACCTTCGGCCCAGACGACACTCCAGTTTCCGTTCCAGACTTTTTGTATTGTCGCATCCGCTCCGGCGATACCGGGCCCAGAGCGATTAGTGCGCTCCGTATAAAAGAATTTCTTTCCATCGAGATCGCTGACTGCGAAATGTGCAAGATAGACGTCGCGGATATCCCATGTAAGCGTGTTCGCGGGATTGCGGTTTACGCCTTCACGGAAAAAAGTGAGCTCGAAGCCGAACTTGCGTCCGTCAGTGGTTTGCAGATTTCCGGTGTAGTACCACCATTCGGTCTGGTAATCGGGATGGTGGAAATAATCGCGCGGGAATTCATAACGGTAGCCGGGCCGCGCCGCTTTGAATTGAGCGAGACCGGGTGGCGACGCGAAAAATAGAGCAAGGAGTGCAACGAACCACGATTTGCAGCTATTCCTCATGGACGACCTCAATCGGATTGAGACGAATCGCCATACGCGCGGGATAACATCCGGCAAAAAGCGTCGCGAGAAACACGACGGAGCTTGCGCTGAGAACTACGGCGACGGGCCAGTGCAGTCGGATGGTCCAGCCGAAAGATTGCTTATTGATGACGAAGATGAGGATAAGAGCAAGAAAAAATCCCAGAATGACGCCACAAGTATTTGCCAGTAACCCTAATAGTCCCGCTTCGGTAAGTATGAGTTTGCGCAACTGCAATCTGGACGCACCGAGACAGCGAAGCAATCCGAGTTCGCGGCGGCGATCAATGACCAGTGCGAGAAGCGCTCCGGCGACTCCCATGACCGCGACCAGAATGGCGACGGCTTCCAGGGCATAGGTGATCGCGAATGTGCGGTCGAAGATTTGTACCGCCTGGTTGCGGAGATCGCCGTTTGCAAAAATCAGTATGCGGTAATTTGCCGCGGCATTTTCGATTTCCTTGCGAATGGTCGGAACACTGGCGCCGGGCTTCACGAAAATTGCCAGGTTCGACGGCGCGGGGTCCGCAAGATACTTCAGCATGACGTCGCGGTCCATCAGGATCATGCCGCGTTCGCTGGAATAATCGTAATAGGCATCGGCGACCCGGAAGGTGGCGCGGGATTCGCCAAGGGCGAGCTCAAGCGAATCGCCGGCTTTAACACAGTGCTTGTAGGCAAAAGGTTCGCTGACGATGACGGCATTTGCACCGCGAAGCTCATTGAGAACGGAGTCAGTCGGACGGCCAGAAAGAAAATTGGTGGCGCGATTGATGGGCGTGTTTGCAATATCGAGGGAGCCGAGCGTGGCGGGCATGCCCTGATAGCTGATTTCGTAGGCGCGAAGACGCTGCACGGTTTGCACACCGGCGAGTTTGGCGATGGAGTCGGAGAGTTCTGGCGAGAGGGTGGGATGTTGATCCGTGGCGGGATTCCCAGCGGGACGGATATAGAGGTCTGCGGGTAGTTCCGAGTCCATCCAGGCGACGACGGTCTGGCGGAAACTGCCGACCATAATGCCGACTGCGGTCATCATTGCGACGGCGGTGGAGAGCGCGGCGACAAGAACTGAGGTGCGGCGAAGCGAGCCAGCGAGACTGCGCGAAGCCAGGAGTGCTTCGACGCCGAGAATTTTTTGCAGAAAATTCGAGCCGAGTCGCATGGCAACATCCACAAACGCTGGAATTGCAAACACTGCTGCGCCAACAGCGAGGAGAGTTGCGATGTAGCCGAAGATTGGTTTGCCGCCGATAGGTGGAACGCGGGAGGCAGCAGCGGAAGCGACGGCCAGAATTAAAGTGAACCAGAGTCCGGAGGTTTTTGCGGCGCGAATTTCGAATTCGCGGCGGCCGCGAGCCATGGCTTCGACCGGAGGCACGCCCGCGGCTTCGCGGGCGGGCGACCATGCGGAAAGCAAGGTTACGCCTGCGCCGACAATAAGGGCGAGCACGGCGGACCAAATCGTAAACGTGATGGTGCCTGGGCGGCTGGTGACGTAAAGCGAATTCACCGTGGCGCCCATCAGTTTGACCGCGACGGTGGCCATCATGTGGCCGAGAGGAACGCCGAGCAGCGCGCCGCTTATGCCAATTAAGGCGGCCTCGCCGAGAAAGGCGGCGAGAATTTGGCGACGGCTGGCGCCAAGGGCGCGAACGATTCCGATTTCGGAGCGGCGACGAACAACGGAAACGGAGATGGTGTTGTAAATGAGGAACGCGCCCACGACGAGCGCGATGTAACTGAGAAGGCGGAGATTCCAGCGAAACGCGGCGAGCATTTTACGATTTTCGTTTGTGGAGGCGCCGGCGAGACGGACTTGTACACCGTCAGGAAGAACTTGCTGGACGCGGCGCTGCCACTCGTCAAGAGCGACGTCCGCACCGAAGGCCGATTGCGGAATGCGGACGTAGATGAGATCGACATGACCGAGGCGATTGAGGGTCGACTGCGCGGCGGCGATGTCCATGATGATGGCGGATTCGTTGCCATTCGAATCGGGATAGGTGCCGCGGATGGTGTAGTCGGCGGAACGATCGTTTATTAAAAGTTGCATTTTTTCGCCAGGGTGTTTGCCAAGCGATTCGCCGACCCAGACGGAATCACTGCCAATGAGATTTTCCAGAAGGGAATCGGGCTTTTCGTCGATCCCTTCTGTGTGCTTGGCGGCAGCCGCGGCGGCAGTTTCAAGAAAGAGGCGATTGGATTCGCCGATCAGATCGAGCCCGATCAGAGGAAGAGTTTTCTTTTCACTGACAATGACGGCGAAGCCTTCCATGCGCGGGGCGATGCTCCAGTTGTATGGCCGAGAAACAAGTTTGCCGACGATCTCATCGGGCACACCGCCGGTGGCCGTGATTTCAAAATTTTGTTCGCCGGAAAGCGTTTCGAGCGAAGAGTGGAAAGAGCCGGTGGCGGCGTTTCCTGCAAGATCCATTGCGAGAATCACAGCGACGCCGAGAGCGACGGCGAAAACCGTCAGCGCGGTACGCACCGGTTCGTCCGCGAGCGGCTTGACCATCAGGCGCCAGAAAAGTTTCAGGCGCGGGATCAAATGAGTGCACTCCAAAGGCGGAGCGAGTGCATCAATTTCATATCGGTGAAGAGGATCATTTGCGCTTTACGTCTGCTACTCTGCCGTCGCGAAGAGTGACAATGACATCGGCGATCGCCGCGGCTTCGGCGCTATGAGTGGCAATGAGCGTGGCGGTATCTTGTTCGCGAGTAAGGCGGAGGATAAGTTCGAGAATCGCGTTGCCGGTCGTGGTGTCGAGATTTCCCGTGGGTTCATCGGCGAGAAGGACTTTGGGCGAATTGATGAGGGCGCGAGCGATGGCGACGCGCTGCATCTGTCCGCCAGAGAGCTGGTGAGGGAGGCGGTGTTCGAGGCCGCCGAGCTGAACGGAGTGAAGACGGCCTAGCGCGGATTCGCGCGCGTTGCCGCTGGCAGCGAGGAGAAGCGGCAGTTCGACGTTTTCGGCGACGGAAAGAGTGTGAAGAAGCTGGAAGGATTGAAAGACGAAGCCGACTTTGTCGCGGCGGAGTTGCGTTAATTGCTGATCGGAAGCGCCTGAAGTCGTGTGGCCGTCGATGAAGACTTCGCCGGTGGTGGGAAAATCCATTGCTCCGGCTAGATTGAGCAGAGTCGATTTACCGCAGCCGCTACGTCCGACCAAAGCGACCATCTCACCACGTGCGACCGAGAGCGAGACGTCGTCTATTGCGCGCACCTTCTGACCGTCACTTACGTACTCTTTGACGACATTGCGAAGTTCGACCAGCGCCATCGAGCGGGTTTACCGTCCAGTAGTTGTTTTACGCTGATTCGAGTCAGCGGGCAAACGTTCGGGAGAGTCCTACTTTCATCGTGGCGGCCAAACAACCGGTGTGTCTTTAGTGGCAACAAAAAACGGGCGCGTGAATCCGAGATTGAGCGCGCGAGAAGGGTGGTATACACTCCGCAGGACGTTTTTACTTTAGCGTTACCGCAATGAGAGAGGCGAAGTGTGTCCACACTGGCTCGCTTCGCGATTCGTTTTTAAAAGGGGGCCTGAATGGTCTTCGGCGGAGTCAGCGGTCTGGCCGCACTGTATCAAGTGGGGGTCGCAGCGCACCGTGCGCTAGCTCCTCTTGATCTTACGATTATCGGAGCGTATTTCCTGGTGGTGTTCGGAATCGGGTTCTACTTCTCACGCAAAGAGCGCACCTCCGAAGAATATTTCCTGGCGGGACGCGACATCGGCTGGTTTTTCATCGGGGCGTCGCTGTTCGTTTCGAACATCTCCACCGAACATTTCATCGGGCTTTCCGGCACGGGTGCCTCGTCCGGACTTGCGGTCGGACATTTCGAATGGCTGGCGTGCCTGATATTGCTAATCCTCGGCTGGGTGTTTGTTCCTTTTTACTTGCGGAGCAACGTGTTCACCATGCCGCAATTCTTGGAGCGGCGATTTAACCGCCAGTGCGCGGTGTATCTGGCGGGAATTTCGATCATCGCTTACATTTTCACAAAGATTTCCGTACAGCTTTACGCGGCCAGCGTCGTTCTGGAGCGCGTAGCTGGATGGTCGTTGTGGAAAACGGCGGTGGTGCTGGTCATTGCGACCGGCGTTTACACGATCGCAGGTGGTCTGGCCGCAGTGATTTATACCGACACGGTACAGACATTGATTTTGATCGCTGGCGCAATGGCGTTAACGATTATCGGTCTGCATCGAGTCGGCGGGTTAGAGCATCTGCGGACGATGGTGCCACCGAGTTACTTTCACATGATGAAACCAGCCTCGGATTCGCAGTTTCCGTGGACGGGGATTTTCTTTGGCGCGCCGATTTTGGGCATCTGGTATTGGTGTACCGACCAGGTGATTGTGCAGCGCGTGCTCTCCGCGCGTGATGAAGGGCACGCCAAGGCCGGCACGATATTTGCCGGATTCCTGAAAATTCTTCCAGTGTTCCTGCTCGTGCTGCCGGGCATCATCGCCTATGCACTGTTTCCGGAGCAGGTCGTTAAGCCGGACTACGCATATCCCACACTCGTACTCAACTTACTGCCGGTCGGGCTTGTTGGACTGGTGATGGCGGCGCTGTTGGCGGCTGTGATGGGAGCGATGAGCTCGGTATTCAACTCCGCCTCGACGCTAGTCACATTGGATTTCTATAAAAAGATCCGGCCGGAGGCGAGCGAACGCCAACTGGTCATGTTCGGACGAATTGCCACCGGTGGAATGGTGTTGCTAGGACTGCTTTGGGTTCCGTTCATTCACAGGCTGAGCGCCGAGCTGTACATCTACCTGCAGAGCGTGCAAGCCTATATCAGCCCACCGATTGCGGTGTGCTTCATTTTTGGAATTTTGTGGACACGGGTGAATGGGCAGGGCGCAATCAGTTCGCTGCTGGCGGGGTTTGTGCTGGGAGCGACACGGTTTGTGTTCGAAGTGCTGGACAAAACACGGCACTACGATTCCGGCGCGATTCGATGGCTGGTGGACATGAATTTTCTGCACTATGCCATTTTTATGTTCGCGGTCTGCGCGGCGGTGCTGGTCGGCGTAAGTTACATGTATCCGGCTCCGGACCGAAAAAAGCTGGCTGGGCTGACCTTCGCCACGGTCGGCGAAAAGATGGACATCGAAGGAGTCGCAAGACCTTCTCTCGCGAAGGAAACGCGTACCGAGCATTTCATGAACGTGGCATTCACTCTGGTGCTGCTAGGCACGGTGGTGGGGTTGTGGATCTATTTCCGCTAAAGTGAAACGATGACCACGGAAGTCAGTGCGATCCGAAGTCTGCGGCCCAACGTCACACGCGAAGAAGCGATTCAGGCGTTTACAGCAACGGGCGTGGCTTCATTGTATTGGAAACTCCGAATCGGCTCGCTGCAGCGAATCGCGGACGCTTACATTCCGTTCCGTATTTATCGGGTGCACTATTCCGCGGGCGGCGGCCGCCACAGGCATCACTTTGCCCTGGACGCGGTGGATGGTTCGCTCGACCTGTTTGAATTTGCCAAAGCTCCAGGCGATGCCGAGACATTTACCGTCGCAACCAGGAATCATCCTCCTCCGTCGCTAACCGAAGCACTTTCGGAAAATTTGCTGCGTGACAAAGTTTTACGCCTGATTTTTCAACGGGGATTTTTCAAGGTGCGCAACGTCCAGCTCCAAACCGAACAGCTGCCGGGAGAAATTTACCTGCCATACTGGCTGGGATTCTACGGCTCGTCGCAGGACTTGCGTTGCCGGGTGATCGATGCGGTACGGCGACGAATCGAGGGAGCCCGAGCCTCGGCTTTGTTCGAGCATTGGCTCGCCGCCTGACCTTCTCGTGAAGTGCCATTCAAAGTACAAGTTTCCGGAGGGGTGAAAATGCAACGGTTAAGAATATCGCGACGATTGCTGCTGCCAGTTATTTTTGTGCTGCTGGCTCCCGTTGCATTGCTCGCCCAGGGCTGGCAACACATTGGAAACGTTCAGAAGGTGGAAAAGCTTCCCGACGGCGTGGAGTTGACTGCCGGTAAAGCCAAGGTGCGGGTAACGGTATTTCGGGACGGAATTTTTCGCGTGCGTGTGGCACCGGCCGGCACGTTTCCCAAGGATTTTTCGTGGGCGGTGATCGAAGCGGCGGAACCACCGGCGGTCAAGGTTGATGACGCAAAAGACGAAGTACGCGTTACCGCCGGAAATATCGTCGCGCGCATACACAAGTCCCCATTACTGGTCGATTTCCAGCGCGACACAGGCGACGTCCTGGTAGCGGACGACAGCGATCTTCCGATGGCCTGGGAGAACGGACGCGTGCATGTCTGGAAAAAAATGCCGGAGAACGAGGGTTATTACGGATTGGGAGACAAGGCCGGACCGATGAACCGGCGCGACCGCGCATTCACGATGTGGAATACCGATGCCTATGCCTGGCGCGAGTCGACCGACCCGCTCTATAAGACCATTCCATTTTTCATGGGCCTACGCAAAGGAATTGCTTACGGAATCTTTTTCGACAACACCTGGCGCAGCAATTTCGATTTTGGCAAACAGGGCCACGATTTCTATTCGTTTGGCGCGGAAGGTGGCGAGATCAACTACTACTTTTTCGCGGGACCGACACCGGCGAAAATTGTTCAGGACTTCACGGCATTGGTGGGACGCACCAAGCTGCCGGCACTGTGGACGCTCGGCTTTCAGCAGTCAAGGTACAGTTACGAACCGGAAGAACGCGTCTACGAGGTTGCGAAAACATTCCGCGACAAGAAAATTCCGGTGGACGCCATTTATCTGGACATTGATTATCAGGACAAAAACACGCCGTTCACGATCAACCGCAAGGAGTTTCCGACGTTTGAAAAAATGATCACGGATTTGAGCGCGCAGGGAATTCATACCGTCCTGATCACGGATTTACACATCAAGAAGGATCCTGATCACGGATACGCGCCGTACGACAGCGGCGTGAAGGATGATGTCTTCGTAAAACGCGCCGATGGATCAACATTTGTCGGAGCCGTGTGGCCGGGAGAAAGTGTGTTCGGCGATTTCACCTTGTCGCGTGCGCGCGAATGGTGGGGAGGGCTCTACAAGAACTTTGTGGATATGGGCGTGGCGGGTTTCTGGAACGACATGAACGAGCCTTCTGTGTTTTTGACCACTACGAAAACCATGCCGCTTGATGTTCGGCACCGGATGGACGATGGAACCGCGTTGCCACACTTGGCAATTCACAACGTTTTTGGGATGGAAAATGTACGCGCGACCAGCGAAGGTTTGCTGAAGCTACGTCCGAACGAACGGCCCTTTGTGCTGACGCGGGCTGCTTACGCGGGTGCGCAACGTTACGCGGCAACCTGGACCGGCGACAACGTAGCGGTCTGGAATCATCTTGGGATGAGCACGCCCATGCTGCTGAGCATGGGAATCTCCGGCTACGGAATGGTAGGAGACGACATCGGTGGGTTTGCCGGATCGCCCACGCCAACATTGCTTACTCGATGGATCGAAACCGGTGCGTTCAATCCGATTTATCGCGATCACACGGCAAAAGGCACCGCCGATCAGGAGCCGTGGGTTCACGGACCGGAGCACGAGAAAATCCGCAAGCACTTCATCGAGGAACGCTATCGGCTAATGCCCTACATTTATACCAGCGTGGAAGAGATGTCGCGTACAGGAATTCCGTTGATGCGGCCATTGCTGTTGGAATATCCGCAGTTGCCGGAATTTTTCGACGATGACGGTGAATTCCTGTTCGGACCGGATCTGTTTGTCTCGCCGGTGACGACTGAGCTGCAGGATGACAAGGTTATCCAGTTACCGCCAGGCAGCTGGTACGACTATTGGACCGGCGAGAAGAGCTCCGACAGGGAATTAAAGAAACTGAAACCTGGCCTCGACCAGGTGCCGGTTTTCGTTCGAGCCGGTTCGATAGTGCCGCGGCAGCCATTGGTGCAAAACACCGGCGAAACGCCAAAGGGGCCGTTGGAATTACGTGTCTATCCTGGCCCGGATTGCAGAGGCAGCCTTTACCAAGACGACGGCCACTCACTGAACTACGAAAAGGGCGAATTCCTGCGCGTCAACTATTCGTGCCAGGTGGGCGCAAATGCGATCAAGATTGTCAGCGCCGTCGAAACGGATGGCTATAAGCCGTGGTGGAATGCAGCGGAAATTACAGTGTTCGGAATGGACAAGGCACCCCAAGAGGTGCGCGTCGGCGACGCTACCATTCACGAATGGCGATATGACGTCGCGCAGCACGCCATCGTGTTCACGGTGCCAGCGGCTAAAAACAATTGGACCGTGGAAATTGTTCTCTAGCGAAACTCAGTCGAGAGACAAAATAGAAACGGACTCTGGTGGCGCAGTTATTTTCACTTGCGTGCCGCTGGATTCGCCAGTCGCGTTTCCGTAAAGCGTGGTCGTCCGCAGAGCATCCGCCAGCGGCGTATTTGCTGCAGGAATTGTTAACGTTCGGGATTTGCTCCCGTTATTGAAGACCACCAACAGCCGCTCATCGTCGGTTTGTCGAACAAATACATAGGAATCACTATCGGAAAACATATGAAATAGCTTTCCAGTGCGCAACGCCGGGTGACGGCGCCGAAGCTGCAACAAATTCTGTACCGCCGAGAAGATTCTTTGCTGCTCTGAAGTTCGCCCTTCATCGGTAAAGGCGTTTTGTGGATCGCCTGCCCAACCACCAGGAAAATCATGGCGATTGTCGGGATCGCCGGCTCCCTGCATAGCAATTTCATCTCCGTAATAAAGTTGCGGAATCCCGCGCAGGGTCAATATCAAACCAAACGCGCAAAGCAACTTTTCCGGCGAGCTTCCTGCCTCGCTGGCAAAGCGCGGCACATCGTGATTGGCAAAAAATGGAACTAGCCAATCGGGATGCGGGTACAACGCATCCTGCCGCAGAATGTCCGCTATGCGGCCCGCAGGTGTATCACTCAGTAGGATATGGCGGATTGTGAAGTACAGTGGGAAATCAAAAACGGTGGAAAGGCCGCTGTCGATGCCGTCCCATTCTCTTCTCCCGCCAACAAAAAATGAGGTCACGGTCGGATCGGGATGAAAAACTTCGCCAATCGTGGTGAGATTGGGATAAATGCGGCGTAGGCCAGTATGCCAGTGCTCCCAGAACGTGCGTGAAACGTAGGGAAACGTGTCCACGCGAAACCCGTCGAGCCCCGCCGATTCGATCCACCAGATGGAATTTTGCAGAAGATATTTTGCGACGACAGGATTCTCAGTATTCAGATCGGGCAGTACTCCGAAGAACCATCCGTCGGTGATGTTACGTCGCATAGCGGACGTAGCATGTGGATCGGCAAGCACTTCGAATGGATCATTTGAAACACTCGTGGAATTGGATTGGCCGTAGAACGAGTTTTTGAATGGAGCGAATGTATCGAGATGAATTTGTCCGCTGCCATGAAACCAATCCGGCAGCGGAGGCTTTGCGACCCAGGGATGGCCGGGACCAACATGGTTCGGCACAGCATCGAAAAAGAGCTTCATACGATGCTGGCGCAGAGCGGACGCCAGTTCCTTGTAATCGTCGAGCGTGCCGAGATGCGGATCAACGGCGTAGAGATCCACTGCGCTGTAGCCGTGATAATCCTGTTCTGCGCCGTTCTTGACGACGGGAGTAATCCACAGTGCGGTGACGCCAAGCTCTTTGAGGTAATCGATATGTTCGCGGATGCCGCGCAAATCACCGCCGTGCCACGAACGCGGCTTAGCGCGATTGTGTGATCCGGGGAACTCCGCAGGCTCGTCGTTCGTCGGATCACCGTTTGCGAAGCGGTCCGGCATTATCAGATAGAGAACGTCGTCGGAATTCAAACCGTGAAAACGTTGAGCCGTAGGTTCGCGATTCGAAACCGGCAATTCGAAGGAAGCGTCTCCGACGGGCGTGGTGAGGTGACAAACGATGGTGCCGGAACGCAGGCGGGGACCGAATTTGAGCCACACGAAAAGATAATCGCCGCCTTGCGTTGCTTCCGTGTGTTCGACCAAAACGTCAGGGAGATTGCAGGCAACTCTGGTGGCCTGAAGGCGCTGGCCGTAAACCAGGACCACTAAATCCGGCGTAAGTCCGATCCACCAATTCGGAGGCTCGATTTTCTTTACTACAGGAGCTGTGGCGCTATCTCCGGACTGCGAAACGGCGATACTCTGCGGCGCGCCAGAGAAAAGCGCGATGACAAAAAGAGCAGGGAAGATGATCCGGCGAAGAAAGTCGAAACTCATCAGGCAACAAGAATAATGAAAGACGCAGTGGAATTGATAGTCCAACGCTGCTGGGTCTGAACAAAAATTCCGCAACGCCAATTCCACTACATCGGTTATGCTTTCTGAAATCGCAAAAAGCCGAATGCGTCTGGCACATGGAAATTCGGCTCTAGAGTGTACGTAGGCCGCCAGGAAGAATAGAAGCGCGGCTCTGTTGCACCTTCAACGCGGAAATAATTGACGCGCCATTCTGCGGACGGGTCAAAAACATTCGCGAGTACGACCATCGGTAGCGCCAGCTCCGCAGTCCAAACTTTCCGCGATTCATCGACGGCGACGCGTGATTTCATGCCGCTTCTCGGATCGCGTTTGCCTTCCGCAGAGATTTCCAGGTCAATCCACATCCCATTGGGGCTGACTTCGAATTCCCAGTAGCGGCACGGCTGGCTCGCATCCGTTTGCAGAAAAACTTCGGCAACATCTCGATCCCATAAATGGTCGCGGCGGCCGTTTGAATCGCTGTCTTCAAAAACCGTGAGCGTTCGGTAGCGACAGCGAAACCTGAAATACAAATATTCGTTTGTCCACAGAATGCGGACTTCGGTCTCGCGCGCCGCGTCCGCATCTTTGTCCTGCCAATCGGACGTGAAGCGTACCGGCTGCGCGCGGGTCCAGGCGTGCGTACTCGGGAAACCATCTTTGTCGGGCCCACTTGAGAGTTCCAGCGCGACAGCAGTGTCTGGGATGTCAGGAATCTTTTTCATGCAGAACTCAGCATAGCGAAACACGGCCTACGTGCAGAACTCTTTGCGCACTTCGATTTGCGCAACAGCCAATCGGGGCCAAGCAGCATGCTAGCATCTCAAAATCAAGAGACTTTGCGTTATTGCACTGGTCGCAGAACGATCCGCGGAGGCGGCATGGTGGAAACAGTCAATCCGGAAGAATTCGTAACGCAGCAACAGAAAAAAAAGATCGAAGACTACGAGTTCGTGAAAGTTCGGTTAGCTGGTGGCGTCGCGCATATGACGCTGAACCGCCCGGACCACAACCTGTTGAACGAAGCTATGCTTCGCGAAATGGCCGAAGGTATCGAGTACGCCGGCTCGCGCGACGACGTGAAGATTATTCTGCTGGATTCCGCGTGCAAAGTTTTTTGCGGTGGTATCGAGATCGGCGAATATACCTCGCAACGCGTTTTCCAGATGCTGGACGCGTTTCACGCGGCATTTGCGGCAATGGTGGACGTCGCCAAGCCAGTGATTTGCGTTGTGAACGGCCCGGCGATCGGTGGTGGAGCGGAGTTGGCGGCTTTTGGCGACCTGGTAATCGCCACGCCGAAAGCGCGATTCGCGCAGCCGGAAATCACGATCGGAATGTTTCCGCCGCTAGCGTCCACAATTTTGCCGTACTTGGTCGGGCCGAAAATCGCGCTCGAACTGGTGCTAACGGGAGAGCCGGTGACGGCAGAACGTGCACTGGACCTTGGGCTGGTCAATCGGCTGGTTCCCGAAGCGCAGCTCGAGACTACGGTGAAGGATCTGGTAACTCGCATGACGGGACATTCTGGGCCCGTTTTGACGATGGCTAAGAAAGCTATTCTTGGAGGTATGGGACTCTCGTTGCGCGACGGGCTGAAACATTCCATGAATATTTTCCTGAACGAATTGTACCGGCTGGAGGATTCACAGGAAGGTTTGCAAGCGCTGGTCGAGAAGCGCAAACCGACTTGGAAAAATCGCTAAACATAAAAAATACCGAGTGGAGCCGCGCGGTTCTGGACTTACGTTTGATCGTTTGACGAGTAATGCGTGCAGGGCATACACTCATTCCACAATTTGCAGGCAAGGGCAGCGGGGAAGGCCGTGAAAATCGGCCGCGGTCCCGCCACTGTAATCGGCTAAAAACCGTAAGCCAGGCTACCCTCCCGTGCCGCAGTTTGCGAAGCTTCTCGCGAGAGGGAGCTGCGCTGGTTGCCCCACGGAGCTCGCGGGGCATTTTTGTTTTTGCAGCTCTCGCGAAGAAAGCATCGGTTTCTTGTCATCAGGAGAGTTCGCGGATTTGAGAATTAACGGTTCATCTACGTTTAGTCGCAAGGCCGTACTGGCAGCGGCGCTGTGCTGCGCTTTTGGCATCGCGCCAATGCGCGCGAATCAAAGCGCGGGCGCCGCTCCCCGGAAAGAATCGTTTCGAACGGTACAAGATGAAACTGGCCGCAACGTTCGTATACCAGTTCCCGTGCGGCGCGTGGTTTCTCTTGCGCCCAGCTTGACTGAATCAATTTATGCACTCGGCATGGAAGATCTGCTGGTGGGCGACACGGAGTATTGCGATTACCCGCCCGATGCGATGAAGAAACACAAAGTCGGCGGAGCGATTAATCCAAGTCTCGAAGAAATCGCGGCGCTTAATCCAGATCTCGTTCTCGTCATTAAGAGCCTCAATCGTCCGGAAACCGTGAATCAGCTGGATCGTCTCGGTATTGCCGCGTATGCCGCGGACCCGCATACGATAGACGAGATACGCAGTTCGGTTCGTCGCTTAGCCGAAGTGTTAGGAAATCCAGCGGCAGGGCAGACTCTCGATGCGTCTCTGCTGCAGCAAGAAACCGCTCTGCGGAAAAAACTGCAAAACGTGTCGGCCAAGCGCGTGCTTTTTATTGTATGGACGGACCCGCTGATTTCCATCGGCAAACACACTTTTATCGCAGACGCGCTGGAACACGCCGGCGCGATTTCGGTGGTTGAGTCATCGCAGGATTGGCCGCAAATGAGCCTGGAGGAAATGGTGCGGTTGCAGCCGGAATTTCTGGTGTTCGCATCTGGTCACTCCGAAGCAGTTTCGCGTGACATGGAAGCACTGGCAAAGCGTCCGGGATGGAATGAACTTGAGGCGGTAAAACATCGCAAGTTTGCCGTGATCAGCGATGCCGTAAATCGGCCCGCACCGCGGTTGTTTTCAGCCGTGGAAGATCTTGCGCGACAACTTCATCCCGAAGCATTCACCGAAAAGGACGAAACTTCAAAAGCTCCGGCTCCCGCGGTGAAAAACTGATGCGACCACTCACGCTCAGCCGCCTTCTATTGCAGTGCGCAATACTGGGCGCAATTCTTTTTTGCGTGATGGTCCTGGCGCTGAAATTTGGCGCGGTTCACGTTTCCCTATATGGCCTAGGCCGCGATTTATTGCGAGTGCTTATGGGGAAAAGCACAGCAATCTCCAGCGAATACAACTTGATCCTCAATCTACGGCTTCCGCGCATTCTACTGGGCGTTCTGGTGGGTGCCTCGCTGTCTGTGGCGGGCACCAGTTTCCAGGCGTTGCTGCGCAACCCGCTCGCGGATCCCTACGTGTTGGGAGTTTCGAACGGCGCTGCGGTCGGCGCGATACTGGCCCTGCTTCTGGAACCGCGGCTCGCGCTTTCGCCGGAAATTGCATCGGTCTTCACACCGCTCGGCGGATTTATCGGCGCGTGCATTGCGATAACTGCTGTTTATTTTCTGGGCCGTCGCGAAGGACGTATCGACAGCAATACCCTTTTGCTCGGCGGAGTCATCACTGCTTCCCTGCTTTCTGCAATTATTATTCTGCTGCTGACCACCATGCCTAGCAGCAACGTGAGAGGAATGGCGTATTGGCTGATGGGCGAACTGTCTGCTGTACCGTCAAGGCCGCTGGGTTGGGTACTTCGCGTGGGATTTCTGCTTGCGGCCGCCGTGATTTACATGACGGCATCGGACTTGAATTTGCTTCTTTCCGGGGAAAAAGAAGCCATGCACCTTGGCGTAGACGTTCGCCGCGTGCGAATTGTCGTGTACATCGCTGCGTCTGCGCTGACCGGTCTCGCAGTCGCGATGAGCGGCTCGATCGGCTATGTGGGATTGCTGGTGCCTCACGTGATGCGCATGGTTTTCGGCTCGGACCACCGAATCCTTATTCCTGCGTCTGCCTTCGGAGGCGCCATCGTTTTGGTAATGGCAGACACCCTTGCGCGGACCATTGCCGCTCCGTCGGAGCTTCCGGTTGGGGCGATCACGGCGATCGCTGGAGCTCCACTCTTTATTTATTTGTTGCGCCGGAGGCTGGCATGAACGCAGCAACTCGTTCCTCTTCACGGAATGCGGCGGATGCCAGTCATGTCGCAAACGAACCGCGTCTGAGCGTGGAGCAGGTGAGTTATGCGCATGCGCCAAACCCACAGCAGGCGCCAATTTTCACTCTGGAAGCGACCAGTTTCCAGGTGAAAGCAGGGGAGGTCGTAGCGATCCTGGGACCGAATGCCAGCGGGAAATCAACCTTGTTGCAGATTATTTCCGGCGCGCTCCAGCCGCTTTCTGGACGGGTGTTGTTGAACGGATTCGTCACGCACGATATGGAACCGCGCATTCGCGGCCAACGCATCGCCATGGTGCAACAGGAAAGTCAGTTGCTATTTCCGTCTAAGGCATGGGAATTCGTGATGCAGGGCCGCCATCCCTACGGGAAATCGCTGCGATTCGAAACCGATGACGACGTTATTATCGCGAAGAATGCGCTGGCGCAAGTCGGCGCGGAACACCTCAGCGATCGCTGGATGGACCAGATTTCCGGCGGAGAAAAGCAGCGCGTGATTCTGGCGCGAGCGCTGGCACAGCAGCCGTTGCTGCTTCTGCTTGATGAGCCAACGCTGCATTTGGACATCGGAGCGCAGGTGGATTTGCTTGAGACACTGCACCGCTTGGCGCGCGAAAATCGCTATTCGGTCGTGGTGGTCACGCATGAGCTGAATCTGGTTGGTGAATATGCGGACCAGGTTGTGCTCTTGCAAAAGGGCAAATGCCTGCGCGTCGGCGCACCTGCCGCCGTGTACCAGCGTGATCTCCTTGAACAGGTCTTCCAGACACAGCTCAGCGTGGAGATGGGATCGAATGGCCGTCCACGCGTCGTCATTTTGCCTGGGTCTTCGTAACTCAGGGTTTGTAAGTGCAAACTCCGAAACCCAGTTAACTCAGGATTTGTTAAACAAACTCTGAAACCCGTTTACTCAGGATTTGTAAGACGACTTTAGCTGTTAAACGCCGCGGGAACTCTCCGCGGAAACATGTAATCCATAGCGGGCGATGTCGCCCCATCACAATCATCGCGGACTTCGTGCACGGGAAGACGGAGCGTCCTTCGTGGTACTAACCGAAGAACGCCAGCCGTCGCCGCCGCGCGACTGTAAGGCGGGAAATCGCGAGCCAGCCACTGCACTGTCTTCGGGGAAGTTCTCGGACCATGCGGGAAGGATGCTTGCAACGCAACGCCGCCAAGCCAGGAGACCGGCGAGGTCCGCAATCTCGATTTCAGGGTTTGTTTTACAACCCCGAGCTGACCGGGTTTCAGGATTTGTACTTACAAACCCTGAGCTGGAAAAGATCGAGACAACCTTCAACTCCCGCGCGTGAGGGAGCGGAGGAGAAAAATGAAAACCATTCTGCTTCGCCTAGTCATCGCTTTTCTGCTTTTCATTCCGATTCAAATGTTTTTGAAGGCTCAGTCGGATGCGCCCGACACCAAATTAAAAGGAACTCTGTTGGATGCGAGCGGCGGCGGCGTTGGCGGGGTTCATGTCACAGCGCAGCTAGCAGGCGATTCGCAGGCGCAACTGTGGAAAGCAACCAGTACCACGGAGGGTGTATACGCGCTCGCGGTTCCACCGGGCAAATACCACATCGTCTTTCAACGCGCGCCATTTGTGACCCGCGAGTTTGATCTGGATCTGAGCAGCGGCTCGTCGCGAGTGCTTGATTTGCGGCTCGAACTCGAGCGTGTGTCCTCACGCGTCGTGGTGACGGCGGAAGCGGAGCCGTTGCCAGTTCAGCAGACAACCGCGTCCGTCAGCATACTTACGGGCGCCGACTTTGATGCGCGTCAATCGATCACTCTTCCTGACGCTCTTCTGTACGTGCCGGGAGTTGCTATTGGCCGAACCGGTCCAGAAGGCGGCAGCGCTTCCGTCTTCTTGAATGGCGGAAATTCCAACTTCACGAAAGTGCTGGTTGACGGAACGCCAGTGAACGAACCCGGCAACGCCGTGGACTTTTCCAACTTCACGCTGGACAACGTTGACAAAGTGGAAGTTGTTCGCGGCGCGGAGAGCGCGATTTACGGAACCGACGCCGTTGATGGCGTGATTCAGGTCATCACGCATCGCGGAGCCACGCGCATTCCGGAAGTAAGCATCTTCGCTCAAGGCGGAAGTTACGATACTGGCCGCGGCGGCGCGCAACTCAGCGGACTTTTTGGTCGCCTCGATTATTCTGGAGCGGTCTCCTACTTTTCGACCGCTGGTCCAGACGACGAGAATCACTTCCTGAATCGTACGCTCTCCGGAAATTTCGGCTATCGTCTCGGCGAAGACAATCAGTTGCGCTTGACGGTGCGCAACACTACCAGTAACGCGCAGACGCCCGGCCAGGTATTACTGGAACCGCCCAATCCGGATTCACACACCGACTACCATTTTTTCAGCTCGAATGCCCGATGGGATTTCGCCACCGGCAAGCACTGGCACCACGAATTGATGGGCGCTGAATCGTATAACCGGCAGTTCAGCGCCGATCCTATCCAGAGTTTTTTTGCTACCGATCCCTTCGTTGGATGTCCGCAAGCTAATCCCGCCGCAATCGCCACTGCAGAGTTTTGCGATTTCACCGATCCGGGCAGCCGATTTGAATACAATCGTGCCAGCATCAACGCGCAGTCCAGTTACCTGTTGCCGAATTTTTCCGGGACCGCCGGCTACCAATACGAGGTGGAAAATGCCCACATTCCATTTCTCACCGCGGGACACGTGCGTCGCAACAATCAAGGCGGCTTTCTCGATTTTCGCTATGCCCCGCATCCCCGCGCATCGCTGAGCTTTGGCGCGCGCGCGGAAGCCAACGGAAATTTCGGTACGCGTGTTGTGCCGCGGGTTGGGGCCTCCCTGATGTTGTTGCAGGGCCGTGGTTTTTGGGGCGAGACAAGGCTACGCGCATTTTATGGACAAGGCATCAAAGAGCCGCGCTTCGATCAGCTGTTTAACGATCAATTCGGCGACTTTGGCAATCCGGCGCTCAAGCCGGAGTCCAGCAAGACTTGGAGCATCGGCATCGAGCAGAAACTTTGGGACAACCGCGTCATTCTCAGCGGCGAATATTTTTCAAATCGCTACTACAACCTCATCAGCTTTGCGTTTTGCCTTCCCGAGCTGCCGCCGGCAACCGGCAACTCATGCGGAGTTGTTATTCCCGGTGCTCCACCAAGTTTCGGATATTTCTTCAACACCGACCGCGCTCGCGCCCGCGGAACCAATATCAGCGCGGAGGCAAAAATTGTTCGCTGGCTGATGGTAACCGGCAGCTACAGCTACGATGACAGCTTGGTGCTCGCCGCTCCGAATACGTTTGATCCGACGGAGCTACCCGGGAACCGGCTGGCGCGGCGTCCCGTGAATTCCGGGACGCTATCGGCGAGGGCCGGGTGGCGGCGCGTGAATGTAACACTCTCCAGCTATTTCACGGGTCAGAGGACCGACAGCGATTTTCTCGGGCTTGGGCTAAACCACACGGCTGGCTATGCGCGATTTGACCTTGCGAGCAGTTATGAGCTCGGAAAAGGTGTGACTACCTTTGTGCGCGCCGCCAATCTCTTCGCCAAGTCTTACGAGGATGCTCTCGGCTATCCGGGACTAGGCCGAGAAGTGCTTGTCGGGATGAAGTACCGGTTCGGCGGAAAGAACTGATTGGGACAGGCACTGCAAGAGCAGAAGATGACTGGACGCACTGAGGTCCTATTTTGCTGGAGTGGCGGAAAAGACAGCGCCATGGCGCTGAACGTGCTCCGCCAGCAAAGAGATCTGCGAGTTGCTGCGCTGCTTACGACAGTCACCGAAGGCTACGAGCGCATCAGCATGCATGGTGTGAGGCGCACGTTATTGCAGCGACAGGCGGAGGCCACAGGTCTGCCGTTGTACGAAGTGCGTATCCCGCCACAATGCGTCAATCCCGTTTACGAAGCGCGGATGCGCGAAGCCTTGCTGTCGCAAAAGGAAAACGGCGTGCACTGCGTGGCGTTTGGCGACATCTTTCTGCAGGATTTGCGCGAGTATCGCGAAAGAAACTTGGCGCAAGTGGAGATGAAGGCAATTTTCCCGATCTGGAAGCGCGATACGCGTGAGTTGACGCAAGAATTTTGCGCGATGGGATTTCGCGCCATCGCGGTTTGCATTGATTCGACAAAGTTGAGCCGCGAGTTCGCGGGGAGAGAACTGGACGAATCGTTTTTCCGTGATCTACCCGCAGGAGTGGACCCGTGTGGCGAAAACGGCGAGTTTCACACTTTCGTTTATGACGGGCCGATTTTCTCGATCGCGATTGCGGTCGAGCGCGGCGAAGTTGTGGAACGCGACAGATTTTACTTTTGTGACCTTAAGGAGAAATTGCAATGAATTGTGTACAACAGAAACAGTCGCTGATTCTTCGCGGCGCCGTAGTTACAACGATGATTGTTTTGGCGGCAGTATTACGGATTATCCCGCATCCCTGGAACCTCACGCCGATTGGCGCCATGGCGTTGTTTTCCGGCGCCATGTTTAAAAACCGGTGGACGGCGTTTACGTTGCCTCTTGCAAGTTTGTTTGCCGGAGATGTGTTTGTCGGCTTCCATAAACTGATGCTGATCGTATACGCGAGTTTTGCGATCAGTGTTGCCATCGGCAGGTGGCTTGGCGATAGCAGGAGTGTGGCTCAAATTGGCGGGGTGGTGCTTTTGGGCGCGGCGCAATTCTTCGTTGTCACTAACCTTGCAGTCTGGGCTATCAGCGGCTTTTATCCCAAAACAGTCGCAGGCCTGGTGAACTGCTTCGTTGCAGGCGTACCTTTCTTCTGGAACACGTTAGCCGGTGATGCGCTGTACGCTGGAATCCTGTTCGGTGGATTCGCGCTCGCCGAAAAAATGCTCCCAACGCTGCGGCTGCCAGCGGCCCAGCCGACGCGAGCGGCCTGATGTGCATGTGCGTGCCGAAGGGCGCAGTGTGCTGGTGATATAATTACCAGACCATGAGTGTCAAGAGTGCTGCCGAGGCTGCCGTGTCCCCCGAAGTTATGGCCAAGTACGAAGCCGTGATCGGGCTGGAAGTGCACGCCCAGCTTCTTACAAAGACGAAAATATTTTGCGGTTGCTCGACACAATTTGGCGATGCGCCGAATGCGAATACCTGCCCGGTCTGTCTTGGTCTTCCCGGCTCCCTGCCCGTGTTGAACAAACGAGCCGTCGAATTGGCCATGCAGGCTGCGCTGGCACTCAACTGCACGGTACACGAGCACTCACGTTTTGCGCGCAAGAATTATTTTTATCCTGACCTGCCCAAAGGTTACCAGATTTCGCAGTACGAGCTTCCGCTGGCGACGGGTGGCTACATTGAAATTGCGATCGCCGGCGCAAAAAAGCGGATTGGAATTACCCGGCTTCACCTTGAAGAGGATGCCGCGAAGAATCTTCATGAAGGATTTGCGGATTCAGCCACCAAAGGCTATGTGGACTACAACCGCTGCGGCTCGCCGCTGAGCGAAATTGTCAGCGAGCCCGATATGCGCACGCCGGAAGAGGCTTACGAGTATCTGACGACGTTGCGCCAGATCCTGCTGTACACACGCGTGAGCGACTGCAATATGGAGGAAGGCTCGCTGCGTTGCGATGCCAATGTGAGTGTTCGGCTGCGCGGTGCGCCACAGTTCGGTACCAAAGTTGAAGTCAAAAATCTGAATTCGTTTCGGTTTTTGCAAAAAGCCCTCGAGTACGAGATCGACCGGCATATCGGCATCATCGAAGCCGGCGGCAAAATTTCTCAGGAAACGCGGCTGTGGAATCAGGCCGAGAGCTATACGGTTTCCATGCGTTCGAAAGAGAAGGCGCACGATTACCGCTATTTCCCTGAGCCCGATTTGCTCCCGGTGCATGTCAGCCCGGCTTGGCGCGACGCGGTCAAAAATGCGCTGCCGGAACTGCCAGAAGCGAAGCGTGCGCGATTCGTCGTCAGCTATGGAATCACGCCGTACGACGCGGAAGTTCTTACTGGCACTAGGGATCTTGCGGATTATTTCGAAGCAACGGCAAAAGCGGGCGCTCCGGGAAAAGCGGCCGCCAATTGGATGCAGACCGAGCTCTTGCGCCGGCTCAACGACAGCGGAAAGGCCATCACCGCGAGCCCGGTTCCGGCATCGAGCCTGGCGGAACTGATCCAACTGGTCGAAGCCGTGAAGATTACCGGCGCAGTCGGGAAAAAAGTGTTCGCAAAAATGTTTGAGACGGGCCGCGGCGCTGCGGAAATAGTCGAGGCTGAAGGCCTGGGCGCGCAAGTCAGCAGCGATTCGATTGAGCAAATTGCGCGCGAGATAATTGACAAAAATCAGGAGAATGTCGCTAAATTTAAGTCCGGTAATGAGGGTGTTTTCAAATTTTTCGTCGGGCAGGTCATCAAAGCGACTCGGGGGCAGGCCAACCCCCAGACAGTCAATGAAATTCTTAAGAAACTACTGGCAGGCTGAGGCTGCAAGTTATGCTCAAAATTGGCGACAAGGCACCGGAATTTAAGCTGAAGAGCGACACTGGAACTGACGTGTCACTGCAGGATTTCAAGGGACAACGCGTAGTGCTGTTTTTCTTTCCTAAGGCCGACACGCCAGGTTGAACGACGGAAGCGTCCGAGTTTCGCGACGCAAAAAGGCACTTCGATAAACTAAATGTGATTATTCTGGGCGCGAGCGCTGACTCCGAAAAGGCTCTGGCCAACTTCAAGAAAAAGCAGAAACTCAACTTTGCCTTGCTGGGCGATCCGACTCACAAAATGATCGAAGAATATGGCGTATGGCGCCCGAAAAAATTCATGGGCAGAATTTTCAAAGGAATCGTGCGGAGCACGTTTCTGATTGGGGCGGACGGCAAAATCGAAGAAATCTGGGACCAAGTGCGAGTGAAGGGCCACGCCGGCGAAGTGCTCAGGAGAGTTAGCAGCTTGCCTTCCTGACGCCGGCGGGCAACTACAAGGAACAGGTTGGAGCATTCCCATCGGCCGCAGGCTCGATGAGCATATTGTCGATGAGCCGGGTTTTGCCGATGAAGACCGCGAGCAGCGCGTAGACCGGGCGCGGGCCAATGCTGGCGACCGGCTCGAATGTTTCGGAATCCACAATTTCAACGTAGTCGATGCGCGCCAGCGGTTGGTTCGACAAAACCCGGCGAATTGTAGTTTGCAGCTGCAGTGCGTCGCGAGTCCCAGCATCAAGCTCTCGACGTGCCTCATCGAGCGCGCGGCGGAGAGCCGTGGCGGCGCGGCGCTCCTCTGCATTCAGGTAAGTATTACGAGACGAGAGCGCGAGTCCGTCCGGCTCACGCACAACCGGGCAAACCACGATTTCCACATTGAGATTCAGGTCAGTGGCCATCTGCTGCAGAATACGCACCTGCTGCGCGTCTTTGCGGCCAAAATAGGCAAATTGCGGCTGCATAATTTCGAAAAGTTTCAGAACGACGGTGGCCACTCCGCGAAAATGGCCAGGCCGCGACTTGCCTTCCAGCCGCTCGCTCAGGCCTTCGACGTTCACGTAACTGCGGAACCCCGCCGGGTATATTTCCTTTGTATCTGGCGCAAAAAGAATATCTACGCCCGCGTCCGTAAGCTGCTCGACGTCCCGTTCAAACGTCCGAGGATATTTCGAAAGATCCTCGTTTGGTCCGAATTGCGTGGGATTCAAGAAGATAGAAGCATACACGCGCGAACAGTCGCCTCTGGCGCGGCGAATCAGTGAGAGATGTCCTTCATGCAGCGCACCCATCGTCGGCACCAAGCCGACGAAATGATTTTCCGCGCGCGCTTGCCTCACGGTTTCCTTCATCCACGAGATGGTTCGAATGATTTCCATGAGCGCAGGGATTTTAGCTCATGTCGCTGGCATTACGTATTGTGGCAGCGGATTTGATGACGAGTCGCTGAGGGCACTGGTTCGGCAAAAAATTAGAGTACAGGCTAGGCTGAATCATGCGGCGGCGGTTGAACGTTCGCGATAAAAGTGCATGAGATCGGTAAGCACAGGCGTTGCACCCAATTGCCTGAGCATGGTTGTAACTTGGCCGCGATGATAGGTGCCGTGGTTCGCGAGATGCTGCAGCGCTTGCCAGACCGGATTTTGGTACACGCCAAATTTAAACGTTTTGTATTCCATTACGCGATCGAGGTCGCTGTGCGTTAATCCCCGTACCAGTGCGAGCAGTCGCTCTGCTTGCGGCGTCCAGTGATCGCGCAGCGCGGAGGCCGTCTTGATGCTCGAGAGGTCCGGGAAAGCGGACGGCGAGTGGCCGTGGCATCGCTCCATCCAGACCCATTCCCCGCTGCAAATGTGCACCAGCGTGTCGCGCACAGAAGAAAAACTGGAGCCCAGCGGCTTCACGAATTGTTCATCGGAGAGTTGCGCCGCCGCTTGGAGAGAGCGCTCGTTAGCCCAGGCGTTGTAATCAAATAACTGACGAATTTCTTCCGGCGTCATACATTTCTCCTCAGAGTTCAGCGGGATTTAATCGGTGAGTTCGACGTCGAAGTTGATATCCTTGCGGCTCGTTTTTGATTCCGGCATATGATACGACTCTGCGTCAGACGGAAAACTCCCGCGCCGCACGTCGGCGCAATACTCGCGCGCCGTGCTGGAAATTATTTCGCTCAAGTTGGCATACTGCCGCGCAAATTTCGGCACGGGCCCGAACGTCAGGCCCAGCAGATCGTTGATCACCAGAATCTGGCCGTCACATTCGGGGCCTGCTCCGATGCCAATCGTGGGAATACGCAGTTCGCGGGTAATCAGGGCCGCAAGCTCGCGCGGAATTCCTTCTAGGACAATGGCGAACGCTCCCGCCGCTTCCACGGCTCGCGCATCGCGCACCAGCTGTTCCGCAGCGTCGGGAGTTTTGCCCTGTACTTTGAATCCACCCATGGCATGCAGCGATTGCGGCGTCAGTCCCACGTGGCCCATCACCGGAATTTCTGACTCCGTGAGCCGCGCAATCAACTCCAGCCGCCGTTCGCCACCTTCCACCTTTACAGCTTCGGCGCCAGCTTCTTTCACAAAGCGCACCGCGTTGCGCACCGATTCGGAAATTTCCGCGTGATAGCTGCCGAATGGCATGTCCGCCACCAGCAACGCCCGCCGCGTTCCTTTGCGCACCGCTCGCGTGTGGTGCAGCATTTCGTCCACGGTCACTGGCAACGTCGTTTCATGGCCCAGCATCACCATGCCGAGTGAATCGCCGACCAGCAGCACTTCCACGCCGGATTCATCCAGCAGACGCGCAGTCGGGTAGTCGTACGCGGTCAGGCAGGTGATTTTGGTCGAATCTTGCGGGCTAAGCGATTTGCGATGAAGCAGCGAAGGCACGGTGATCTTGCCATCGCTCATTCTGGAGGGAACACTCATCTTGGCCTCCGGTGCCGCTCTTTAAATTCGAGATGCAGCCCTGTACCAAAACCAAGTTTAGCAAAAAAGTGGGTGCCGCACCATCGTGACCCCTCTTGCAATTTGTCGCGGCCGTCTTCTAGGCGGGCGCCTTTGGTTTCGCCTGCGAGCGCCCTTTCCATTGGCCCCCGCGACCGAGCCAGTACCGCACAGCGGAAAGGCAGGTCGCGTAAGCATAAAAAAGCGCGGCCAGCGGCAGCAGCAGAGCCAATATCGGCCGCACCCGATAGAAGCTTACCGTCGGCAGGAATGACGCCGTCATCAGGCACCACGCGGCCAGCGCGAATGGCCAGACGCGAATATTGGCGGAGAACGTTAGGGCGAGTGGCAGTACAAAAATCAAAATCATCGCGACAAATGTGCCAGCCAGCAATATGGCCGAGTATCGCAGTTGAGTGAAAGCAGTACGCGCAATCATGTCGCGAATGTCCGAAAAGTTTTCATACGAGCGCAGGCTCTGGCTCGCACGCGTCAGCCCCATCCAGACTGCTCCCCCAGACCGCTTCACCGTACGCGCCAGTTCGCAATCGTCAATGACTTCGCTTCGAATCGCGGCGAGTCCGCCGGCACGCTGCAAGGCGGCCCGCCGCAATAGGATGCAGCCTCCAGCGGCGCCTGCGGTCTTCGCGTCGCGCTTTGCGATACACTTCGGCGGATACAGCATCAAGAAAAAATAAAGGAATGCTGGAATCAGCAGGCGTTCCGCGAAAGTTTCCGCTCGTAGCAGGACCATGAGCGAAGTCAGGTCCAGCTTATTAGCTTCCGCTCGCGAAACCAGATGCCGCAGAGCCTCCGGAGCATGCACAACATCGGCGTCCGTGAACCAATAGAACTCAGACGCTGCTGCTGCTGATTCCTTCACGCCTGCGTTCAGTGCCCACAGCTTGCCAGTCCATCCGCCCATCAGGTCAGGCGCGGAAATGACACGAATGCGAGGGGCCATTTTGGTGGAACTTGCTGCGCGATGAGCAAGCTGCGCAGTGCCGTCGTCGCTGTGGTCGTCAACCACTGTCACTGAAAACTCGCCCGCATAATCCTGTGCTGCCAGCGCATTGATTGCCGCCTCTATCGAGACAGCCTCATTCCGTGCGGGGACGACCGCTGTTACGCGCGGCCATTGTGGCGGAGCAGGGAATCGCGCGCGATGGGAATCGAATTCCCAGACTTGCCAGAAATTTCCCCGCGCAAAAAACAGGACCATCCAAATTATGAATACAAGGGGAGAAACGAAAACTAGCATTTAGACTGGGCGTGCTAAGCCAGGTCCTCACTGCGGATCGGGAGGCGCCGAATTCTTTTTTTCGCCACCGAATAAATTGCATTGCACACCGAAGCCGCGACGACGGGAAGTCCCGGCTCTCCGATCCCCGTAGGTTCTTCCGTACTGGGAATGATATGAATTTCGGTCCTGGGCGTTTCCGCAATTCGCGGCATCTGGTAGTCGTTGAAATTTGTCTGCACCACGCGTCCGCCGTTAATCGTGATCGCGTCGTGCAACGCAGCAGACAGCCCATAAATCGCGGCGCCCTCTACCTGCGCACGAATGCCCTCGGGATTCACGGGTCTTCCACAATCGACTGCGTAAACAAGCCGATGAATTTTCACGGTGCCGTTTTTGACGCTGACCTCCGCTACCGCTGCCGTATACGACTCGAACGAATAGTATCCTGCAATCCCTCGCGCAACTCCGGATGGCAGCGGCGAACCCCAACCGGCTTTATCCGCTGCAAGCTTCAGCACGCCTTTGAGCCGAGCCGTATCCAGAGGCTTGCCTTCTTTCGGATTCGTGAAATCCGGTATCTTGCGATCACCGCCGATCAGGCGCAGTCGAAATTCCAGAGGATCCGTTCCAGCCGCGGCCGCCAGCTCATCCACAAAACATTCCACGACAAACCCGCTCGTCGAATGTTCGACCGAGCGCCACCACGCCCGTGGCACGCCAGACTTTGCCAGCGTATATTCCACACGGTAATTCGGCGTCTGATAAGGAATAAATGTCGCCGTGGCAAACTCCGAATTTTCCGGATGCTGCTCGCCCTTTGCGCTCCACATCGCATCAATGGAAGTGGACGTCTGGAAATGTTTCCACGCTGCCAGGCCGCCCTTTTCATCCAGCGCACCCGAGAAGCGGTGATACGAAGCTGGCCGGTAAAAGTCGTGCTGCATATCATCTTCCCGCGTCCACAGCGCCATCACCGGCTTGCCTGTCACTTTCGAAATTTGCGCCGCTTCCATCACGAAATCGCCCATGTAGCGCCGTCCAAACCCCCCGCCCATCAAGGTGGTGTGAACCGTGATCTTTTCCTTCGGCAGCTTCGAAACGCCCGCGATTACGTCCATCGCCCACTGCGGAGCTTGCGTCGGAACCCAGGCTTCCGCGCTATCTGGCCGAATGTGCACCGTACAATTCATCGGCTCCATGGTCGCGTGCGCGGCGAACGGAAACTCGTACGTCGCTTCCACTTTTTTGCCAGCTGCAGCAATTGTCGCGTCTGCATCACCGTCACTGCGAACGGGTTTTCCCGGCTTCGCGGCATTTTCCAAAAATTGTTTCCGCAATGTTTCGGAAGACTCGCTCGCATGCGGCCCCAGCTCCCACTCAACCTGCAGCGCTTTCCGTCCCTGCATAGCCGCCCACGAATTGTCGGCCACAATAGCCACTCCGCCGGCCGTAAACGCGCCTTGCTCCACCGGTTCAATCGCAAACACTTCACGTACGCCTGCGACCGCCTTTGCCTTCGCCGCGTCAAACGATTTCACTTTTCCACCAAACACCGGGCACCGCGCCACGACGGCGAACTGCATCCCATCCACGCGCGAGTCGATTCCGAACTTTGCGGTTCCGTCCGTTTTTGCGCGCGCTTCCCACCGCGGCATCTCATGTCCGACAATCGTGAAGTTGTCCGAATTCTTCAGCGGCACCGTTTTCAAGTTTGGAATCGGCTGTTTCGCGGCATCCGCCGCCAATTCGCCGTAGCTCAGAAAATTCTTCCGCGAACCATGCAGCACTCCACCGTCTTGCGCCACACAGGTATTCGGATTCACATTCCAACGCGCTGCCGCCGCGGCCACCAGCATCTCTCGCGCCGCCGCTCCAGCCTGCCGCATCGGCAGCCAGCAGCCGGACACGCTGCCGCTTCCTCCGGTTCCGTGGTTATAGATCGCAGGATCAGTGAGCGCTTGTTCCACCTTCACCGTCTTCCAGTCCACGCACAGTTCTTCCGCCAGAATCATCGGCACCGCCGTCATGATCCCTTGCCCCATCTCAGATTTTTCCAGGATCAAAGTCACGCGATTGTCCGGCGAAATATGCACCCACGCGTTGAACGGATTGGGAGTTTTCTTTTCCTGTTCCTCGGCGGGATCTTTTGCGGCTGCCGCGTTCAGGTGAAATCCGATAAGCAGCCCGGCACCGGCCACCGTTCCGGCTTTCAGAAACTCGCGACGGTCTAAAAGCAGCGTCGACATAAGGGACCTCTTTTCTCAGGGTTTGCAAAACAAACCCTGAAACCCGGGATCGTGGCAGGGCGCGGATTGAGAAAAACTACGCGGACTTGCCTTGCGCCGACCGGATCTCCGCCGCGCGATGAATTGCCTTGCGGATGCGCTGGTAGGTTCCGCAACGGCAGATGTTGCCACTCATGAAATCATCAATTTCAGCGTCACTGGGGCTGGCTTTCTTTGCCAGCAGTGCCGCCGCTGACATGATCTGCCCGCACTGGCAATAGCCGCATTGCGGCACATCGATCTCGATCCAGGCCTGCTGTACAGGATGATTCCCATCTGCGGAAAGGCCCTCGATCGTCGTAATTTGTTTTCCGCTGACCGCTGAAATCGGCGTGATACACGACCGCGCCGCCTCGCCATTGATGTGCACCGTACACGCTCCGCACAGCGCCATGCCGCAGCCGAATTTCGTGCCAGTCATGTTCAGCGTATCGCGCAGCACCCACAGCAGTGGCATCTGCGGGTCAACTTCCACCGATTGAGACTTTCCATTGAGCGTGAAACTGATGGCCATAAAATCCTCCGCGCGAACCGAAAACCGTAGCCCTCATCCTAACCCAATCGGCCCTGTACGAAAAGTCACGAAAAGTTGATACGAAAGGTCGCACACCCTGGTGACGACGACAGTCCTCTAAATGAGATATGACGCACGCTAAGTTCGGGCGTGAGCAATTTCGGGCGTTTTTGTAGGGCCGCGCGGCGGCTCCGGCTCGACACCCCGCCAGCCAACCGGCCGTCCGCTGACCGCCTCTTTTACCGACCGGAACAGCACCACGTACATCAATTGCCGATAGTAGAAGCGCTGCAGCAACACCGGAGTCAGCAGGGTCCAGTCCTCGTCCCTCTCGAGCGCGAACGCCACCACGCACGTCAGCAGGTCAATCAGCAGAAATCCTAGAAAGAAAAGCACAGACCGTTGTAGATTCGCCGTATCAAACATTGTTTGCGGTATCCACGAGACATGCAATTGCGCCAATCCCCAAAACAGGATCGAACCCAGAAACATCAGATCAATGATCGGCGAAACCAGCGGCAGCATCAGTTGGAACACAAAAATATTCGGCAGCGCGACCCAGCCCAGCGTGCCGTACTTTCGCCGGAACAGCGTGTCGCGATGCTTCCAGACCGACTGCAGCGTCCCAAATGTCCAGCGGAATCTCTGCCGGATCAACACGTTGGCCGTTTCTGGAGCTTCCGTCCACGCAACCGCGCGCTCTTCGTAGCTCACGCGCCATCCCAGCCGCCGAATGGCGATCGTAAGGTCCGCATCTTCTGCAACGGTGTCCGCCGTAATTCCTCCAGCCGCCTCGATAGCCTTCACGCGCCACGCGCCCAGCGCCCCGGGCACCACTGTGATGCAATTCAGCAAATCGAAAGCGCGCTTCTCCATGTTCTGGCTGGTGATGTATTCCAGCGCCTGCCAGCGCGTCAGCCAGCGCGAGCGATTTCCCACTTTCACGTTCCCTGCCACCGCACCAGTTCCAGGATCGGAGAAGTGCCGCATCAACTGACGGATGGCATCGGTTTCGATTTCGGTGTCCGCGTCAATCGTAACCACGATCTCGGTTTTCGCTTGTCCCATGGCGTTGTTCAGCCCCGCTGCTTTACCGCGATTCACCTGATGAATAATTTGTACCCGTGGGTCGTCGGCAAAGTGCGTGTCCAGCAGCGCGCCGGTCTCGTCGGTTGAGCCGTCGTTCACCACGATCACCTGCATTGCCGGATAGTCTGACGCCAGCACCGAATTCACCGTTTGTACGATCACGCCTTCTTCGTTGTACGCCGGAATCAGTACGCTAACGCTTGGCAGCGGGTCGGGCGCTCTATCGTGGTCTGCGCGCCATTTCTCAATCAGCGCAAGGATCCCAATGATTAGCGCGCGTCCGCTGACCAGCACGATTCCCAGCACAAATACATAGCCGATGCCCATTGCGAACCAGTGATAGAGGCCAAAAATAAAGCCATCCGCCTTCGCTTCAAGCCACTCCCGCCCGGATAAGGGCACCATCACTTCGCCGCGCGTTTTATTCACTAGTTCCGGCACGGACACAAATTCATATCCGCGCGCGCGCAATTGGTCGATGATTTGCGGCAGCGCTGCCAGCGTTTGGCTGCGGTCGCCCCCTCCGTCATGGAACAAAATAATGTTTCCGCTATTCGCCTGATGCATTACCTCATCAATGATGTCCTGCGCTGGAACTTGCTTGCCGTATGGTTGCCGCCAGTCGTGCGGATCGATTTTCTGCCCGACGATCAGGTACCCCATGTCTTGCGCGATCGGCAGTTTCTCTACTTCTTCCGCGAATTCCGGCTGGTGGTCGATTCCATACGGCGGCCGGAACAGGATCGATTTCACTCCGAGCGTGCTTTCGATCAGCCGCTGCGTGATATTCAATTCCCAGCGCAACTGTGTCGGCGATGTTTCCTCCATCGCCGGATGCGTGTAGGTGTGATTTCCAATCGAATGGCCTTCCGCATATTCCCGTTTCAAGAGTCCGGGAGATTTCGCGGCTTCTTCTCCAATTACAAAAAACGCCGCCGGCGCTTGCTTCTGTTTTAGTACGTCAAGAATTTTGGGCGTCCAGCGCGGATCGGGCCCATCGTCGAAACTGATCGCGATCTTCTTTTGCGCCGCGCCCAGTTGATCGATTTCATAGGAAAGCGGATAGCTGTCATATGTCTCCGCGGTGAAGAGATCCGTTTTTGCGTCGTAAGTGTAGGACCGCACGCCGCGCTTCGGTTTGTCGGCGATCTTCCAGATGTCTCCGTTGCCTTCCAGGATCAAATCCGGGCCGGGTGGCACGTCTTTCAGCTTTTCGCGGATCGCATCGTCAGGCCGCGTCGCGTCCCAAATCTTCCAGATCGAAGTATCCGACGAGCCTAATCTCCACAGCGCCGTTCCCTGAACCCCTAGGCGCTCCGCCGCCCGCATCTGGTTATACGCAGTCACTGCGTCCAGAAACCACACTTGATGCACGAGATCACTGTCGTCGGAGTAGGAATAATGTGGATTCAACGAAGCCGGGTCCAACTCCACCTGGGCTTCCGATTCGTACGCATGCAGCAGTGCTTCCTGCACGCTCAGATCCTTGGCTGCCGGATGAGACTGTTTATTCGGTTCCGGCCAGTCGTATCCATAATTGGCAATGCCTACAACGATTTTCTGCGCGGGAACAACCTGTAAGAGTTCTTGCAAATTGTCCATGAACCAGTCTTGCGAGGCGATTGGCCCGGGTACCGATGTCGTCCAGTGCTGGTCATAATTCATCATCATCACGGCGTCGCACTGTTTCCCGTAGTATCCGTAGTCGAAAGTGTCGTCCTGCGCAGGCAGCGAAATCATGATTTTCAAGCCGACCGCGTGCAACGCCGGCGCCAGCTCCGCGATGAATTCCTGCAAGTGCTTCTCGCTCGGTTGCGGAACTTCCTCGAAATCGACCACGACCCCCACTTCGCGGGCCTCGATTGTATATTGCACCGTGTCGCGTACCAGTCTCGCCCGCGCCTTGGGATCGGCCAGCATTTGCGCCATCTCCGGGATGCGCCACGTCTGGCCGTCATAATTATTCAGCATCCCCATGATGGGAATTTCCACGTTGGCTGTACGCAGCCACTGATGCAGCCGGTCTTCACGGATGATTGAGAATGCTTCTTCAGCCGATGCTTTCACCGTCTGATAGCGTTCGTAGTCAACGATCGTCAATCCGCCGTCTGGCGTAACAGCGTGCAGTTCTTCCGCGACCACCAGGTCCAAATCCTTATAATGTTTTTTCAACGTCGCCAGGCTGTTGGCGTCGTAACTGACATAAAACGCGGCTCGCAACGGATCGTAGCTGGCGGGGATTTTCCCGATGTTTCCTACCCGCCGGTGGCGTCCTTCCCGTAACGGGACGTTTTTCCCGGGTTTTGCTTTCACCTTGACTGCGCGGTAGGACGATTTCGCGCCGGGTAACAGCGCCGCCGGCAAATCAACGCTCCCGGCTATATTGAAAAAGAAATACACCAGCAGCAGCGTCAGCAAAGCGCCGCTGACTTCCATCACGCGTCGTGTACGCCGCCAGCGCACCCGTTCCGCGTCATAAAATATGGGACTTCGCTCTTTCATCGTTTTGCGGCAGACCTGTACGGCAGTAGAGGATTAGATGCGCCGCTCGCAGTTCATCTGCCCAGATCTTTGTCAACGGCCTGGTACAACTATTGTAAGATGCACGCTACCCATGAAGCGAGTTTTCTCGCATCCCTTGTTGCCGATCGTCATCGGGCTTCTGCTTCGACTCTTTTTCCTTTTCCGCTTGCCTAGTTCTGCCGGCGACACGCCGCTTTATGAAGCGTTGGCCACGGACTGGCTGCATCACCATGTGTACGGAATCCCGGTCAACGGCGCCTTGGCGCCGGTGGATATTCGTATGCCGGGCTACCCGGCATATCTTGCCTTGATCCAGGCAATCACTGGGCGCAGCGCCGAAGCTTCGCGCTTTTGGGTCATGCTGGGGCAAGTATTTCTTGATCTTGCAGCTTGCCTGGTCATCGCCGAGATTGCCGCGCGCTGCTCCGGCCGCAGCGAAAACACTTCGCGACCCTTCATGATTGCTCTTTGGCTCGCAGCGCTCTGCCCCTTCACCGCAAACTACTCTGCAGCTCCACTGACGGAAACTTTTGCCGTTTTCACTACTGCGCTGGTATTCATTTTCCTGATCCCAATGGTCAACCCCGAATACCCCATGGGCGACCTGCTGAAATGGGGCCGATTTCCACGGCGTGCCGAATATATGAAGAATGCCGCCTTCGCCGGCGTTTGCACTGGCTTTGGCACACTCTTTCGTCCCGAGACGCCGCTCATTCTGATATCCAGTTTGCCGGTAGTGTGTTGGGTCGCGTTCCGGCGCAACCAGCTTGGCAAAGGCCTGCAAGCTTCTATGCTCTCCGTCGCCGCATGTTTGTTCGTACTCTTGCCCTGGACGATTCGCAATGCCGTTACCTTGCAGGAACTTCAACCACTCACTCCCAGATACTCCACCATGCCTGGTGAACTCGTTCCCACTGGCTTCATGAGCTGGGAGCGCACCTGGCTTTATCGTTTCCGCGAAGTGTTCTCGGTTTCTTGGAAGCTCAACGACGACACCATCCAAATCGATGATGTACCCGCGCGCGCTTTCGATACCCCGGAAGAGCGCCAGCACGTTGCCGCCATCCTCGAACAGTACAACAACGATTCCAATCTCTCCCCTCAGGAAGATCAGCAATTTGCCGAGATTGCTCAAGCGCGCACCGCACGCCACCCTTTGCGCACCCATCTCTGGGTTCCGCTGCAAAGAACCGTCACACTTTGGTTCACTCCCCGGGTCGAGCAGCTTCCTATTTCCGGTTCAATTTTTCCGCTCGCAAGAATGTGGGATACCGACCGGCAGGATATGGTTGTCACCATCGGTCTTTTCTTCCTGAATATTCTTTACGTATTGCTCGCGATATGGGGAGCGGCGCGCCTCTGGAGCAATTCATCTGACGCGCGCGCCGCCGTCGTCTTACTCGTCTGCTTCGTCCTGCTTCGAACCGCTTTCCTCACCACTGTGGAAACGCCCGAGCCTCGCTACGTCCTGGTCTGCTTCCCCGCACTTATCGCCCTAGCTGCCCACGCCTTCCCTCGCCGCAACCCCGCATGATTTCTTTGCACAAGGCAAAAAACAATCTCAACGTCGGATTTTCCGAGGCGTCTGCGTTGGGTTCCTCTTCAAGCCGCTGCCTTAATCCTCCTGGGGCTCCGGATGAATCGTGATCCGCGAGATCTGCGGAAATTTTTCCTTCACACGATCCTCCAGCGCGCCCGTCACATCATGCACCTCGGTGATCGGCAACTCGCTGCGCATTACGCAATGGCACGAAGCCAGAATGTGATGCGCCACCTGCCGCACAATCACATTGTGGCTGTTCAGAAGTTCGTGATATTCGGTCGGCAGCCCATTCAGAAAGGCTTCAATCGCTCGCGCCAGGTCGCGCAAATCCTCCGCGCCGGTATCCGGGACGCTGATTGCCATTCCCAGCGGCTCAATATGAATGTTTACTTCCATCGGGTCCTGCCGCAGCTCGCGGATTTTCTCTTCCAGCTCGGTCGCTTGCTGGTGCGCCTCTTTCAAAGTCAAGTGCGGATCAAGTTCCAGGTGAAGCTCCACAAATAGCCGCCCATCGTTCTGTTGCGCGAATAAATCATGAATCGCCCATCCGCTCCGCTGCGCTACCGCGCGGATCGAATCGAAAAACGGCTCGCCCTTTGGCGCGCGCGGCTCCGCATGAACCACCACGTCCGACGGCACAATTTCCGCCACTCGTTGTTCAATCGCGTCGCTCCATCCGTGCACCTGCTCCAGGCTCGCCGTTCGCGGCACGCTCACCGTCGCGTCCACAAAATAGCGGTTCCCAGCTCGCCGCAATCGCACTCTTTGCACGTTTAGCACGCCTTCCATCTGTCCGATGGCCTTCGTAATTTGTTCCAGCAATCCTTCGGGCGCCGCGTCCAGCAGCGCATCCAGCGTCCGTTTGCCCAGCCGCGAGCCAACCCATAAAATTACTGCCGCCACTGTCAGTCCGGCCAGCGCATCGGCGTACACTAGCCACGGCACGTTCCACCGTTCACCCGACCACACCAGGCAAATCCCCGCGATAACGACAATCGTGCTCCACACATCCGTCGAAAAATGCAGGGCGTCCGCTTCCAGCGCTTCGCTCGAATATTTTGCCGCCACGCGAGAAAGTTTTCTTGCCCGCGTAATATCGATGCAAAGCGCCACCAGCAATACCAGAATCGCCGTCACGCTCGGTTGAATATGCACGCTATGAAAAAATAGCCGGTCGAACGCCTCATAAATAACGTACATCGCCGTCAAAACCAGTAGTCCTGTCTCGACGAACGCCGAGAAATTCTCGAATTTTCCGTGTCCGTAAGGATGCCGTTCGTCCGCGGGCTGGTCGGAAACTCTAATGGAAAGGAAAGTAATAATCGCGGCGAGCAGGTCCAGCCCGGAATGCAGCGCTTCGCTCAATACGCCTAGGCTTCCGGTTCGAATCACCAGAAATGACTTCAACGAAACCAGCAGCAGCGCCGAACCCACGCTCAGCAGTGCCGCGCTCTTTTTTTCTCGTGATTCGCCGGGCAACAGGGCTTCCATAACCACGCTTAGACTACCCTAAGTGAGGCGGGACGCGACACAATGGCTGTAGTTGAGATCGAAATTTAAGCGGCTCGCAGCGCCACAAACTTCAGCGCCGCCGAATTGATACAATAACGTAGCCCGGTCGGGTCCGGGCCATCCGTAAACACATGCCCCAGATGCGCATCGCACAACGCGCACTTCACTTCGCGACGGAGCAGTCCCATGCTAAAGTCATCTTTCTCACGAACATTCTCATCTGCAATCGCTGCCCAAAAACTCGGCCATCCCGTACCCGATTCGAATTTCGTTTTGCTGTCAAACAGCGCCGTCCCGCAATCTGCACAACGGTAAATTCCCGCACGATGCTCGTTCAACAGCTCGCCCGAATAGGGAATCTCCGTCGCCGTCTTCCGCGTAATCACAAATTGTGGCGTAGTCAAAGCGTTCCGCCATTCCGCCAGCGTCTTTCGCACCCTGTGAACTTGCATCTTGGCGACTCGCTTGCCCGCGTCGTCGAATTCCACGATCTCAACCGTCGTATCCGGCGCCAGCGGCGGTTCATCCTTCACAAAAGTGGAACTCGCCACGTGATCCACGCCGGCAAACACACCGACTGCGGCCAGAGCAGCGCCTCCAAAAATCAATCCGCGCCGAGTCGGTTCTTTCATGGCTATGGGATCCAGAAAACGAGCGAAATTTACGGAATCTTACTTCGCTGTCATCGCCGGCGCAGGCACCAGCGGCAACCGTTTCGGCTCGCCCCGCGCTCCCCGCACGTCCAACTCTTCGAACAACAACGACGGCGCCACCACAGATGAAGGCAGCCCGTTCTGCGCCGACCCAAACGCGCCCAGCGCCGTTCCGGCGAATCCTGCGATCTGCGTCTGCATGTAGTTGTACACAAACGGATCGTTACCGACAGCCGTCACGTTCCGCAACACACGCGTATTCAATCCCGTAATCCGCGCGCCGCGCTCGATTTCTTCGTGCCCATCCGCCACGTACACCCTCGTTACAATCAGCGGCAAACGGTCGCCGTTTCCCGCGCCTCCCCCGTAGCTTGCCAGCAATTCGCTGAAGTCCTCCTGATGCAGCAAGCTGATTGCCGGATTATCCATCTCCTTTACTTCCAGACAATATTCCTGCTTGTTCGAACGGCAAATGTCCAAAAACTTTTTTTTCAATTCCGCCGCAGGCACCGTCTCCGACGCGGTAAAAAACAAATTACTCGGCGTAGGCTTGGCATCATTCAGAAACGCCGATCTTCCGTGACCATTCGATTTCCCGGAATCCGGTCCCGGCCGCCGCGACATCAACAATTCTCTCAAAGCGCCATTTTCAACCACGGTCACTTTTTCCGCTGGCACTCCTTCGTCGTCCACGCGGTATCCGCCAATCAACGGCTTACCCGTAAACTCCTTGGCGCCCGGATCGTCCACCACCGTAACGTTCGTTGGCAGCACTCGCGCTCCGATTCGGTTTACCCAATCGCTTTTGCCGCCGATGTTGCTCAAAAATTGTTCCATCACCGGCTGGAACGCTACCGGAGGCCGTGCGCCATTCAGCGCTGGCCCAAGCACCTGCGCCACCAGCGGTGCCGCCGCTCGCGCTTCGAACAGCACCGGTCCCGTGTAGTCAGGCGCCGGCGGCGAAGCGCGCATCGCCATCAACTCGCTGCCCGCCACATTCAATCCTTTTTTCACGTCGTCCACGCTTGCCAGCGCCGCGGGCTTCGGGGCATACGTCGCATAATAATGATTCAGCTGCATCCCGTCGTTTGCCAGCGTGCTCAATCCCGCTTCGGTCGCGGCGAAGCTTCGATTCGTGCGAATTTCGGTGCCCTCACTCGTCAACAAATATTCCGTGGCGTACACCAGGTAGTAAATCACCTTCGATTCCTGAATCTCTGGAAATGCCCGCAACGCCGCCGAAGTTTCCCGCGCTTCTTGTTCCCAGTTTCGTGCGCTCCAATCGGGCGTCACCAATGGCTCGATGTTTTTCACGGGCATAACTTTCGAAAAATCGTCAATATCCGTCTGCCGCGCCAGACTGCCCAGATACGCTCGCTTCCTCGAATACGTCTCCACCGCTTCCTTGAACGCCTGATCCGTCGCGATCCACAAGTCCTGCCGCAGCGAGTCGTAGTCCCGGTCAATTCCAACCGACCCCGTTGGCCCGATGAATCCACGGAATCCCTCATCGCTCACAAAATTCGAGCTGTCCTGCTTGTAGTCTCCAACTCTCGCTTGCACGTCCATGAACCGGTTGCGCGTGTGCGTGCTGGTCATCAGCGCCCCGAACTGCCCTACAATCTCACGCACATCCAAATCCAGTAGCCGGTATTCCAGGTAGTACGGCCGCACCGGCTCATCGGTACCCGGAAATTTCAGCTCCAGCCGTGCCTTCGCGCGCGCCATTTCATCCCGCATCGCCTGCAGCGTATGATCGTTGTCGGACTTTTCCTGAGCGAAAACTGCCGGAATAATTCCCGTTGCCGCTGCGATTAACAGAGCTCCCAGACGAAGAAAAATCTTCATCGCGCGCCTCCCGTCTTCCCGGCGGATTGCACCGCTTGCGGGTCATGCGCCGGCGGCGGCAATATTGGCGGAGCATCCGTGTCTGCCTGCTTCTTCTGTACCTCCAGCTCGCTCGTCAAAATTGCTGGCGCCACTGCCGATACCGGCACCGATCCAGATTCCGCTCCGCAATATCCGTTGAACACTTCCGGCGTGTCGCCCGTCGCCACAATTTTCGTCAACGCTGCCAGTGGCGTGCCCACAATGTCCACGCCCCGCACCAGTTCATCCGGTCTGCCATCGGCAAACACTTTGTAAACCACCAGCGGTTGCACCTGGAACGCTTGCGGCTGCCCGCGTCCGGTAAACGTAAATCCTCCCGCGATGTCGTCAATCAGCAGTCCATATTGCTTGTTCTGCGCTTTCACCAATTCGATCAGCTTCGTCCTCAGTTGCGCGTTCGTCACCGTCTTGTTGCTCTTCACGATCAGATTGCCCTGCCGCGAAACAGGCGTCGCTCCCAACTGTCGCCGTCCGTGCCCGTTCGAATGAGGGAAATCCGCCAGTGGCGACCTCGACATCTCGAAATTTTTCAGCACTCCACGGTCCACCAGGACTACCTCGTGCGACGATACTCCTTCGTCATCGAACCGGTAATATCCCAGCAGGTCTTCGTGTCCCTCTTTTTTTGCCGTCGGATCATCCACGATGCTCAGAAAGTCCGGCAATATTGGTTCGCCCACTTTCTTTGCGAACGTTTGCCCCTCTGAAATATCTTTCTGTCGGTGGCCTTCCGCGCGATGACCAAACACTTCATGGAAAAATACCGCCGCCGCGCGCCCCGTCAGCAACGCCGGCCCCACGCTCGGCTCATTCAGCGGCGCTTTTACCAGGCCTTCCATCTCTGTTCTCAACGTCGCGCTCGCTGTCGCCACTTCCTTGTCGCTCGGCGCATCCTTCGCATCCACCCAATCAAAATTGTAGTAGCGCTCGATGTTCATTCCATCCGCGGCTTTGCCCTGAATAAAAAGCTCCAGCCGGTAGCGGATCTGCCCGCTCTGCAGTTGCGTCCCCTCCGTATTCACAAGGTACGCATTCTGTGCCAGCGCCGAAAACGTCACGATCGAATTCAAAATCGCTGGCGATTCCCGGAACGTCCTCGTATACGCGCGTACCCGTTCTTCCCATGGCTTCCGGTCCAGCGTGAACGAAGCTTCCGGCTCGATCGACTTGTGCGGCTGCTCGTGAGAAAAATCCGGCGCTCGCCCTTCCGCCGTGTCTGCTTTTACTTCTTTGCTCGACTGAATCTTGATCAGCGCTTCCGCCGCCGTGCGGTACTGGTTGTCCGTCTCCAGCCAGATCGTCCGCCGCACAACCTCGGAGTCATCATCCACTGGAATGCCGGTACCCGGTCCGCCGCTCGGCATTCGTTGCTCGCCAACCTTATGCGTGTTGTCCAGGGTGTACGAACCCGTTCGAACCGACACCTGCAGCCACCGGTTGCGCGCTTCGCTGCTCGAAAGCAGCGCGCCGTTCGAACCGGAAACTTCCGCGCGTTGCGTATCCGTGATCGTGTAGCCGATAAAGTATGCGGGCGGCCTCTGCTCTCCCAGAACCTTGAACGACCGCTCCAGCTCCGTCTGCATCGCCGCGATCAACGGCGATGGTTTTCCTACCGCCGGTGTGTCCGGCGGTCCAGCAAACGCGGCAACTGGCTGAAAAATTACCACAAACCCCATAGCAAGCGATGGCGCCAGCAATGCGGCAAAAAAACGTGTGAATTTATGCAATGGAGCTCCTCACGACGGGTCTTCATTTCAGGGTTTGTACCTACAAACCCTGAACTAAATTCGACCGAGTACTCAAGGTTAAACAGCCAGTGTACGTCACTCGTTGGCAGGCATACAACGCGGGCGCCTTCCCAGGCCAACACTACTTCGACGGCATCCCGCCCCTTTTCGTTGCACGCCCACGCGTAGCACCAGCTTCAGACTCCGCGGATTCCCACCTCGCAAAAATCTCGCGTCGTCTCGCAAGCGTCACCCACGCCATCCGTGGCACAGACTTCAGTCGGTGAGCGGTGTAATCCGCGCTACACTCTTCCCGATTCGACGTGCCAAACAGCACACCATCTCCTCGATCGGTGGAAACTTGACCAGTCACCTTCGCATCACCTACACAACTTTCATCGCAACCAACCGCCGTACCGCCACCATCCTCCCAAGACTGGCCCCGCTACGGCGATACTCCCGAAGGCAATCATTTCTCCCCGCTCACACAAATCAATCTCAGCAACGTCAGCCAACTCCAGGTTGCGTGGACTTTCGACACCGGCGAAGAAGGCGGCCTCCAGACCAATCCCTTAATCGTCAACGGGGTTCTCTACGGCATCACTCCCACGCAAAAAATCTTCGCGCTCGACGCCGCCACCGGCAAACTCCTCTGGAAATTCGACTCCGGCATAAAAGGCACGCAACCCGATCGCGGTCTCGCCTATTGGAGTGCCGGAGCCGCCGCCCGCATCCTCGTCGGCGTAATGAATTTTCTTTACGCGCTCGATGCCGCCACCGGCAAACCCGTTCCCGATTTCGGCGACGCCGGCCGCATCGACCTCCGCGAAAATCTCGATCGCGAACCGGCCAGCGCCAACTCCATCGTTCTCACCAGCCCCGGCATCGTCTTTGAAGACCTGATCATCCTCGGCGGACGCAATCCAGAAACACTTCCCGCTCCTCCCGGCAGTATTCGCGCTTTCGATGTTCGCACCGGAAAGCTTCGCTGGTCTTTCCACACCATTCCGCTGCTTGGCGAATTCGGCTACGAAACCTGGCCACGTGACGCCTGGAAAACCAGCGGCGCCGCCAACAACTGGGCTGGCATGTCGCTCGATCCTGTTCGCGGAATCGTTTACGTTCCCACCGGCTCGGCCGCTTTTGATTTTTACGGCGCCGATCGCATCGGCGACGACCTCTTCTCCGACTGCTTGCTCGCGCTGGACGCCCGCACCGGCAAACGCCTCTGGCATTTCCAGGGCGTGCATCACGACCTGTGGGACCGCGATTTTCCTTCGCCTCCAGTTTTGCTCACCGTTCAGCGTAACGGTAAGCCCCTTGATGCGATCGCGCAGACCTCCAAGCAGGGTTTTGTCTACCTCTTCAATCGCCTCACCGGAGAATCTCTTTTCCCTCTCGAATCTCACTCTTATCCTGCCAGCACGGTGTCCGGCGAACTCGCTGCAAAAGAACAGTCTCTCCCCGTAGCTCCTGCTCCGTTCGCGCGCCAGCGGCTCACCGAAGGTCTGCTCACGCAACGCACTCCGCGAGCGAACCGCTGGGCCCGCGACAATTTCAAAAAACTTCGCAGCGACGGCCAATTCGTCCCTTTTTCCGTCGGCATGGAAACCGTGGTCTTTCCCGGCTTCGATGGCGGTGCGGAATGGGGCGGCCCAGCCGTCGATCCGAACACTTCCGTCATCTATATCAATTCGAACGACATCGCCTGGACCGGCGCTCTCGCCGTTAGCGGAAACGAATCTACTTCCCGCGCTCTCTATATCAGCCAGTGCGGCGTATGCCACGGCGACAAACTCGCCGGTTCGCCACCCGAATTTCCATCCCTAATCAAGATCGGCGCACGCCTGAATTTTGCTCAGATTGTTTCCACCATTCGCGATGGCAAAGGCCGTATGCCGGGATTCCCCAATTTAACTGCCGAACAAATGAATGCCATCGCGGACTTTCTCGCCAACGGGCAAAGTAAAGAATTAGCCAGCAGCGGGCCGTTGCCCCCGACCGAGAAATATCACCTTACCGGCTATAACCGTTTTCTCGATCCCGATGGCTACCCCGCCGTCGCCCCTCCGTGGGGAACCTTGAACGCCATCAATCTCAATACCGGTGAATATCTATGGAAAATCCCCTTTGGTGAGTATCCCGAACTGGCCGCGGCGGGAATGCACAAGACCGGCACGGAAAATTACGGAGGCCCGATCGTCACCGCGGGAGGACTACTCTTCATCGGCGCTACCAACCACGACAAAAAATTTCCCGCTTACGATAGTTTGAAGGGAACTCTTCTGTGGGAAACCACTCTGCCGTTTGCGGGCAACGCCACTCCCGCCACCTATTCCATCAACGGCCGCCAATTTGTAGTGATCGCCGCCGGCGGCGGCAAAGATCTCAAATCTTCTTCCGGCGGAGTCTACGTAGCCTTCGCCCTTCCAAAAAATTAAAATTATCGCTCTTGCTGCAACGTCCGTTCGTAAGCCTGCGTCCGCGAATCCCTCGCAAATTGTTTCCTCAATATTTGACGTGAACCTCCGCTCCATCTTTCAGCGTCCGCCATCGTCATTCCGAGCGAAGCGAAACGATTTTTCTTCCACTTTTGCTCCTGCAAAAGTGTCGCTTCACGTAGCGAGGAATCTCTTTTACTGCGGGCGCATTGTTGCTTGGCTTTTCGAATTAAGCGGACGTCCATTCGTTAGCCGCAGAGTTTCGGATTTTGCGCACAGCCGGTCACTGGTACCGGCGGTTTACTGTTGTTCCCGTGCGTGGCCACAACCGGAATCACAATCGCCGGAATGATCGCCAGTATTCCCAGCGTGATCCCCGCCCCCTTGCCAAGGTGATGGCCCACGTTTTGAACTCCCGGCCGGCCTCCTGCATCAGTGGTCGTTCCCGCATCCACCAACACATCCAGCGTTGCCTGCGTCGGCGCCTGCGGTCCCGTGCTGTCATTCGAACGCACGTTCGTCATCTGACCGGCCTTCACCAGCACGCATACGCCGGCTAGATTGCAAACCTTCACAATCCCTTCGAACACGACCACGTTCATCGTTCCCGTTGAATTATCGAACGCCACATAGAAATCCGTGCCCACCACTCCGGCAACTCCTGCCGGCGTCTTTACTTCAAATTTTCCATCCGGCTTCGTGATTTTCTGCGCCTGCGAGCGAATTTTTCCGAATGTCAATTCCAGTTCCGTCTGCTGCGCCCCGCCATCGTGCTTTACCACTTTGATCGACGAGTCTGAGCCCACGTTCAGCACCGACCCATCGTCCAGCGCGACTCGCGCTCGCGCGCTCGCTTGCGTGCTAACCACGTCCTGCCAGTCCACCACCGTTTTCGCGGACGCCGAAATACTCTTCCCGCCACGCGCGATACTCACCGCGGGAATTACCCGCGAAACTTCTCCGGCTCGTTGCGGAGTATCCGGCGACGCCATAATTTCATTTGGACTGCACAGCAGTGCGGACAGACAAAACGCCAATACGCAGGCGTGCGGGGACTGCATCGTCTTCATCGAGGACTCTCCTAAGTTGATCGCTGTTCCTATCTTTGTTACTGGAGCCTCGCCGCACTGTCAATTTTAATTCCCTCGAACGTTTCCCACGCGCTACCTCGCCCGGCCATTCAGACCGGGCACAGACTGCAGTCCGTGTCTGCTGTGGCATAGACTTCAGTCTGTGTCTTGTCTTCGCTCGCCTGTATCTAACACTTTCAAATCGGCATGTACCGCAATACCGCCGCCGTCCGGTCATCCTGTTGTGCCCGGCCACAGGAATAACTCGCCACCGCTTCGGTCAATTGTCCAAGAATCTCTTCTGGCGTTTTTTCCCGCAGCGATTCGCATACCTCTTGCACCCTCTCCATGCCAAAGAAATCACCAGCGCAATTTTGCGACTCGCTGACTCCAGCGCTCAAGAAAATTACCCCATCGCCGCGTTCCAGTTGTATGGTTTCGCTTTCCTATTCCGTCGCCGAAAACATTCCTGGAGGAATGCCGCGAAGTTTCCAGCTCCCGGTAGCCCCGCGCTGAAAGAATGACTGGACCCGTCATTCCTGCGCTGGCAATGCGCAGAACTCCGGTCCGCGGGTCGAAGCATGCATGCGCCAGTGCCGCGTACAATGCCGCCGGAAGCCCTTTTCCGGTAGCGTCGCCCAGATAGATGCCAATCACGTCATCCGTCAGCGTGAAGAAATCCAGAAAGTCGCCGCCCACTTCATAGAAAGGTTGGAATTCATAGCAGATCGTTGCATCCGCCGTTCGCGACGGTCCCTGTGGCAGCATTCCCAACTGGATCGCGCGCGCTTCCGTCAGCTCCTGCTCGCGTTGCGATGCCAAATCGTTCAATAACGGAGTCTTGCCAACCGTCACCATGAATTGTTTGAAGGGGAATTTCGCCGCCGGAGAGGGTCCGGCTCTGCCGCCAGAGTAACAAAACCGTTCGATCGCCGCTAATAACAACGCCTGTTGTTTCCTGGTGCACTCTGTCCCTGCGAACAGTTGCGGGCCGCCTCCCGGCGAGGCACACTTTTTCCATGCGAGCCTTTGCCTTGCTCCTCGTCGTGGCAGCCATTGTTGGTGGCATCTATTTTTATTCCATCAAGAAAATGCCCACCACCGATGCAGGTACCGCTCCCACTCAGGCCATAAGCCTCACCGGCGTTCGGATGGACCTCACCCAGATCGCACGAGCCGAACGCACCTACATCGCTTCGAACGGCCACTGCGTCGCGCTCGACGAACTCTCTTCTTCCGGCACCGTGAACTTTGCGCGTACCGAACGCCAAGGCTACGCCTACGAAATCCGCTGCGGCGAAGGCAGCGAATTCGCCGTAATCGCCCATCACGTTCCCGCGCCCCCGGATTCGCCGATCCGCTACCCCATCCTCGCGATAGACCAGAACATGCAAATCGGCGAAACCCAGTAAGCAAAGCGTTTGCCGGGCCGGACTTCCGACCCGGCGCACAAAATCCCGCGTAGAGGCGCAGCATGTTTACCCCGGACCACTCGGGGCTGCGCCCGAGCTTGCCCGGACGTACGAGTTCTTAAGCCGTCATTCCGAGCGAAGCGAGGAATCTCTCTTCAATCGAACCGCGCGGCAACCCCTTCAAAATTCCCGGAACTTTTCTCTGACTTCCTACGTTTATCCCTGCAGAGCGGCCCTTGGTGCTAGGAAACCGTGGCGCCGTGCACAGATTCCCCGGACACGAAACTCATTCGAATCGCACGTAAAAGGAGATGGACATGGGCGACGTTGGCGTTGGCATTGTTGGTCTGGCTGCAGTTGTACTTTCTTTGGGCATTCCCATGGCGGGGATGTACACCTACTATCGCGTGAAGAAACTGCGCGCTGACGAACGTATGGCTGCGTTGGCACGCGGCGTCACCATCCCGTTCGAAACGGAAGTTTCGCCCGAAGCGCGTTCCCGCAAAGCCGGAATTCTTCTGGTCTGTGGCGCTCTCGGCTTCATGGGCACTTTTGGCGCCATCGCCGGCATCGAACACGAACCGGACACCTGGGCCGCCGCAGCCTTCGGCTTGATTCCTCTCGCCGTCGGCATCGGTTATTTCATAGATTTCACGCTAAGCCGCCGTGAAGCCCACTCGTAAAGCTGAGAAGCCACGAAGTAACGAAATAATGAGGTAAGGAAGTCGCACGAACATTAACTTCGCTTCTTCCTTGCTTCTCCGCCTCATGACCTCGTTACTTCCTTCCATCCGCCGTTCCTTGCTAAACTTCTCTCGATGCATCCCGCCATTCCGCTGCTTCTCGAATTGCAGAAGACCGATAACGAAATTGCGGCGCTCCGCGCGAATCTGGAAACGGCTCCCAAACGAATCCGCGAAAACGACGCCAAGCTGAATGGCGCGCGCTCGGCCGTCGCCGCGGCAAAAGACGCGCTGGCGCAAATCGTGGCTACGCGCAAGAAAACCGAATTTGAAGTTTCCGAATGGCGCGAACGCGCAAAGAAATTCCGCTCACAAACCTCGGCGGTAAAAACCAACGAAGCCTACAAAGCCCTGCTGCACGAAATCGCCAACGCCGAAGCGGAAATGGGAAAACTGGAAGACGTTCAACTCGAACAGATGATGTCCGCGGAAGAAGCCGAGAAAAATGTGAAGGCGTCGGAAGCGGCATTGCGCCAGTCCGAACAAAGCATCGTGGTGGAACGCAAGGAAATTGAAAATCGCGCGCGCGAAGTAAACCGCAAACTGCAGGCCGATATTTCTTTGCGCGAAAAAATCGCCGAGCAAATTCCCGCGGAAGTTCTGGATGTTTACACGCGCGCCGCAAAACGCCACCACGGCGTGGCGCTTGCCGCGGCCGTGAACGAACAGTGCCGCGGCTGCGGCATGCGATTGCTTCCGCACGTCTACCAGGAAGTGTACAAACCGGAAAATCTTGAACTGCAAACCTGCGAGACTTGCGGATGTATTTTGTATCCGGCGGAACCGGCCGCGCCGCCAACTCCCGGTGCGAATCCCACGGCAGCTTCCGCATCATGATGGGCGCTCACTGATGGCGCTGCGCACTCCGCCAAATCGTGCTGCAGGACTTTTCGGCGAACCGGCGCCGGAAACGAAGCCGCTTGCGTGGCGCGCGAACATTGATGGCGGCTCACGCGGAAATCCCGGGCCGGCTTCTTACGGCGTGGTCATCCGCGATTCGCGCGGCGATATTGTGGCTCGGCTGAAAAAATATATCGGACGGACCACCAACAACGTCGCCGAATACTACGGATTGATCGCGGCTCTGGACTACGCGCAATCGAATAACATTCGTGCGCTGCGCATCGAAAGCGATTCTGAACTGCTGGTGAAACAGATGCGCGGGCAATACAAGGTAAAAAGTGCGGACCTGAAACCGCTTTACGAACGCGCGAAAAAAATGTCGCAGGCAATTCCCGCATTCCGCATCGATCATGTTTACCGCGAACAGAATCGCGAAGCGGACTTGCTGGCCAACGAAGCGATGGACGAGGTGTCCGGAAAGCCGCCCACCGTTGAGAATCGAAATCCGAAAATCGAAAGTGGAAATTCGAAAGCGGAAAATCGCAATTCCGTTCCTGTAATCAAAGTGCGTGCGCGATTCCGCAGCGGCATTTTGTATCCTCTCGAAGACGTCGACTTGCCCGATGGCGCCGAAGTGGAAATCCTGCTGCGTCCTACCTCCAAGAGTTAGCGGTGTTCATCGGAAATTCTCGGTGCGGCTTCAATCGAAGAGAGATTCCTCGCTCCGCTCGGAATGACGGCTTGGCGAGGGTGCCTCGCGTGTTGGCGTTAGCAGTAGTCCGTGGACATCACGGCTTGACCGGAGGTGCTTTGAACCATCGGGCTGGTCTTTTCGTTTTTTGCTGTTCGCGTCTTTCGTTTTTATCGTTTGAGTTTTTGTGGCTTTGCCTCCTTTTCTTGCGCTGCGCGCTTTAACGCCGCTATCTCGATTTTTTTCATTTTCAGCATGGCTTGCATGACGCGTTGCGCTTTCTTGTGATCTTTGTCGGCGAGCAATTCTGCCAAGATCGTGGGGGGCGACCTGCCAGTACAAGCCGAATTTGTCTTTGAGCCAGCCGCATTGCGACTCTTGCCCGCCGTCGGCGGTCAATTTGTTCCAGAAATAATCGACTTCGTCTTGGGTTTCGCAGGCGATCAAGAATGAGGTCGCTTCCGTGAATTTGAAAAGCGGACCGACATTCAGGGCCATGAAGTTCTGCCCTTCGATTTGAAAATTTACGACCATGACGGAGCCGGCGGGCCCAGGTGCGCCTTCGGGATAGCGCGATATCTTTAATATTTTCGAGTTCTTGAAAATCGAGACGTAAAATTTGCAGCTTCCTCGGCCTGGTGATCGAACCAGAGAAACGGCGAGATTTTTTCAATGACCGCTGGCCTTTTTTCCATGGGGACTGTCCTTCTTTTTTATTTCAGGGCATAGGAGCGGTAGAGGGTGTCGCGCTGGGCGGGGATGAAGCCGGCGTCGGAGATGACGCGGCGGAGTTCGGATTCGTTGGTGCGGTTGCGGACACCGGCGGCGTATACGACGTTTTCTTCGATCAAAATGCTGCCAACATCGTCGGCGCCGAATTGCAGACCGACTTGGCAGACCTTGATTCCGGGAGTGAGCCAGCTCGACTGGATGTGATCGATGTTGTCGAGGTAGAGCCGGCTGACGGCCAGCGTTTTCAAATAATCGACGGCAGTGGTTTCCTGGACTTTTTTGCCGAGCGGCGTATTGTCCGAAGCGAAAATCCACGGAATGAAAGCGGTGAAGCCGCCGGTATCTTCCTGAATGCGGCGAACGCGCTCAAAATGATTGACGCGGTGGCGCAGCTCCTCCCCGCAGCCGAACATCATGGTAGCGGTGGTGCGCAGGCCGAGCTTGTGCGCGGTGCGATGCATATTTTCCCAATCGTCGCTGGTGCATTTGAGGCGCGCGATTTTGGAGCGGACTTCATCATCAAGTATTTCCGCGCCGCCGCCGGGAATGGAGGCGAGGCCAGCATCCATTAAGCGGCGAATGGTGTCTTCGATGGTGAGCTCACTGACTTCCGCGATGCACAGAATTTCCGGCGCGGAAAAACAGTGCAAGTGGACGGTGGGAAATTTCTGCTTGATGGAGCGAAGCAGATTTTCGTAGTAATCGATTTGCAGATCGGGATGCAGGCCGCCCTGGAGGAGAATGCCGTTGCCGCCGAGCTCGAGCATCTCTTCGATCTTCTTGAAAATTTCCTCGAAGCTGAGGATGTAACCGTCTTTTGCGCCGATGGGACGATAGAACGCGCAGAAGGAACAATACTCGGTGCAGAAATTGGTGTAATTGATGTTGCGGTCGACCTGGTAGGTGGCGACGCGAGGGTCGTTTTTCTTCAGGCGGAGCTGATGCGCGGCCATGCCGATACCGATCAGGTCATCGGATTCGAGCATGTCGAGCGCTTGTTGTTTGGTCAGTGGCACGTTGATTCTAAAAGCTCCTTGATCGCGGCGAGTGGTGCGGTTCGCCGAAGAGATAGTTTACCCGATACGGCGGCCCGACTGGCAAATCGTGCAGATTGAAAACTATGAATCGGGTGAAATCCGGCTTGCATATACAGTCTATGTATTTGGAAGGGAGAGATACGTACCACCCCCGGTGTTTTTCGGAAGAAGTAGCAAATGCAGCACTTATTTCTGCAAGAGTGAAAAAGTAAAAAAAAGTGAAGCGCCGCGGTTGAAAATGAAGGGGTTAGCCGCGCCGGTTTTTCATGAGTAGGGACTGGAAGGCTGGAAGAAAGGATCCTTCTTCGCAATCGGCCGCCGGTAGGGCGTAGGGCCGAACGACGCGAAGGGTATGCCACCCCGGGTGTTTTGGCTCCAAGTATTCGGAAGTGATTGAGGAGAAGGGAGTTGAGATTTTTGCCGGACCCAAGAGTGCGCAAGCATATCAAAACATGGGGCTTCCGGTGAATTCGCCAGCTGGAATAGCTTTGCCGGACCGATTGATCGAAGCGGGTGTATTCCAGGGCGCGGAGTGCGCATCGCAGCGCCAGTGGAATTTTTTCCCACGTTAGCAACGTTGGTGCGTTAGGCGAGGACCAAAAAGAGCAGCGGCGCGCGTTCCAAAAAGCGCCCGCTTCAGAAAGCGGCTGCTACATCGTGCCGCTGCCAAAACATGTTCCAGTTGCGCCAAGATGTTTGGATTCGTGTGAGGTGACATGCCGGAGCTTCCGGACATTACGGTTTATATTGAGGCGCTGGAGAAGAGGATTCTCGGCACGCGGCTGGAGCGTGTGCGGATCTTTAGTCCGTTTTTGCTGCGGACTGTTGAGCCTCCAGTAGCGAGCGTGGAGGGGAAGAAAGTTGTGGAGTTGCGGCGGTTGGGGAAGCGGATTTGTATTGGGGTGGAGGACGGGATTTGGCTGGTGCTGCATTTGATGATTGCGGGGCGGCTGCATTGGTACGGGAGCGATGGCGGTGCTGACGGAAAGCCAGGAGGAAAGGCTGGCGGAAAGAGCGACGGAAGATCGGGCGGGAAGAGCTTGAAACTTGGCGGGCGGCAGAATTTGGCGGCGTTTGAGTTTTCGAATGGGACACTGGTGTGGACGGAGGCGGGGTCGCAGAAGCGGGCGTCTTTGCATTTGGCTACGGGAGAAGTAGGTTTGCGCGAGCTGGATCCTGGTGGATTGGAAGTGCTGGAGTGCAGCCTTGAAGAATTTGCCGCGGTGCTGCGCGCGGAGAATCATACGTTGAAGCGGGCGTTGACTGATCCGCGATGGTTCAGCGGGATTGGGAACGCGTACTCGGACGAAATTTTGTGGGCCGCGAAGATGTCGCCGACTACTTTGACGCAAAGGATGAAGGATGAGGATGTGGAGCGGTTGTTTGAGGCTACGCGTAAGACTTTGACGGAATGGGTTTCGCGTTTGCGGGCGGAGATGGGCGAGGGATTTCCGGAAAAGGTGACGGCGTTTCGCGCGGAGATGGCGGTGCACGGAAAGTACAAGCAGGCTTGTCCGCGATGCGGGAGTGCGATTCAGCGCATTGCTTACGCTTCGAATGAGACGAACTATTGTGCTACTTGCCAGACGGGCGGGAAATTGCTGGCGGACCGGGCGTTTTCGCGATTGTTGCGGGAGGATTGGCCGCGGACGTTGGAGGAATTGGAGCTGAGGATGGGAGGGAGGAAAAGGCTACCACAGAGTCACAGAGGCACAGAGAAATGAAGAAGATAGAAAATAGAAGAGGAAAATCATCGCGGATCGTAAGTGAGTAGTTAGTAGCGAGTAATGAGTAGAATCAGGGTTGATGCGCTGAATCTAGTCTTGACATCAAATTATTACAGTTCACCAGCAGATTACGGATGCTTACCTGCTGGGGCTGGCTGTCCATAAGAAGGGAAAACTGCTAACCCTGGACCGGGGAATGCTTTTTCTAGCTGGTGCGGCGATGATCGAACGGAGAATCGTCGAAATACTCTGAACTGAAAGTAAAAACCGACGTGTGGCGTCTTATCTTGTCCGACAACGGCAGCTGGAGTGTTGTCGAAACGCAAAATGAAATCAGATCGGTCCTAGGCGGAGCGTTTGGCGGAAACGGGTACGGTTGAAGCAGCTGGAATGCTGGGCGAACTGAGGATGGCGAGTGCGTTGAGCCTTGGAATCAGGGCGAGGCGGGCGGCGTGCGCGAAATATTCGTTGAGGCCCTTGCGATTTTCCGCGTCGAGGGAATAGTCGATGTTGGTGCGCAGGTAGAGAGAAAGTTCTTTTTCGGGGAGCTGAAGTTCACGGGCGGCTTCGGCACAGATTTCTGGAAGATGAGCGAGGCCGTAGGCGAGTGAAGCGCTGAAGTCGGCGGCAACTTCCGGCGTGGCGATTTCCGGGCGGGCGGCCCAGAGCGCGAGAACCGCTGGACGTTCTGTAAGTTGCCACCATTCGTGGACCACATCGTAAAGATAAAGCTTGGCGAATTGCGGGAGGCCGACTTGCGCGCCGGTGCAGATGAGTGCGCCGTCGCGCCCGGGAGTGACGTGTTCCTCGGCGGCGATGGCAAGACGCAGCGCAGGATCACCGATGAGCAGAGCGGCGTCAGACGTGGCCAGCATGGATGCGAGATCGGGAGCGACTTCGGAAAATTCGGGCGAAATGAGCCAGCGCGTGTCGCAAAGAATTTTGGTGAGGGCTTGTGTGCTGCGGGAACTTTGATCGAGCGCGATGTGGCGGGCTTCCCTGATGGTGGATTTAGAAACGATCAGCAGGCTGCGGACACGTTCCTTGGAAGCGATGGAAAGATCGGGAAGGATGACGAGATTTGGAATGCGTTGCAGTTCGATGGCGGGAATGATAGCGACATCCGCCGCGCCAGCGCGGAGGGCCTCGGCGCACAGCGACGGGACCGTGAACGAAAGATCGTACTTGCCTTGCAGCGGGCCGTGCGTGAAACCGCGCACCAGTGGCGCGGTGTTGAGATATTGCACGACGGAGATGCGAAGTTTGCTCACAGGGGTTCTGGCGGAAGGGCGATTATAGCAGAGCCGATTATTATCCGCAGCAGCGCGTAATGTTGTAAAACATCTGTTCCCATTGGAGGGTTTGAAAATGTTGAAGAAGATGTTTTGCGCGATTGGCGCTCTTGTCATTTTGACGGGCACGATCGGAGCGTGCGTGATGGCACAAGCGGCTGCGGGACAGGGAACTCCGGCGCAAAGCGCGAACATCGCGGAAAAAACGAAGGATGCGCAGAGGCTGACCGGCTATTTCAATTTGTACTGGGATGCGAAGGCCGGGAAACTGTGGCTCGAGATTGATAAGTGGGGCACGGAGTTTTTGTATCAGAGTTCGCTGCCGGCGGGAGTAGGTTCGAACGATATCGGGCTGGACCGCGGGCAACTGGGCGAGACGCGGATTGTGCGGTTCGAACGTAGTGGGCCGAAAGTGCTGCTGGTACAGGAAAATTTGAGTTTTCGCGCGGTGAGTGATGACAAGGATGAAAAACGCGCTGTGCATGATTCATTTGCGGAGTCGGTGATCTGGGGATTCACCGCAGCAGCGGAAGAAAACGGGCACGTTTTGGTTGATGCGACGGATTTTTATTTGCGCGATGCGCATGGCGTGACGACGGCACTGAAACGGACGAAGCAAGGAACTTATAAATTGGAAGGGTCGCGTAGCGCGATTTACCTGGCCAATACGAAGAATTTCCCATTGAACACCGAGGTAGAGGCGACGCTGACATTCACTGGCGACGAACCAGGGAAATGGGTGAAGGATGTGACGCCGGACGCGACAGCGGTCACGGTGCGCGAACATCATTCGTTTGTGCAACTGCCGCCGGTTGGATATAAAACTCGCGGATACGATCCTCGATCGAGCTTTTATGGGATTTCGTTCCTGGACTATGCGACGCCGGTGAGCGAACCGATCATGAAACGGTTTACGACGCGGCACCGGCTGGAGAAAAAAGATCCGGCGGCAGCAATGAGTGAGCCGGTCGAGCCGATTATTTATTATCTGGACCGCGGCGCGCCTGAGCCGATTCGAACCGCGCTGCTAGAAGGTGCGCGGTGGTGGAATCAGGCGTTTAAAGCGGTGGGATACAAGAATGCGTTTCGCGTAGAAATGCTGCCCGAAGGCGCGGATATGATGGACCTGCGCTATAACGTGATTCAGTGGGTGCATCGCGCGACTCGCGGATGGTCGTATGGCGTGAGTGTGGTTGATCCGCGCACGGGAGAAATTATCAAGGGCCACGTTACGCTGGGATCGTTGCGCGTACGGCAAGACTATCTGATCGCGGAAGGATTGCTGGCGCCGTACGAAAAAGGCAAACCCGTTTCAACAAAGATGCAGGAGATAGCGCTGGCGCGTTTGCGACAATTAGCGGCGCATGAAGTGGGGCACACGTTGGGATTGATGCACAACTATTCGGCGAGTACCGTGAATCGGTCGTCGGTGATGGATTATCCGCCTCCGGTGGCGAAACTTGCGGCGGATGGAACGATTGATTTGTCCGATGCCTATGCGAAGGGGATCGGCGAGTGGGACAAAGTGTCGATCGCGTTCGGGTATCAGGATTTTCCTGCGGGAACAGACGAGCACACGGCGTTGAATAAAATTTTGATGGACGGGTTCGGGCGGGGATTGCGGTACTTGACGGATCAGGATGCGCGGCCTGTGGGAAGTTCGAGCAGCGTGGCGCATTTGTGGGATGCGGGCTCGAACGCGGTGGATGAGTTGAACCGGTTGATGCAGGTGCGGGCTGTGGCGTTGAAAAAATTTGGCGAGAACAATATTCGCGAAGGCGCGCCGCTGGCGACGATTGAAGATGCGCTGGTGCCGGTGTATATGCTGCACCGCTATCAAGTGGAAGCGGTGACGAAGTTTGTGGGCGGTATGGATTACACGTTTGCGGAGCGCGGCGACGGCGAAGTGCCGACGAAAATTGTTGCGCCTGCGGAACAACGCAGAGCGCTGGCGGCGGTGCTAGCTACGCTGAAGCCGTCGGCTTTGGTGCTGCCGGAACCGCTGGTGGAGATGATTCCGCCGCGGCCGCCAGAGTATGAGCGCGGCCGTGAGCATTTTAAAATTCACACCAGTCCGGCGTTTGACGCGTCGGCTCCGGCGGAGGAGGCGGCGCAGCACACGCTGCAATTTTTGTTTAATCCGGAACGCGCGGCGCGACTGGTGCAGTTTCACGCGCGGGATGCGGCGAATCCGGGACTGCAGGAAGTGTTAGATGCAATCGTCGCGGCGACTTGGAAAGCGCCGCACGCGGTTGGCTACGCGGGCGAGGTCGCGAGAACGGTGGATGACGTTGTGTTATACGACTTGCTGAGCCTGGCGCTGAATGACCACGCTACCACGCAGGTGCGGGCGGTGGCTTTGCGTGAGGCGGAACAACTAAAGGGATGGCTGAACGCGAACAAATCGGCGGGCGATGCTTCAGAGCAAGCTCATTTGACTTATGCCGCCGCGCAAATCGAGCAATTTCAGAAAGATCCGAAGAAGCTGGAGCTAACCGCCCCGGCGGAACCGCCCGACGGGCCGCCAATCGGTGACGACGAGGATTTTGGCGTGATCCCAAATTAGTTGAAATTTCTTCTCTGAGCCCCCTGACCATCCAGCACTTGTATCGTCTATATGGCTGGAGGTGAGGTCCATGGTTTCACGCACATTTCTTTCGGTGGTCGGGTTCACGGTTTGGACGGCGGTCCTGGTGACCGCGGCGCCGCGCGCGATTTCGCACCGCTACGACTACAACGCGGCCAAGAGCGGGCATTCCGTCGAGATTATGTCGCACAACGACGCGCCGGTGGAGAACTGTTCCGATTTACACATTCGGTTTGACGGCCGCGAAGCGGTGGTCCGCTCCGAAGAGCGTACGATCACCAAGGCGGAAGCCCCGATTTTGCACGTTAATGCGGAATCGAATGGTGGTTTGCAGGTGCGAGGCTGGGACCAGAATGCGTATGCGGTCACGTTGTGTAAAGCGGCCGAGCAGGGAAGCGACGCGGAAAGCGTGCTGGAGCAGATCAAGCTGACATTTTCGAATGGCGAGTTGAGCGTAAGCGGTCCCGGTTCGCATAATCATTGGACGGCGCATCTGCTCATCAAAGCGCCCAATGCGGCAGCGATGGAATTGCACGTGAATAACGGGCCGATGGGTCTATATCGCGTGGAAGGAAGCTTGAAAGTGCGGGCAGTGAATGGACCGATTACTGTAAGCGGCTGCAAGGGAGAACTGGATTTGTCCGCGGAGAACGGTCCGGTTTCGCTGGAGGAAAATGGCGGAAAGCAGAAGGTGATCACGCAGAACGGCCCGATCACGATCAATCTGGACGGAAATAATTGGAGTGGGGCAGGGCTGGAAGCTCATGCGACGAATGGGCCTGTGACTTTGCGAGTGCCAGCGGGATATCAATCAGGCGTAGTGCTGGAGTCGAACGGAAACGGGCCATTCAGTTGCCGCGCCAGCGTTTGCGACGAAGGCCGCAAGACCTGGGACGAGGAGCATAAGCGCGTGGAGTTCGGCAGTGGGCCGACGGTGATTCACGTTTCTACGGTGAATGGACCGGTCAGCGTTCGATAGGGTTCGGCTAATTTGCGAACATTCGCTCCCACGGCGGAGGAACTTTGACGGAAGCCATTCCAGCGGATGTTGCGGCCTGGATGCCCATGTCGGTGTCTTCAAATACCAGGCAGGATTCGGGCGCGACCTTCAGCCGTGTGGCGGCTAGCAAGAAAGCTTCGGGATCAGGTTTGCTTTTTTTGTAATCACCCGCGCAGACCAGCGTGTCAAATCGGTCGAGAAGATTCAGCGTACTTAAGGACGCTGTGACCGAATCGAGGGCGCTGCCCGATACGACCGCAAACGGAATCAGGCCGTGCTTGGCTTCGATGTGCTCTAAAACTTCAGGAACAGCTTGCAGTTGCGGGAGCAGTTCGAAGTAGAGGCTTTCTTTTCGATGCGCGACTTGTTCCACTGGCATATTCAGGTCGCGTTCCTTGTTGAGAGTTGAAACGATTTCCACGATTGGCATTCCACCCCAGGTGTAAAAAAGCTTTTCGTCAAATTCACAATTCCACTCCCGCAGCGCTTTTTTCCAGGCGATGTAGTGCAACGGCATGGAATCCGCGATGGTGCCGTCGCAATCGAATAGATACGCGGCAAATGAGCCGGCTGGCAGTTTCAATTTCATTGTTTCGAGATGTCCTCATTTGTATTTTAGAACAGAAGTCGATACTGCGTCGGGCGGTTCGGTGAATGGACGACTGCCCGCGATGCCGATAAGATTTTAAGTATGTTCCTGGAAGAGAGCACAGCTGCAGCGATCTCGAAGTCGGATGCGGAACGGCTTGCCAACGAGTTGTACGGCATCGCTGCGACAGCCACTGAGCTGCCCGGCGAATACGACTGCAATTTTAATTTGCGTGCAAGCGATGGCCGCGAATTTGTATTTAAGTGCATGCATCCCGCGCGAGAAAACTCCTTCATCGATATGCAGTGCGCCGCGCTGGCACATTTGGCTACAAACGCTGCGCGGCTTCCACTGCCACGCGTGCAACTCACGAAACGTGGCGAGCGATTTACTTCGATCGCCGATGCGGAAGGACAAACGCGGTTGGTGTGGATGCTGAATTATCTTCCGGGCGATATGTTGGCGAATGCCAATCCACATTCACCTGAATTGCTGGTGGACCTTGGGAGATTCCTGGGCGACGTGGATGCGGCCCTTAGCAGTTTCGCTCATCCGGCGACGCACCGCGAATTGAAGTGGAATTCTGCTCGCGCGAACTGGATTCGCGAGCATGTAGGGAAAATCGCCGATCCGCAGCGTTGCGCGCTGGTGGAATATTTTCTTTCGCTGTATCGAGAGTGGATCGAGCCCGCGCGGAGTGGCTTGCGGAAAGGGATCATCTACGGGGACGCGAATGACCACAATGTTTTGGTCACTGCGGCCTGGCCGCAACCGAGACGCATAGCAGGCGTCATCGACTTCGGCGACATGCACCACGGCTGGATCGTGAGCGAAGCGGCGATCGCCGCCGCGTACGCGATTCTGGGCAAGAGTGATCCGCTCGCGGTGGCGAAGGAAATTGTCTATGGATTTCATAGCGCGCACCCACTGAACGAAGCCGAACTGGCAGCGTTGTTTCCCTTGATCGCGATGCGGTTGACCGTGAGCGTGGTCAACTCCACGCTTCGCAAGCAGCATAAGCCAGATGATGAATATGTAGTTGTGAGCGAAGACGCGGCGTGGGGGGCATTGGAACGGCTGGCGAAAATCCATCCGCGATTCGCGCATTACACTTTTCGCGAGGCCTGCGGATTTCCGGCCGTGCCCAAAGCCGAGAAAATCGCACGCTGGCTGCAAAACCAAGGACCTCACGACGCAAGAGTTATTGACGCGGATCTGCGAACGACGCCCCTGATCGTTTTCGATCTGAGCGTTGGAAGTACGTTGCTCGGCGCTGACCCGGCGAACGCCGAAGCGAACAAACTGGCGTTCACTCTGGTAAAAAAAATGGCCGCCGCCGATGTCGCCATCGGGATCGGCAGGTATGATGAAGCGCGGATGCTTTACACGTCTTCGCTTTTCGGCGGCGACGCTCCTACGGATGAGCGTAGAACGATTCATCTGGGCCTTGATCTATTTGTTGAGGCGAGAACGCCGGTCTGCGCTCCGCTCGACGGCGTCGTGCATTTGCTGGCGGAAAATAAAGCAGCGCACGATTACGGACCGCTGGTAATTCTGCGTCACGCCACCGATGATGGCGAAGAATTCTTCACACTCTACGGGCACCTGACGCGGGAAACTCTGCGGGAATTGAGTCCGGGGCAGGCGATCGCAAAAGGCGAGGCTTTTGCCCACGTCGGGAAGCTGGACGAAAACGGCGGCTGGCCACCGCATCTGCATTTTCAAATCATTCTCGATCTTCTGGATCGTGGCGCGGAATTTCCGGGCGTGGCGCGGGCTTCGGAGCGTTGCGTGTGGGCCAGCCTTTCGCCCGATCCGAATGTGTTGCTTGGAATTCCGAAACAAAGTTTTCCGGAGCGGGAAGAATCGAGTTGGGAAGCGCTTCCGCGACGTAGGGAATTGCTTGGCGGCAACTTGAGCCTGTCTTACGAAAAGCCGCTCAAGGTTGTACGTGGCTGGCGGCAGTACCTTTATGACGAGACCGGGCGGGCGTTTCTGGACGTGTATAACAACGTGCCGCTAGTCGGCCATTCGCACCCGCGAGTTGTCCGCGCCGCGCAGGAACAGCTCGCGCTCCTCAACACCAACACCCGGTATTTACACGAGAATATTTTGCGATACGGGGAGCGGCTGACGGTGCTGATGCCGGAGCCGCTGCAAGTATGCTATTTCGTCAACTCGGGCAGCGAAGCCAACGAACTGGCGCTGCGACTGGCACGCACGTACAAGCGAAGCGGCGACCTAATTGTGCTGGAGCACGCGTATCACGGCCACACACATACGCTGATTGATATCAGCCCGTATAAATTCGATGGCCTGGGCGGAACTGGGAAAAAGCCGTGGGTACACGTCGCACCGCTTGCGGACGATTATCGCGGGTTGTATCGCCGTGGCGAACCGAGGATTGGCGCGAAGTATGCTAGCCATGTGGGCGAAATTTGCGAAGTCTTACAAACCCGCGGAAGCCGGCCCACGTTTATTGCGGAAACTCTTCCCAGCGTCGCAGGACAAATTGTTTTTCCGGAGAACTATCTTTGCGAGGTGTATCGCCATGTGCGCGATGCGGGCGGAGTCTGTATCGCCGATGAAGTGCAAGTTGGATTCGGACGTCTGGGAACGCATTTCTGGGGATTCGAAACGCAAAACGTGGTGCCGGACATCGTGGTGCTAGGTAAACCCATCGGAAACGGGTTTCCCCTCGCTGCAGTAATAACGACGCACGAAATCGCAGATGCCTTCAACAATGGAATGGAATTCTTCAGCACGTTTGGGGGCAATCCAGTAGCCTGCGCGGTGGGACTTGCCGTACTCGATGTCGTGCAAGAAGAACACTTACAGGAAAATGCGCTGCGCGCTGGAGGATCGTGGATCGCGGCGCTGGAAGACTTGCAACGCAAGTACGCCGTGATTGGCGACGTGCGCGGTTCGGGATTATTCCTGGGGCTGGATCTGGTGCTTTCGCGCGAAACGCGAGAACCGGCTCCGCTTCAGGCTTCCTACGTCGTAAACCGGTTGCGCGACCGAGGAATTCTCGCGGGGACCGACGGTCCACACCATAACGTGATCAAGCTCCGCCCTCCGCTCATTTTTTCTGAAAGCGATGCGGCCTTGTTCTGTTCCACGTTCGAATCAATCCTGAAGGAAGATCCCGCGCAACCCTAGTCCCATGCGCAAAATAAACCGCAGTTGACGAGAGAATTGCTGACATAGAAGATTGCCTAGGCAACCCGGTGGTCCTCTCAGCCTTCCCACCCTACAACCCGTCGAGGAGGAATCCGATAATGTTCAGCGACCGCCGCCGCTTTTGCCCGTTTCTGTTTTTTCTGGCCGTCCCTATCGCGCTGCCGGCGCAGACTACAGTTCGTGGCGGTTGCCGCGAAGTTCCGCGCGAGGACGCGCTCCCGTCCGTCTGCGCGCCCCCGAGTTCAGAAACTCAAGCGCAGCCAGCGCCGGACTCTGTGATCCTGTTGAAAGTGCCGGCAGGCACCGCCCTGCGTGTCGCAATCGATCAGAAAGTGCGCATCTCGACGGTAGGCCAGGAGGTTTCTGGAAAAATTACCGAACCGGTTTACGCTTTCGACCAGCCGGTGATCCCCGCGGGAAGCGAGGTCACGGGGAAAGTGACCAGCATTCATGGGGTCCCCGGAAAGCGCAAGGTCATGTCGTATGTGAACGGCAATTTTTCGCCTTATCACGAATATGAACTCGAATTTGATTCCGTGACGCTGCCCAACAAAGAGCAGCGGGCCATCGTCACCACGGTTTCACCGGGAATCGCGCAAGTGGAGCATTTGGTGCCGGGAGGCACGAAGAAACAGCCGAATGCAGCGCAGCGCCAAATCGAAAGTGCGAAAGCAGGAGCCAAAGCGAAAGTGAACGACACGCTGGACGAAATCAAATCGCCCAGTAAGATGCAGAGGCTGAAGGAAATGGTGCTGGCGCAATCGCCTTACCGCAGACAATATCTGCAACCGGGAACGCGATTTTACGCTTCGTTGAACGAACCACTCGATTTTGGCAAGACCACGCGCAGCGCGGAGCAACTCGCGCAGCTTGGGAAGAGTCCGGAACCGGACAGCATATTGCACGCGCGGTTTGCAGAGGAGGTCAGTTCGGCAACCGCGCAAAGGGGCAATGTAATTGCAGCGGTGCTGACGGAACCGCTTTTTTCGCAAGATCATCATTTATTGCTGCCGGCCAACAGCCGGATTGCGGGCGAAGTGACTAAAGCTAAGCCGGCGCGGAAGCTGCATCATAATGGCGATTTGCGCGTGATTTTCAATCGCATTGAAACTCCAGAAGGCGTAGTTCAACCGATGCAAGGCAGCGTTGAGGGAGTCGAGGCGGACCGCCGCTCCGGAGTGCGGCTGGACGATGAGGGCGGAGCACAGGCAACCGACAGCAAGACACGGTATCTGTCAACCGGAGTAGCGGTGCTGCTGGCAGCCGCCGCATCGCATACCGATAACGAGCACGGGACGACGGACGCGGCAGGCGATCCGAGCGTGCGCGCCGGTGCCGGTGGGTCTGGATCGGGTGTCACCGGAACGCTGATTTCACTGGCGGCCAGGTCGCAGCCAGTGTCCATGGTATTTGCGGCATATGGAGCGGGAAACTCTGTCTACAATAATTTCTTGTCGCGGGGGAAAGACGTGGTCTTCATAAAAAATACGCCGCTGGAGATTGGGTTCAGCGAACCGCACACCAAGGGCCCAGAGAAGAAGCGATGAGCAACCTGTCGAATCGACAGTTCCACTCCAATCTTCTGGCTTCTGGCGCCATTTTAGCAGTAGATACTCGACAGATAGATTATCTGTGACGCAGGCTGCAGGCGCGAGGTTCCTCTCTGTGCAGCTCGATACAGCTCTTCCCTGGCTGGCATTGCGTTTGACGCGTGGCATTGCAGCGCCCCTCTCGGCCCATCTGCTAAAGCAGTTCGGCTCGCCCGAAAACGTTTTCCGCTCGCTGCTGCGGCAATTGGAGCGTGCGAACTCCCTGCCGCGACCGCGCAGGCCATCTGCAAAAAAGAGGCATTCAAGCGCGCGGAAAAAGAGTCGGCGGCTATTCGCACGATTCCCGGCTGCCAACTGGTGAACCGGAGCGACCGGAATATCCGCAAACGGCTACTGCAAATTTACGATGCAGCGGTCTGCGGACACAATGTTAATGATATGGCGTCACATTCCAACTATCTGAATCCAATACGTTTATCGAAATTGCGAAACGCGCTGTGAAACATTCGAGCCACTTCGCGCATCTTCATGTAAGTTAGCGAGAAGGGCACAGGCCTCACCACAGTGTCTTCCAGCAAAAGAATACGGGGTTAAAACAGCAGAATGGCTCGTTCGCTCGTCATCGTCGAATCGCCCGCAAAGGCGAAGACTATCAACAAGTATTTGGGCAAGAACTATATCGTCAAAGCTTCCATCGGTCACGTATTGGACCTGCCGAAGAAGACGATTGGTATTCGTTTGCCTGATGAGCCGGATGAAATCGAAGCGCCAAAGAAGAAAGTTCGCGCGAAAAAGGGCAGCAAGAAGTTGAAGGTCAAGCCGGTACGCAAGCCGGTGACCCTTGATGATGTAAAGATTTTTGAGCCTACCCTGCAGATCATCAATGGGAAGCTCAAGGTCATCAACGAGCTGCGCAAAGCGGCGAACTCATCCGATGCTATTTATCTGGCGGGTGACCCGGACCGCGAGGGCGAAGCTATCTCCGCGCATCTGGCGATGGTGCTTTCCAAGCCGTCTAAATTTGTCGAACAGGAAGCCAGCGCGCCGCGTTGGAAGAAGAAAAACGCCAAGCCTGCGTCGGAAGTTGAAGAGAACGATAAGGCCGAGCCGAAAAAAGAAATTCCTGCGACCGATCCGAAAAAGATCTTTCGCGTGACGTTCAACGAAATTACGCCCAAGGCTATTCGCGCAGCGTTCGAACATCCCCGCGAGGTGAACGCCGACCTGGTGGATGCGCAGCAGGCGCGCCGAGTGCTCGACCGCATCGTGGGCTATAAAATCTCGCCGCTGTTGTGGAACAAAGTGCGCCGCGGTCTTTCCGCTGGTCGCGTGCAGACCGTTGCGCTGCGCCTGATTGTCGAGCGCGAGCAGGAAATCCGCGCGTTCATCCCGCAGGAATACTGGTCGATTCACGCGATGCTGGACGCCGGCGAACCGCCGCTGTTCGAAGCGAAGCTTTCGAAATATAAAGGCGAAGACATAGCGATTACTAACCAGGAAGGCGCAGACGCTGTTCTGGCTGCGGTGAACAAGGCCAAGTGGGAAGTTGCTTCGGTCACGCAGAAAGAAAAGCGCCGTAATCCGCCGCCGCCATTCACCACATCGAAATTGCAGCAGGCTGCGTACAATCGTTTGCGCTACACCGCGAAGCGCACCATGGTGCTGGCACAACGTTTGTATGAAGGCGTCGAACTTGGCCCGGAGGGTTCGGTCGCGCTCATCACTTATATGCGCACGGATTCGGTGAACGTTTCGCAAGACGCGCTGGCTCAGGTGCGCGAACTGATTCCGGAACGGTTCGGTTCGGACTATCTGCCGGAAAAGCCGAACTATTACAAATCGAAAAAAGATGCCCAGGAAGCGCACGAAGCGGTGCGTCCAACCGATGTTTCGCGCGCGCCGGAAGATGTTCGCAAATATCTGGACGACGACCTTTTCAAACTTTATCAATTGATCTGGCAGCGATTCGTGGCTTCGCAGATACTGCCGGCGATTTTCGATCAGACCACCATTGATATTTCGGCCGGCGATTACACTTTCCGCGCGACCGGCTCGGTGCAGAAATTCGACGGATACTTGCGTGTTTACCAGTTGCCGGTTGCGAATGCCGATCGCGAGGACGATGAGAAAGGCGATGAAGGCGAAGGCAATGCGCTGCCGCGTGTCAGCGAAGGGCAAATACTAAAACTGGATGCGATTCGTCCGGAACAGCACTTCACGGAGCCGCCGCCGCGCTACACGGAAGCCACGTTGGTAAAAGATTTGGAAGAGAAGGGAATTGGCCGGCCTTCCACCTACGCGGCGATTATTTCCACCATCGTCGAGCGCGAGTACGTCAAGAAGGATCAGGGCCGTTTTACGCCGACCATGCTCGGCGAACGCGTCAGCGTCCTGCTGGTGAAAAGTTTTGAAGACGTATTCGACGTGACCTTTACTGCACGCCTGGAAGAAGAGCTCGACGAAATCGAGGAAGGCAAGCTGCACTGGCGCGAAGCGGTCAAAGAATTCTGGGAAAAATTTATCGTGGACCTGGATCGCGCGGGCGACGAGATGCTCTCCTACAAAGCCGGCATTCCGACCGGGAAAACCTGCGAAAAATGCGGCCAGGGTGAATTACTGGAACGCATCAGCCGGCACGGATTTTTCCTGGGCTGTTCGCGCTATCCGGATTGCGATTTTATTCAGGACCTTTCTCCGGAACTTGGCGAAGAAGGCGACGCCGAAAGCAAAACTGAATATTGCGATAACTGCGGCAAGGAGATGGCCATCAAAAGGGGCCGATTTGGCACTTTCCTGGCCTGCACCGGTTATCCAGATTGCAAGACCACGCGCCGCATGGTGCAGGGCACGCGGATCGCATTGCAGCCCGATGAACCGCTCGATGAAAAATGCCCGACATGCGGAAACGGCCTGGTGAAAAAGCACGGACGCTTCGGCGAATTTATCGGATGTACTGGTTACCCAAAGTGCAAATACACGCGGCCGATCACCCTGGGCATTAAATGTCCGAAGTGCCACGAAGGCGAATTCGTGCGTCGAGGCAGCGCTGGACGCGGCGGGCGAGCGCGCATTTTCTACGGATGTTCGCGCTATCCGGATTGCGATTTCACGACACCGAATCAGCCGATCCCCGAGCCGTGCCCGAAGTGCGGCGCGGACTTCATCGTCGAGAAAAAATCAAAGATTGGATTGGTGCGCACCTGCATCAAAGAAGGCTGCGACTGGGAAAAGCTGGTAGATGAGCCGGCGCCGCAAGCAAAGCCCGAGGAAGTCGTTGCACCCGTCGGAGCAAAATCGTAGCCGCTGCGTCCATCTGGTCACTCAAGACGGAAATCACGCAAGGACTTAAACTGCCGACAACCTCGCCTGGTTCGCTGTCGCAATTCGAATGTCGCCTAACAAACTGAGCGGCTCTCTATTCTGGTCATAGTCGGCACATCGATTCACGATTGATCTCTCGCATCTAACAACTAGCGTTACTCTATAACCATGATGTCCATTGCGGAGCGTCCCCGGGGCAACATGCTGCAAGCGATTGAAAAATATTTGGAGTATCTACGATCGGTGAGGAATTCCTCGCCCCACACCGTTCTGAACTACGGCAAAGATTTGCAGCAATTCGCCGCGTACCTTGCGCCGCCTGAGGGAAAAATTCCTGCGCTCGACAAAATCTCTCACCAGATCATTCGCGAATATATCGGGTATCTTCACTCACAGGGTCTGCAGAAAAGTTCCATCGCGCGTAAGCTCGCGTCTTTGCGTTCGTTTTTCAAGTATTGCGTGCGCGAAGGTATGCTCAAGGAAAACCCCGCGCGCCTGGTGCCGACTCCGAAATTGCCAAAGCGCATCCCATCGGTGCTCTCCGCCGAGGAGATGAACGGTTTTTTGAATCAGCTTGCTGCACCCGCGAGGCCCGGCTCTGATACCCGGCCGCCACGCTTGGCTCCCACGACGGGACCCGGAAAGGGAGCCTCGTCCAACGACGAAGGTTTGCTGCTGAAGCGCGATCGTGCGCTGCTGGAGCTTCTCTACGCAGCAGGCCTCCGCGTAAGCGAGCTCACTGGACTGAACCTTGCCGACATGGACCGCCGCGAGAAAATGTTGCGCGTGCGCGGCAAGGGCAACAAAGAACGAATCGTGCCCTACGGCGGCAAAGCGCAGGAAGCACTGGAAGCCTATTGGCCGGTTCGCGAACAACTGCTCTTGCAGGCAGGTCCGGGAAGGCGGCGGCGAGGCGCCGCGCACAGCGAGGCCATCTTTCTGAATTACGCCGGACGCCGACTCACGCAACGGTCTGTCGGCCGCATCGTTAAGAAATACGTTCGCCTCGCCAACATGAATTGGGATTTGCATCCGCACTCACTGCGCCACGCTTTCGCCACGCATCTTCTTGCCGATGGCGCCGACCTCCGTGCCATTCAAGAGCTTCTCGGCCACCAATCGCTCTCCACCACGCAAAAGTACACGCATGCCTCGATCCGCCAGTTGATGGACATCTACGACAAAGCTCATCCGCACGCGTAGCACACTCTTTTTCGTCGCGTTCGAACCGTCATTTTGTGCATTTCTGCAATTCGATTACTCTGTTCCAGCATGCAACTTACGTGGCGATAGTTTTATTTGCTTTCTTGAGGCGGCGAATCTAGTATTCAAGAAGACGCCAAATCCTCATACAGTCTAAGAGGCCGCGAAGCGAATCGGACTAAACGCATTGACGCTCCTGCCGCCGAACCCGTATAATTAGGGTTTGTCTTTAGCTCTGGAGGAGTGATGTACGCCGTAATCAAGTCCGGGGGAAAGCAGTATCGTGTCGCTCCCGGCGACACTATTCGTGTGGAAAGCGTGTCTGGCGAAGTGGGCGAACAGGTGAAGTTTGGCTCGATTCTGAGCGTGCACACCGACGACCAGAAGATTCTGACCGGCGGCGATGCCTCCAAGGCCACCGTGACTGGCAAGATCGTTGAACAAGGCCGCGGAAAGAAGCTCACCGTCCTTAAGTTCAAGAAAACAAACCAATATAAGATTCAGCGCGGCCATCGCCAGAACTATACGGCCGTGCAAGTCAGCGACATCAAGCTGTAAGGGTTTTCTTCGTAGCACAGCCACTCCCGTTTACCGCGTGGCGGGCTGTGCGCGATGTTAGCTTTACTAAATCCTGCGGCGGTAGAGCAGGCTCGAATCGTAAAAATGGTTTTCGTAGTGTCGGGCTTTAGCCCGGCTTTTCGCTAGCGTCGGCGACCACACCCGGTCGCAAATTGAATTTCGAATCTCGGAAGGGAATTGCATCATGGCACACAAAAAAGGTGGCGGCTCCTCTACAAACGGCCGCGATTCTCACGGCCAACGGCTGGGCGTAAAGCGCTTCGGCGGCCAACTGGTCAACGCCGGCACGATCCTGATTCGCCAGCGCGGCACCAAGCACCAAGCCGGTGAAAACGTCGGCCAAGGCAAGGACGACACGCTCTTCGCGCTGGTCACCGGCCACGTCAAGTTTGAAGATCGCGGCCGCCGTGGACGCTTCATCAGCGTCACGCCCGCGTCAGCTGCTTCCGCGTCAGCCGAAGCCGTCAACTAGCCGTTGCCGATTTTCGCTGATCGTTTTTGTAGCAGGGATCTTCTTGCCGCAGGCAAGCTTTATGCTTTTCGAAGAGCACAGACTGAAGTCTGTGCCACCAAGGCCGCAAACGTGATTGCGCGTTAAGCTTCGCCACGAAAGAGGAACCATAGTTCCTCTTTTACTGAGCCCAAAGGATTTAACCGCCACTCGAGCGTAATCACGATCTCAACCTAAATCCGCCACTCCGGTTTCCTGATAGGATTCGACGTAGTGTTTCTAGTTTTGTAGTGGCCGCCTTCTCAGGCCGGCTTCTTTTTAGTAGGCAGGTTCCAATGTTCGTTGACGAAGCCAAAATCTACGTAAAGGCCGGCGACGGCGGCAACGGCTGCGTCGCGTTCCGCCGAGAAAAATATGTTCCACGGGGCGGTCCGGCCGGCGGCGATGGCGGCAGGGGCGGCAGCATCTATCTCGAAGCCAATCCCAACGACAACACGCTGCTGCGCTACCGCTACAACCGCGAATTCAAAGCCGATCGCGGCCGGCACGGTGAAGGTTCGAACTGTACTGGCCAGGCTGGCGACGATATGACGTTGCTCGTTCCGGTTGGTACCGTCGCGTACGATCAACACTCAAACCAAATCATTGCCGACCTCGCCGCAGCGGGGCAGCGCGTTTTGATCGCGCACGGAGGAAACGGCGGGCGCGGCAATCAGCACTTTGCCAAGCCGTGGCATCAAGCGCCGCGCGAACACGAAGACGGTCAGCCTGGCGAAGAGCGCCACCTGCGCCTCGAATTGAAATTGCTCGCCGATGTTGGCCTGGTCGGCTATCCGAACGCCGGCAAGTCCACTCTCATCTCCGTGATTTCCGCCGCGCGTCCGAAAATCGCCAATTATCCTTTTACTACGCTCGAGCCAAACCTTGGTGTTGTTAGCGCCGACAGCGTTCCACAATCCGCCAGCAGCGGCGCCGGAAAAGAAAGCAACGACATCGGACGCACCTTCGTCGTGGCCGATTTGCCCGGCTTGATCGAAGGCGCGCACGAAGGCGCGGGCCTTGGCATTCGTTTCCTGCGCCACGTCGAGCGCACGCGGCTGCTCGTTCACCTGATTGACACCAGCGATTTCACGGATGCCGATCCCGTACACGCGTACGAAGTCATCAATGGCGAATTGCTCGCTTTTAGCCCTGCGCTTGGCGAAAAGCCCATGATTGTCGTTGCCACTAAGCTGGACGCCACAACTGATCGCACACATCTCGCAGAACTGCGCGCCTTCTGCGCCCAACACAATTTGCCGTTCCACGCCATTTCCGCGGCCACTGGCGAAGGCGTTCGCGATCTGGTCCTTGCCATTGCTGACGAGCTCGACAAAATTCCCAAGTCCATCGCGCCGCATCCAGACGCGCCGGATTCCGTATCCGAAGCCGCCAATCAGCAATAAAGCCGAAGAAAAATCTACCACAGAGTCACAGAGTCACAGAGGAAAGCAAAGTAGGGATACAGATTTCCGTCGTCCGGCAGGTGTTGTTTTCCCTCTTTCTTCTCTTATTTCTGTGAGCTCTGTGACTCTGTGGCTATCCCTCTTTTGCCTTTCATGCGAAAATATCCTCACCTTCTCTCAGGAGCTTCATTGACCACCGCGCAAGCGCAGCGCAGCACTGCAACAAGACATCAACCCCGCCGCATTGCACTGTTCGGCGGCTCCTTCGATCCCATCCACAACGGTCATCTCGCCGTCGCACGCGCCGCGGATCGCCGCTTCAATTTTGACGAAATCCATTTCATTCCAGCCAGCCGCCCGCCGCACAAATCAAAACAGCATCTCGCGCCGTTCCCGCACCGTTATGCCATGGTCGCGCTGGCTTGCACCGAGCATCCGCACTTTGTTCCGTCACTCGCCGAAGCCGGTGATGACTTTGCTGGCTCACAACTCCACTACAGCGTCGACACCGTTCGCTACTTTCGCCACACCTACCACGGCCACGGCGATCGCATTTTTTTTATCATCGGCGCCGATGCCTTTCTCGATATTCCCATGTGGAAGGAGTACGAATCGCTGCTCGGTCTGTGCGATTTCATCATTGCCAACCGACCAGGTATCCGAGCAGAAGCGCTAAAGCTGGTGATTCCGCCAGATTTAATGGCCGCATCCAACGCCAAACGCGATCCCGATCCTCCACCTTCGCAGCTCATCGCGCAGCTTCGCCGCACCAATGCCTATCTGCTCGAAAATGTTTCCAGCGATGTTTCCGCCACCGACATTCGCCGCCGCGCCCACAAGGGTCAAGCGATTCACGGACTTGTTTCCGCGCGCGTGGAGGAATACATTCATAAACAGGGCCTATACTCTTGAATTTGACGAATCTTCCTCAATCGGTTCGCCTCGTCATCGAGGCTATGCAGAACAAAAAAGCTTCGGCCATCACCGTGCTCGATCTCAGTAAAATTGGCACTTTCACTGAATACTTCGTGGTGTGCACCGGTTTCAGCACACCGCAGGTGCAAGCGATTTGCACGGAAGTGGAAGAGCAGCTTTACAAGGAATTGAAACGCGGGCCGGAACATCGCGAAGGCCGCGGCTCGAACGACTGGGCGCTGCTCGATTTCGGCGGCTTCATCGTGCACGTTTTCAGCGAACAGGCCCGCCGCTACTACGATCTCGAGCGACTCTGGCGCAACGTTCCCCGCTACGATATTCCCGATCTGTCTGACGCCGTACTTTCCGGAAGTGATTCTCCGCGGCGGCGTGCTTCCGGCGATCATTCCTGAGGGCCCCGTCCCCATGCCGAGTGAAAATTCTTTGCAGTCTCCCGCAATCACTGCGCAAGTGACCGTCACTCGCGATTCGCCGGAAGATGTGCAGACCCGGCAAATATTCGTTTTGCTGGACGGTGAACGCAAGGCGGAACTTTTATTCGGTGACGAAATTTCGTTCCCTGTTTCCGCCGGCCATCACATTATTCGCGTAGATAACACCTGGAACCGTAAAGACCTTGCTGTCGATATAAACGCCGGCGACGATCTTCACTTCCTTACTAAAAGTGTTGCCGGACAATTTTCCAAATTTCTCCTGGTAGCTCTGGGCGCCGGACCCATCTACGTCTCCATCGAACCGGTTGCGCCGCGCCGGCCTTTGTAATTTGTCTTCTGTTTTCCGGCCTCGGCGACTAGTTCTTATTCGATAGCGCAATTGCTCCAAACACGCCGCCTTTCTCTGCTTCGCTTCTCGCTACAATTTATCCATGCCTGAGCGTTTTCCATGGATTGCCGCCGACCCCGCGTCGCAGCGTTTGCTTGCGCTCGCCGAGAAGGTCGCACCCGCGCCAACCACGCTGCTCATCACTGGCGAATCCGGCTCAGGCAAGGACCACTTCGCGCGACTGGTGCACGAACTCAGTCCGCGGCGCGACGCGCCTTTCCTGAAAATTGATTGTACTTCGCTGCCTCCTCATCTTATCGAAAGCGAACTTTTCGGCCACGAGCGCGGCGCCTTCACCGGCGCCGTCGAACGCAAACTCGGCCGGCTCGAACTCGGCGGCAAGGGAACGATTGTGCTCGACGAAATCGCGGCGCTCTCGCCGGAAGCGCAAGGCAAACTCCTGCGCGTGCTTCAGGAGCGCAGTTTTGAGCGCCTTGGCGGCACCGAGTCCCTTCGAATCGAAGCTCGCTTGATGGGCGTCACCAACACCGATCTGCAAGCCGCCGTTTCCGCCGGCCATTTTCGCGAAGATCTTTATTTCCGCTTGAGCGTGTTGCCCATCGTTGTTCCGCCATTGCGCGAGCGCCGCGCCGACATCGTTCCCGCCGCCGAGCACTTTGCCGCCTCGCTGGCGTCCATCCACAATCGCCTTCCGGTGCATTTTACCGAAGCCGCACGGCGCGTCCTCGCTGCTTACACCTGGCCCGGAAATCTGCGTGAACTGCGCAACGCGATCGAGCGCGCCATGGTTTTTTCCAGGGGCAACGAGCTGCAACTGGAAGATCTTCCGGACAACATACGCGCTGCTGCAGGGGGCGCCGCGCTTCTTGCCGGCCTGCGTTCTCTCGAAGATCTGGAGCGCGAAGCCATCGCACAGACGCTGGAAGCGACGCGCTACCACATCACAAAGTCAGCGGAGGTTCTCGGCATCAGCCGCAAAACTTTGCTCGAAAAACGCAAGAAATACGGCATGCAGTAACGCTGGACGAGAGACGATGTTAGGGGTAATGCTTAATATCCAAAGGAAAAAGAACCGGTCTAAAGACCGGCCGCTACCAAGACGAACCATCTAAACGATTGCGCATGCGCCTCCGTCTGCTGATGCTCGGCAAGACCCGCCGCCCGGAACTTCGCGCGGTCTTCGACGACTACGTAAAACGGATTTCCCGTTCAGCTCCCGTCGAAGTAAATGAAGTCCGCGATGCCGGCGCCGCTATCAAACGCCTCGACTCCGACCGCGCCGCCACCGCAATTCTTCTCGACGCCCGAGGCATACCACAGGATTCCGAGGCCCTTGCCCGCTGGCTCGCCGAACAACGCGACCGCGGCACTCGCGAAATTATTTTTGTATGCGGCGATGCCGACGGCTTCCCCGATGCACTTCGCAAACGCATTACGCAAAAGCTCTCGCTCAGTCCGATGACCTACTCACACGAACTCGCCCGCGTCATGCTCGCGGAGCAGCTCTATCGCGCTTTCGCCATTCTTTCCGGCAGCCCCTACCCCAAATGACCCGCGTAGTGTAGAACTCTCTTATGCCATTAAAAGTGGTACCAGATCAGGATAAGCCCTTCGCTTCCATTGAAATTCCATTGGAAAAATCTCTTCCCGATTACGACCTCCACGATCTGGAGAAGCCAACGCCGCGCGAAGTGGATGCCATTCTCGTCTCGCAAGGCTTCCGCGATCTTGTGGACGATGCTCGCGGCGTGCTCCTGGAGATTTTGTGCGAGCACCAAAAAACGCTAGCGGAAGAATCGGACCATCTCACTGATCTTGAGCTCACTCCCAACACGCCTCATCCCATGGAAATCGTGCAACTCACCGGCGCTATCTGCACGCAAGAGGAAAGCTATCGTCCGGGATTGTGGATTGTGCTCAAGGACAATCGCGTTCCGCCAAATCAGCCCCTCTCGCCCGCGCTCCTCGAACGCGTGAAACGCTACGCCCAGGAACTCCTCAGGCGCATGGATCTCGCCTGAAAAGATTCTCGCTAACTTGACGTTTTCAAGCCTGCGCCCCAGACTCTAAATTCTTCGTCGGGAAAACTAGAAGGAAAGTGAATGCCGCAAGAAAAAGGACTCCTGATCGTCTACACCGGGCCGGGTAAAGGAAAAACTACTTGCGCTCTCGGCGCTGCGTTTCGCGCGGTAGGCCAGGGCCTTCGCGTGCTTATGGTGCAATTCATCAAGGGCTCCTGGCACTATGGCGAACTTGACGCCGCCAAAATGCTCGGCGACGACAAGTTCGAAATTCGACCCATGGGCCGCGGGTTCGTCAAAATTGGCGGGGCGGAAACCGACCCCGAGGACATCAAACTCGCAGAAGAATGCTGGCAGACCGGCCGCGACGCCATCTACTCCGAAAAATACGATCTGGTCATTCTCGACGAAATAAATTACGTCATCAGCTACAAAATGCTGGAACCGGACATGATTGTAGACGCCTTGCGCGACCGTCCCGAGCGTGTACACGTCATTTGCACGGGCCGCAACGCCCATCCCAAACTCGTCGAACTCGCCGACCTGGTCACCGAAATGAAAGAAGTGAAACACCCGTACACCAAGGGCATTCTCGCCCAGCGTGGTATAGACTATTAAACTGGTCGGACTGGGGCCTTCGAAATACTGTCGGTGCACTACCGCATCTTCGCAACTGCGTTGGCTGGCTTGGGTGCAAGCAAATGTCCGCAGCAAGAAAAGATCGCAAAATGGCTTGGTTCAAGAGGGAAAAGAAGTCGATTGATCAAGCGACGCCGCCCGAAGAGCGCCGCGTACGCACTGAAGGCCTTTGGACCAAGTGCGAAAGCTGCCGCACCATTACTTTCCGCAAAGATCTCGAAGCCAACTTATTCGTCTGCCCCAAATGCCAGTTTCATTTCAAGATGGGCTCGAAGCAGCGTCTGGAAATGCTCTTTGATAGCCGCTGGACGGAACATGACGCAGGTATGACCAGCACTGATCCGCTGAAGTTCGTGGACACCAAGCCCTATGCTTCGCGAATCAAAGAGGCTCGCAAAAAACTGGGCATGAACGATGCCGTCATCACTGCCGAAGGCCAATTGAACGGCCGGCCGGTGGTAATTTGCGCGATGGAGTTTGGCTTTATCGGCGGCTCCATGGGAGCCGTCGTCGGCGAAAAAGTTACTCGTGGCGTCGAGCTCGCCCTGGACACGCGTCAACCTCTGATTGTCGTCTCCTGCTCCGGTGGCGCTCGCATGATGGAAGGCACCATCAGCCTGATGCAGCTGGCCAAAGTGTCCGCGGCGCTTTCTCGTCTCGATGAAGCTAAGCTGCCTTACATTTCCGTCCTGACCGATCCCACCACCGGCGGCGTCACCGCAAGTTTTGCCATGCTGGGCGATTTGAATATCGCCGAGCCCGGAGCGCTCATCGGTTTCGCAGGACCGCGCGTCATCGAACAGACCATCCGCCAAAAACTTCCCGAAGGTTTTCAGCGCTCCGAATTTCTTCTCGAACACGGCTTCCTCGACGCCATCGTTCCCCGCAAAGAGCTCAAATCCTTCATCGCATCCTCGCTCGACCTGCTGATGAATTGAAATGAACTTCCCGGAAACGGTCCGCTATCTGCTCTCTCTTGGGAGAGAGCTCGCTGCGCCAACGCAGGCTGCGGCGGCGAAATTCAATCTCGAAAACATCACCATCCTCGCAAAGAGTCTCGGGCACCCCGAGCAAGAATATCCTTCCGCCCATATCGCGGGTACCAACGGCAAAGGCTCGACCGCCGCATTTCTCGAATCTATTCTTCGTCACGCCGGTTACCGCACCGGACTCTACACTTCGCCGCATCTCGAAAGAATCAACGAACGCATTCGCGTGAATGGCGAGGAAATCCCTGACGCGGCCTTTGCCGACATCTTTTCTCGAATTCATTCCGTCATCGAAGGATTGCTCGGCGACGGCACGTTACGGGCGCACCCCACTTTTTTTGAGTGCGTCACCGCGATTGCGTTCTTATATTTCGCGGAAGCGGGCGTGCGATTCGCAGTTTTTGAAACCGGGCTCGGCGGACGGCTGGATTCCACGAACACCGTTATCCCGCAAGTGAGCATCATCACCCGCATCGACTTCGATCACGAAAATTTTCTCGGTCACTCGCTCCGTGAAATCGCCTCCGAAAAAGCCGGAATCATCAAGCCCGGTGTTCCGGTAATCATCGCCGAACAACGCGACGAAGCCCTCCAGGTTCTTCTGGCAAAAGCCCACGAATTAGGTGCTCCAATTTTCGAAAGCAATGCAACTTTCACCATTGAATCATCGCAAATAGTCGACGGCCGGGTGCGCACGCTAATAAGAGAAATCGCGAGCGGAAATAAATATCAGCTCTCCCCGCAGTTGGCTGGCCGCTTTCAATTGCAGAACGCCCTGAACGCAGCCGCAGCCGTTCGTGTCCTGCAATCGCAGGGATTCAAAATGGTCGACAACGCCATCGAGCAGGGAATCGCAACTGCGGTCTGGCCGGGCCGCATCGAAAAAGTCCATTCGAATCCCGATATTTATCTTGATGGCGCGCACAATCCTTCGGCTGCACGCGAACTGGCCATCTTTCTTGAGGAAAATCTGCGCGGCCGGAAACTCATCGTCATCTTTGGTGCGCTGCGCGATAAAGCCGTGGATGAAATCGCCGGCATTCTCTTTCCTCTCGCCAGCGAAGTTATCTTCACCCAGCCAAATACCTCCCGCTCCATCTCTGCTTCACAACTCGCGGAGATCGTCGGGCACCACGCCGCGCATTGCAAAATTATTCCAGAGGCGGAAAAGGCGCTCGAATCTGCGATGGCCGAAGGCGCCCCGAACGACGTAATCTGCGTTACCGGTTCACTTTATTTGGTCGGACAGTTGCGCCACCACTGGCAGCCAAGCGTTCGAACCAGTGTTCCGTGACCGCACTTCCCGTGTCCACAGTAGGCGATTTGCCGCATCCAATCGCCATCAATTCGGAGGATGACTTATGGCTGAGCCGGTCGTTCCAGAAAAATCCGCAACGCCGCACGCTGCTTTGCAGATCCGTCCGCCAGTCAGCGAACTAATTGGATTTGAAGTCTCTGAAGCCAGCGAAGGCCACGTCGTAGTCGTTCTGCAAGCTGGCGCGCGGCACTTTAATCCCATGGGTACAGTGCACGGCGGGATTCTTTGCGACATTGCTGACGCCGCGATGGGCATCGCTTTCGCTACTACTCTCTCGCCCGGCGAGTCTTTCACCACCGTCGAGCTCAAAATTAATTTTCTGCGCCCGGTGCGCAACGCACAACTTCGCGCCGCGGGCCGTGTCATTCAGCGCGGCCGTACCATCGGCTACGTCGAATGCGAAATCACCGACGAAAACGGAAAACTCGTAGCGAAATCCAATTCCACTTGCCTGGTATTGCGCGGAGAGCAAGCCGCCGGCCGTTGAAGACTTTCAGAAATTCTCGATCTGCCATACGTTTCGAGTACCGCTGCCCTTCCGCTATGGGCAACGATTGTCCGTCCGGCGAAGGGATTGCATACAAAATGTAGTTGTCGGAACGGAGCAGCACAGAAGCTTTGCCCCCAAGGGTGACACTTAGCCATGCGCTATCACGCTCGATTCGGCGACCAATTGTCGCTCCGGAAGATCAGCGCTTTCCCGTCGGCGCTGCCCGTAACCTGCGAAACGCGTCCATGTCCTTGCCCGATTTGTTTCGGGTTTCCAATCGTCTTCTCAGATTGTCGCGGCGCGAGCGTCCACAGGGTCGAATCCTATCGACTTGAACCATTATGTGGTGCTTGTGAAAATGAGGCTTCAGATATGGAACCTGAAGCGTTTAGCACTCTCCCCCTTCTTTGAGGGCCACATAACAAGCGGGTGGAGCGGGCGGGGGGCCGTTCGGGGTGCAGCCGGCAGTTCAGGAATAATCCGAGGCAAAGTGATTGCTCACATTACTCTTGTTTGAGCAATTCTGCTGGATGAACGCGTAAGGCGCGACGTGCGGGAATCCAGGTCGCCACGAAACCTAACAGGGCCATCGTTGTCATTACCCCTGCAAATACCACCGGATCACGCGGCGTGGCCTGGTACACAATCTGCGCCAACAATTGGCTCGCCATCGCGCCCAGAAGCAAGCCAGCCCCCGAACCTGAGAGCAGCAGAAGGAGAGGACGGCCCAGCGCAGAGCGCATAAGCCGGACCGGCTGCGCTCCCAGGGCCACACGGATGCCAAACTCCTTGATCCTCTTCGATACCGAATACATGGCCATCCCGAAGACTCCGGTGACCGCAAGCATCGCAGCCAACAAACCCATCACCCCGAGGCTGGCCGTGGCCACTCGCGCGGGAAACAAAACAAACGCCAGCTCGTCGGGCCAACTGTGAAACACGAACGGCAGGCTTGGATCGATTTGCGCGAGCACCCGGTGGAGCGCAGGCACGATTTCTCCGGGTGGCAACTGCGACCGGACTACTAATGAGGTATCGGTGTCGGGATTCTGGTCGAGAGGGAAAAACATCGCTGCCCAGGGGGATTCTGTCAGCGATTCATACTTTCCGTTTTCGACGACACCCACAATCTCATTCGGAACCTTGTCCCCCATCGTAAACCGGAGGCCGAGAGCCGATGCGTTTCCAAACATGGCGCGCGCGAATGTCTCGTTCACGATGGCGACTCTCGAGGCCTTGGCATCGTCGTGCCAAGTGAAATCGCGCCCCGTCAACAAGTGAGTCCCGGCCGCTTCCAGATAGCCAGGGGAAATCGAGAAATATTTGGCACCGAAGGCGCTATTGGACGCCCGAAATTCCGTTGTACCCATCCGGTAAACCAGCGTGCTGCTTCCGCCGGTGCCCAACGGCGTCTCATCAATGATCCCGACAGCCGTAACCCCGGGAATGCGTCCAGCCTCCTGCAGCATGCGTTTCTGAATTAGGGTTGAGGAAGCATCCGAATGTCCCCCCATGTGCAAGTCAGTCTCTGCCAGAATCACACCTTGCGGCCGGAAGCCCACCGGCGCATGCAGCGAGTGTTGCATGCCGCGCAAGGCTACAAAGGAAGACGTCACCAGCAAAGTGCAGAGCATAATTTGAACGCCCAGGAGAAGATCACGAAACGCCAAGCGGCGAAAAACAATCGTGCCTGCAGCGCCGCTCTTCATTACCTGAGCGGAGTTGGTTGCCCAGATTTGCCGTACCGGAACCAAGCCCCATACGATTCCGCTTCCAACCGCCAGGAGCAGGGCCACCAAGTAGACCTTTGGGTCCGCGCTGACGGCCACGTGGACGGGAAATTCCGCGAAGGGCTGCCAACCCGTCAACGCGTCCAGCAACGCGGTGGAGAAAATAGTTCCCAGAGCGCCACCAAGAACTGAGATGAGGACAGCTTCGGCCAGCAATTGCCGGAGGACCTGCCATCGGCTGGAACCGATGGCAAGTCGGATAGCCAACTCACGGCTGCGATCGGCAGTGCGGGCGGCAAATAAGCTAGCGAGGTTGGCGCAGACCGCAAGCAGCACGAGAAATGCCAGCAGCATAATGCCAGCCAGGAAGGACCGAGCCGGATCCCCGAGTTGGTCGCCCATCAATCCAGGCTTTACCAACCTTGCGCTCAGGTCGTCATCGCTCGCGGGATATTGGCGCGCCAGTTCGCGCGCAATGAAGTTGAGATTATCGCTGGCCTGCTGCGGGGTAACGCCCGGCTTCAGCTTTCCCAAGATCCAGATATTGTGCATTCCACGGTTCGAGAAAAAGTTTGCGCCCTCATCGTCCGGGCTGTCGACGATGGGCATCCAGAAATCAGGCCATAGGAACACATCGGTCCCGTGAAACGCGCCTGGGGCGACTCCGATGACGGTAAAGGGGTGCTTGTTGATATCGACGGTGGTTCCAACGATGTCAGGATCCGAATTGAAATGGGTGCGCCAAAAATCATTGCTCAAGACGATGTAGGGGGCGGAGTTCGGCCCCTTTTCGTCGCTGGTGTGAAAGAGCCGGCCCTGGGCAGGCTGTACGCCCAGCATGTCAAAGTAATTTCCAGAAACTCTGTAGTACCAGCATTTGTAGGCGGCATTTCCCGTGGTTAAACCCGCGTTCTGTATCCGGTAGGCCGCCATGTCACTAAAGGTTGTATTCCTGCGCTGAAAATCCAGGTAGTCGGGATAGGACTGACTGTCGTACCCCTGCGCTTTGTGCACGACATTGTAAAGGCCAGAGGGTTGTGGAACGTCGAGGGGTTTCACAACCAGCGCATTCAGCACGCTGAACACAACGACGTTCGCACCAATTCCAAGAGTGAGCGTCAGCAAGGCGGTGATGGTGAATGCCGGCGATCTACGCAACTGCCGCGCGGCGTAACGGAGGTCGCGTGCGACGGCGTCGAAGGCCAACTCCGCATCAACGGCGGCTATGCGTTCCCGCATCACGGTGCGATTCCCGAAACGGATGAGAGCATCGCGGCGAGCCTGCTCGGGCGACATTCCGGCGGCCACGTTGTCCGCCATGCGCATTTCGACATGCGATCGGATTTCGGCATCGATTTCCTGCTCCAATTTTGAGCGGGAGAATAGATTCAAAATGCGGCGAACCGTCGACATGGGCTGCCTCACGCATACCTTAGAATCGCGCGAATCCCTTTGATGAGTTGTTCAAAGCTCTTCTCAGCCTTCTGCAACTCTTTCTGTCCGGCAGTTGTCAGCTTGTAATACTTCGCCTTCCGATTCGTCTCCGTCACTTTCCACTCCGAGCGGATCCATCCGCTTTGCTCCATGCGGTGCAAGGCAGGATAGAGGGAACCCTCCTCCACAGACAGCAGTTCATCTGACGCTCTCTGAATGTGCAGCACAATTCCGTAACCGTGCAGTTCTCCCATCTGTGAGAGGGTCTTGAGAACCAGGAGGTCGAGACTTCCCTGCAGATCATTCCTTGCCATGCAAACGCACCCCTAGACAACTTGGTAGTGGCAAAAGATAGTCCTAGAAGTGGAGGTATGTCAATAGAGAAAGTATTGGCTAGCCTGGTCGCTCTTGCATCCCGCTACCGGAACGGCCCAAGTCCTAATCGATGACCATAAGTTTGCCAAACCTAGCTGCCTTGCCCGCTCTGTCAATGCGAATTGCCGCTCTTTGCTTTCCAGATGATTGCGAACCTGATAGGGAGTGGACTGCCGTACGTAAACGTGAGCTCCACGTTCCAGGTGGTGGGGCTTAATCTTTTCGCTCATTCTGCCTCCGTTCGCTTTTCTTGAGGACAGTCATCAGCAATTCCCGACACAAACTTCGACAGCTTTCTCGCACCTGCTCGGGAAGCGCCACCCAGACTCGATCGATCTCGAAGGCGGGTTTTTCTGGTGAGAGCCCGCATTCTGATTGTTGTGCATGAGGACCTCCTGGCGGAGATTCTGCATACAACGGCTCTTGCGCAGGGAGACGAACAAAGGTTGGATATCGACCTAGCTCACGCAACTCTTGGAGAGCGGCAGTCGCGATGCGCGGTTCCTTTTCCTCCTTCAACTGTTCACACGCGAGGGGACTCAGCATCCACTCTGGCACAGCCAACTCCAATCCATCGGGAAGTTTCACCACTAGGACAGCGGGGCTCGTCCTCCGCAAGAAACGCACGATCTCAACCTCAACGCCATAGCATGGATGATCGCGATAGCAGATCTTTGAGAAGTGCGAATCATGAGCAGTACGACGATGCCTTGCGTCACACGACCGCCACCCACTTGCTGCACGCCGGCGTGGACATCAATACAATCCGTGCGTGGCCAGGCCACGTTTCATTGGACACGACTAACATCTATGCCGAGATTGATCTAGAAACGAAAGCGCGAGCCCTGGCCCTTTGCCAAGTGAAACACACCAAACGGACGAAACTATGGCATCAGGACAAAGGGCTGATGACGTTTCTCCGGTCATTGTAAGTGAGCAAATTATGTGGCGTTCGGTGCGCTTCAAGTCTCCTTCTGTGCCACTTCCGGCGCCGAATGCGACATGATTGATTCCACAGCATAACCGAGACAAGCGAGGAATCTGCTTCGCCCTTGTGATCACCGCTGCACGCATCACATTCTCATTTTCCAAACGCGTATACCCCGCGATAAACTTATCGGTCTCACAGGTGGCTATTGGCGCCCGTAGAAGAGGCTTGCATGCCAGCGAAAGTTCATTCGAAAACGAAGCACCCGCTTGTTGGCATCATCATGGGCTCGACCTCCGACTGGGGAACCATGTCGCACGCGGCACAGACGCTCGATGCGCTGCGTATTCCGTACGAAACCCGCGTAGTCTCCGCGCATCGCACTCCCGATCTGCTTTTCGCGTATGCCTCGCAGGCGGAACAGCGTGGCATTGAGGTCATCATCGCGGGGGCGGGTGGCGCAGCTCATCTCCCGGGAATGGCTGCTTCCAAAACGGTTCTCCCCGTTTTCGGGGTGCCTATCGAATCGAAAGCGCTCAAGGGACTGGATTCGCTGCTGTCCATTGCGCAAATGCCCGGCGGTATTCCCGTCGGCACGCTGGCTATTGGCAAGGCTGGTGCCATCAACGCGGCGCTTCTCGCTGCGGCGGCGTTGGGCAATAAATATCCCAAAATTCGCGAAGATCTGAAAAAATTCCGTTCCGCGCAAACCAAAAACGTCCTTGCCCTTCCCGACCCTGCGAAATCTGCCGCCTCCAATTCCAAAAGCAAAAAAGGAAAGCGCAAGTGACCATCGGAATTCTCGGTGGCGGCCAGTTGGGTTATATGCTCGCCCTTGCCGGCTATCCTCTCGATTTCCATTTTCGTTTTCTCGATCCTTCGCCGCAGGCTCCCGTAGGCCGCATCGCGTCGCGCGTCACCGCCGAATATACGGACTTCGAAGCGCTGGAAAAATTCGCGCATGGCCTGGCCCTCGTCACCTACGAATTCGAAAATGTTCCCGTCGAAGCCGCGCGCTTCCTGCAGAAACTTGTTCCTGTCTATCCCTCGACGCAAGCGCTCGAAACTGCGCAGGACCGCCGCAGCGAAAAACTCTTGTTTCAAAAACTCGGCATTCCCACGACCAAATTTGCAGTCGTCAATTCCGCGGACGAACTGCACCAGGCTGTGCAAAAAATGGGGCTTCCCGCAGTCTTGAAAACTTGCCGCTTCGGTTACGACGGCAAAGGCCAGTGGGTTCTTCGCAGCAACGAAGATGTTGAGCGCGTAAAAAACGAAATCCCTTCCGCTCCGCTTATACTCGAAGAGTTCGTCAAATTTTCCCGCGAGCTTTCCATTCTGGCCGTACGCGCCCGCAACGGAGCAACCTCCTTCTATCCGCTGGTGGAAAATCATCATCGCGGCGGAATTCTTCGTCTGTCTCTCGCGCCTGCTCCGCGGCTCTCGGAAACTCTGCAACGGGAAGCGGAAGACGCCGCCCGGCGCATCCTGGAATCCCTGGACTATGTTGGAGTTCTCGCGATTGAGCTGTTCGAATGTGACGGCCGCCTGCTCGCCAACGAAATGGCGCCGCGTGTCCATAATTCCGGGCACTGGACCATCGAAGGCGCGGTCACCAGCCAGTTCGAAAATCATCTCCGCGCCATTTCCGGCCTGCCGCTCGGCGTCACGCGCACCCTGGGCTTTTCCGCGATGTTGAATCTGATCGGCGAGCTCCCTGACGCCAACGAATTCCTGGCGCTCCCTGACGCGCACTTGCACTTGTACGGAAAGTCGCCGCGTCCGGGCCGCAAAGTCGGCCACGTAACCCTGCGAGCCGATTCCATGCAGCAGTTGGAGCAGCGTCTAGGGCAGCTTCCCGTATTCTTTCAGCGTGAAGAATTCTGTCTGGCGGAGCGGCTCGCAAAATCGGCTAAGTAACTGTAAACATTATACTTATTATGAGCACTCGATGTGTTTACGAGCCGTGGTTGCCGCCCTTGGGCGCGAATGCTACGATTTTGCATCTCCATGTCCCCCGAAAATCGCCATTCCTCCCAACCTGAAAGCAAACCGCGCGTCGGAATTCCGTGGCGCACCCGGGATGAAGAACGCCAACGAAATGTCGAGAAGTTGAATTATTACTTCGAGGCGGTTCGGCAGGCAGGGGGCGCGCCAGAACACGTGTCGCTGGGACTGTCGGACGAGGAGCTGCGCAAGCAAGTGGGCGACTTGGATGCGTTTGTTCTGCCGGGGAGTCCGGCGGATGTGGATCCGACGCGTTATGGCCAGCCACGGCACCCGAAGACTAAAACTCTGGACGGGGATCGCGATCGTACCGACAGCACTATTCTTGAGCACGCCATCGCGGCGCACAAACCGGTGCTGGCGATTTGCTATGGCTGCCAAATCTTGAACGTGCACCAGGGTGGCTCGCTGGTGCAGGACATTCCAGCCGAAAAGCCAGGGACCAATGCTCACGGGAAAACGGATCTGGCGGCAAGCGCGACCACCAAGGACTTGGAACACGGCGCGACACTGGCGGAAGGTAGTCACCTGCAGAAGCTCGCGGGTTCGACGGAAGTTCAGATTAATAGCAGCCATCATCAGTCGATCGATCGGCCGGGAGAAAAGCTGCGTGTCACCGCGCGTGGCACCGACGACATCATCGAAGGCGTTGAGCTGCAATCGCCCGACGATTGGGTCGTCGGTGTGCAATGGCATCCCGAACGCATGCCGGACGACGCGTTTGCGCAGAAGTTGTTCGCGGATCTTGTGCGCGCGGCGCGCAAGGCGCGCATGGAAACGCCGGCGAATCGGTGAGGTGTTTTCGGAGAGATTCCTCACTCCGCAGGCTTCGCCTGCCTACCGCAGCCAGGTTCGGAATGACAGCTGTGTTTTTTTTCGCGGTGAGTGCGACGGACGTCTGAAAGAGTTTTTTGAAAATTGACTCGGGGGAAACATGATTTCTTTGGCGGGGAAAGCGGCACTGATCACCGGAGGTTCGCGTGGAATTGGCGCAGCCACGGTGAAATTGTTCGCACAGGCTGGCGCGGACGTAGTATTCAACTACAACAAAGCGAAGGACGCCGCTGCGCTGGTGGAAAGTGAAGCGCGAAAACACGGAACGCGTGTAGAAGCGTTTAAGGCTGACGTCAGCAAACACGCCGACAACAAAAAACTTGTCGAACAAACGATTGAACGGTTGGGGCGTATCGACATTCTGGTGGCCAACGCCGGAGTCTGGAATCCAGATGATCAGCCAATCGAAAAAATGACGGAAAAGCAGTGGGACGACATGATTCGCATCAATTTGAAGAGCGTGTACTCGGTGATTCATTTTGCCGCGCCACACATGATCAAACAAAAGTCCGGAAAAATTATTCCCATCAGCTCAACTGCAGGACAGCGCGGCGAATCGCTGCATACGGCCTATGGCGCGTCCAAGGGCGCGATCATCGCTCTTACAAAAGGACTGGCGACGGAGCTGGCGGGGCATGGAATTCTGGTGAACTCGGTGGCTCCGGGCTGGGTAGCCACGGACATGTCCAACGAGGTGCTGGACTCGAAGGCCGGGCAGAAGATGGTGGCGGCGGCGATTCCGCTGGGGCGCGCCGCAACGGCGGAAGAGATTGCGGGGCCAATCCTGTTTGTCGCATCCGACCTGGCCAACTTCATGACTGGAGAAATCATCAATGTAAACGGAGGGTCGGTGCTTTGCGGATAAAGTTTGCACAAATGACGCGTCTGGCGCAGACGATGGTCCTGACAAGTATCGTGCTGCTGCTCGCCACTGTGACGACGGCGCGGCGCGCGGCGTTTTTCATGTCAGGGTTTGGCAGTGCAAACCCTGAAACCCGGCAGAATCCGGAAACGATGATGCCGGAAGCCAGCGCGACGAAGGCCAAACAGATTCTGGCGCAGATGCTGGATGCGATGGGCGGCGCGGTGTATTTGCACGTGCACCAATCGGAGTGCACTGGGCGGAAATCAGAGTTTGGGCATAACAGCGCCCTGACCTCCTACCTGGAATTCAAAGAATACTGGCAGTTTCCCGACAACTACCGCATCGACTTTGGAAAGAAGGGAAACATTATCGACCTTTACCGTGGAAAAGAAGGCTGGACGGTGGACCATGACGGCGTAAACGAAGAGCCGGCCGGCAAAGTGGATGAATTCCAGGCAAAGCTGCTCAACGACCCGGCGCATCTTTTCCGATACCGCTTGAAGGAAGAAGGCATGGTGTACCGGTATGGCGGAACGGATTTGATTGATTTGAGGCCGGTAGACTGGGTGGAATTGTCGGACCGAGAAGAGCGAACCTACCGGATCGCCGTCCAGCGCGACAACCATTTGATGGTGCGGTTTACGGTAATCATAAAAGATCCGGACACCCAGCAGCGCATTGAAGAAGTGACCTCGTTCGCGAATTATCACATGCTCGGCGGAGTGGCTACACCACTGCAGGTTGCACGGACGCGCGAAGGGCGGCGAGTGCTCCAGGCGTTTTATGATTCCTGCAACTACGATCCGAATCTGCCGTCGAACTTTTTCACCCGAGGCGGGTTGGAGCAGCGCTTCCAGGAAGTGGGCAGCCGAGCTGACAAGAAAAAAGCAGCGAAAGCGCGGGACTGAACCTCGTACCTCAAATCAGATTTCAGCACATCAAGTATTCTCTTCTCTCTCCGTTTTTCCCAAATACGAGAAACTTAAAGCGCGAGCAGCCGCGTAGCGCGCCGCAAAAAACCCACGAGTAATTCCCGCGCTGAGATGCCCGGTGGACATTGAGTCTCACACGGAGTAGATTCCGAACAACCCGGGAGTTCAACACTGAGGAGAAAGTGATGAAATACAAGATTTTCTGCAGTTGTGTGGTATTTGCATTTGTTGTTGCGATAGCCCCAGCGCAAACCAAAATCTCGACGTCGGGAAAGTGCGGCAAGCCCGACGTCCAGCAGAATATTCCTGCCGGCGACTCGCCAGGCCATGTCTTCGTGCTGACGCAGGGAAAATGCGAGACAAAGGGGGAAGTGGGCGGCGCAGCGAGCAAAGAAGGCGCGTTTTCCGAGCACGGAGAGGTTTCTGGAAACCACAGCAAGGTTTGGGGCGTTTATGTGGAAACGTTCGACAGCGGCGACAAGATTTTCTATACCTATCAAGGCAGCACAGTGCTGAAAGATGGCGCGTTGCAAAGTGGCCAGAATAAATACCAGATTTCAAGTGGCACCGGGAAGATGAAAGGCATCAAGGGATCGGGCACGTGCAAGCTGAGCCCGAATGCCGACGGCGGCCTGGACTATATCTGTTCGGGTGAATACACGCCGGGTGGAGCGGCTCCAGCGAAGCAGTAAGAAGGGGAAAACGCGAATCGTGGAAAGGCAGCCGGATAGCAATCGTAATTGCGCTGCGAGACGATTTTCCCTTCGCGGAATGTGAGGAACATCGCGACGAAGGCTTTCATTTCGCTTCCCGCGGGCAGGTTCATCACCGGGACGGCAAGAATTCCAGTCCATTCCAGCTCGGCTACGACTTCATCGCCGGCTTCGAAGAGGCGCGCACTGTGTAAATTTGCGACTGCAGAATTTTGTGGCCCTGCTCATAGGCGGCACTGAGATCGGCGGCGCGGCGGATGCGTCCTTGCGGCACAATGCGGTTTGGGAATTCCTGAACCGCGATATCGGGAGAGCAGAAATCAGCTACTTTTTCGAACGGACCCATCGAAGCGATTGCCTGAAGATATTGCTGGGTGCGAGCGATGTTGGGTGAGTCCACGGTGCTTGCTCCTTTGCTCTTATTGCGTTGCGACAAGAAATTAAATCGTTCTGGCCCGAACTGCCACGAGAAATGATGTAACAAGAATGGTGAGACCGGCATCTGAAGGCCCTAAGCCGCTGACGAATAGGGAAAGATGAAGATTGTTTCGCTTAATGTTGGAATGCCGCGAGAAGTGCTGTGGCATGGGAGAAGTGTAACTACCGGAATTTACAAAGAACCGGTGGCGGGGCGGGTGGCGTTGCGAAAGTTGAATCTGGATGGTGATCGGCAGGCGGACTTGGCTGTGCATGGAGGCGAGTACAAGGCGGTGTATTGCTATCCGGTCGAGCATTATGCGTATTGGAACAAAGAATTGCCGGGGCGGAAATTGCCGATGGGGATGTTTGGGGAGAATTTCACCACCAGTGGCTTGAATGAAAATGAGGTGCATCTGGGCGATCGCTTCGCGGCGGGCTCAGCGGAAGTGGTGGTGACGCAGCCGCGGTTGCCTTGCTACAAACTGGGCGTGAGGTTCGGGTCGGACGACATGGTGAAGCGGTTTCTGGCCAGCGGCAGGGGCGGTTTTTATTTGGCGGTCACTAGTGCGGGTGAAGTCGGCGCGGGCGACGAGATCAAAGTGATTTCGCGCGATGCGAATGCGGTGCCGGTCTCCGAGATTACGCGACTGTACGTATTAAAACGGTGGGGAACGGAAGAGCTGGCGTCGTTGCGGCGGGCTTTGCAGGTTGCAGCGTTGCCGGAAGATTGGAAGGGATATTTCCGCGAGCGAATGCAGAAGATGAATGTGTGAAGGCGGAGCTGGCCAGGCGGTCACGGTGGATTCGGTGGATTACGGCCCCTTGACATCGGCAGAACACAGAACTATTGAATAATATAGTGACGTTTCAGTGATTCTATGCTAGGGTGCCTGCATGGGAAAGCGGACGGGCATGCGGCGAGACTGTCAGGCACTGGAACGGGGGCGCTCGCCCTCCGCCGGTTGAACGAAGGAGTTGCATAATCCGAAATTGCGCGGCGAGGAACAAAGACTATGCTAGACCGATCTCATTTCTCTAGCGGAGCTTTTGAAATGCTTCGTTTCTTCTCCTACTCGAAGTCGTCTCTGCGCTCAACGATATTGTTTGTCGTCAGTGTTGCCCCTACCTCTCTGCTGGCACAGACCGGCCATGATGGAACTGTCGCCAGAGAAAGCTTCACGCTTCACTACAAGACGATCGGAACTGGACGGCCTCTACTGTTGTTGAGTGGTGGCCCGGGCTTTGACGTGGATTACATGATGCCCTTAGCCCAGGAATTAAGTGCTTCGTACCAATGCATTCTGCTCGAACAACGGGGCACAGGTCGATCACAGCCACCAGCGTTGACCCCTGAAAACGTCAACCTGGCAGTGATGGTGGAAGACATTGAAGCTCTCCGATATTCTATGAAGCTCAATAAGCTCGTTATCTTGGGGCATTCCTGGGGTGGAATGCTGGGGATGGCCTACGCAGCTGCGCACGCAGATCGAGTCGACTCTTTGCTGCTCGTTGCTTCAGGGGGGATGGACAGCAGCTTCGGACCGATCTTCATGGACAACATCCTTATGCGTGCCACCACAATTGAGCGGCAGAGAATACGTCAAGTACAAGACGCGATGGGCAGTGCCTCGGACCTGCAGACTGCCTATCTGGATCTGTTTCGTTTGCTGGTGCCGCTCTATTTCTTTGATCGGGATCGCGGAGAGCAATTCATGGCTGCGGCAAAAAAGGAATCTTATCATCCGCAGTTGGCTCATCTGGTTCAAATCGATCTCCAGCGGAACTACAACGTTCACGATCAGCTTAGACATTTCAATCCACCGGTGCTGATCATTCAGGGGCATCAGGATCCCATGCCAGAGGGTGTAGCCCTTGACTCCCAAGCAACTCTGCCGAATGCACAGCTTCTATTTCTCAATGAGAGTGGCCACTTTCCCTGGCTGGAGCAACCAGAGGCTTTTTACAAGAGCCTTCGCACGTTTTTGAGAACGGAACGGTGATGGTTGTGGGAGCACCTGCGTCGGAATCGAAGCAACAGCAGGTCCCTTAACACGCTCTCGGCGCCTGAACGCGGCTTCTGGCGGCTGGGGATGATGATGGTACGGAAGTGTGTTTCCCCCTGAAACTATGGAGTTCGCAACTCGTCGTCTTCACCCGAGAGTCGTGATCGACAGTGGCGTGCAATTCTAGTCCCCATCCCCTATCGGAATAGCTACAGAGGGAACAGTTCCGGCTGTTCCCAGAAGGCGCAGACCAGACTAGGCCGGCGTCGCAGGCGGCGGAGTGCCTGGCGCGCGTGGTGACTCAACTGTCTGAACGTAGTGGGACAGAAATTCGGCAACTCAGGCTGTTTCCGGTGCGACCACAGATAACTCTACCCACAAACGCCCTCGCTGCTGCCGAATGAAGTCCCACACCGCTCGGCTACGATGACCCGGCAAACCGTCCCAGACAATCAGTAGCTTGCCGGGAATATGGCGCAGCAGACGCGTGAGAAACTCGATGATCTGCCGGCTGCGGATCGCTCCCGGAAACAGCCGGAAATAAAAATTCCACCAGGTCACCCCCGCCATCGCCGATAGCGTCTTCCAGGTAAAATGATATTGCGGCACCGGCGTCTGCCCTTTCGGTGCCCAAGTGCGACAGCGGTGCGGCCGCTCGCTCAATCCGCTTTCGTCGATGAAGACGATGGTGCGGCCTTCTTTCTGGGCTTTTTTTTAATCTCGGGCCAGCGCTTCTGCTTCCACCGCCGGATCTTTTCTTCATCCCGTTCCAGGGCGCGTCCGGTGGGGCGCTGGCAACTCCATCCCAACTGCCGCAGGATGCGCCAAGCCTGCGATGCATGGTAGCCGACCCCACATTCCTCCTCGATCAGATGCGCCACCCGCCACGAGGTCCATAGGCTGGTCTCATAGCCCAAAGCTTCCGGCCCGCGTTTCAATCCGCGCTCAATCTTCCTGAGGTCTTCCTTACTCAGGCGGGGTTTGCGTCCGGCGCGTCCCGCCTTCTTCAAACCTGAGACTCCCGCCGCCTCCAGTTGCTGCGCCCAGCGACTGACCGACTGTCGATGCGCGCCCACCTGTCGCGCCACCTCGGATTGAGGGACTCCCTTTTGCAGCAGCCGCGCCGCCCGCAAACGCCGCTGCTCCAACGCTTCAAAGTCTCGCCGCACTCCTGCTGGGTTTCCCATGGCAGAACAATAACAGCAGAAATCCTGAATGTCACTATATTATTCAATACTAAATAGGTTTACCGTCATTCTAACCTTGAGGCATGCCTCTACGGAGGGATGCCGCCCCCATCAAAAATTGAAAAAGAAGTAGAAACAATAGGACTCCGTCTCCTTGCAGCATCGCCCATTCTGGTCCGGCAGCAGCTGGTTCATCGCCAAACAGCTAGTTATCCAACGCAAGCCGTTGGGAAGAACGGGTGGCCACGCCCATTTCTTCCGGGAACCTCGCCCGAGCTTGCGACCATTACGGACTTCAATATTGTCCTTGGCGCAACTGAGATTCTCGGCAGCTAGTCTATAAAAGACCTGGATGTGGAAGATTACTTCAACGTGATTAATGCGCATTCATTAGGAATACCGTGACGATGGCTTGGTCAGTGGAAAGTGCGGGACAAACTTATCTCTCGGGACCTGAGGAAAGCTCGTCGAGCCTTTCCGCGCAAGTCGGGCACGAGCGCAACGGGGTCTTCTTTGCTCATTAAATTCGATGACAGGGCTGCGGACGACAGTCTTGCTCCGTGATCCAAATGTGGAACTGGGATTTTTTGGATGGTTAGGTTTTGCCTTCATCCGCTGATGGACCATATATCGCAGGGACTTTTTGCTGATTGAGCCGCAGATAGACGGTGAGTTGGCCGCGGTGGTGCGCCATGTGGTTGAGGACGCCCTCGCGAATCGCTTCGTAGCGCGTCTGCTCCGTCATCAATTTGCCCGCGGCCAGCATGCGCCACTTCGTATTCAGCAAACGATCGTCGTTGGTTTTCTGCAGCACTTCACGGCCTTTTTTTAAGCTGCTCTCGAACTGCTCGAGCAGCTCAGTGCGAGTGTTCCACGGTTGCGGCTTGAATTTTGATCCACCAGGCGGATTGATGTCTATTTCGTCCATGTTCACCACCATGTCGAGCCAAGCGGGGATGGTGGCGACGATGGTTGCCAGGTTTCCGAGTGGCATGGATTTTTCGTGGGGCTTCCAGTCGTTCTTTCCTTCCGGGACGTTTTGTAATGTCTTGCGAATGCCGATGGCTTCCTGGTCGAGTTCGGCGAGTAACAATTCGGTGATTTTCATGGTGCGTTCTCCATGTTTGTTTAGATGCATCTTCACGGAATGGAGGGTTCATGCAAGTACGGCGCAAGATACGCGGACCGAGTTTATGCGCTCGGAACAAGAGAGATTCCTCGTTACGTGAAGCGACACTCTTTGCAGGAGCAAAATGGAAGAAAAAGTCGCTTCACTCCGCTCGGAATGACGGTGATGCGTGGGCGACAAATCATGCGCAGTGCAATCTTGTGCGGACCAGTTACTTGGCGAGTAGGGATTTCCAGCGGCCCCAGGCCTCTTCCCGGGCTTTCTTGTTGGCGGGGTTTGGGTCGTCGGGAGTTTCGCCGGCACGCATGAAGCCGTGGCCTGCGCCGTCGTAAGTGACGGGATCGTAAGTTTTTCCGGCGGCTTTCATCGCAGCGGCGGTGTCTGGAATGGTGGCGTCAATGCGCGCGTCGTTGCCTGCGTAGAAGCCGTAGACGGGGGCTTTGATGCGGGACATGGCGTCTTTCGCTGGTGGTGGGCCGTAGAAAACGAATGCTGCGGAAAGATCGCCGCGATTGGTGGCGAAGCGGAAAGTTTGTCCACCGCCCCAGCAGAAACCTGCTACGAACAATTTTCCGTTGGAGGATGAGAGTTTTTTGCCGTAATCGGCGGCCGCGTTGAGGTCGGCGGTCACTTGATCGAGATTAAGCTTGCTGACGGCTTCAGTGACTCCGCCCGCAGTGAAAGAGTTGGTGCGGCCGCCGTTCGGTCCCATGCCGGTGAGCAGATCGGGCGCGATGGCGATGTAGCCGGCAGCGGCGACTTCATCGGCGAGTTCCTGCGCCCAATCGCTTAAACCGAAAATTTCGTGAATGACGAGAACGACGGGGCGCTTTTCTTTTGACTCAGGGTAGACGATGAGCGTTTCGACGTTGCGGTCGTCGTGCTTGAGAGTGACCCATTCGCTGTGGCGGGGAGATTTGGCGATGCGTTCGCGGGCCCAGGGCTGCGACCACTCCTGTGCGGTGGCGGATTGTGCGGCGACCGCGATTGCGATCAAGGTGAAGAT
>WNFR01000046.1_pt1 | contig 107333 bp, 109 predicted proteins | sample 5400221 | NCBI WGS metagenome assembly WNFR01 (sample SAMN13153357, study PRJNA577476) | soil metagenome | isolation source: 40 cm soil under Madrone tree | place: USA:California | collected 2016-06-14
CAGCCTTTGACGATTGCCTGGGCCATCGGATCGGTGAGCCGGGGCGTCCTTGCATCCGCTCCCCCGCACGGATCCGATGTTGTGGGCCGAGCCCAATTGCATCGCACGGATATACGGCCTTGCCAACGCGGCTCACGCGGAATACTCAGACAGGCTCCTTGGCGCCGCAATATGTGAAGGCCGAACCGGCCGACGGCGGGTGCGGGATTCGGCAAATTGCCCGGTTTTTTGGCTGCTTTTGAGACCTGCCGCAGCTTCTCGCGGCACTGGAAATGTTAACTTGCGTCCCCATAAAGGGACCTGCCGCAGAGCTATTTGCTGCAGGTATATGGATTGAGTATCAGGAGATTGACATGATCGGAAACGTCGCCCGCTGGGGCACCAACGCGTTGCTGTTTGGCATGGCCATCACGACATACGCGGTATTCGTCCTGGCAAAGTAAGCCAGTCCTCTCATCAGCCGGAAGCAAATCCGCGGCCTCATCCCGAGGCGGCGTTCGGGGTCGGAACGGCCTCGAGATCTTCCGGGCTGATGCGCTTCGACGTCCACAGCACCATGGCGTAGTAACAGACGTAATACCCCACGACCACGAAGATCAAAGCGACCGTCAGCGGGCTTCTCACCATCGACGGTGCAATCCCTGGAGACGCGGCCCCCGCGCTTCCCAACTCACCGTTCTGCGAATACCACTCGACGCCGCGGTACACCAATCTCCCAACGAACAGCAGGGAGACCGCGACTCCGGTGTAGGTGTGAGGCACATAGTGCAATCGGCCTTCGTAGGTTGCATAGCGGGTATGCCGCGCGCCCCAGAATCCCAATGCCAATCCCGCCAGCGCGCCGGCCAGTTCGGCGAGAAGAAATTGTCCGGACTTGAATGCGGCGGGCAGTAGGGAACAGCCAAGCAGGATCAGCAAGGCGATGCGAATCCACATGCGGACCGGGCGCAAGGGCTGCCGACCGAAGCTGCGGCGAAAACGCCGGTAGACCAAAAGAACCGCAAGTCCTGCGATTGCATAGGGCCAAATTCGCGGGTAGTCGAGTTGCATTTCGCCGATACTACAACAATGAGCACTCAGATCTCTGCGTCTGCGGGGTCCCGTGCGTCCTCGGCGCGGCCGGAACTCATCCGGGGCATGGGTCCCTGGGCGGCCATCGCAGTGAACGTCGCCAACATGATTGGCACCGGTGTGTTCCTGAAAACGCGGGTGATGACCTGCAACGTCGGGAGTGCGAAAGTGGTTCTCTTGGTGTGGGTTGCGGCGGGGCTGCTGTCGCTCGCCGGTACTTTCTCCTATTCGGAAATCGCCGCCATGATGCCCGAAGCGGGCGGAGATTACGTCTACCTGCGTCGCGCCTACGGCCGACTGATGGGTTTCCTGTACGGGTGGATGGTGTTCGCCGTGGCGCGGGCCGGATCGCAGGCGGCGCTTGCCGTGGGGCTTGCAATATTCATGAACGTCTCGCTCGGCGGCGTTCTCGATCATTGGCACATGGACGGCAACGTGGCAGGTCTCAACCTGCGCATCGGCGGTTTGACCGGCGTCGCCTTGCTGGCCATCTGGGTGGTCGCCCTGATCAATTGCGCAACTGTGGCAACCGGAGGACGCACGGCGTTATTCGTGACCCTCGCCAAAGTGATTTTGGTGTTCGGCGTCGGATTGGCGGCGTTCCTGTTCGCTCCGGGCGACTGGTCGCACCTCGCCGGGACGGGATTGCAGGGGATCTGCGAGGGAGTGTCGGCAAGCGCGCGTGGCGGCCTGGCCGGCTTCGGTGCCGCCATGCTAGGTGCGCTGTGGGCGTACGATGGGTGGAACAATGTGGCGCCGCTCGCCGGCGAGATCCGCAGCCCGCAGCTCAATCTGCCGCGCGCCTTCATCGGCGGCATGCTGATCGTGGGGGCGCTGTACCTCTTCGTCAATGTTGCCTATTACTACGCGTTGACTCCCTTGGAAATCGCCGGCGTGCCCCTCTCATCGTCGGTCGCCACCGAGGTGCTGAAACGATTCCTCGGGCCGATTGCAGTGTCCCTGACGGCGGTGGCGCTGATGGTCTCATCGTTCGGTTCGCTGCACGCCAGCGTGCTGGCGAACTCCCGCATACCGTTTGCCATGGCGCGCGACGGCTTGTTCTTTCGGGGTCTTGCAAAGCTCTCGCCGCGATCCAAGGTCCCGATCCGGGCGATTCTGGCGCAGGCGGCGTGGGGCAGCGTGCTGGCCCTGTCCGGTTCTTACGATGCGCTGACCGACTCGGTGGTTTTCGTGTCCTGGGCCTTCTATGGCCTCAGCATCGCATCGCTGTTCATCTTCCGGCGAACCATGCCGGATGCCGCGCGGCCGTACCGGGCGCTGGGCTATCCCGTGGTGCCGATGATCTTTCTTCTCGTCACCGTCGCCTTGCTGGTGAACACGTTCGTCGCCGCCCCTCGCCAGGCGCTGCAGGGAGTGGCGGTTTTGCTTGCGGGCCTGCCCTTGTATTGGTGGTGGTCGCGCCAGGCCGATCGCATGCCGTAAAACGCCGGCATTGGCTGCGCGGTGGCTACTTCTCTTGTTTGTAGACTTTGCCTTCCTTCATGACGAAGTCGACATGCTCCAGGGCATGAATGTCGGCCAAGGGATCGCCCCTGACGGCGATGATGTCCGCGGATTTTCCGGCCGCGATGGAGCCGAAGAGTTCGGAGTGCCCGATCAGATCGGCGGCATTCACCGTCGCTGCCTGAATGGCCTGCATCGGCGTCATGCCATACTTGACCATGAAGGCGAACTGGCGGGCGCCGATGCCGTGCGGACAGACGCCGGCGTCCGTACCGAACGTCATTTTGACTCCTGCCTTCACAGCCTTGGCGAAATTGCGGCGCTGAATCTCGCCCAAATCGCGGTCGTGCTCCAGAAAATCCGGCGGGGTGGAAGGATCGGATTCGATGCACTCTTCGTCGTAGATGTCCATGTCGAGATAGGTGCCGTGCTGCTTCGCCAGCGCGATGCCCTCATCGTCGATGAGCGTGGCGTGCTCGACTGAAGCAACGCCGGCTCGAATGGCGTTCTTGATGCCCTCGGCCGCGTGGGCGTGCGCCTCGACGCGGAGACCGAAACTGGCGGCCTCTTCGACTGCGGCGCGCAGTTCCTCCGGCGTGAATTCGATGGATTTTGGATTGCTGCCGTGGGTCAGAACCGCTCCGGTCGACAGGACCTTGATGTGGTCCGCACCGCGGTGCGCCAGTACCCGGATCTTCTGCCGCACCTCCCAGGGACTGTTGGCTTCGCCGAACCGCAGATCCGGCGGCAGTTGAATATCCGGCGATAGGCCCGTCATGGCGCCCGCGCCTTCACTGATGGTGACATACGCCCCGGCCACATACATGCGTGGACCGACGATCACTCCGTTGGCGATCGCGTCGCGCATGGCAACATCGCTGAGCGCGCGATACACGCCGACATCCCGCACTGTCGTGAAGCCTGAAAGCAGTGTGAGGCGGGCGTTGGGAATGACCGCGTACGCGGTTTCCACGGCCGTTTTCTTGACCACCTCCAGGGGCTCGGACACTCCGAGATCGGCCAGATGCGTGTGACAGTCGACCAGCCCCGGCAGCACTGTCATCGATGACAGATCGATGACCTCCGCGCCGCCGGGTACGCTCACGCTTGGGCCGACGGCATCGATCTTTTGACCGCGCACCAGGATGACGACGTTGCTCAAGGAACGGCCGGCCGATACGTCGATGAATTTTCCGGCGCGAATGGCAACCACGGGCGCCGTTCCGGGAGGCGACGGGCCAACCTGCTCGGCCCTGGCCGTCGCGTGCAACATCGAAAAGAACAGGCAAACGGCGAGCAATTGTTTGAGCATGAAGATCCCTTGAGCCGGCCTTGCGGCGAAACCCGGCGAAGCCCGGCGGCCAGCATACCTAGTCAACGCATTGCTTTACAAGCGTTCAACAATGCCGGCCTTAAGCTTAGGGGCCCGGGCGCGGCCTTGCACCGACGCGGCGGTGGCCGACCGGGCGGCGTGCCCGCGGTGGGCGACGCCGCACCGCCGGCACGGAGCCTGGGACTCGATCGGCGTTAGTGCACACCGCCCGGAAGGTCGAACACCAATACCTCGGCCTGGCGGCCCAGATCGAGGGTCAACTCGCCGGCGTCGGTGATCTGCACGGCGTCGCCGGCGCGGAGCGTGGACCCATTCGCATTCAATGTGCCGCGTGCGACGTGAACGTAAATCCAGCGGCTTAGGCTCACGGAGAGGGCCGCGCGCTCGGCTCCGTCGAACAGCCCTGCGTAAATCCTCGCGTCCTGATTGATCAGCACGGATCCGTCGGCGCGGTCGGGCGAGACGATGAGGCGCAACCGGCCGCGCTTCTCTTCGGGTCCAAAGCGCTTCTCTTCGTAGCTCGGTTCTATGTTGCGCGTCTTGGGCTGAATCCAAATCTGTAAAAAGTGCGTTCCTTGGCTCGATGATGGATTGAACTCGCTGTGACGCACCCCGGTGCCGGCGCTCATGCGCTGCACGTCGCCGGGCCGAATGGTGGACCCATTGCCCATGGAGTCCTTGTGCGCGAGTTCGCCATCGAGCACATAGCTGACGATCTCCATATTCTGATGCGCGTGCGTGCCGAAACCGGCGCCGGCCTCCACGCGATCTTCGTTGATGACTCGCAATGGTCCAAATTCCACGTGCTTGGGATCGAAGTAATCCGCGAACGAAAACGTATGGAAGGACTTCAGCCAACCGTGGTCGGCAAAACCCCTCTCTGCACTTCGTCGAATTGTGTTCATGAAAGACCTCCTAGGGGCACACAATAGCCTCGAAACACCGAATGAAAAAGCGCAAAATTCGGTTCATATCCATCGAAAAACCGGATGTATCAAGTGGCGTTCAACAAGACGACGTTGGAGCAGTGGACGGTGCTCGCCTCGGTGGTGGACGAGGGCGGCTTTGCGCAGGCGGCGAGCGCGCTGCATCGGAGCCAGTCGGCGGTAAGCTATGCCGTCGGCCGCCTGCAGGAGGCCCTGGGCGTGCCTCTGCTCGAACTCGACGGCCGAAAATCCGTGCTGACTCCGCATGGGAAGACCCTGCTGGGCCGTGCGCGGTCGCTGCTCCGGGATTTCGACACCTTGGAGGCGGTGGCGCGCAGCCTCAAACAAGGATGGGAACCCGAACTCAAGCTGGTGGTCGACGCCGCGTTTCCGAGAACGCACCTGTTCGCCATCGTGGCGGACCTGCAGAGAGCCTGTCCAACCACCGATATTCAGCTTGCGGACGCCGTGTTGTCGGGTGCCGAGGAGGCCATCACGGAACGGCACGCGGATGTCGTGGTGAGCAGCCGCGTCCCGCCGGGCTTTCTCGGCGACCGTTTGCTCGACGTCGAGTTCGTTGCCGTGGCGCGGTCGGACCACCCGTTGCTGCGCATCGACCGCTTATTGACGTTGCATGATTTGACGCGGCACGTGCAGGCGGTCGTACGCGATTCAGGATCCACCCAGCGCCGGGACGAGGGCTGGCTGGGCGCGGATCATCGATACACGGTGAGCAGCATGGAATCGTCCTTGGGCTTGGTGCTGGCGGGACTGGCATTTGCGTGGTTGCCGGAGCATGTGCTCGCGAACTATCTTCGCGATGGCGTCCTCCGCCGCATTCCTCTGGCAGGCGGCGGTTCCCGAACGGTGACGCTGCACATCGTGATGGTTCGACCGGAACTCGCGGGACCGGCGGCCACGGCGGCCGTGGCGACGTTCAAGAGTCATACAACGTCATTTCGGTAGGACCTGCCCTGCAGGACGTCACGGGGACCGCCTGACGGATCACGATTGAACCTTGGCCTATCGTCTGTGCTCGAGTCTCTAATTAATAATGATCTATCGGGAGACGAACATGTCGATCGGCACGATACTACTCATCCTATTGGTTCTTCTGTTGATCGGCGCGCTACCCACCTGGCCGTATAGCGGCGGTTGGGGCTATTTCCCGAGCGGCGGGCTGGGGCTCGTGCTGATCGTGCTCCTCGTGCTGGTGCTGTCCGGGCGATTGTGATCGGCGAGCGTCGAAGCTCGACTCCCTCGTCTTTGCGAGTATTGCGGACTCATCGCGCTTGCCGGCGGTCAGGGTGGGGCGACCGCCGGATTGATTGCCAATTCCGCCAATCGGCGTTCGTCGAAGATCACCACGATGCCGCTCGCCACGACGATCGCGGCGCCGATGACGAGCGTGGCGGTAGGCGAGGCCGACCAGAAAATCCAATCGATGCCGAAGGCCCATAGGATCGCGGTATATTCAAATGGACCGACCACGGACGGCGGTGCTCGCCGGAAGGCCTCCGTCAGCCATAGCTGGCCCAGCGCTCCGGAAACCCCGATTGCGGCAAGCCACAGCCAGTCGGAGGACGCCACGGGTCGCCAATCGTTGAGCGCGAGCACGCCTGAGCCGACGCCCACCATTCCCAGATACCAGAAAACCATGGCCATGCTGGTGTTGCGGCGGCCGAGGGACCGCACCGTCAAGGCACTCAACGAATAGCAAACGGTGGCGAGGGCGGCCGCAGCGGCTGCGATCAGCGAGAATGAACCGTTGCCCCAGGGGTGAAGGATCACCAGCACACCGCTCATGCCGAACGCAATGGCAAGCCAACGCCGGCCGCTCACTCGCTCGCCGTGGATCGGCACCGACAACGCGGTCATCAACAAGGGCGCCGCCAAGAACAGCGAATAGGTCTGCGCCAGGGTGAGCCGGTGCACCGCAAATACGAAGCTCGAAAGCATGGTGACGCCAAGGAGTCCGCGAAACGCATGCAGCATCGGTCCGGCCGCCCTGAGAGTCGTCCAGGAGCGCCGCCAGACAATCGGCGGCAGCAGGCACACCAGCGAAGAGAGGCTTCTCAGGCAGGCAATCTGCAGCGGTCCGTAGTGCGCCGACAATCGCTTCATCAGGGCGTCCATGATTGAAAATATGAACACCGCGGCGATCATGAAGCCGATCCCGCGCAGTCGATTGTGTGGATGTTCGCGATTGGGCATGGTTGTTCTTGAACCATGCATTGTAATTCAGGAACGCCGCGGCGGCCGAAGTCCATAAGCGGATTGCGGCGCCCCCTGCGTTCCCGCGGCGCCCGCCGGCCCGGCGGCCGCCGGCCGGATGTGCGCCTACATCGTGACCCGCAGCGGCTGGGCTCCGATCGCGCGCCGACGGCCGTCCATCATTTTCAAGATCATCGGCGTCAATATCAGCTGCATCGCGAGCTCCATTTTCCCGCCGGGCGCCACGATGATGTTTGGACGAGACATGAATGAGTCGTGGATCATCGACAGCAGATAGGGGAAATCGATGCCCTTCGGATTGGCGAATCGGATGACGACGAAGCTCTCGTCGGCCGCCGGGATGTAGCGCGCCGTGAAAGGATTCGACGTGTCCACGGTCGGCACGCGTTGAAAATTGACGTGCGTCTGCGAGAACTGCGGACAGATGTAGTTCACGTAGTCGGGCATGCGCCGCAAGATGGTGTCGACCACCGCTTCCGTGGAATAGCCGCGCGTTTCCTTGTCCCGGTGCAGCTTCTGGATCCACTCGAGATTGATGATGGGGACCACGCCGATGATGAGATCGGCATGCCGTGCCACATTTACTTCCGGTGTCACCACCGCACCGTGCAGTCCCTCATAGAACATCAGGTCGGTGTCCTTGGGAATGTCCTGCCATTCGGTGAACGTGCCCGGTTCCTGTTTGAACGGCGCGGCCTCCTTCTCATTGTGCAAATAGCGGCGGATCTTGCCGCGCCCCATCTCACCATAGATCCGGAACAGTTCCTCCAGTTCCGCGAACAGGTTGTTCTCGGGGCCGAAATGACTGAAGTGGTGGTCCCCCCTGGCCGACGCCTCGGCCATCATCTTCTTCATCTCGAGCCGGTCGTAGCGATGGAAGGAGTCTCCCTCCACGAGTACGGCGTTGATGTGCTCGCGCCGGAAAATCCAGTTGAAAGTGCGCGTCACCGAGGTGGTGCCGGCTCCAGAGGAGCCCGTCACCGCGATAATGGGATACTTTGCCGACATGGTTGCCTCTTTATGACTGAATGAACAGGGAGCGCTCTTTGAACAGGGGCGAGGTGTAGATCCGGTCGAGCCCTTGATCGTGCTCGTGGTGATACTGCTCGATACGCTCGACCTCCGCCTTGCAGCCGAGAATGAGCGGAACGCGTTGATGCAGCTCCGTGGGTTGCAGATCCAGAATTCGTCCCCGGCCCGTAGATGCCGCGCCGCCGGCCTGCTCCACGATCATGGCCATGGGATTGGCTTCGTACAGGAGCCGCAGCCGGCCCGGCTTGGCGGGATCCTTGAAGTCCCTGGGGTACATGAACAGACCGCCGCGAATCAGGATGCGATGAACCTCCGCGACCAGGGATGCGATCCATCGCATGTTGAAGTCCCGGCCGCGCACGCCGCCCTTGCCCGCCAAACACTCGACCACGTAGCGCTTGACCGGCGGCTCCCAGAAGCGTTCGTTGGAGGCATTGATGGCGAATTCCCTGGCTTCTTCCGAAATCCGCATATTCGGATGCGTGAGGATGAATTCACCGAAACCCCTGTCCAGGGTGAACCCGTGCACGCCCCGGCCCACGGTGAACACCAGCATGGTCGTCGCCCCGTAGATTGCATATCCCGCGCACAGTTGCTGCGTTCCCGGCTGCAGAAAGTCCGCCCGGGTGGGCAGCGCGGTGCCGTTGGGGGCCTTGAGGACGGAGAAAATGCTTCCCACCGGCGCATTGATGTCGATGTTGCTGGAGCCGTCCAACGGATCGAAGGCCAATAGATATCTGCCGCGATCGTATTCGGCGGGTATCTCGTACGGCTCTTCGAGTTCCTCGGAGACCATGCCGGCCAGGTTGCCGCCGTATTCGCTGGTGCGGAGAAAAATGTCGTTCGACACGACATCCAGTTTCATCTGCTGCTCGCCTTGGACGTTCACCGCCTGCGCGGAGCCATGCGCACCCGCCAGGGCACCGCGGCCGACGATGAAACTGATGCGCTTGCAAGCCAGCCGCACATGGTTCAGCAGGGCGGTGAAATCCCCGATCGCGCCGGGAAAACGCCGCTGCTCCTCGATCATGAATTCGGTAATTGTTTTTTCTCGTGTGCTCATGGATCCCCCGGCCGTTGATCGATCGTTATCCACATTCCCGTAAGGCGTCGAGCTGGCGGCGTATTTCTCGAATTCCCAGCATCGTATTGCCCACCAGCGCGGCCGCGCGCGGCAGCAGCGGGCGTAGGGCGGTGCCCAGCGACGGCAAAACCAGGTCAGCGCCGGAAAAGTCTTCGGTGCGCGTCCAATAGCTCGGCGTCACGATGGTGTACAGCCCCGCGGCCTTGGCCGCCCGCAGACCATTGGCGGAATCCTCGATGGCCACGCATTCCTGCGGCGGCGCGTCCAGCTGCCGCAGCACATACTCGTAAATATCGGCGGCCGGTTTCTTGCGGGCCGCATTGTCCGCCGCGCCGATCACCGCAAACCGCTCGAGAGCGTTGGGCCCCAGGCCCGTGCGAAGCAGCGCTTCGACATTCGCGAATGTGGTGGTCGTGGCTATCCCCAACCGGACGCGCGAGCGGGCCGCATCGTCGATCAGCCGTGCGACGCCGTCTCGCAGCGCGACCCCGCCCGCCAACACCGCCCGGGTGTAGTTTTCGGTCTTCGCCCGATGAATGTCCCCGACTCGGTCCATCAACTCGAGACGGCTGGCGGCCGGCAGGTCAAGCGAGTCGATGTAGGAGGCGAGCCGCTCCTTTCCGCCCGCCGTCAGCAATAGGTGCGCGTACTTGGGCTTGCTCCAATTCCAATCCAGCCCAAGCTGCTGGAAAGCCTCATTGAAAGCGCAGCGGTGCGCTTCTTCTGTGTCCGCCAGCGTGCCGTCGACATCGAATATCAGCGCCTCGAGCGTCACTCGAATACCCGGCTGGCGCGCAGATCCTCGCCTTCGATGGTCATGAGAGCGTCGCGGCCCAGCGGTGGCCCTTTTTGCGCGAACAGGCGATTGGCCTGACGCAGGCGGGCGCGGTCGAGGGCGTTGCGGATCGAGCGGGCATTCGCGAAGTGCGGTTGTTTCATGCGCAAAGGAATGTACTGGTGCAGAGCGGCGGCTGCGGAAGGGCTCAAGCGATACTGCATGCCCTCGAGCATGCGCTCCGCGATCCCTTCCAACTCCTCGGGAAGGTAGTCGGGGAAATCGAGATGATGGGCGATGCGTGAGGAGAGTCCGGGGTTGGACCGAAAAAACGTCTCCATGCGATCGGCGTAGCCCGCCAGGATCACCACCAGATCGTCGCGCTGATTCTCCATCACCTGCAGAAGGATCTCGATGGCCTCCTGCCCGTAGTCGCGCTCGTTCTCCGGACGATACAAGTAATACGCCTCGTCGATGAACAGCACGCCGCCCATGGCCTTCTTCAGGACCTCCTTGGTCTTGGGGGCGGTGTGGCCGATGTATTGGCCCACCAGATCGTCCCGGGTCACGGCGACCAGATGGCCTTTGCGCACGTACCCGAGCCGGTGCAGGATTTGCGCCATTCGCATCGCCACCGTGGTCTTCCCCGTGCCGGGATTGCCGGTAAAGGACATGTGCAGCGAGGGCGAGCCGCCGACCAGACCGACCTGCTTACGTGCCCGCTCGACCAGCAGCAGCGCTGCGATGTCGCGTATCCGCGCCTTCACGGGTTTGAGGCCGATCAGTTCGGCGTCGAGCTCGTCCAGCACCTCCGTCACGTTCGAATCCGCCAGCAGCGCCTTCAAGTCGACGCGGTCTGCAGCGGCGGCCGGCGGCGGCGCGCCGGGGGCGCCAGGAGCGCCTGTGATGGCCGTGGCACCTGTGATGGCCGTGGCAGGTGACCTCTCGTTCACGCGAATCCCCCTCTGTATGACGCTACGTGTAACGCTGCCCTTCGGGCGCCTGCGCGGCGTAACTTTCGATGGTGTACTGAATCTGGCGTCCGCCCACCTCGTGCCGCTTCAACAGGAAGCCGGGCTCGATGGCCGGTCGATTGACGATGAAGGACAGCCGGGTGGTCTCGAAACCCAGTGCCGCATCGAAAGCGTTCACACGTATGTAGGTTTGAGGATGGGCTTTGCGGCAGGCGGTCACCTCCGTCATCGCACCGGCGGCGTCGCGCAGATCGAACATGGGGTTGCCCCACATCTCCCAATAAAAATTCCGCGGGTGGGGATCGTCGGTGTACTCGATCCCGATGGCCCAGCCTTGCGCCAATGCATAGTCGATCTGCGCCCTGATTTCGGCGTCCGTCAAATCAGGAAGAAAGGAAAAAGTACCCTGGGTGATTTTCATGAGTGAACCCTTCATGCCGTGGTGGCGGTGGGAACGAAGTCGGCCGTGTCGGTGGACTGATAATTGAAGGTGACGTCCTTCCAGGTATCGAGCGCCGCGCGCAGGGGAGAACACCATCGAGCCGCCTCGGCCAGAATCTGCGGCCCTTCATTCCAGATGTCGCGGCCTTCGTTGCGTGCCTTGATCATGACCTCCAGGGCCACACGGTTGGCGGTGGCACCGGCCTGGATTCCGCCGGGGTGCCCAATGGTGCCGCCGCCGAATTGCAGGACTACGTCCTCACCCAGATAGGTGATGAGCTGATGCATCTGTCCCGCGTGGATGCCGCCGGAAGCCACCGGCATGAGCTTGCGCAGACCCGCCCAATCTTGATCGAAAAAGACGCCTTGCTCGAGATTCTGCTTGGTGAAGCTATCTCGGCAAATAGAATATATCCCCTTGATAACATTCGGATCACCCTCCAGCTTTCCAACGACGGTGCCGGCGTGGATGTGGTCGACCCCCGCCATGCGCATCCATTTGGCGATGACGCGGAAGGAGATCCCGTGGGTTTTCTGGCGCGTGTAGGTGCCGTGTCCGGCGCGATGCAGATGCAGAATCATGTCGTTGCGCCGGGCCCACTTGGCCATCGACTGGATCGCCGTGTAGCCGATGACCAGATCGATCATCACGATGCACGATCCGAGCTGTTTGGCGAAATCCGCACGCTCGTACATGTCTTCCATGGTGGCTGCGGTGACGTTGAGGTAGTGGCCTTTGACTTCGCCGGTCGCCGCGGAGGCTTTGTTGACGGCTTCCATGCAATACAGAAAACGATCGCGCCAGTGCATGAAGGGCTGCGAGTTGATGTTCTCGTCGTCCTTGACGAAATCGAGGCCGCCTTTGAGCGCCTCGTAAACCACCCGGCCGTAGTTCTTGGAGGACAGGCCCAACTTCGGTTTCGTCGTGGCGCCGAGCAATGGGCGGCCGAACTTATCCAGGCGTTCGCGTTCGACCACGATACCGGTCGGCGGCCCTTGGAATCTTCAAATAGGCGACCGGAATGCGCATGTCCTCCAAGCGCAAGGCCTTCAGCGGCTTGAATCCGAAGACGTTTCCAATGATCGAAGCGGTTAAATTGGCGATGGAGCCTTCTTCAAATAAAGCAAGGTCATATGCGATATAGCTAAAGTATTGTCCCGGTGCTCCCGGCACTGGATCGACGCGATACGCCTTCGCGCGGTAGTTCTCGCATGCCGTCAGCCGGTCGGTCCAAACCACGGTCCAGGTCGCCGTCGATGACTCGCCGGCGACGGCGGCCGCCGCTTCGATAGGGTCCACGCCCTCCTGCGGCGAGATTCGAAACACGGCGATGATGTCCGTGTCCTTTGGCTCGTAGTCCTCGTCCCAATAGCCCATCTGGGCGTACGGCATGACCCCTGACTTGTAGCGTTCGGCTTGACTGCCCATCGGGCGGCTCCTCCATTTGTGAGAATTCACTTGAGAATTCTGTGGTGACTGCGGGTGTCAAACTGTAGCCCGGTCGTTGCATAAGCGATAATCAATATTCTTTCGCTACATGATAAGATTTAGCTGATGTTCCACGGGATTTGACCATGTCGATTCAACACGTATCCCTCCGGCAGCTGCGCGTCTTTGAGGCGGCGGCCAGCAACCGATCGTTTTCCAAGGCGGCCGAGGCCCTGCATCTGACCCAGCCCGGGGTGTCGATGCACATCAAGGAATTGGAAACCAGCGCCGGGTTGCCCTTGTTCGAGCGCATCGGCAGGAAGCTCTATGTCACCGAGGCGGGTCAGGAGTTGCTCGCGCGCAGCCGCGAGATACTTCGTGCTCTGAAGGACGCCGAAGACACCCTGAACGGACTTCGGGGCCTGCGCCGCGGGCGAATCAATCTTGCCGTCGTGAGCACCGCGAAATATTTCGTACCGCAGTTGTTGGCGCGCTTCGGACGGGACTTTCCGGAACTCGAAATCCGCCTGACCGTCAACAATCGAAGTTCCGTCATCGAGCAGCTGGTCGCCAACGACGTGGATTTGGCCATCATGGGCCGATCGCCCCAATCATTGGATACGGTGGCCGAACCGTTCGCGCAGAACCCGCACGTCATCATTGCGGCTCCCGATCATCCGCTCGCGTCGCAGCGCGGCATCCTGGTGCAAACGGTGGCGCGCGAGAACTTCATCGTCCGTGAACCGGGTTCCGGTACGCGCCTCGCCATGCACCAGTACTTCGACGAGTTCGGATTGGCCTGCAACGTGGGAATGGAAATGGCGAGCAATGAGACCATCAAGCAGGCGGTGATGGCCGGTATGGGAATCAGCTTCATTTCGCGCCACACCCTCGATTTGGAATTGCAGACGCACCGCCTGGTCATACTCGACGTGCGCGGCACGCCCGTCATTCGTCTGTGGCATGTCGCCCACCTGGTCAAGAAACGCTTGTCGCCGACGGCGGTCGCGTTCAAGGAATTCGTCTTGACCCATGGGCGGGATTTGCTGCGGGCCCAGGACGCGGATTCCAAATCAGCTAGTGCGCCTGGGGCCGCTTCAGGAGATCCGTGCGGTCCACCGAGCGCACGTTGACGCGCAGGCTGGTGCCGCCGCGAACGGTGGTCAACGGCACACCGATGCCCGCGGGTCCCAGCGACCAAAGGTACCGATAGAATTCCGATAAGGTCGTGACGTCTCGATCGCCGACCTGGCTGATGAGGTCGCCTTCGCGAATGTCGGCAACCTGCGCCGGACTGCCGTCCGCGACACCGGTGACATAAATGCGTCCCGTCAATTCCACGGCATATACGCCGAGCCACGGACGCGATTGACGGTCGGCACGGCCGAGGGTGACGAGATCGTGCAGGATGGGCTTGAGCAGGTCGATGGGGACGAACATGTTGGCGTTGGTCTCTTCGCCGTCGACGGTCTCGCGGACCAGCAGAGATCCCAATCCCACGACCAGACCTTGTTCGTCGATCAGTGCCGCGCCCGACCAATGCGGATGCGCCGGAACCGTGAAGATCCCCTCCTCGAGAAGATATTCCCATGCGCCGGCGAACTCACGCCGTGCGACGATTTGCACCGGGTGGGGTTTGGAAAATTCAGGGTAGGTCGCCACATGCGCGGCCGCTCCCTCGACGAGCTCCGCCGCCGACCCTAACGGCAGCGGTGCAAATCCCGGATTTTCCAACGGCAGCACCAGACCGAACCCCGTCACCTGGTCATAGGCCAGGGCGTGTCCGGCCAGTTCCTGCCCCGCGTTCATCGTCAACCACACGTCGGTTGCTTCGGTGATGAGATAGCCGATGGTCAAGATCAACCCATCCGAGTTGATGACGATGCCGTTGCCGACGCGTTCCAGCCCTAAGATTCCGGCCGTGAATGCGTTCTCCGGCACCAAAGCGCGCACTTTGACGATCGACCGGCTGAGGGCGTCTTTTTCGAGAGACATGGATACGGACGGTAGCCTGATCTTGAGCGGGTGTCACCTGCTGCTCCGTGCGGTGAAGAACACACGACCCGCCGAAACTCAAGCCTGCTGCGTCAATGCGGGGGCGCTCGAATCCTGGGGCCGTTCCGGTCCGTCGGTGTCGGTGATATCGCGTAATTTTGCCCTGGCGCGGCCGGCGCGCTTGGCCAAGCCCAAGGCCTGGCTCGCCGCCGCCAGCAGGTCTTCGGCCGTGAGGCCGGCCTCGTCATTTTTTGGCTTGCTTTGGTCGTCATGAAAAGCGATGCCCACGCTGACGCTCACGTACCCGGTCGGCAATGATTCTTCATGAGAGATATCGAGGGCCTGGACCCCGTCGAGTACCCGGCGGCCGATATGCTCCGCGCCCAACCGCGCCGTTTGGGGCAACAACATCATGAACGCCTGGCCGTCGTAACGAGCCACGATGTCCGCCGGGCGGCGGCACGCCGATACCAGCGCCGCCGCCACCTGCCTCAAGCACTCGTCGCCTTGTTGGCGTCCGTAGCGTTGGTTGTATGACTTGAAATGATCCACATCGATCGACAACAGCGAGAGAGGATCGCCGCTGCGGCGGGCCTGAAGCCATTCGCGCGCCAGCGACTGGTCGAACATCCGTCGGCTGGCAACGCCCGTCAGCGAGTCGATGGCAGCGCCGCGCCGCAACCCGTCGGCCATACGTTTCATGCGCAGATGAAGCCTGACCCGGGCCAGGACCAAGGAGGATCTGAAGGGTTTGGCGATGAAATCGACCGCGCCCATTTCCAGGGCGGAGACTTCGAACCCGGCCTCGGTGTGACTCGTAATGAAGATCACCGGCACGTCGGCAAACTGCGTATCCGCCTTGAGGGCCTTCAACAGTGCAAACCCGCTCATGCCCGGCATTTCCGCGTCGAGTAGAATCAGATCAGGGACCACTTCATGCGCGAGCCGCAGCGCGTCCTGGCCGTTCGTGGCGAACCGCAGCGCCGCCACGTTCGCAAGCAGGCCGCCGAGCAGCTGGATGGCGCCGGCGTCATCGTCGACCAGCAAAATCTGCTGCGGTTGCACTGGTGTTGACATGTGCCGGGAATTCAACCGGAAGGCGCGCACGCGTACTGCGAGGCGCGTCACGGTCCGCACCAAGATTTCGCGGGGAAGGGCGGCGACTTCAGGCCGCTGCCCTGCCGGGGTGACGGCGGCCTACCGGGGTAACGGCGCCGTAGACTTTCGCCTACGACGGCACGCGCATTCCGGGCGCCTTGCTCTTCACGATCGGCAAATACTTGATTGGAGTCTATCTCGGCAAGAGTTCGTTCAACTCGGCGTACGGCGCGGCCGGTTCACTCATCGTATTGCTGCTGTGGATCTATTATTCGGCGCAAATTTTTCTGCTCGGCGCCGAATTCACCCGGGTATTCGCCTACGAATACGGCTCTCGATCCTGATGCCGCTGCGGTCGGTTCGAGGTAGTGCGCATCCGGCGGCGATCGATTAAGATTAATTATGACAACTCGGCCGCGAAAAGCTGGAACATACCCTTAAGTTTCCACCACAAGGATCTTCTCAATGCAAAACAAGATGACACGTCGATCGATCGTCAAGAGCGGCCTCATCGCCGGCGCCATGGTTCCTGCGTTTGGTTTGATTGGTGGCACTGCCGGCGCAGCGGCGTTGACCCCGCTGGACGCGAACGATCCTACGGCCAAAGCGCTGGGATTCGTAGCCGATGCGTCCAAGGTGGACGCCGCGTCAAACCCCACCTACAAGCCCGCTCAAAAATGCAGCACCTGCGCGCAGTACCTGGGCAAGGCGGGGGATGCCACGGCCGGCTGCAACATCTTCGCCGGACATACTGTTCCTGCCGGTGGCTGGTGCAAGGTTTGGGCAGCCAAGCCGGTCTGATTCTTCGCCGTTGACACCTGCCCGGGCGGGCGGCGCCCGGGTGGTGGGCGCCTGCCTCACCGATACCGGTGTCACGGCAACGCCGCGCCGTTTCGGCCAAGATGAGCCGTGTGGCGCCATCCCCTCCTAAAAATCCTGTTTGCCGTCTACGTCGTATGGGGCGGATGGAACTGGTACGTCGGCCGGCCCGTTCATTGTCCCGACGGCATCCTCGTGCCCGCCGAACCGCAGCAGGGCGATGTCGCGTCGGTGGTGCCGTCCCGCATCGGCCGCTGGACGCTCACACCTCGCGCCACGTACCTCATCACTGCGCGGATCCTGGGCGTGGAGCGATATCATATCGACTTTCTTGCTCCTCTCGTTCCGGAGGATCTCGCTCTCGGCTGGGGACCCATGTCCGACAACCGCATCTTGAACGGCATGAACGTTTCTCAAGCGAACCGGTTTTATTTCTGGCGGTCGCCGCCGGGCACACCCGTTTCCAAGGAGGTCATCATTTCCCACAGCGCCAACACGCATGTCATTCCCGAGAGTCCCCTGATCGCACGGCAGTTGTCCCATCTGCGCCCCGGCCAGATAGTCACATTGTCCGGACTGCTGGTGGATGGAATGCGCGACGATGGCGCGTGGATCAAATCTTCTTTGTCGCGCACCGACACGGGCGCGGGTGCCTGCGAGGTGCTGTTGGTCCAAGATCTCAGCGTCCTAGCCTTGGCGTCACCCCCATGAACCGCCGCTCTGCCCGTCGCCAAATTCCAAGCTATTCCCTGTACGGCGAAATGCCGGGAGCAGTCCGGCACACGGATGCGCTGCACATCGAGGACATTCAGTCGCGCAGCCGCAAGTATTTGTGGAAGATCGGCAGTCATCGTCACGCGAGCCTATGCCAGTGCGTGTTTGTTACGGCGGGTCCCGTGGTCGCCGACCTCGAGGGATCGCGGGCCGAGCTACAAGGACCCACCGTGGTCATCATCCCTGCGGGCGCCGTGCATGGCTTCGGTTTCCGCGACGATAGTCTGGGGTACGTGCTCACCGTCAACCTCGATCGTCTCTTGAGCATGGCCAACAGCGTTCAGCAGGCGCCGATCGCCGCGCTGTTTTCGGTGCCGCGCGTCATTGGCCTTGCCTCCGACCCCGGGCTCGCGGGGCGGGCCGCCGGACTTTTCGGCAGCTTGATCCAGGAGTTCAGGCAACCCGAAAGTCCGGGTCCCCAGGTCGGCTGGTTGGCCTGTTCGGTCTTGTGGATACTGTCATCCGGCATCCATGCGGCGACCGCGATGCAGTCGAACGACGGTTACGAACTGGATCGGCTGCGCCGTTTCAGATTGCTGGTCGAAACCCACTACCCGAAACACTGGCCGGTGAAACGCTATGCCCGGCAGCTCGCCCTGTCCGAGAGCAGCTTGAACCGGATCTGCCGGAACTTGACCGGCGGTACTGCCTTCGACATCGTCCAACAGAGACTGGCTCTGGAGGCCCGGCGCCGCTTGGTGTACGTCGCCGGCTCGGTCGCCGGCGTCGCGGCGGAGCTCGGATTCAAGGATGCCGCCTATTTTTGCCGCTTCTTCCGCAGGCACGCCGGCGTGTCGCCGACCGAGTATCGCCGGGCATCAGGAGCCTGTCTGAGTCAAGGTGACGGATAAGTACCAGTCGGGCCCTGAATCGTGCAAGAGCCGCCAAGCGGCGCTGCTAGGCTTTCGGGCACATCTCGAGGATCCCGTCATGGCTCGCACCCAGGTTGCAATCATCGGCGCAGGACCCTCCGGGCTCTTGCTTTCCCAACTATTGCATCTTCACGGCGTCGACAGCGTGGTGCTCGAACGCCAGTCGCGCGGCTACGTCGAAGGGCGGATCCGCGCAGGAGTCCTCGAGCAGGGCACCGTGGATCTGCTAACCCTGGCCAAGGTCGACCAGCGTTTGCAGCGCGAGCGACTGGTGCACGACGGGTTCGCGCTGGGGTTCGCCGGCCGCTCGTTTCGAGTCGATCTCAAGGGCCTTACGGGCAATGGGGTGTCGGTTTACGGTCAGACCGAAGTGACCAAGGACCTCATGGATGCGCGCGCAGCGGCCGGGAGTCCGCCGGTTTTCGAGGCGGGCGACGTCAGCATCTCGGGCTTCGACGGCGATCATCCGACGGTCCGCTACACTCGCGGGGGCCGCCCCCACGAACTCGTCTGCGACTACGTCGTCGGTTGCGACGGTTATCACGGTATATGCCGACGCAGCGCACCGTCGGCGGCCATGCAAACCTTCGAACGGGTCTACCCCTTCGGATGGCTCGGCATCCTCGCCGACGTGCCTCCGGCGTCGCACGAGCTGGTTTATTCGAATCATCCTCGCGGGTTCGCCATGTGCAGCATGCGTTCGCTGACGCGCAGCCGATACTACGTTCAGTGCGGTTTGGAGGAACCGGTGGACGCGTGGCCCGACAGCCGCTTCTGGGATGAGTTGCGGCTGCGTTTGCCGGTCGAGGTGGCCGGGGCGGTGGTCACGGGGCCATCCATAGAGAAGAGCATCGCCCCCTTGCGCAGTTTCGTGATCGAACCGCTGCGGTTCGGCCGATTGTTCCTGGTGGGCGACGCCGCGCACATCGTGCCGCCCACCGGCGCCAAGGGACTCAATCTCGCCGCCGCCGACGTGCGAATTCTCTACCGGGCTCTGGTCGAGCGATTCCGCACCGGCCGCACGCACCTGCTCGATGGTTATTCCGATCGCGCCTTGAGGCGAATCTGGATGGCGGAACGCTTTTCATGGTGGTTCACGTCCGTTACACACAAATTCTCGGACGAAACCTTCGGGCGCCGCCTGCAGCTTGCCGAACTCGACTACTTGACGGGCTCGACCGCCGCGCTCACCAGCCTGGCGGAGAATTATGTGGGGCTGCCCTTCGAGGACTAACCCTCAAGCTGCCGCTCGAGTTTTCCCAACGTCTGCATGGCCGGGAGGCACTGCGCGACGCTGGCATTGGGTTCGCGGCCCTCACGGATCGCCGCAAAAAATTCGCGGTCTTGGAGTTCGATGCCGTTCATCGAGACGTCGACCTTGGAGACGTCGATGGAATTGTTCTTCCCGTCCAGCAGATCGTCGTAGCGTGCGATGTACGTGCCGTTGTCGCAGATATAGCGGAAGAAGGTACCCAGGGGCCCGTCGTTATTGAAGGACAGGGAGAGCGTGCAGATCGCCCCGGACGGCGTCTTGAGGCCAATGCTCATGTCCATCGCGATGCCGAGGACGGGATGCTTCGGGCCTTGCAGGGCAAAACTCTGCGAGATGCTCTCGCCCGTCTGGTAACCGAACAGATCCACGGTGTGGCATGCATGGTGCCACAGCAAATGGTCGGTCCAGCTCCGCGGCTTGCCGAGCGCGTTGGTGTTGGTGCGACGGAAGAAATAAGTCTGTACGTCCATTTGCAGCACCTTGAGTTCACCGGCGCGAATGCGCTGGTGAATCCACTGATGACTTGGGTTGAAGCGGCGGGTATGGCCCGCCATCGCGACCACGCCGGTTTCCTTCTGCGTCCGCACCAGCCGTTCCGAATCGGCCACCGAGTCCGCCATCGGTATTTCAATCATGACGTGCTTGCCGGCACGCATGCATTCGACGCCCTGGGCGGCGTGCATTTGGGTGGGCGTGGTCAGGATCACCGCATCCAGTCCGGGTTGGGCCAGGCTCTCGCCCAAGTTGGCGCTCCAGTGCGGGATTTTCCACTGTTGCGCGACTTCGCGCGCGGACTCGATATTTGAGCCGGCCAGCGAGACGACTTCGATATCCGGAATTCTGGACATGGCTTCGAGATGCTTGATGCCGAAAGCGCCGTGACCGGCGAGACACACCTTCATGCTGGGCTCCTGTTGTCGAGGATCATCAGCGCGGCGGCCGTGTTGGACGCCGGAACGTGGTAGTGCCGATACACCTCCGAGGCGTTCTCCCTGAGCGCGCCGCGCATCACATGCCACATCACCATTTCCACGCCTTCCGATCCGGCCTCGCGCATGTATTCGCTGTGGGAAATTCTGGTGAGCGACAACGGATCCTTGGTCAGATTGTCGAGGAAGTCCGTGTCGAATTGCCGGTTGATGAACCCGGCGCGTTCGCCCTGCAGCTGATGCGACATTCCGCCGGTGCCGTAGATCACGACGCGTAGGTCTTGCGGAAATTTCTCGATGGCCCTGGCGATGGCCTGCCCCAACTTGAAACAACGGGCGCCGGTCGGCGGCGGATATTGCACGACGTTCACGCAGATCGGGATTACCTTGAAGGGCCATGCCGCAGGCTGTCCGCAGGTGACCGACAAGGGCACGGTGAGCCCGTGATCCACCGGCATTTCATTGGCGATGGTCATGTCGAATTCGTCGAGTATCAGCGACTCCGCCAGGTGCCACGCGAGTTCGGCATGACCCTGCACGGCGGGAACCGGCCGCGGACCGAAGCCCTCGTCCGCGATGGGGAATCGATCCGCCACGCCGATGAGAAACGTCGGGATGATCTCCAGCGAAAAGGCGTTTGCATGATCGTTGTAGACGATGACGGCAACGTCCGGCGCCAACCTGGCGAGCCACTCGCGGGCAGGTTGATAGCCTTTGAACAGCGGTTCCCAGTACGCGCTGGCGGTCTGACCCTTGTCCATCGCGACGCCGATGGCCGGTACGTGCGAACATGCGATTCCTGCGACGATCTTTGCCATCATTCGTCCTCCGCGGCGGGGCCCGTATCCTTGTACCGATTACCCTCGGGACTGCGGCCGCCGGCCAGCATCATCTTCGCGTAGCTCTCCTTCGGCACTCCGGACATCATGCCGGCGACATCTTGAAAGGTCAGGCCGTCGCAGAAAGCGATCTTGATCGTGTAATAAATATTTCCGCCGACCTTGAGCATGCCCAGCCAATCGCGCTCCAGCACGGTGCGCCGCTGTTCCGCCGTGAGGGGGTATCGGTCCAGGTAGGCGGCTTCGTTTTCCTTGAACGCCTTGCGGTTCTCGACCTTGTTGAGCGACATGCAGAACATATTGAGGGGATAGCCGATGCGCCCACGCTCGGCATCATATACGTACGTCCCGGGGATACTGTCGTAGTCATGCGGTTGAGTCATGTGATCTCCACGCCGCGCGAGCCGGCGCAAATTGTCCGATTGGAACGAATAATCTCCTGCCGCACGATGTCGCGAATGACATCGATCGCCTTACGCATGAGAGGGCTGCGCGGACGCTGGGCGGACGTGGCGATGGACAGGGACGTCGTCAACGGGGGCTTTCCGATGGACAAGGCCCGCACTTCATTCGCCCATTGACTGGATTTCACCGCATTCATCGGCAGAACGCCGAATCCATGACCCTGGCGCGCGAGATCGATGACCGCGGGAATGCACTCGATTTCATGGGCAACGCGTATCTTCCGGTCCACGCTCGCCAAGGCATTTTCGACCGACATGCGCAGGGCATGAGGCCGGCTTGGAATGATGAGCGGGTAGTCGGCAAGAGCGCTGAGCGTGATGCTCTCCCGCGGCGCCGCCGCGCCGCCGGCAGGGCTCGCGAGCGGTGCTATCAAGTAAAGCTGATCATCCAGCAACGGCAGCAGGTCCACCGTATTCGACGCGGCCGCGTTATAAACCAAAGCGCAATCGACCCGGCCGACGTTCAGCCATTCCAGGATGTAGGCCGACAATCCTTCGACGGTCGCCAGGCGCGCGTTGGGAAGATTTAGAGCGAACGCTTTCACCAGCGGAACCGTAACGCTGTTGCCGAGACTGGGGGGCAACCCGAGCGCAAAGTGTCCCGAGTCGCCGTTGCGTTGGTCCTCCAACTCCTGCCGTGCGCGCCCAACCTGGGTGAGGATGCCGCGTGTGTGTTCCAGCAGGCGGGCGCCGGCATCCGTGAGCACCACACCGCGACCGTTGCGCTCGAAGAGATTCTGACCCAGTTCAACCTCCAATTGGCGCACCTGGCGGCTCAGTGCAGGTTGCACCACCGACAGAAAGGACGCCGCCCGCGTGAAGCTGCCCAGTTCGGCGACATGGCGAAAGTACTCGAGTTGTTTCAGATCCACGTCGAGCGAAGCTCCTGCGTACCGGAAGGATCCAGGTTATATCGAAACGCTATAACAGATATACCTCTCATTCCTTCACAGTATACGTGATAATACTATCGCTGGCACTGAAAACCACCCGTTGGAAGAAAACCCATGATCGGCCAATCAGGAATTGCGGTTAAGAACGTCAAACGCGCCGACCCCGCGAGCGTGGCGGAACTCTCCAAATACGGCGTCGCCACCATTCACGAGGCCATGGGCCGGATGGGCCTGTTGGCCCCATTCATGCGGCCGATTTATCCAGGGGCCAAAGCCTGCGGTACGGCGGTGACAATTTTCGCGCACCCCGGCGACAACTGGATGCTGCACGTCGCCGCGGAGTTGCTGCAGACCGGCGACATCGCGGTGCTCGGCACATCATCCGACAACGCCGACGGCATGTTCGGCGATCTGCTGGCGACGTCATTTCGCGCCCGCGGCGCCATCGGCTTGGTAATCGATGCAGGTTGTCGGGACACGGCCGACCTGCGCAGCATGCAATTTCCAGTTTGGGCGAGGGCGGTGCATGGCAAGGGCACGGTCAAGGCGACCGTGGGTTCAGTGAATACGCCCATCATCTGTGCGGGCGCCCTGGTGCATCCGGGCGACGTGATCATCGGCGACGATGATGGTGTCGTGGTGGTGCCGAAGGCGCGTGCCGCCGCAGTGGCGGAGGCCGCGAGTCGACGGGAAGCCAAGGAGGCGGCGACGCGTGAGCGTCTCGCGGCCGGCGAATTGGGGCTCGACATCTACGGTATGCGCGACACCCTGGCCAAAGCGGGACTGAAGTATTTCCACGACGAGGCCGCTTCCCGAGAGCGGGCTGCCGCCCAAGAGGAGCCTGCCGCCAAAGGTGGGCCCCGCAAGTGACGGTGCCCGCCAAGAATTCCCTCAAGACCTGTCTGCCGCCGGATCCAAATCCAGTCAAGCCGGCGCTGGTGCTGCCGCCGGGTGCGTGCGATGCCCACTGCCACGTTTTCGGGCCCGCCGCCAAATTTCCCTATGCGGCCGACAGAAGCTACACGCCGCCCGACGCGCCCGTCGAGAATCTGCAGAAGTTGCATGCTCACTTGGGAATTTCCCGTGCCGTCATCGTGCATGCCAGCTGCCACGGGACGGAAATGGATGTCACCTTGGACGCCATCGCGTCGAGCAATGGTGCCTATCGCGGCGTCGCCTGCGTGGAAGATTCGGTCACTGACGGGGCACTGGAGCGCCTGCACCGCGGCGGCATCCGCGGCATACGCTTCAATTTCGTCAAGCACTTGGGGGGCGTGCCTGACCTCGCCGTGTTTTACCGCTTGCTGGCTCGAATCAAACCCTTGGGCTGGCACATCGTGCTGCACTTCGACGCAGACGACATCCTCGCCCAGCGGGAATTGCTCGGGCGCATCGACGTGCCGTTCATCATCGATCACATGGGACGGGTGAAGGCCGCCGATGGTCTCGAACAGCGGCCCTTTCAATCCCTGCTCGATTTGTTCCGAAACAACCCGCTGGCGTGGGTCAAGGTCTGCGGGGCCGAGCGCGTCTCGAGCGGCAAGCGGCCCTTCCGCGATGCGGTGCCTTTCGCGCAAGCGCTGATCGCGGTGGATCCGGCGCGTATCCTCTGGGGCACGGACTGGCCCCATCCCAACATCACCAAGGACATGCCGAACGACGGGGAGTTGGTGGATTTGTTCGGCGAGATCTGTCCCGATGAGGCTGTGCGCGCGCGCATTCTGGTGGACAATCCCTCCCGCATGTATTGGCGCGATTGAACGCAGGGGCGAGCACGAGGGGTCATCATGATCATCGATTGTCACGGTCACTACACGACGGCGCCGGGCGCGCTGCAGAAATTTCGCGACGCGCAGATCGCGGGGCTGAAAGAGGGCGTGGACCTTTCCATTGACGCGCAGGCGCCGATCAGCGACGACCAGATTCGCGAGAGCTTGGAGAACGCCCAACTCAAGCTGCAGCGGGCGCGGGGCACGGATCTGACCATCTTCTCGCCGCGTGCCTCGGCCATGGCCCATCACATCGGCAACGAGACGACCAGTCGGCGGTGGACTCGGGCCTGCAACGACCTGATTCACCGGGTCTGCACGCTGTACCCCGAGAACTTCGTCGGCGTCTGTCAATTGCCGCAGTCGCCGGGGGCTGTTCCGGTCAACAGCGCTGCGGAGCTCGAACGTTGCGTCAAAGAGTTGGGGTTCATCGGCTGCAACCTGAACCCGGACCCTTCCGGGGGACATTGGACCTCGCCGCCGCTCACCGACCGCCACTGGTATCCGTTGTACGAGAAGATGGTGGAACTCGACGTTCCGGCCATGGTGCACGTGAGCTCCTCCTGCAATCCGAACTTCCACGCGACCGGGGCGCACTACATCAACGCCGACACGACTGCGTTCATGCAATTCCTGACGAGCGACCTGTTCGCCGATTTTCCGACGCTGCGCTTCATCATTCCGCACGGGGGCGGCGCAGTGCCGTATCACTGGGGAAGGTATCGCGGACTTGCGCAGGATCTGAAACGCCCGCCGCTCGCCGATTATCTGTTGAAGAACGTGTTCTTCGACACCTGCGTGTACCATTTGCCGGGCATCGAGTTGCTGCTCAAGGTGATTCCGGCCGACAACATCATTTTCGGCTCGGAAATGGTGGGCGCGGTGCGCGGAATCGATCCGGAGACCGGACACTATTTCGACGATACGAAGCGCTATATCGATGCGCTTGGGCTGAGCGACGGCGACCGCCGCAAGATCTTCGAGGGCAACGCGCGCAGGGTGTTTCCGCGGTTGGGGAAGACACTCGAGAAGATCCATCGAGAACATCCATGATGAATGGGGAGCCGCCGTTCCGGGCCGACCATGTCGGCAGCCTGCTGCGCCCGCCGGAACTCTTGCGGGCCCGCGACCGCTTCAAGGGCGGCGAGATATCCGCGCCGGAACTGCGCAGCATCGAAGATGCGTCGATCCTGGGCGCGGTGAGGATGCAGGAAGAGGCCGGTTTGCAAGGCATTACGGACGGCGAATTCCGCCGCGGCTCCTGGCACATGGATTTTCTGTATCAGCTCGGCGGCGCAACCAAGGTCCAGGACAACCTCAAGGTGCAGTTCCACAACGAGAAGGGCGACATCGAGTTCACACCCGCGGCATTGCGGGTCACAGGAAAACTCGCGCTGAAGAAATGCATATTCGGCGACGATTTCTCGTATTTGAAATCGATTACACACGGCACTCCCAAGCTCACCATTCCCAGCCCGAGCATGATTCATTACCGGGGCGGACGCGCCGCCATCGACGCGGCGGTGTATCCGGATATGAAACTGTTTTGGCGTGACCTGTCCGGGGCATACGCGGATGAGGTCGAGCAGCTCGGCAGGTTGGGATGCACCTACCTGCAACTCGACGACACCAGTCTCGCCTACCTGAACGATCCGGCGCAGCGCGCGCACATGGCGCAGATCGGGGGCGATGCGGACAATCAACACCTCATTTACATCGACCTCATCAATGGTGCGCTCGAGAAGAAGCCCGCCGGCATGACGGTGTGTACCCACCTGTGCCGCGGCAACTTCCGCTCGTCGTGGGTCGCGGCGGGCGGCTACGACCATGTGGCCGAGGCTTTATTCGGCCGGCTGAACGTCGACGGTTTCTTTCTCGAGTACGACGACGAGCGATCGGGCGGCTTCGAGCCGCTGCGGTTCGTGCCCAAGGGCAAGATGGTGGTCCTGGGGTTGGTGACCTCCAAGCGCGGCGCGATCGAGAGCAAGGACGCACTCAAGCGCCGGATCGACGAAGCGGCTCGATTCGTTCCGCTGGATCAGCTGTGCTTGAGTCCGCAATGCGGTTTTTCGTCGACCGTAGAAGGCAACGCACTCACCGTGGATCAACAAGTCGCCAAGCTGAGGCTCATCGTCGAGACGGCCCGCGAAGTGTGGGGATAGGGGAAAGCGATGCGATTGCCCTTGGGGCCCCCGTCGTCCGTCATTGCTCCCCCCGGCTGCAATGCGGGCATCCTCGACCGCCACCGCTGCGGCCCATTTGGCGCGCGGATTTCCGGTGTAAACATGGCCGTGGACCAGCAGAATATCTGCGCCGGCAGCGGCGGACGCAGCGGTCCAACAGGCCAGCGCGCCTGCGCCGAAGAATCCGAGCGTCATTTTCATCGTTGGTCGCCCTATCAGGTTTCCGGAGCAAAGTAAATTGAATGAGCCGCTCGAGGCTGCGGCGCACGCAATGCCGTGCATTCTAGCCGCCGCCACATATAATCCGCGCTTCTTTCACGCCGGGTGCCGTTCATGTTGTTCAAGAATTTGGTTTTTCATCGACTTCCCGCGAATTGGGAGTTCTCTGCCGCCGATTTCGAGACACAGCTTGCCGGGCGCACCTTGAAGCCTTGTGGTCCCTTCGACATGTCGAGTCGCGGTTGGGTCCCGGTGACCAGCGGCGGGCGCCTTCTGCACACCGTCAATCGCCAGCACATGGTCGCTCTCGGCGTGGACGAAAAATTGCTGCCCGGGTCCATCGTGCGGCAGGTCGCGCAGGAGCGCGCCGACATTCAGGCGCGGGAACAAGGGTTTCCGGTGGGGCGCAAGCAAATGCGCGACCTGCGCGCGCGCGTCGCCGACGAGCTGCGAGCTCGCGCACTGACGCGGCGACGTACCACGCGGGCCTGGCTCGATCCGGCATCCGGATGGTTCGCGGTGGATGCGGCGAGCATTCCGCGCGCCGAGATGGTTGTGGAGACATTGAGCGACACGCTCGGCACCTTTGCGCCGCGGGCGGTCGAGACGGGCCGCTCGCCGCAGGCATCCATGGCGTCGTGGCTGCTGCGCGCCGAGGCGCCGGTCCGCTTTTCGATCGACGATGATCTCGAACTGCAGAGCGCCGACAAAGCGAAGTCCATCATTCGGTACACCCGGCATCCGCTCGACGGTAAGGAGATTCGGGGGCATCTCGCGGCCGGAAAATATCCCACTCGACTTGGATTGACCTGGAACGACCGCGTGTCTTTCGTCCTCACCGACAAGCTGCAGGTCAAGCGGCTCGAATTTCTCGAAATGAGCAAGGACGACACGGAGGGCGACGACGCCGATCCGGCCGAGCAATTCGACATCGACTTCGCCGTCATGGCCGGAGAACTGGGCGGACTGCTCAAGGATTTGACGTCGGCGCTGGGCAGCGATGCGTCCGATCGGACGGAATGGCCGTCGCGGAGCAAGGTGGCGTAGGACCTTTGCCGCTGCGCGCCGCCTGGGCGTCCGCCGGCGGTCCTTGAGCTCGAACTGGACCTGGGCATACCTTTTTAAAAGATGACGTTTTGACGCTACAGATCGTAACGTCATAACGTCACGTTTTTTAGAAGCATATCCTCCCAGCAGCCGGCTATTGTCAAAGAGCGGCGCTTCGTCACGGTTTTGTCCCGTGTCCGACCGTATCCTTCCGCCTGATGTGCCAGCGTTATGTTCTACCGGACCAAGTCGCAGCGGAACATGAGTTTCTGCCGGCCGCGGCGTGGTGGAAATTCGCGCCGAAGTTCAACGTCTCGGCGCCGCAATACGTACCCGCGATCCGCCTGCACGATCAGCAGACCGAGGGGGTCATGCTGCGGTGGGGGTTGATTCCCGCGTGGTTCGAAGGGCAGCCGACCGGGCCGCCCAGAGCATGCGTCGCCAACACGCGCATCGACGGGTCCAATGTCTACAGGATGCCGTGGCTCAGCAGTCAGCGCTGCATACTGCCCGCTGCCGGGTTCTACACCTGGAAACTCACGCGGGAGAAATACCGGCAACCGTTTTTCGTCAGCTTGAACCGGCGGTCGATCTTCGGAATCGCGGCCCTATGGGATCGATGGGTCGGCGCCGATGACGATGTGATCGAAGGCTGCTCGGTCATCACCGTGCCGGGCAATGCTCTCATTGCCGGCATTGCCGACCCGCAGCAGGGAATGCCCGCAATATTGCGTCGAAAAGACTATGAGACCTGGTTACGGGGCAATCCGGTGGAGGCGCGAGGCGCGCTGCAAACCTATAATGAAAATTGGATGAGTGCGTATCCGGTCAGTCCCCGCATCAACTCCACCGAAGCCGATGATCCGGACTTGATTCGCGCGGCAGGCTAGCAGGCTAATCGCGCGCCGCCGCGGTATTCGACGGAACGGCGGCCAGCCACCCCTTGAGCGCCCTGGCGACCGCATCGGGGCGCTCGATCGGCGACATATGACCCGCGCCTGCGATTTCGACGAGAGTGCTGCCTGGAACGTTGCGCTGCATGTCCGCATGTTGCGACAGCGACGACCAAGTATCGTTGGTTCCGCTGAGCAGCAGCGTCGGAACCGTGATCGAGGGCAACACCTGCCGGGCGTCGGGGCGCTGCAGAAGGGCATTTATCTGGCCGGCGAAAGACTCCGCCGTAAAACGTCGGACCATCGCTTTGAGGGCCGGCATGACCTCCGCAACCCGGTCGGGCGGTGCGCCCATCATGGGCGGCAGCCATTCGTCGGCCAGCGCCGCCATGCCCTGCCTGCGGGCGAGGCGAACCAGTAGACCGCGGCTGTCGTATTCGGATTCACGCGTCGGGTGCACTCCGGTGTTCAGGAGAGCCAGAGCGGTCACGCGCTCCGGCGCTTGCCGCCACACTTCCAGCGCCACCCGGCCGCCCATGGAGTGGCCCGCCAGCGCGAACCGCGGCGGCGCCGCCGCCAATACCCGTTCGGCCATGCCTGCGATCGAGGAAAACCCGGCGAAGGACATGACATGAGCGTTGGCGACCGGGGCCAGACGGCTGGGTATGTCCGCCCAGATGGTTTCGTCGCACAACAGACCGCACAATAGGAACAGTGGCCGCATTCCCTACTATATCGCAGCGGCATTGACGCGAACCCCCGAGGAGGCAAGTTGGAAACCGGAATTCAGCGAGCGGTGCGCGATGTTTGCCTTTGGCTGCCGGAAGCCGAGGAGTTCCTATCCCACGGCTCGCCCAATTTTCGCGTCCGCGGCAAGACCTTCGCCACCTACGTGGTGAATCATCACGGCGACGGCCGCGTTGCGTTGTGGTTGAACGCCGCGCCGGGCGCGCAGGAGTCCTGGGTGGGCGCCGACCCCGATCGGTTCTTCGTGCCGCCCTACGTGGGCGGCCGCGGGTGGTTGGGTGTGCGACTCGATAAGGGCCTGTCGTGGAAACACATCGCCGCGCTGGTTCGTGAGTCCTACGAAAAGGTGGCGCCTGCCGCTCTTGCGTCCACATTGGGTAAAACGCCTCCGGTCACGGGCCCGGCGCGCATGCTCTCGGAAAGCGAATTGGATCCGATGCAATCCGGCCGGGGCAGGGCGCTCATGAAGATCATGCGGACGATTTGCCTGCGGTTTCCCGAGACCCAGGAAGCGGTCCAGTTCGGATTTCCGGTTTGGCAGGCCGGCAAGAAGACCTTTGCCTGGGCCCGATGCGACGAGCGAGGTTTCTGCTTGGGCTTCTGGGTCGGCGTCGAACGGCAACAACTGATGACTCTCGATTCGCGCTTTCGAATCCCACCGTACATGGGACACAATGGGTGGATCGCTTTGGATGCCGGCGACGACTGCGATGCCGGCGAAGTCGCAGTGCTGGCCTTGCAGAGTTACCGGCATTTCGCACTGCAACGGATGCTGCGGAACCTGTCCGTGTGACCTTTGACCCCTTCAGGTAAAGTAGTCTTTTGGATCAGGGTACCAATCTATGAACGCTGTTTCAGACGCCGAACTGCCGGGCGCCAAACTGCCGGCCGCGGCTCCCAGCGCCGTCGCGCGTGCCATGATCGAGCGTCTCGTCGCCTTCAAGACCGTATCGCGCGACTCGAACTTGGGCTTGATCGAATGGGTTCGCGATTATCTGCACGGGCAAGGCGCGAAGACGCGGCTCACGCACGACGCCACCGGCAAAAAGGCCAATCTTTTTGCCACCTTGGGCGAGTCCGCCAAACCCGGGCTGATCCTTTCGGGACACACCGACGTGGTACCCGTGGACGGTCAGGATTGGGACACCGACCCCTTCGTGGTCACGGAGGCAGACGGCAAGCTGTTCGCGCGCGGTTCCGCCGACATGAAGGGTTTCATCGGCATCGCCCTCACCCAAGCCCCGAAATTCGTGGCCGCCCTCAACAGCAATCGTCTTGACGCACCGCTGCACTACGCGTTGAGCTACGACGAAGAAGTCGGCTGCCTGGGTGTACGCGGCTTGATTCGGGACCTGGAGGAAAACGGCATCCGGCCCGCCGGCTGCGTGGTCGGTGAACCCACCTCCATGCAGCCCATCATTGCCCACAAGGGCACCCACCGATTCCGCTGCGCGGTGCACGGACGCGAGGCGCATTCGAGTTACGTCACTCATGGCGTCAATGCCATCGAGTACGCAGCGCGATTGATCGTTTACATTCACCAGGTCGCTGATCGTCTCGCGCAAATAGAGAAGCGCGACTATGGTTTCACGGTACCCTACTCGACCCTGTCGACCGGACTGATTCGCGGCGGCATTGCCGCCAACGTGGTGCCCAAGGATTGCGAATTCCACTTCGACATGCGCACCTTGCCGCAGGCTTCGCCGGATGCGCTCTACCAGGAAATTCGAACCTACGCCGCGGAGCTCGCGCGCGAGATGCAAAGGGTTGATCCGCAATCGGGCATCGATTTGGTCTGGGCCAGTCAAACGGTGGGTCTCGCCGCATCGGAAACCGACGCAATCGTCCGCTGGGCCATGCAACTCTCGAACAATTCGACGGTTGGGAAAGTGTCCTACGGCACCGAAGCGGGGCTGTTCCAGAAGATGGGTGTGCCCACCGTGATCTGCGGACCCGGTGATATTGCCCAAGCACATCGTCCCAATGAATTCGTCGCTCTCGAGCAACTGGCGCAGTGCGAGGCGTTCATGAACCGCATTCTCGATACGGGATATGCGACTGCATGAGCGCCGTGCGCGGCGCTTCCGATGTGGCCATCATCCGCGATGGCGCGCGACGCCGCGTCCACCGGATGCAGGTCGAGCCAAGGCTCGCCTTCCGCCGCCCCGCAGGCTTTCCACGTTGTGGCGGCTATGTTCGAGTGTTCAACGAGCGCGGTAGCCTGGAATTGCGCGCCCGGGTCACCGATCGCGCCCGGCCCGGCGTCATAGTCGCCCTGTCGGTGTGGTGGAAGAAGCTGGCCCGCGACGGCAAGAGTGCCAACGAGTTGACCAACAGCGACGCGCTCACCGGTCTGGGCCGAGCGCCGATTTTCTATGACTGTCTGGTGGAAGTCGCGCCGCTATGAACGGCCGGGCGGCATGACGGCCGCACAGGCTTTCGGCCGCAATATATCGATCGTGCAGGCTGCACACGCCATCGTCCGCGCGCACCGAGGCATACCCTGAACTCAAGCTCGACAATCCCGGCAGCGCGGACTCGATGGCGGGTGATGCGTTGAAAAAATGCCGGCAGTTCCCGCAGGCCGGCGCATCCGCCGCCATAGAGCGATCCGCCATTGAATCGACCGCCATTGAACGGTCCGTCATTGGCCGAGCCGTGTCCAAAAATCACCGAATACCTGCGTCGACAAGAAATATCCCAAGGCGACGTTGACGATGACGCCGGCGGTGAATGCATAAAAAGGCCGCGCCCCGACCGCCGCGAATTCGCGCAGACGCGTCGTCAATCCGATGCTCAGGAATGCAAACGTGAAGGCCCAGGTCCGCAGCGCCTGAAGCGGGGCGACAAGTGCCGGTATGACGTCCTTTTTATATGCGGCGTAATCGTATCCCCGCGCGATCACCGTGACGGCGAGCGAGGCGATCAGAAATCCCAGCACGAACTTCGGGAAGCGCCGCCAGATTTCGCCGCCGCCGGTTCGGCTTTGAATCCCGGTGCGCTCCCAGCGCGTGGTGGCGATCAGCGACAGCACGAAGGCCCACACGCCGATCCACACGTCCCGTCCAATCACCTTCATCAACGTGAATGCGGCGACCGACGCATCGGCGCTGCCTGAAATGCCTGACACGTTTCCGGCATAGCCGCCGTAGGTCTGTGCGGCGGCGAGGCCGGCCGCATCGGCGAATTCCGAAGTGCCGATCCAGGCGCCGGCGACTCCCGTCGCCAGATGCAGGGACTTTGCGGCCAACGGCAGGACGAAAATCATGACCACGGCCCACACCACGACTAGTGAGATGGCGACCGAGACATCTTCTTTCTTCGCGCCCACCGCACCGCCGATGGCGATCGCGCCGGAAACTCCGCATACCGCACCGCCGGTTCCCAGGGTTGCCGCCAGACGCGCATTCAATCCCAGGCGTTTGGCGGTCAGGTAGATCACGCCGAAGGTCACCAGGGAAACGATCGCTGCCTGGACGATTGCAACCGGACCGGCCCATGCTATGAGAGTCAACGGCAGGCTGGCCCCGAGGAGGACGATCCCTGTCTTGATGTAGAACTCGACGCGCAGGGCGGGCGTTAGCCAGCGGGGCACGCCGACGGTGTTCGACACCAGGATTCCGAGTGCGAGCGCGACCAAGGGCGGTTCCAGATTGTAGCGCGCCGATTGATCCCAAAGCCCTAGAAAATACAGCGCCGCCGCAACCACGAAGAGCACAAGAAATGCCGGCAAGAATGCGGTCAGATTGATGCCGAGCGCCGCGAGCCCCAGTCCGAACAGCAACGCCCACAGCGCGAACAGCGATCCATAGCGCAGTCCATTCTGCTGCAGCTGCGTCAAGACGTCGGGCAGATGGCTCCATTTCTGAGGAGCGGCCGCCAGCCATTTGATGCTTCCGCCATTGACGAACAACAGGACGGCGGCGGCGATCAGCCCGAGACCGATCCAAATTGCCCACCAGTCTTCCTTGGAGAACAACTCGCTCCACGCGGATGCCCGCCGGACAAGCGGGTTCTTTGTCGTACCGGCAATCTCTGCCACGAAGAACTCCTCGCACAAATGGGCGGCAACGCCAATCAGGGTGGCAACGCTAACCGACTTCTCCGACGGCGTCTCATAGCGAATGTGCATGGCGTACTGCCGATTGATTATGTGCCGCCCGTCCCCTCAATTCCTTGAAAACTGTGCGCATCGTCAATGCGCCGCGGCCATCCCGGGCACATTCTGCAGGCGTCCTCCACGGAATAAGTGAAACGATTTCCTACGCGATGAACGGCACGGTCCTACTCATAGAACTCGCAGGCCATGTGGGTCTCCTTCTCTGGGGTACGCACATGGTCGGGACGGGCGTGCAGCGCGGTTTCGGGCCGGTGCTGCGGCGCTGGTTGGGCTGCAATCTGGACGGACCCGTCCGCGCCTTCGCCACCGGGTTGGGAGTCACCACCTTGCTCCAGAGCAGCACCGCCACCGGGCTGCTGGCCACGTCTTTCACCGCCACCGGCGTGATCGCGCTGGCGCCGGCACTGGCGGTGATGCTGGGGGCGAACGTCGGTACGGCCCTGTTGACCCAGCTGCTATCGGTCAACATGTCGCTCGTCGGGCCACCTCTGGTGCTGGCCGGCGTACTCGTGTTTCGGTGGGCGACGGCCGGCCGCGCGAAGAACATCGGCCGCATCGGAATCGGGCTCGGGCTCATGCTCATGGCTCTGACAGGCCTGGTGCACACGCTTGCTCCGCTCCACAACGCACCTCTGCTGCGCCCCGTCATGGGCTCGCTGTCCGGCGATCCCGTGCTTGCGGTGGTGATCGCGGCTCTGCTGACCTGGACCTGCCATTCCAGCATTGCCATCGTGTTGCTGATCGGAACCTTCGAAGCCAGTCACATCGTGGGACCCACGGGAGCGTTGGCGCTGGTGCTGGGCGCCAATTTGGGAGGAGCGCTGCCCGCATTGCTCAACGCCTCGACGCGCATTGCACGGCGGCTGCCGCTCGGAAACCTGTTGGTCAGGGCAACCGGCGTGGTGTTCGCGTTGCCGTTTCTGCCGCAGATCGCAGAGACCCTGGCTCGACTCGATCCGGTCTCGACGCGCCTCGTGGTCAATTTTCATCTGCTGTTCAACGTTGCGCTGGCCGCGGTGTTTCTGGTTCCCGTGGGCGCGCTGGCGCGCCTCCTCACGCGCTGGCTGCCGGACCCGCCCGCAACTGCCGACCCGGGCCGCCCCGTACACCTCGATGCGGCGGCGCTCGATACGGCGACGGTGGCACTCGCAAACGCTTCCCGCGAAACCTTGAGAATGGCGGACATGATCGACGGCATGCTGCGCGACACGCGGGAACTGATCGGCGGCGAGTCTCTGCAGCGGGCCGAAACCGTGGCCGCCGCCGGGCGCAGCGTCGATCAGCTGGGTGAATCGATACGCCGCTACTTGGCGGACCTCGGCGATGACCAGACGCTTCAGCTCCGGTCGGAAGGTGCGCGAGCGCAGGACATTCTCTCCGCCGTCATCAACCTCGAGCACGTCGCGGACATCCTCGCCAACAGCTTCGTGGAGTTCTCCCTTCGCAGCATCAAACGCGGCAAGAAATTCTCATCCGAGGAAACCGATATCGTGACGGCGATGCACGGAGAACTCCTGGACTGTCTGCGTCTGGCGCTGGCGGTTTTCCTGCAGGGGGACCCGGGCGACGCCGCACGGCTGGTGTCCAGCAAGCACAATTTCCGCGAATTCGAAGCCGCGGCGATGGCCCTGAGTGTCAGATCCCTGCGGGCGGCCGCCGCGACCAGCCGACTCGCCGAATCCGACACGGCCGAGAGAGTGGCGGAAGAAAGCGGCCTTTTACTGCGATCTGTCCGCGATCTTCGGCGAATTCACTCGCATCTAGCGAGTTTTGCTTACCCAGTCCTGCATCGCCCGAAAACTCCTTCCGAGGTAACCGAAGAGCGGCGGACGCACATGCGGATTAACCCTAAGCCGGCACGCTAGATTACAAAGCCTGCGAAACGCGGTTTAATTCGCGGTTCCGTCGTAGGAGCCGCGAATGCAAGCATCCCCCATAGGCCTTATGCGTCTGGCTTTGATTTCACTGCTTGGCGCTGCAATCGTCGAGTCTGGTACAGCGTGGTCCGAATCGACGGAAGCGTCCCGACCGAGGGCTCCCGCCGGCTGCCCCAAGGATGACAGCGGCCTTGTACTGCCTCCCGGCTTCTGCGCCACCGTGTTTGCCGACGACACGGGTCATGCACGGCACCTGGTCGTGTCGCCCGACGGGGTGGTCTACGTCAACACGTGGAGTGGACGCTACTACCCCCGGGACGGCAAGTCGGAACCTCCGGATCGCGGATTCCTGGTGGCGCTCAAGGACACCCAGGGCACCGGCAAGGCGGACGTGAACCAACGTTTCGGCGAGACGCTGAACTCCGGCGGCGCGGGGGGCACCGGCATCGCGCTGTATGACGGATTTCTCTACGCGGAAATCAACGACAAGATCGTCCGTTATCAATTGCGGCACGGGTCGATCACCCCCAAGGGCTCGCCTCAAACCATCGTCATCGGGCTGCCCCTCGGCGGCGATCATCCCATGCACCCGTTCGCCATCGACGCGGACGGCTCCATGTACGTGGACGTCGCCAGTGCCACCAACTCCTGCCAAATCAAGAACCGTACCCTCAATTCCCCAGGGCAGGATCCCTGCGTCGAGCTCGAAACCCGAGGCGGGATTTGGCGTTTCGACGCGCGCAAGCTGAACCAGGCGTTTACGCCGAGCGCGCGCTTCGCGACCGGCATCCGGAACGGCGAGGGATTTGCCCTCGAATCGGGCGCCGCGCATCGCGTGTACGTGACCCAGCATGGACGCGACCAGCTCCATGCGAATTGGCCCGATCTTTACCAGGCGGAGGAAGAAGCGACGCTTCCGGCCGAGGAAGTTTTGTTGATTTCCCACAAGGCGGATTTTGGCTGGCCCGAGTGCTACTACGATCCCGGTCAGAAAAAATTAGTGCTGGCGCCGGAGTACGGCGGAGACGGCGGCAAGAAAGTGGGGCCGTGTGCAACGAAGACCGCGCCCGTTGCCGCGTATCCTGCACACTGGGCACCGAATGATCTGCTGTACTACGACAAGCAGGCATTTCCGCCGCGTTATCGCAACGGCTTGTTCATTGCGTTCCACGGATCGTGGGATCGCGCCCCCTATGGGCAACAGGGGTACAACATCGTTTTTCAGTCGCTGGCCGGCGGCAAGGCGGGCGGCACGTGCGAAATATTCGCCGACGGTTTTGCGGGACCGCAGAAGACGCCGGGCACCGCACTTTACCGGCCCAGCGGCTTAGGCGTCGGGCCCGACGGCGCGTTGTATGTCTCCGACGATGTGCGCGGTCGTGTTTACCGGATCGAGTACTTGGGCGGTGCGGCCGCCGCCGGTTCAGGGCAGATAACCCAGTGTCCCGATGCAGCAGCCGGAGCGGGTCCGATCAGCGCCATGAGCGAAAAGCCGCCCGAAGGTACCAATCCGGATGCCGGGGCCAAGCTGCCGGTTCCGCCCGGCACTTCGGCTGACATGGTGGCATTGGGCAATCGCATCTTTCACGGCGAAGTGGGTGGCGCGGCCTGCACGGGATGCCATGGCGCCGACGGTGCGGGAACGCCGTTGGGTCCGACCCTCGCGGGCACCGAATGGCTGTGGAGCGACGGGAGCGTTGACGGAATCGCTTCCACCATCACGCGGGGGGTGATGCAGCCGAAGCAATACCGGGCGCCCATGCCGCCGCTGGGCGGTGCGCAGCTTTCACCCGAGCAAGTCAGGGCGCTGGCCGCGTATGTGTGGGGTTTGAGTCACCGGCAGTGAACTTAAGACGCGGTCGACTAAGCGGCGGCGCAGCCGTTACAGCAGCGCCAAGGTCGCGCGCTCGATCCCCTCGGAGTCCAAGCCCTGGTATCCCATTTGCTGCCACAACCCGCCGCAGCCTTCCTTGTGCGTGCCGACGTGATCGAACTTCCCCCGGAAGCCGGCCTGCAGAAGGTAACTTCCGAAGCGGCTGCCAAGTCCCGTCTTGACGTTCCATGCCTCAGCGACCAGTACAAAAGGGGCGCCGGCGAGTTTCTTCATCATGTCCGTATCGACGATATTCAGGGTGGGCTTGTTGATGAGCCCAGCCGCAACGCCTCGCTCTTGTAGCCGCGTCACGGCATCGAGCGCGCGATAGACGGTCTCCCCCATGGCGACCACGTAGCCGCCCCCCGGAGGCGCCTCACGGACCACGTCGTCCTTGCCCGGTTCGAAAGGTTTGCCCTTGTACAGCGGCTGTCCGGCGGCATCGAGAATATCCGGGACCGGCGCACGGGTGCTGAAAACGAACCGGAGACCCGGATCACCGAAGATGCGTTTCACGCAGGCCGCGAATTGGTACTGATCGGCCGGGAAGTAAAGCCGGGTCAGATCGTCGGAGTGGCCGGGCTTGACGCCTCCGTCGGCGATCATGCTGTTGATGCCGAAATGGCAGGTGTTGTCGGCCATGTCATCGACGCCGCTGTGACTGAAATGCGCCAGCACGTTCGAGAAATTGAGACGCGCCATCGTGATCTCGCTGACGCACATTTCCAGGAACGCGCTGAACGTGGCGTAGATACCCTGCCTGCCCGGCGATGAGCCGAATCCTGCGGCCGCCGAAAAATTTCCGCGCTCCATGATGCCGCCGCGCACGAAGACTTCCGGGTGGCGCTTGCGGACATGGTGCAGACCGCAGGAGCCTTCGAGATCGTTGTCGAACACCCGGATCTGGTCGCGCCGCCGCTCCTCGGTCATTTCGTCGAGGATGTCGGACACGATTTTCCCGAAGTCGTCGCGATTCTTTCCGACGCCCGATGACCCGCGAAAGCTCAGCGGGCTCTTCTCCGGTTTTGCGGCCCTCAGCATGTCGATGGCAAGCTCATATCCGCCGCGGCGTTCCAGGTAAGTGATCGCCGTCTCCGGCTTGAGAACTTCGTGAGCGTGGGGACTGCCTTCGGCGCCGATGATGCCGGGGGCCATCGGCCGCTTGATCACCAAAGCGTGCGGATTGGAGTCGCGAAACGCCCGACACAGGTCGATATACAACGCGTCGAGATCCTCTCCCATGGTGGTTTCGGTGGTCAGGCCATAACCGGACAAGGTCCGGCTCAGATCGTAGCCCGGCATATATTCCTGAGGATGGCCGGCGATAGTGACGTTGTTGTCGTCGATGAGCACCTTCACGTTGAGTTGCTTGCCCACCGCGAGCCGGGCCGCCTCGGCGTTGTCACCCTCCATCTGGCTGCCGTCGGAGCCCAAGAGAATGACCGCCTTGCCGGGATTGGCCATCGCGACGCCATTGCAGAAAGCCCACAGATGGCCGAGACGGCCCGAGCTGAATTCCACGCCGGGGGTGAGCAGCTTCTCGGGGTGACCCGGCAAGCCACTATTGTATTCTCGATAATGCAGCAGCTTCTCAGGCGGCATGGCGCCGTTGAGTACGCTCAGCAGATATTGCGTGGCCACCCGGTGACCCGCCTCATCGTAAAATACGGGCACGATGGGTGCGCCGTGCGCGATAAAGCCGCGGATGATCGACACCTCGGGTACGGTGTCGTAAGCCCCGCCCGTGTGCCCCGATAGACCCTTCGCTCCCGCCAACGCGGTGAAGAAGACGATGGCATCGCGGCACAGTTGAATGTTGCGCCGGAGTGAGGCCTTCTGCGTATCGGTCAATGCGGCCGACGAGGGATCGAGCTTGAGCGGCTCGAGCTTGTTCAAGTCGATCGGAAAGGTTTCGCTGCGCATCAGACAATTATATCGCCGCCCCATCTCCTTGGAACAGGAGTGTAAAAATTACAGAGCGCAGCCGGCTGATTACTGCGCAGCACGTCGGTTTCAAAGCGGCCACGCCGGTCACTTGACCGTCAGGCGCCGCGCCTCCAGCCACTGCCAGGATGCCAACGATGGGAGACCGCACAGCACCTCGCGCACGCGCTTCACCATGGATACCGCCAGCGCAAGTTCGTTGCCGACACCCAGGACATGGCCAAACACCACCAAGGTGGCTTCCTGCACACCGAGGCCGGCTGGAACGACGAAGGCGAGATGCCGCATGGTCTGGGTCATGCTCTCGAGAATGAGCGCGGTAGCCACACCCACCGGGTGGCCGAAGAGACGCAAGGCGAACCATATTTCGAATGATCCCGCCGTCAGCGCCAGGAACTGAAGGGTTCCCGCAAACAGCAAAGTGCGCCAGCGCTCCAGGCAGGCGCGGAGCTCATGGTCCAACGACGCGGCTCCCGTAGGAGTAGCACCGGCGCCCACCAAGGGACGAAGAAATTTCTGCAGACGCGCGAATACCGATCCGTACCGCAGAAACATCACCGTCAATACCGGCACCGGCAGGCTGACCAAGAGGCCGAGGAGTAATCGATGGTACGGTGCGTCCGTGGCCCGCAGCTCGATCAGGAGGAGCAATCCAACCGCGGCGAACGCATACGACACGATCAACGTCAACACGATTTCCACGATGACGGTGGCACTGACGGGCGCCGTGCCAAGGCCGCGCCAGCGCATCAAGCGTACGCCCACGACGCCGCCGCCGACGCTTGCGACGGGGAGCAGACGATCGACGGCTTCGCGCACGCTCGTGACCCAGAACACGTAGCCAACTCCCGCCCGGCCTGTGGTGTCGTAGGGCCGAAGCAGCCGGAACCAGCCCACCGCGTATAGAAAAAAGTAAAAGGCACGGTAGGGGATCAGCCAAAGCACCCGCCAGCCGGCGGACTGCAGCGTCTGCAGCATGGCGGGCAGGTCTGTGCGCAGCGCCATCGCCATGAGCAGTGTGAGGCCGAGGAGACCCCCGATATAGACCGCGACTCTCACCGGCTCCTGGTATTCAGGTCGGCTTTCGCATAAAACCGTCGGCATCGACGTCGAACTCAGCGCCCCGCCACGTGATGCGAGAGGTGAAGAAGCTCCGGAACCAAACCCAGCACAGCAGGCCATCCCGTAGCGGCAGCAGCCAAAGGTCCGAGAACGGCCGCGGATCATCCCGGCGGTACCGGTAGTAGAGCGCCAGACGGATCATGGCCGTGATGCCGAAGAGCATCCAGACCGGCGTGGAATGCAATCCGTCCCCGGCGCAGAGGATCAGACCAAGGATGGCGACAGGAAAGCTGAAGCTCAGGAATATCATCCTGAAGCTCCCGGGTCGCAGAACCTGGATCGTGCGCATCCAGCGAAGTTCATGCCGGGTCAGCGATGCGAAGGTCTGCTCGTGGTGCAGCCCTTTGACCAGGTACGGCGACAAGACGACCCGCAGCCTCAAGCCGCGGATGAGTTCGCCGAGGCGGTGATCGTCGGCAAGGTGGTTGGCTATCGCGTGAAACCCGCCTATCGCCCGCAGGGTATCGTGACGCAGGCACATGGTCTGGCCGGACACATATCCGTCGTAGCCGAAAAGCCACGCCACGAACACGGACGGCAGGTACCACTCATTGATGTACATTGCGCCGAGGCGCGACCAGATCCCGTCGGTGGGCACGGCGCGGTAAGTGCACGTGACGAGACCCACCTTGGGGTCCAACAGCGGCGCCGTCACGGTTGCGAGATAGTCGGGCCCGACAAAGGCGTCGCTATCGGCCATCACCAGCAACTCGTGCCGCGCCCGCTCCAGCATGTTAATCAGGTTGCTGATCTTGTGGTTGTTGCCGTGCTGCTGCGGATTGACGACGATGTCGATGGGCAGCGAGGGGAACTCCGCAGCCAGCCGTTCCGCGACGGAGCGGGCCGGGTCGGACGGATCACGCACGCCGAAGATGATCTGGTACTCCGGATAGTCCTGCTGGCAAAACGCCCGCAGGTGCTCGTACAACCCCGGCTCGGCGCCGCACAGCGGCTTGAGCAAGGTCACCGGAGGCCGCCTGGCCGCTGCGGCCGGCACTCTGCGGAACCGCCAGACAGCCAGCGCAAGCAGCGTCATAACGGAATACCCTGCCGCTATGCCTAACGCGGCGATGCCGATGACGGGCGGCAGCGCATGAAGAAACGACATGTGCGTCTCGACGATTGATGTTGGCGGGTCAAGCCTCGTGCGCGCGCAGGAACCGGAAAAATTCGACGCCTTCGCGCAGCCGACGCTTCATCATGTCCCAACTCCCAAGCATCTCCCGGACGATTTCCCAGATCTTGTTCGGCCGGAAGTAGAAGCGCTTATAGAAAACCTCCATGCTGTGGAAGATCTCCTCTTTGGACAGGTGCGGGTAGGAGATCGCGGCGAGCTGCACGCCCTTGTCGTTCACGAGATTGGCCGCTTCATTTTCCTGAAGCCAGCCGTTATCCACCGCTTGTTTGTACAGCGTGGTGCCGGGGTAGGGCGCCGCCAGGGAGACCTGGATCGTGTGGGGATTGATCTCCTTCGCGAAGTTGATGGTCTTCTCGATGGTTTCCTTCGTTTCGCCGGGAAGCCCAAGAATGAACGTGCCGTGCACCAGGATGCCGAGCTTTCGGCAATCGCTGCTGAAACGCCGTGCGATGTCGGTGCGTAATCCCTTCTTGATGTTGTGCAGGATCTGATCGTCGCCCGACTCGAAGCCCACCAACAACAGGCGCAGACCGTTGTCCTTCATCACCTTCAGCGTCTTATAGGGGACATTCGCTTTAGCATTGCAGCTCCAGGTCATGCCGAGCCTGCCCATGCCCTGCGCTATCTCCTCGACCCGCGGCAGGTTCGACGTGTCGGTGAAGGTATCATCGTCGAACATGATCTCCTTGACTTCGGGCATGTTCTCCTTGATCCACTGCACTTCTGCGATGACGTTCGCGGCGGACCGCACCCGGTAGCGGTGCCCGCCGACCGTCTGCGGCCAGAGGCAGAAAGTGCACTTCGACCGGCAGCCCCGGCCGGTATAAAAACTCACGTAGGGGTGTTTCAAATAGCCGATGAAATAGTTTTCGATTTTCAGATCGCGCTTGTAAACCGGCGCGACGAACGGCAACTCGTCCATGTTCTCGAGGATGGGGCGGGGCGGGTTGTGAACGATGCGGCCCTGCTCATCCCGGTAGGAGAGACCCTTGATGTCCTTCAGCGCAAGGCCGTCGGCCACCTCCTTGCAGGTGTAGTCGAATTCCTCGCGGCAGACGAAGTCGACGGCGGTGGCGGCTTTGAGCGAGCCCTCCGGATCGACCATGGTCTTGGCCCCAACGAGACCAATCTTGACGCCGGGATTATCCTCGCGCAGCAGTTCCGCGAATCGCGCATCGGTGGGGAAGGAGGGCGTACTGGTATGCATGATGACGAGATCATATCCGCGGGCAATCTGGCGGCTCTCAGCGACGGTCAACTCGTCGGCCGGGGCATCGAGCACGCGCGAGTCCGGCACCAGCGCGGCCGGCTGCGCCAGCCACGTCGGGAACCAGAATGACTTGATCTCGCGCTTCGCCTGGTAGCGCGACCCCGCGCCACCGTCAAAACCGTCGAACGACGGCGCCTGCACGAACAGCGTTTTCATCGATCGCCCGGATGTAGATTCCACAGTCATCAAAAGCCTCACGCAGATTAGACTTTGCGGTTCAAAGTCAGCTCGATAGTACAGGGTTTGCGGCCCTTCGCGCCAATTCCCGGCAACCCGTCCACGCGAGCGGCGTTAGAGAGCTAGTCCAAGTTTACGGAAGTTTACGGGAGATAACGCAATGCTAGCACCGGGATCCCGCAGCGCATTACAGGCCATGGGAATTTGTTCGCTCCTTGGATTCGCGGTGCCGGCTGCCGCCCTGCCGTCGCGGTGCATCTCGAGTCCCTCTAGGTGGCGCCGGAGGCAGGGCCCACTCACCGAAGGGAGCCACGGTTGACCCCCAATCATACACGGGGACTTCCGATCGGGGGGCCGGAAATCAGCCCGGGACACAGTTCGATTGCCGCACTGCAATCCTCGCCATACGAATGATATATTTCGCGCTGACAGGCGGGTTTGCCAGTTTCGAGAAGCAAGAGGGCTGATCGCCCGGAGAGAGACGTGTTCCTATGACCCCAGTCGCCTTCAATGAAGCACGAGCGGAATCGGTTCCGCGAAATTGGATTACAACCGCCATGTTTGCCGCGACCTTTGCAGCGGCCGTGACCGTCGTGCCTTGGTACGGATTCAGCCACGGCTTTACCGCCGCAGACTGGATCTGGTTCGTCCTCCTGCTGGGGGCCAACGGCATGGCGATCACCTGCGGATACCATCGGTTGTTCGCCCACGCGACCTACGAGGCCCACCCCGTTCTCAAAGTGGCCTATCTGCTGTTCGGTGCAATGGCGCTCCAAAACAGTGCCCTGATCTGGAGCGCCGGGCATCGGGTGCATCATCGCCACATCGACGACCTCGAGCGCGACCCGTATTGCGCACGGCGGGGATTTTGGTTCTCCCACATCGGCTGGATGCTGCGCTACTACCCGAGCGGCGAGGCGGACTTGCGCACCGTACGTGATCTGGAGCGCGACCCCTTGTTGCGGTACCAGCATCGTTATTATCTGCCGCTGGCGCTGGCGATGAACATCGGCCTGCCGCTGCTGCTCGGATGGGCCTGCGGCGATGTCCTGGGAACCTTCCTGCTCGCGGGGGTTCTGCGGCTCGTGGTGAGCCATCACGTGACGTTTTTCATCAATTCGCTGGCGCATATCTGGGGCACGCAGCCGTATTCGGAAGACAATACGGCGCGCGACAATCCGGTCATCGCAGTGCTCACCTACGGCGAGGGGTACCATAATTTTCATCATATGTTTGCGCACGACTACCGCAATGGCGTGCGTGCGTGGCAGTGGGATCCCTCGAAGTGGTTTATCACCCTCATGAGCTGGGCCGGCCTGGCCTGGAGTCTGAAGCGGGTTCCCCGGTTCAAGATTCAACGTGCGCTCCTCGATGCTCAATTCCGGCGCGCCGAAATCCAGCTTTCGAATCAAGCGGGACGCGTACAGATCGAGATCGAGCAGATCAAACGTCGAGTGGCCGAGGAGTACGAGGAGTTCTGCAGCGCGGTTACCGCCTGGACGCATTTACGCGAACAGTGGCTTGCCGATGCCAAGCGTGTGGTGCGCGATCGATGGGAACACTCGCTGCTGCAATCGAGGCTGCAGGAACTGGAGCGTGGACTGAAAACGCAGCACCGGCGGATGCGAGCGCTGGGCGATCAGATCACTTTATTCGTGACTTAGTGGGGAAGCCATGCCGACCGGGTCAGAGCCACAAAGCATCGCCGATCAAGACGAGAGCACGGCGGGTCATCCGGAACGTAGTTCACTAGAAGCGCGTTTTCTGCGCCGCCTCTTGTCGAGTATCGGCGACCCGCCGATCGAGTTCCATCTGGCGTGGTCGGGGGAGCGCATTGCATCGCCTGCGGTTGCCGCAACGGAGCGTGTGCGAATCGCAGACCGCGCCACCTTGCTGGGTTTGCTGCGGGATGCTCAGGTCCGCTTCGGGGATGCCTACAGCACGGGACAAATCGAAATCGAAGGTGATCTGGTCAGGTTCATGGAGACCGTATTCCAGGGTCTCAACCGGCCGAGCGCCCGTGAAACCATCGCCGCTCGAGTCGCCGCCTGGCTGCACCGTCCGCGCCGCAACTCTCTCGCCGGATCGCGCGACAATATCCATCGGCATTACGATCTCGGCAACGAGTTTTATTCGCTTTGGCTTGGGCTTACCATGGCCTATACCTGCGCCTATTATCCGAGCGCCGACGCGACCCTCGACCAGGCGCAGGCCGCGAAGATGGAGCACGTGTGCCGTAAGCTGCGAATCGGCGCGAGCGATCGCGTCGTTGAAGCCGGTTGCGGCTGGGGAAGTCTGGCGCTGCATATCGCCCGGCACCATGGCGCGAAGGTGCGCGCGTTCAACATTTCCAAGGAACAACTGGATTTCGCGCGCCACCGGGCCAGCTCCGAGGGTCTGGAACACCGGGTCGAATTCGTCGAGGACGACTATAGAAATATCGACGAGAGCGCCGATGTCTTCGTGTCGGTGGGCATGCTCGAGCACGTGGGGCTGGATCATTACCCGGAACTAGGCCGCGTGATTTGCCGATCTCTCACGAGGGAGGGACGCGGATTGATCCACTCGATCGGACGCAACCGGCCGGGACTGCTTCATCCCTGGATCGAGCGCCGGATATTTCCCGGCGCCTATCCGCCGTCGCTGGGTGAAATGATGCAGATATTCGAACCGTGGGGCTTGTCGGTGCTCGATGTCGAGAACCTGCGGCTGCATTATGCCCGAACCTGCCGGGACTGGCTGGAGCGGTATGAAGCCGTGTCGGACAAGGTGCTGGCGATGTTTTCCGACGAGTCCTTCGTGCGCATGTGGCGCCTGTACCTGGCGGGATCGATCGCTGCGTTCAACACGGGGTCACTGCAGCTGTTTCAAGTGCTGTTCACGAAACAGGAAAATAATGATATCCCGCTCACCCGCGAGTACATGTACTCGAACTAGATGGCATCGATGCATAGTGCCGAGGCCATTGTAGTCGGCGGCGGCCCGGCCGGTTCCGCCGCGGCGGCGCGGCTGCGGGCGGCGGGCGTTGACGTTCTCGTCCTCGATAAAGAGGAGTTTCCGAGGCAGAAACTATGCGCCGGCTGGATTACTCCCGAGGTGGTGCGGGACTTGCGGCTGGACATCGCCGCCTATCCCCACGGCTTCTTGAGCTTCAGACGGCTGCACTGGCATGTTCGCGGACTGCATCTGCCGGTTCCCTGCGTGCAGCATTCCATCCGGCGCTTCGAATTCGATGCGTGGCTCCTCGAGCGCTCCGGAGCCTCGGTGATACGCCACAATGTCAGGGACATTGCGCGCGACGGCGAATTCTACGTGCTGGACGATGCTTTTCGCTGCCGCTACCTCATTGGTGCGGCCGGGACGTCCTGCCCGGTGCGCCGGGACCTGTTCGAACCGTCCATGCCGCGCGCCCGCGGTTTGCAAACGGCGACTCTCGAATTGGAGTTCCCGTACGATTGGCGGGACGCGGACTGCCATTTATGGTTCTTCGAGCATGGCTTGCCCGGCTACAGCTGGTACGTTCCCAAAGCTTCGGGCTGGCTCAATGTGGGAGTGGGCGGCATGGCGACGCGGCTGAAGCAGCGCGGCGAGAACATCCGGCAGCACTGGCAGCATCTGTCGGCGAAAATCCTGCGCGATTTCGGGATTCGCATTCCAGGCGAGCCGAAGGGCTATAGTTATTATGTTCGGGGCCCGCTCCCCGGCCGCATCGGCAATGCATTCCTCGCCGGCGATTCCGCCGGTCTTGCGACTCGCGATCTGTGCGAAGGAATCGGACCCGCGATCCGCAGCGGCGAACGCGCGGCAAAATCGATCATTACCGGCGCCGAATACGATCTCGACGATGTCACCGGCGGCAGCCTGGGCGGCGGGATTCTGACCCGTTGGATGGATTGGGCCTTCACTCGCGGTGTAAGCCGGGCACCCCTGATCAAAGATCTCGCGTCAAAATCAGCTTGATGACCCGATGATCCGACGCACCGGTCAGACCTGCGCCGATGCCCGCCTCGATATCCACCCATCGAGTGCTCACGTCGATCACGGCGAACACCTGATGCGATTGCCTGGCCGCGGGGAGGAAGTGGAGACGCGCCCGAAGTCGGCGTACTCCTCCAGCGCTATCTTGGATTTTTCCGACAACTGACGAATCCGCATCCAGCGAGGTGGGCGTTGTTCACGCGGTATCCCTTGATTGGGTTTTGAGACAGGAGCAGTCTAATGTGCGATGCCGCACGTACAAGTTGAGTGTCCCATGCCGCGCTCCGCAGACCTGAAAGCGAACTCGCTGTTGGCAGCGCTGCCGACAGCCGAGTGGAAGCGTTGGTCGCCGCAGCTCGAACGAGTGCAGATGCCGCTGGGTCAGGTTCTCTATGAAGCCGGCGATACGCTCAAATACATGTATTTTCCCATGACGTCGATAGTGTCGCTGCTCTACGTCATGGAAAACGGGGCATCGGCCGAAATTGCCGTCGTGGGCAAGGAGGGGCTGGTAGGCGTCTCTCTGTTCATGGGGGGCGAATCCACGTCGAGCCGCGCGGTGGTGCAAAGCGCCGGGATTGAACAACCAGCCGTGTGCTATATTTCTGCGCGAAGCGCGCTGCAGCCGACAGGATGTCTGCGCTTCACCGCGGAGGACCATCATCGCAATGGAAGCGAGAATGCCCGTGATCTGTGACCCTCGAGAAAATCAACTTCTGGCGGCATTGACGCAACCCGAATGGGCGGAATGGGGCCCGCATTTGGAACTCGTAGACCTGCCGCTCGGGCAGGTGCTTTCCGAGCCCAGCAGCAAGTTGACTCACGTGTATTTTCCGACGTCATGCATCGTTTCATTGCTGTACGTGACGGCGGAAGGCGATTCAGCGGAAATTGCCGTCGTGGGCCACGAGGGTATCGTGGGAGTTTCGCTGTTCATGGGGGGCGAGACGACGCCGAGCCGCGCCATCGTGCAGAGCTCCGGTAAAGCGTTCCGATTGAAGGGAAGCGTGATGATGAAGGAGTTCGGCCGGGCCGGACCCGTCATGCATTTGCTGCTCCGCTACACACAGGCCCTCATCACTCAGATGTCGCAGACCGCGGTCTGCAACCGCCACCACACTCTCGATCAGCAGCTTTGCCGTTGGCTGCTATTGAGCTTGGACTGCCTGAAATCGAATGAACTCATCATGACTCAGGAGTTGATTGCCAACATGCTGGGTGTCCGGCGCGAGGGAGTCACCGAGGTGGCGGGTGTATTGCACAAAACGGGATTGATCGACTATCGGCGAGGCCGTATCACGGTGATCGATCGCGGCAGATTGGAAAAACGCACCTGCGAGTGCTATGCGGTCGTGAAAAAGGAATATGACCGGCTGTTGCCAAGACCGCCGGCTTCTTGACGCCCCGCTATGTACGGTAGCGCACAGACGAATCGCCATCCGTCCTCATAGGTTGGGGCATAGAGGAGAACGACGATTACCACTGTCCGCAACGTGGTTGAGTTCAAGCGCCGGAGGGGAAACCCTGATGATTCGCCGCGCGTGACCAAGGCCTATTCCGCTCATCGGACAGTTCTCGAGGCGATGCTGAACGAGGTGCTGGCCAGGGAACTGGTCTGTGTATTGCGGTACCGCCGCTACTTCTACATCACAAAACCTTCGCACATGGGGGTGAAGCCAAGCTTTCTCCGCTATGCGCATGTGCACCAGGAACTTGCCGACTGCATCGCCGAGCGCATGGTGCAGTTGGGCGGTTCACCGCAGGTCGACCCCAGCGACCTCGCTGCGAAGAGCCAGTCACGGTGGGCGGCGGGAAAGGATCTTCAAGACATGGTAGGAGAGGATCTTCTGTTCGTGCGAACTGCGATAGAGACTTACCGCGACATGCTGCGGTATTTCGAGACGCATGACTTCGCGACAGCGCGCATGCTCGCGTCGATCCTTGCGATTCATGAGGAGCATGCGGAAGAATTGACGGCGCTGATGATCGGGCTGACGCCACCGCTGCACGGGTGAGTCAGCGGCAGGCCACGGGCGCGCCCGGTGGAGGCCGCTCCACTAATAACAAATAACTATTACAAATCAATAAAGTAGATGATATAGATAAAGTCATATCTACATCGCCCGTGGACTTTTGCGATGCGCGAGGCGAGGATGCGCTGGGCTGGGCCGCATTACTCACCATAGAACGACAGCAATGACAGCGTACCGGGACGCCTTCGATCAAGCCATGCAGTCGCCGGAAATCTTCTGGCGGCGGGCTGCCGAAGCGATCACGTGGTCAAGGCCATTCGAGCGCGTCCTGGATGACTCGCGCGCGCCGCTGTACCGCTGGTTCCCGGGCGGCGAACTCAACACCTGCTACAACGCCATCGACCTTCACGTCGAAAATGGCCGCGCCTCGCAAGCGGCCGTCATCTATGACAGCCCCGTCACGTCGACCAAGCGTACCTTGTCCTATCGCGAATTATTGCGGCAGGTCGCGCAATTCGCCGGGGCTCTCTCCGCTTTAGGTGTGGTCAAGGGCGACCGCGTCGTGATCTACATGCCGATGATGCCGGAAACTCTCATCGCAATGTATGCCTGTGCTCGGATAGGCGCGATTCATTCGGTGGTTTTCGGCGGATTTGCCGCCAATGAACTGGCGGTACGGATCGAGGATGCCGCACCCAAGATCGTACTGGCGGCATCCTGCGGAATCGAGGGCACGCGGGTGGTGCCGTACAAACCGCTGCTGGATGAAGCCATCAAACTCTCGAGTCATAAGCCGGAGCGCAGCGTGATATTGCAGAGGCCGCAGCGACGCTGCGATCTCGGATTTTCCGATCTGGACTGGGAGGCGACGGCCGCCGCCGCATCCGCAGTCCCCTGCGTGCCGGTGGCGGCCACGGACCCTCTGTACATTTTGTATACATCGGGCACGACCGGAAAGCCCAAGGGCGTGGTGCGGGACAACGGCGGCCATGCGGTTGCCCTGAAGTGGTCGATGCAATACGTGTACGGCGTCAAAGCCGGCGACGTGTTCTGGGCGGCCTCGGATTTCGGGTGGACGGTGGGCCACTCCTATATCGCTTATGCACCGCTGTTGTCCGGCTGTACCACCGTCATCCACGAGGGTAAGCCCGTCGGTACTCCCGACCCCGGCGAGTTCTGGCGGGTCATCGAGGAACACAGGGTCAAGGTACTGTTCACGGCTCCCACTGCCATCCGTGCCATCAAGCGCGAAGATCCCGCGGGTGCGTATCTCGGCCGCCACGACATTTCATGTCTCCGGTATCTCTTTCTCGCAGGCGAACGCCTCGATCCGGACACCTATCACTGGGCACGGGGACTGCTGCAGCGGCCGGTAATCGATCACTGGTGGCAGACGGAGACCGGATGGCCCGTGGCGGCGAACTGTATGGGATTGGAGGTATTTCCGTTCAAGCCGGGTTCACCGACCAAGGCCGTGCCTGGATACTGCGTGGAGATTCTCGATGGCGACGGCGCGGCAATGCCGCCGAATCAGGAAGGCGCAGTGGCGATCCGCCTGCCGCTGCCGCCGGGGTCCATGCTGACATTGTGGAACGATGAGGCGCGGCTGCGCGATACGTACCTGACTCGGTATCCAGGATATTACCTGACCGGTGATGGCGGCTATATCGATGAGGATGAATACATTTTCATCATGGGCCGGATTGACGACGTCATCATCGTCGCAGGTCACAATCTCTCGACCGGCAGTATGGAAGAGGCCTTGTCGAGCCATGAAAGCGTCGCCGAGTGCGCGGTGTTCGGGGTGAAGGATCCCCTGAAAACCCAACTACCGCTGGCGCTGGTGGTGCTGAAGGCGAACGTTGAGCGCGACCCGTCCGTCGTCGTCGCAGAACTGGTCGAACTCGTCCGAAAAAAGGTCGGGCCGGTCGCAAATCTGAAGCAGGTCGGGATCGTTGCACGCCTGCCCAAGACGCGTTCGGGCAAGGTGCTCCGCGGCACCATGCGGAAGATGGCGGATGGTGAGCCGTTCCAGATTCCCGCAACGATAGACGAACCGGCCGTGCTCGATGACATTAGAAGGGCGCTGCGCTCGTTGGGCTACGCGCGCGAGTCCGGATCTCGCATCGGTGGTATCGAATAAGGCGGGCGGCGGCTGATGGCGCCGCCGCCCGCTTCATTACTCGTCGATTCAATCGTCGAGCGAGATCGCCTGAGTGTAGGCGTCCTGGTTGGGAGCGGTGACGCCCGGCTTGCCGCGGAAATCCGTCCAGCACGGGTGCAGTACACCGTCGGAGCCCAACGCCACCGCCGTATAGTCGCCGATGAACACGCCCTGCAGCACATCGCCCGTCACCGCGCCGATGGCCACGAACTGAATCTGCGGGTTCGAGGTCTGCGAGGTGACGCGGTGCACGCGGCCGTGGCCCAATCGGCCCAAGTCCTCCGCCTCGCCGGAGACATAGGCCATGTCGAGGCCGATCCCGTTGCGGTCGAACGCACGCGTATAGAAACTCACGGCCACCTGGCCGCCGTAAGCCGCAATAGCGGGATAGACCTCATCCGCGCGGGTTCCGACTCCGTAGGTTTGGGACCAGTGCCGCCCGTCCCGCGACGCGACGATGAAAACGTCGCCGTTGGTTTTGACGGAATTTCCGGAGGAATCGTACCGACCGTCGCGGTCATCGGACCACGTCGCGTACAGTGCGTCGGTGACGGGATCGATGGTCAGTTGTGGAAAGCTGTTGATCCGGAAATTCTCCCCGGTGAGCGTGTCGCGGCCGACATCCGGGTTGAAGGGGAAATCGAAATCGTAGGCGACTTCCTGATTGGTGAATGTGCGTCCGCCGTCGCGTGAGGTCGCGATAACCACGGCATCGTGATCGGTGGGGTGATTGCATGCCAGCGATTGGCACACTGCCGCCTCATAGGCGATGAACAGGTCGCCGTGACGATTGACCTGCGGGTTGGATCCTCGGCCATACGGCGTGATGCCGCCGGGAGTAAAGCTCGAGGAGGGATCGACGGTCACAGGCGCCGACCAAGTCGCGCCTCCGTCCGTCGAACTCGAGACCAGAATGGGCGAGTCGCTGGGGCCAAACAAGGTCCAGGTCACATATACCGTCCCGGTGTGCTGATCGACCGTGATCCATTCCTTATCATTGGCGAAGTCGGTGTCAATGGGATTGCCGCTGGCGTCGACGCCGTCCGTATGCACGATCGAGGGCTCGCCCCACGTCCGGCCGCCGTCGGTCGATTTGCTCACCACGATGCCGCTGCCGGGATTGAGCCGGCTGAACACCAGATTCGCATAGTAGACGGTATTGTGAGGGCCGAACGCGACCGCGGGGTCGCCGGCCGAATCCATGTCGGACAACAATCCGGTGGCGCCGGTCTGGAAGGTCAAATGGGGCAGTTGAACGTTCAGCCAGCTGCGGCCGCCGTCGAATGTCGTGTAGGCGAAGCCCGCGCCGTCATTGCGTCCTTCGCGGGTGTTGAAGACCCGATAGTCGTTGGTTCCTGCCACGAGATTGCGTGGATTGGACGGGTTGACCGCGATGGTCGTTTCGTTCTGCGCCGTGTCGCAGCCCAGCTGCGTGCCGGCGAGCACGATCTGATCGCCATTGATCTGATCGACGTTGGGCCGCGGATTAGCGTACGTATTCAATTGGCCGATGTAGGACTGGCACAGGGCGGAAAGATTCGGCGCGAGTGAAATCGCCGTGTCATCATCGCCGGGATCGCCCCCTTTGGGGAGCACGCCGTTGGGAAACAGCGCCGTGCGGGCGAGAGGCTTGGCAGACATCATCTTCGGCCGGCTCCTCCCACCATCTGCAAACGCGGCGCTGGCCAGGGCCGTGCAGGCAGCGAGCCCGCACACCAAGATCGTCGGAACTACTTTCATCATTGATTCCCCTGTGGCTCCCTAAGTCTCGAGCGAAAGACAAATCGATTACGCCGGCGACGAAGCAAGCCGATTTTTTTGACGTTGATTGATTGACCCGCAGACGCGCGTGAAAAGCACACTGTGCCCTACGGCATGGTGATAGGTTAAATCGAAACGGTGCTGCAGGGAAGGGAAGAGGCGCGCAGCGAAATGAATTTCGTAAGGCCGCAGGCCGTTGCAACTCGTGCTCGCAGCGACCACGTTGTCTCTTACGCCGACGACTATGTCATTTGCTGCAAAGGCGATGTCGATGAGGCACTCGCTGAAATGCGGTGGATGACATATTACACCGCAGTTGCAGCCGCGGCTATACTTCCCCCAACAGCCGGTACCGGCCCCATCGTTCGAGGAGATCGGAGTGGAAGAGAACAGCTGCGATATCGGTTTGATCGGGCTTGCAGTCATGGGCCAGAATCTGGTTCTGAACATGAACGATCACGGATACAGGGTCGCGGTATTCAACCGCACCGTGTCGAAGGTCGACGAGTTCGTCAAAAACGAAGCCAAGGGTACGCGGGTCGTCGGGACCCACAGCATCGGCGAGATGTGCCGCGCACTGAAGAAGCCCCGCCGGGTGATGTTCATGGTGAAGGCCGGAGCGGTGGTCGATCAGAACATTGAACAGGTCCTTCCTCATTTGGAGAAGGGCGACATCATCATCGACGGCGGCAATTCGCTCAATACGGATTCCGAGCGCCGCACCAAGACTCTCGCCGAGAAAGGGATTCTGTTTATCGGGACGGGCGTATCCGGCGGAGAAGAGGGCGCCCGACATGGCCCATCCATAATGCCCGGCGGCAATCCCGAGGCGTGGCCGCACGTCAAGGAGATTCTGCAGTCGATCGCGGCCAGGGCGCTCGACGGTTCACCGTGTTGCCAGTGGATCGGAGCGGGCGGCGCGGGACACTACGTCAAGATGGTGCATAATGGAATCGAGTACGGCGATATGCAGCTGATCGGCGAGGCTTATCAGATGCTGAAGGACGGCCTGGGCCTCGCGCCGGATGAGTTGGCCGGCATTTTCGCGGAATGGAACAAGGGCGAACTCGGCAGCTTTCTCATTGAAATAACCGCCGCTATCTTCGCCAAGAAAGATGCCGGCGGTCAGCCGATCATCGACACCATACTCGATACGGCGGGCCAGAAGGGGACGGGCAAGTGGACCGCCATCTCCGCGCTCGATCTCGGGATGCCGGTTACCCTGATCGGCGAAAGCGTGTTCGCGCGTTGCTTGTCGGCTCTCAAGGAAGAGCGCGTGCGGGCGTCGAAGGTCCTGGAGGGGCCGAGGCCCGCCGTGATTTCCGCCGGCCTGAAGAAGGAATTCATCGAAAGCGTTCGCCGCGCGCTGTACTGCTCGAAAATCATCAGCTACGCGCAGGGCTATATGTTGCTGCGCGCCGCCGCGAAGGAGCGGGGCTGGAAATTGAACATGGGAGGCATCGCGTTGATGTGGAGCGGTGGATGCATCATCCGTTCGGTCTTCCTCGGCAACATCAAAAACGCATTCGACACCGATCCGGCGCTGGAAAATCTCCTCACGGACAATTTCTTCTCGGGCGCTCTCAACCGCTATCAGATGAGCTGGCGCGAGGCGCTGACTCACTCGATCGCGCTCGGCGTTCCGACACCGGCCTTTTCCACCGCCCTGGCGTTCTATGACGGATACCGTGCGGCGCGGCTGCCCGCCAATCTACTGCAGGCTCAGCGCGATTTCTTCGGCGCGCACATGTACGAACGGATCGATAAGCCCCGGGGCGAATTTTTTCACACCAATTGGACCGGCCACGGCGGGACGGTGGCGTCTTCGGCCTACAACGCGTAGTGGTCAAGTCCCCCGTACTCGCGCCCTTAATGCTCGGTATCGTCTCGGCAGCGATCGCCTGCTCCTCGACCGCAAAGCCGCGCGCGCCGTCGCAAACCGACATGGATCATGACCTTCTCGAAGTCACGATTCCGCAATTGCAGCGTTATTACGCGAAACACAAATACACCGTCACCCAGGTGGTGCAGTGGTACCTCACGCGCATCGACCGTTACAACGGCATCTATAAGGCCATCGAAACGGTTACCCGATCGGAAGCCCTGGCGGCAGCCGCGCGGGAAGACGCAGCGCCTAAGGGACCCGCCACGGTGCGCGGCCCGCTGTGGGGAGTCCCCATCGTAATCAAGGCCAATACCAGCATGGAAGGCCAGGTCACGACGGATGGCTGGGCGGGCTACGCCATTCCCGGCCATGAACTCATTGCGCCGCGCGACGCGACCATCGTCGCCAAGTTCCGAGCCGCCGGGGCCATCGTGATCGGCCACACGAACATGCCCGACTTTGCCAACAGCGATACCAATCGCAGCAGCTCGTATGGCCGGACCGGCAATGCCTTCGACGTGCGCTTCTCTCCGGGCGGCTCCTCGGGCGGCACCGTCACGGCGGTCACCGCCAACATGGCGTTGCTCGGCAGCGGCACGGACACGGGTAATTCGATCCGGATGCCGGCGGCGACGAGCGCGGTCATCGGGGTCTTCCCGACACGCGGGCTGGTCAGCATTGCCGGCATCGCGCCGCTCGACTGGATGCTCGACAATACGGGCCCCATCGCCCGTACCGTGACCGATGCGGCCATCGCGCTTTCGGTCATGGTGGGAGAGGATCTGCTCGATCCGCTCACCCAGGATTCCACGGCAAATGCACAGCCCGCCCCATACACTCAATATCTGAAGGCCGGTCTGCTCGCGGGCAAGCGCTTCGGCGTCCCGTCGTTCATCCTCTCGGGCGCCGGCATCCCATTCCATGGACTGCCGGCGGCGGTGCCCGAGGATGTCGCCGCAAAACAGTCGTCCGATCAGTCGGTTCCCCTGCGTCCCGAGACTCTCGAGGCCTTCATGAAGGCCGTCGATGAATTGCGGGCCGCCGGCGCCACCGTCGTCTTCGACGACTCCATCCTTCCGGACAGCTTTGCGAAGATCGCAAGCCGTGTCAGCACCTATTCCTACGTGCGCGAGGGCACTGAACGATTTCTCAACAATTATGGGCCCGCGCAGTATCGCGGCGTGGCCGAGTACGGGAGAGCGGTGGGTGCGCCGCTGGCGCCACCCATCGTCGGCACGGAACCGTCCCACTCGCAGATCGGCGAGATCACGATCGCCCAGGTCGACATTGAAAATGATCCCGATGCCGATGCCAACTACCATGGCCCGCGCGGCCGAACGCTTGCTGCCTATCTTGAGACCTTGGATCGGCTCCATCTCGACGGCTATGTATATCCCGCAATCCAGATGCCGCCCCCCGACGAGACGATGCCGCAAAATGGGGCCCTGAGCGACGGACCGCATTCTGCGACCGGCTGGGTCAACATGATCGGCGTGCCCGCAGTGGTCGTGGTGGGCGGGTACTACCCCGGAGGCCTGCCGTTCGGATTGGAGTTTTCCGCGCGGCCCTGGAAGGACGGCGACCTCCTCGGATACGCCTATGCCTGGGAGCAGGCAACCCATCACCGCCGGCCGCCGACGCTGGTCGAGAAGGGGTTGCTTCCAAACGCACCCTAGACCTGGACGCCCAGGCGTCGCGGCCACGGGGAATCTTCAGACAGGCTCTAGCGAGCCTTTGGGCTCCTAGCGGGCCCTTTGTTGAAAGGCCGGGGTGGATCCCTGCGCTTTGAGAGGAAAAACCACGGATACTTTGCAGCCATGCCCGGGTGCGGTTCCACCGTCATTTCTCCGTCCGCCTCCCGGATGCGTTCGGCCACGCTCCATAGACCGAACCCTGCCCGGGGGGTCTCGAACAGACTGAGCTGCCACTCGAAACCCACCCCGTCATCGATGACCTCCAGGCGCAAATGCCGGGGGGTCATCCCGCGCCGCATGAAGTCCCAGGGAAAATCCGGCGCCTGCATTCCGTTCGGCATCCGATGCTTCTGCTAGGGCTTCAGCTGGGAGCGGAGCTCGCCGCCCTGGCGGACCTCGCTGTGGGCGGTACGCCGCCGGTTCGCTTCGACGACCGTAATGGCGGTCATGTTGACGATGCGACGAACCGTCGCCGCTGCGGTCACGATATGAGCCGGCGCCGCGCACCCGAGCAGGATGGGACCGATGGCCACATTTTGACCCGCGGCGGACTTGAGCAGATTGTAGGCGATGTTCGCGCTGTCGAGGTTTGGGCAGACCAGGAGGTTGGCGCTGCCTCGCAACAGGCTGTCCGGCAGGATCGCCTTGCGCGCGGATTCATCGAGGGCGCAATCGCCGTGCATTTCACCGTCCACTTCCAGAGTGGGACGGCATTGCTGCAGCAGGCTCAAGGTTCTGCGCATCTTGAGCGCCGACGGAGCGTCGCTGCTGCCGAAATTGGAGTGCGACAATAAGGCCACTTTGGGGATGAGGCCAAAGGCGCTAAGCTGGTCGGCGGCCAACTGCGTGATCTCCGCGAGCTGTTCCGCGCTCGGATCGAGATTGACGTGGGTATCGACTATGAATACTTGACGGCCGGGAAGGATGAGCCCGCTCATCGCACCGTAGACGGTGGCATCCTCGCCGCGCCCGATGACCTGGTCCACATAGTAAAGATGCAATCCATAGGTGCTGATTGTGCCGCAGATCAGCCCGTCGGCCTCGCCTTTTTTCAACAACATCGCCGCAATCAACGTAGTGCGTCGCCGCATTTCCAGCTTGGCATATTGCGCGGTAACGCCGCGCCGCTCCGTGAGGCGGTGATAGTCCTGCCAATATTCGCGATACCGCGCGTCGTACTCGGGGTTGACCACGGTGAGGTGTTCGCCGATGCGTATCCGCAGCCCGTAGCGCCTGATGGCATTTTCGATCACCGCGGGGCGGCCCACCAAGACCGGAGTCGCCAGACCTTCGTCCACTGCGATCTGCGCCGCGCGCAGCACGCGTTCGTCTTCGCCTTCGGCATAAACGATGCGGCTGCGGTCCTGAGGTACCTCGAGTGCCGCCGCGAAGATCGGCTGCATCAGCGTGCCGCTGTGGTATACGAATTGCTGCAGTCTCCGGCAGTAGGCATTGAGGTCGCCGATCGGCCGCGTGGCCACGCCGGCCTCCATGGCGGCCTTGGCGACGGCGGGCGCAATCTTCACGATGAGACGCGGGTCGAAGGGTTTCGGGATGAGGTAATCGGGTCCGAACGCCAGGTCTTCGATGCCGCCGTACGCGGCGGCGACCACATCGCTTTGTTCCTGACGCGCAAGCAGGGCAATCGCGCGCACCGTGGCGATCTCCATGGAGCGTGTGATCGTCGTGGCACCGACGTCCAGAGCTCCACGGAAGATGAACGGAAAGCAGAGAACATTGTTGACCTGATTTGGATAATCGCTGCGCCCCGTCGCGATGACCGCATCGCTGCGCACCGCCCTGACCTCCTCGGGGAGGATCTCCGGAGTCGGATTGGCCAGCGCCAGAATCAAAGGCCTCTCGGCCATTTTCTTCACCATCGACTGTTTCAATACGCCGCCCGCTGACAATCCGAGAAACGCATCGGCGCCGGCGATGATGTCGTCGAGGACCCGGGCGTCGGTGGGTTGGGCGTACCGAGCTTTCTGCGGATCCATTAATTCCTGCCGCCCGGTGTAGACCACGCCGGCGAGATCGCTCAACCAGACGTTTTCACGTTTGAGGCCCAATTCCAGCAGCAACTCCACGCAGCCCAGGGCGGCAGCGCCGGCTCCGCTGACCACCAGCTTGACGGCTGCCATATCCTTGCCGACCACGTGCATCCCATTGAGAAATGCGGCGGCGACGATGATGGCCGTGCCGTGCTGATCGTCGTGGAATACGGGTATCTTCATGCGCTTGCGAAGTTCCTGCTCAACGATGAAACACTCCGGCGCCTTGATATCCTCGAGGTTTATTGCGCCGAATGTGGGTTCGAGCGCGGCGATGGTCTCCACCAGTTTTTCAGGGTCGAGTTGCGCGATTTCGATGTCGTAGACATCTATGCCGGCAAACTTCTTGAACAGGACCGCCTTGCCCTCCATTACGGGCTTCGCCGCCAGCGGCCCTATCGCACCAAGTCCCAGCACCGCAGTTCCATTGGTAATGACGCCGACCAAATTGCCGCGGGCCGTGAACCGGAAGACGTTGAGCGGGTCGTCGACAATCGCGTTGCACGCGGCGGCGACACCGGGCGAATAAGCGAGGGCCAAATCGCTTTGGTTGGTCAGCTGCTTGGTGGGGGCGATCGACACCTTTCCCGGCGTCGGAAATTCGTGGTAATCGAGAGCAGCCTTGGTCCGGTCTTTTCGGGGATCAGGAATACTCATCGACTGCGCCTCTCCAGATGCGCGGCTCGCGGGTCAACCGGCCGAAATGCTACCATGAATCGGTTTTCGCCGAAGCGAGGAACTCGCCGCCGTGATGACGACCGACGCGCTTTCGATCAAGGCCTGTGCCAGCGGGACGTCGGCAGCAGGCGCCGCGGCGAGCAGCTCGAGTCCCGCGATACGTGCGTACAGGTCGATCTGTGTCACCGCCTGTTGGGCCAGCAACTCCAGCGCCAGCCGTTGCTGTTCGGTGAGTCCGCGTACCCTCGTGTCGTAGACGGCAAGCGTACCCTGCACCTCGCCGTCGCCGCTCCGCAGTGCCATTCGGGTAAGGAGATTGTGCGGCGGAAGAACGGGTCTTGGAAGCGCCCCGGTCGAACTGCACCACGTTTCACCGTAGCCATTCAACTCGATCGCGGCGAATGGCGCCTCGCACACCGTTGCCGCGAGCCGGGCCAAGCCGCTAAACTCAGATGCGATGCTCGGCTGCGGCTGACCCGGCGTGCAAAGTGCGGACGCCGGGTTCGCGGGCGCTGCGCCTTCCGATGATGCGTTCCTCATGTGTTCTCCGGCACGGCCAGCCCAGCGTGAATAAGTAATGAGCTCTTGTGATATATGACACCCGGAGCATACGTAACTATCGCATCACAGCAATCAGCGTGGGAACGAGAAATACGTCGCAACTCGGTTCGCAAACAGAGGCAGGCAGGCGCAGACCATGAAGATCAAATGTACGCATCTCGATGGGATCGTCGCCGTCACGCCGAGCGCTTTGGGCTGCGAGGAGTGCCTCAAGATTCACCAGCATTGGGTTCACTTGCGGATCTGCCGGACTTGTGGACATGTGGGGTGTTGCGACCAATCTCTGGGGCGGCACGCCACCAAGCATTTTCATGCCACTCGGCATCCCATCATTGAAGGCTACGACCCTCCGGAGGGTTGGGGTTGGTGCTTTGTCGATGAGGTATTCTTTGATCTCTCGGATCGCCCGACGCCGCAGCGTGGCCCTATTCCCCGCTACTATTGAGGATCAGGGTGGCGGGGTATTAGGGGGCGGGGCGGCCTCACCCACAACACCGGCGGCCGCTCGCGGGAGCGAGTGCCGTCGGGTGGGTTGAATGCCGTATTACCGGCGCGTTGCCACCAGTGAAAACATAGCCCCCTGCGGATCGGTGCTTTGAATGATCCATTGTCCGCCGGGCACCTGATGGGGACCGTTGATGATGGCGCCGCCACCGGCGGTGACTCGCTCCGCTGCGGCGTCGATCCCGTCGACATTGAAGTAATAACCCCAATAGGGCATCGGGATCGCAGCGGGTTTCGTCATGATGCCGCCCACGGGGGAATCCCCGGTGGCGAACATCTGATAGATTCCCATGGGACCCATGTCGAGCGCCTCGGACTTGGACCAGCCGAACATCGTTTCGTAAAATGCAAATGCGGCACTGCCATCGGCGGCATACAGCTCTCGCCACCCGACCGTACCCGGCGTGCCGATCGGCAACTCCGGCGGTGCATCGCCCACGAGTCCCTTGGCAATCAGAAAACCGGCGCCTTGGGGATCGGCGACGACCGCGAAGCGAATAACTCCCGGCACGTCGCAGGGCGGGCGATAGACTTTGCCTCCCTCGCGCGCAAGGCGCGCCGCGGCCTCGTCCACGTCGTCGACGCTGATGTATCCCATCCAAGCCGGGCGCACGCCCGCTCTACGTGCATCGTCGGGAACCGGCATCAAGCCGGCTACACCACGGCCCTTCACAGTGAAAAGCGTGTACTCCGTACCCGCCGTACCCGAGTCCTGCGTCTCCCAGCCGACCACGTTGCAATAGAACTTCCGTGCCGCCACGGTATCGGTGGTCATGACGTCATACCAGAAAAACTTGCCGGACATCGTCGTCTCCTGTGTGAGGCGTTGAACAAAGTAAACCGCCTGTCCCTAGGACGTTCCGCCGGCCTTCGCGCCGACACCGGCACGGATATTTTATTGGACGCGCTCGAAGCGAGCTACCGTTTCGACGTGCCCCGTGAATGGCAGGAGATTGAAGGCGGTGAGCGCGCCGAGCCGGAGCTTGCCGCGCGCGGTCAGCTGCTCGGTGTCGTTGAGGAATGATTCCAGCCCACAACTCACGTATAGGAAGCGCTCGGGCGGCGTCTCGCTCAGATACTCGGTCAGCTGCAGGTCGAGGCCCTTGCGGGGCGGGTCGGCAATCACAACGTCCGCTCCGGCCGCGGCCAGGCGCGATGCGCTCGCCGCGCCTGCCACGACGGAAACCTTGTCCCGACTGGCCGGGTCGAGCTGGACAAGCCCGAGTTCGAGCCCGTGCAGCGAGTGCGGACTGAGCTCGTTCATTCGGATCTCGCGCGCGCGGGCCAGGACCGACAAGCCGATGGCGCCCACACCGGCGTAAAACTCCACGACTCGCGCGCCGTCGGGAATCTCGCCGCGCACGTGCTCAATGATGCTCTGCGCGATTTCCAGATTGTTCTGCCCGAACGCGCCCGGCGGGTAGTGCACCGCCGCTCCGCCGAATCGCTCGACCACGCTGGCCGGTCCGTACCAATGGTGAAAGTCGGGGCCGAGGATGGTGTTGGAGCGGTCGCGATTGGAATTGAACCACAAGCTGTGGAGCTCCGGCCCGAGACGCTCCCGGATCAAATCCAAGCACCCCGCAAGGGGCTCAGGCGTTGCGCTGTTGGCGACGATGACAACCTGGGCGGATTGAGAGCTGCGCTCGACCACCACTTGCAGGTAGCGCGCGAGACCCAAATGGGCAGTGTCGGAGTAGCTGGTCACGTGACCTTCGACCAGAGCGCGCCGCACGACGCCGGCGACGCGGTTGATCAAGGGATGCTGGACACTGCAGTTCGGGATGTGAACCACCCGGTGGGTACCCTGCTGAAATAGACCCAGTTTGGGCGAGCCCAGGCGGCCCCGAATCGCAAGCCGCGCGCGATGTCGAAACCCCGCAGCCTGCCCGGAAATCACCGACACGGCGGGGAGACCATGGGCGCGCGCCAACTCGTCGAGCCTGCCGTGCGCGGCAGGGTCGATGCCGGGGTCGCCGAACCGCGGACAAGCCGGGCAAGGTGGACGGTGCGGGCACGACGGCGGGGCGGCCATCCGGTCCGACTTTCGTACCTCGGCTTGGCGCGTCCTCCTGCTCACCGTCCCGTCAACTTAGCAGACAGCTCCGTGGTGGGGTAGCGGAACCCAATGCCCGCAGAGGGTGATCCACTCGATGCCGCTAATCCGGAGTGCCGATGGCAGCGCGTTGAGCCAGGAATGTCAAAACACGATTCTCCGTTTGACGCGGCGCGGCCAGCTTGAGACCACCGTGGAACGCCCTTTGGATCGTTCCGGATCGCCAAGCTTCAAACACGATGGGATTGATGTAGGATTTGCGGCAAACTGCGGGGGTATTGCGAAGTGCCGCGGCGACCTGCTTCACAACCTTTACTATTTCGCTCTTGAACACGCGGTCGCTGGCGTCCGCGGGACGGGGCGTCCGCGCAAGCAGAATAGTTGCCTGCAAGGTGGCGCCCCAGGTTCGAAAGTCTTTGGCGGTGAAATCGTCACCCATGGCCTCTCGCAGATAGTCGTTGACTTGCCCGGAGTCGATGGGCGCACGCTGGCCTTCGTCCGTCACGTATTGGAATAGCTGCTGTCCCGGAAGCTCTTGGCAATGCTTGACTATTTTCGCAATGCGCTTGTCGTCGATGGGGACTTCATGCGGAACACCGCCCTTGCCGCGGAAATTCAAAACCGCGCGGCCGTCTCGTATGAAGCTCACATGGCGGTTCAACAGCGTGGTCAGACCGAAACTCTTGTTGTCGCGCGCATATTCAGCATTCCCGACCCGAATGCGCGTGGCGTCCAGGATGCTGATGACAACCGCCAGGACCTTCTGTTGCGGTAGTCCGGCAAGTGTCAGGTCACGCGCCAATTTGCGCCGCAGCCTCGGGAGCGCCTCTGCAAAAGTGACCATGCGGTCGAACTTGGCATCATCGCGTGTGCTGCGCCATTCGTGATGGTATCGATACTGCTTACGGCCGCGCGCGTCGCGGCCGGTGGCCTGCAGATGACCACGCGGGTCCATGCAGATCCAGACATTGTCATAGGCCGGCGGAATCGCCAGTCTGGCGATTCGCCCAAGTTCAGCTGAGGCCCGAAGTTGCCGGTTGTCGGGCAGGAAGTATCGAAAGCGCTTTCCGGTGCGTTCGCGTCGATAGCCCGGAGTGGAGTCGGATACATAAATCAGACCGGCGCGCTTTGCCATATGCGCGGCCTCAGCGGCGGCGCTGTCAAACAATTCGAACGAAGTGCGGACTTTGGCTTTCATCTTGAATAGATTGTCAGGTCGGGGAGTCGGCGCAAACTATCGATTCCAGCGCACATTTTGTAGGCAATTGACGTAATAACCACCGTTCGGAGGCGATTATTTGACTTAATATCACCAGAGGGTGGTCGACCACCCTACGGGCGCACGGTTGACGGGCCGGATCGAGGGCTCGGCGATGCGGGTGGCCGTTAGTTCGAGTCCGAGACGGCGGCCCTTCTCGACTACAATGGAATTCTACGGATGGAGATCGAGTACATGAACAATGAGGGAAAGTATTGGTTTCCGGCCAAGCCCTATGGATGGGGATGGGGGCCTCCGACGGTGTGGCAGGGATGGGCCGTATTGGTGGGTTCTCTGGTCGCTATCGGGATTGCGGCCCGGGTCCTGATGCCGGCTCACCTCGTCGCGTTTCTCTCCGTGGTTCTTCTGATAACCATGTTGCTCCTCCTGATCTGCTACGCGAAGGGCGAGCCGCCGGCGTGGCGTTGGGGCAAGTAATCTTGGGCGTCTATAGGACGTTCGCACCTCGCTCGGTGAGCAGTTGCCGAAGCACCGAGCGATGGCAGCGGGATTCGTCTGCGCAATAACACCCGACCGAAAAGTCGGCCTGGCGAGACAGGGCGGCCAGCACGTCCAGGGTTGTACTCTCGTTGGCGCCCGCCATTTCGCGGCGATACTTTGTCACGAAGCGCTTCCAGTCTTTCGGCGATTCCGATGCCGACGCCAGTTTGACCAGTCCTGGCGTCGGCGCCAGCGACGGGAGCCATACGTCGTAGTAGTTCTTCGACGCATACTCGCTTTTGACGACCCCGCGGGGAGGCCGCCGGACCGTTCCGATTCGAAGACCTTCGCCGGCAAGGCGCGGAGTGCCGAGACGGACGATTCTGATGGCCATGATGGGGCCCCGAGGCAGCTTATTTCCGATATACACCGCTAGCGTGATGGACTCGCCGCTGCCGGTCAATGAGGCGCAGCGCGACAAATGGGCTACACTTAGGCCTCAGCCCCCGTATCGCAGCCAAGTGGAGGTCCAACATGGACGAGGCCGTGTGTCGTGTATTGACGGAATATGAGACGCGGATAGAAGCTGAAAATCTCGCGATGCAGTCTGCCGACATGGCGCAAGTAATGGCCCGGCGCGATGAATTTCTCCTCCCGATCGGGCCGGACACCGGTCGGGTCCTCAATATACTGATCAAAAATGCCAAGGCACGGTCGATCTTGGAATTGGGAACCTCGTACGGCTATTCGACCGTGTGGTTGGCCGAGGCGGCCCGCGAAACCGGCGGTAGGGTGGCAAGCCTGGAACTGGCCGACTATAAAGCCAGGCATGCACGCGATGCGCTCGCAAGGGCTGGACTCGCCGATCACGTTGAGATTCATGTTGGCAGCGCCGTCGAAATACTGCCGAAGCTCGCGGGCCCTTACGACTTCGTGCTTATCGACCTGTGGAAGGAATTGTACGTCACGTGCCTCGACCTGGTGTATCCGAAGCTTGCGCACGGGGCTTTCGTCGCCGCCGACAACATGATTTATCCGGAAATCTCGCGTGCGGACGCCGCGAACTACCAGCGTCATATTCGGCGATTGGAATTCGATTCGGTGCTACTGCCGATCGGTAGCGGCGTCGAACTGAGTCGCCGTCACTGAAGACATCGGTGCGAGTTCATCGCTTCGAAATGTCTGCAATTGATTGCCGCACGATGTCCAGGCGCTCTCGCGCATCATCGCGCGACGCGCCGGCGTAGCCGAAGACCAGCCCACGGCAATCAGTCGCGCCGTATTTTGACAAGGGATCAACGGGAACGCCACGCCTGGTGCTTTCTGCCGCAATCGCCCGATCATCGATGCTTGCATCTCGGTGCCCATCCTATCTGTCGGTCGATGCGACACATTCAAGTGGCCTTGCATATTACGCCTGGCTCGGTAACAGCGGTGGCATTCCTTGGCGTCCTGTGGCCGCCCGCGCTGGCGCACTCCCGTGCCATGGTCGCGGCCCTACAAGGCCTTCGGCTACCCGTACTCGACCGCGGTCGTACTCCTCGGTGCGGTGGCCCTATTGGCCGCCGCAATCAGCGAGGACCGGCGCTCCGGCGTCATCGCCGCCGTGTTTCTGGCGTGTTGCGCTCCCGCGTATCTCTGGCTCGCTCGCGGCCGGCTGGCCCGGGCCGCTCGCGCTTCTTCCCAATTGCCTTCCGGACCCTAGCGCTACCACGCCGCCAATTTCGGAAGGTCGTCGTCAAGAGTGTAATAGTCGGATTTGTCCGCCACAAAGATGTGTTGCTCCATCGCGATTCCGGTGGGAGTGTCCAGGGTGCCGGCCGTGATGCTGGTGGTGTCGCTGTCGAACTGGCGCCAAAACAGGTTGCTGCCGCAGGTACTGCAGAAGCCGCGTTCCGCCGTGGCCGAGGACTGGTACCAGGCAAGGGTGTGCGAAGACTTTAGTTCAAGGTGCTCTGAGGGCGTGTTGGTCATGGCGGCATAGTGGCCGCTGGTGCGGCGGCACTGCGAGCAATGACAGGCTATCACCCCTCGTACCGGACCGTTGACGACGTAGCGGACGCCGCCACAGAGGCATCCGCCCGTTTGTTTGATGGGATCTGAAACTGGCATTTTTCTCTCCGATATCCTGGATCAATGCATGACCACCACGCCGTGCGGGAAATCATAACCCGAAGTCGCCTTGCTTGGTGATGGGGCCGGCCCTTTCCGGGACGGTGGCAACGAGCCGGATTTTGCGTTAAAACGAGATTTCAAACCCGTACTGCGGGATATCCCAACCCTAGGCGACACCGTGGGCGCCAGCGACATGGCCACTTCCAACTTCTCCCGACTTCGGAACCGCATGGTCGACGCGCAACTAGCCCAGCGTGGCATCGCGGATCCGCTGGTGCTTGCGGCCATGCGCACCGTGCCGCGGGAGGTTTTCGTCGACGATTCACTGGTGGAGTTTGCGTACGAGGACGGTGCACTGCCAATCGCCGCCGGGCAGACCATTTCACAACCCTACATCGTGGCGCTCATGATCGAAGCGGCAGCGCTCGACCACGATTCACGCGTGCTCGAAGTCGGCACTGGATCGGGCTATGCGGCCGCCGTCCTGAGCCGCATCGCCGGGATGGTCTATACCATCGAGCGGCACGCAGCGCTTGCTGAAGTCGCTCGGCGACGCCTCGCACAGTTGGGTTATGAGAACATCGACGTCCGGCTTGGCGACGGCACTCAGGGATGGCCCGAAAAGAGCCCGTTCGATGCGATCATCGTCGCAGCGGCGGGTCCGGCCATACCGCTCGCGCTGAAGCAGCAGTTGGCGATAGGCGGAAATCTTGTGCTTCCCATCGGCGATTCCCATGGCGTTCAGACGCTGTGCAAGATCACGCGCTCGAGCGATATGGAGTTCGAGCGCGCGGATCTTGAGGCGGTTTCCTTCGTTCCGCTGGTTACCGGGAAGGGGTAGGCCGAGCTCATCCGAACCAAGGCGTTCAGGCGCCGCAGCCGACGATGACACCGTTTCGCCCAACTTCAGCCGACGTCCTATTTAAAACCGCAACAACTTCCCATATATATCGGGTGGGGATCCGGTCGGTTTTTTGGGACGCCGCGAGGCGACGGGGAGTCAGCATGGCAAGCAAGGTCTGGTTCATCACTGGTACATCCAAGGGCTTTGGCCGGGTCTGGGCTGAGGCGGCGCTGGCGCGGGGCGACCGGGTCGCCGCCACAGCGCGTCGCGTGGACACGCTCGCCTCGCTCGTCGAGGGTTACGGCAAGCAAGTCGCGGCCATCGCGCTGGACGTCACCGACAAGGCTGCGGTCGGTGCAGCGATCCATCGGGCACATGCGAACTTCGGGCGCCTCGACGTGGTGATCAACAACGCCGGCTACGGCCTTTTCGGGACGATCGAAGAGGTAAGCGAGGCCGAAGCCAGGGCCCAAATCGAAACCAATCTCTTCGGGGCGCTGTGGGTCACCCAGGCGGCACTGCCGATCATGCGCGCCCAGGGTTCGGGGCACATCATTCAGGTCTCCTCGATCGGCGGGGTCAACGCCTTTCCGACCGTCGGTCTGTATCACGCCTCGAAGTGGGCACTTGAGGGATTTAGTCAGTCGCTTGCGGCCGAGGTGGCGGGCTTCGGCATCAAAGTGACGATCGTCGAGCCGGGCGGCTTCGCCACCGACTGGGGCGGACCCTCGGCGCAGCGTGCCGCGCCAATGCCTGCCTACGACGGTGCCCGCGCCGCGATAGCAAGCTTTCGCGGCGCCAGCATCCCGGGCGATCCGGATGCGACAGGCCCGGCAATCCTCAAGGTGGTTGATGCAAGGGATCCGCCCCTGCGTGTCTTCTTCGGCTCCGGCGGATTGCCAATGACGCGCGCGGAGTATGCCAGGCGAATCGAGACCTGGGAGAAGTGGAACGACGTGGCCCTCGAGGCACAGGGCGACTTGCAGGCGAAGCGGTCGCGCTAGAACCTTCCATTCTGCTGCTTGCTCGAGCCCGGAGGCCGCGTGACGTATCCGAGCTTCAGGATTATGCTGACACAACATCCTGGGAGCATCACGATGCCGAACAATTTGGAAATTGAGCGGGTTCAGGCAGCGATTTCCAAGTCGCTGCATGAGCATTGGACGCTGTTCCTGGTCGAGGGGACCGTTCTCTTTGTACTGGGGCTGGTGGCCGTCATGGTTCCAATGGTCGCAACCGTGGCGGTCGCGATCATCGTTGGTTGGCTCATCCTGGTAAGCGGAATCGTCGGGCTGGCAACCACTTTCTACATGCGACGAGCCCCGGGGTTCTGGTGGTCGCTTTGCTCGGCCTTGATTGGAACGGCAGCGGGCATCGTTCTTCTTCTGTGGCCCCTCAATGGTGCGCTGTCCCTCACGCTGATCTTGACGGTGTTCCTCGCGTTCGAAGGTATCGTTTCGATTATGTATGCGCTTGACCACCGGCGCGAACTGTCGGGGCGCTGGGGAATGATGCTGTTGAGCGGTATTGTCGATCTGATCCTGGCAGGTTTCATATTCTCAGGGCTCCCGGGAACGGCAGCTTGGGCGATTGGCCTGCTGGTGGGGATCAACCTGGTCTTCGGCGGTTCGGCGGTCATTGCGATGGCCTTGCACGCGCGCGCCCAGCAACCGAATCGTCCCTAGATGAGCCGAAAGCTACTTGCCAACTGCCGGAGGTGCGCGTGATCTATTCGCTCGGCGACAAGAAAATTCAAACATCTGACGATGAATACTATGTCGCGCCCGGCGCTTGCGTGATCGGCAACGTTCGGTTTGGGGTGGGCGCGAGCGTGTGGTTCAACTGCGTGATTCGCGGCGACAGTGATTGGATCATGATCGGCGACGGAACCAACATTCAGGACGGCACCATCATCCACACGGACGAGGGCGAGCCGGTGCGCTTGGGATCCAGGGTATCGGTAGGTCATCGAGCGCTACTGCACGGCTGCACGGTGGGAGACTCAACGCTCATCGCGAACGGCGCGATGATTCTCGATCGCGTCAGCATCGGACGGGACTGCCTGATTGCTGCCGGTGCCGTGGTGCCGCCCGGGAAGGTCATCCCCGACGGTTCGGTCGTGATGGGCATGCCGGGAAAAATCGTGCGCGAAGTCACCGAGCGGGACCGGGCGATGATCGAAGAGATCGCCGAGCATTACCTGGCACGCGGCCGATTGTACCGGCGAGAACTCGCGCTCGACCCGCGCAGCACGGAGATCCCGAAGCCGCTGAAAGGGCACCCGGATCCCCTCGTTGGTCGATGACGAGTGCAGACAGGGTCGAGAATTCGCCGTACCCGCGGGCCATTGCCGCGGCAAAAATGAGCACCAGGACAAAAAGCGCAAGTTCCATGTGCAGAAAACGGCGGGCCTTTCCAATGCCGACGTGGTCGGGTGCGACCCCCGACTTTCGCCAACGAATAAATGCGAGCGTGGGCGGCACGGAAAGCAGTCCGATGCCGGCGAAGGTTACGAGCTTCGCCCAAAAGAACGCGTTGTGCGAATAGTAGGCCCAGCCCTTGGCCGCAAAAATCGCCCGGAAGAGGCCGATGATGACGACCGCGCCTGCGAAAATCCCATACCACAAGTCGATTGAGGCAATACGAACCGCGGCGGCATTGCTCATGCCTGGCCGTACGGCCATAAATTCTGCAAACACGATTCCAAATATTCCGAAGATCAGTACGTGATGAACTATGGCAAGAACAAGATCCAGCATGACGAGTCCCCGGGAATGCCGGCGCAAATTATACACCGTAACGCGTTCGCAACTGGCAGGCTCGCCCGGTGGTCCGGCAGGGATATACTCGAGAAATGATCGAGAGATAGGCGCACGATTGGCGAATACAGTGCTGCGAATAAATCACAAAGTTATTTTCGCGTGCGGCGCAATGCTGCTGTGCTGCTGGCCGGTGAGCGCGGACGATTCTGCCGTGGGGCGCGCGCGGGCCTGGCCGGATACATTCGTTGCGCGAGTCGAGGCGGTTGCGCTGCTCCAGACACTCAATGTCAACCTGCTGAGTCATGACAGTGCTACTCTGACCCTCGAGCGTTGGTGCGACGTTCATCGATTGGCGTCGCCGGCGCGTATCGTCGCTGTACGAGACACCGACAGGGAGAAGCCGGTATCGCCTGAACAGCGTCGAGAGTTGGCTGTCACGCCCGCGGAACCGGTCCGCTATCGGCGGGTGAGACTGCTTTGCGGTACGGTTGAACTGTCGGAGGCGGATAATTGGTATGTCCCCGGCCGATTGACGGCCGAGATGAACAAATTGCTGGACGGTACCGATATGCCGTTCGGCAAGGTTGTGCAGTCCCTGCATTTCCAACGCCACACGCTGTCGTCGACGCTGTTGTGGGTCCCGCTTCCCGAGGGGTGGGAGATGAATCCTCTTCCCCCGAGCGAGGCATCCGCGGTCCTCGCGATACCGCCCGAGTTGCTGCAACATCGGGCATTGCTGACCTTGCCGGACGGCACCCCCTTCAGTGAGGTGGTGGAGACCTATATGGCCGGTGTTCTGGCGTTTCAGGCGCCGCGGCCGTGAGGGCAGCAACCATGGTGGATACGTTGGGCGTTGAACAGAAATATTCCGGGCGGGCCGCAGGCGCAGGATTGAGGGGCGGGGCGGCGGCGGTGCTCGCCGTGCTTTTGGCCGCGCCGGCGCAGCACGCGCACGCGCAGGACGACTCCGCCCCCAGGAACGGTAGCAGCGTCACCGTCTACGGAGGCGACCGCTTCGCGGGCAGCCTGAAGGACTCGACGACCAACTCCAGCATCGATCTGCAGAATGGCTCGAGCTTTGCCGTGGCGCTTGACATCGGACTGGACCAAAACACGCAGGTCGAGTTGTACTACAGTCGGCAGAACTCGGCGCTGACGTCCGGCGCGTTCTCATCGAAGGCGAACAATATCGGACTGACTCTTCACAACTATCAGATCGGCGGGACCGACTTCATCGATCAAGTGGGCCGCGGCCTCTATGTCGTCGGAGGCCTCGGTGGCACGACCGTGAAGCCCGACCGGAGCGACCTCAATTCCGAGACGTTCTTCTCGGGCAATGTTGGCCTTGGCTGGATGGTGCCCATCGGCGCCCATGTCGGCCTTCGATTTGAAGCACGCGGCTACGGCATCCTGCTCAATAACAGGAGTGCCGTGTTTTGTGGCGGCAACGCCGGATGTACCATTGCGATCAAGGGTAATGCCGTATTTCAGGGCGAGGTGCTCGCGGGTATCTCCGCCCGGTTCTGATCCGCGGACGGGCGGGGCTCAAGCAGGTGTTCTCAATCATGCGACGATCCCAGACGTTTATGGATATCTCCGCCGTTGGCCTGGCTGTCGCAGCCGCGGCTGTCTGGAGCGGTTCCGCCTGTGCCGCAGCCCATTCGGCCGGGGACGTCACGGATGCGCGGGTCGCTGCCGAAACGCCGGGCGACAACTGGCTGGTCAAGGGCGGGAGCTTTGCCCAGCAGCAGTTCAGTCCATTGAAGGCGATCAACGACAAGAACGTCGCGCACCTGGGAGTCGCATGGATTACGGAGATGGATGACCCGATGGGTCTTGCAGCCGAACCGATTGTGGTGGACGGGGTTATCTACGTCAGCGCACCCAGGTCGATCGTGCGCGCCATCGACGCCGGCAACGGCAAGATTCTCTGGACATTCGACCCGCATGTGCGATTGGACCTCTCCCTCGGCAATTCATCGGTTGCCCGCGTGAATCGCGGCGTCGCGGTGTGGGAAGGCAAAGTCTACGTCGGGACCGCCGATGGGCGACTCGTGGCCATGGATGCCGCCAAGGGTACGCAGCTCTGGTCCTCTCAAGTCGTGGATCCCACCCTCAATGGGATCTCGGGTGCGCCGCGCGTGGCCAAAGGCAAGGTGTTCATCGGCTACAGCGGTTCCGATGAACAAGTGCGCGGTTCGATCGCGGCCTTCGATGCCGAAAACGGCAAGGAGCTATGGCGATTCTGGACGGTGCCCGGCGATCCGGCACTCGGATTCGAAAACAAGGCCGTCGAAATGGCGGCAAAAACGTGGACCGGCAAGGAGTGGTGGCGGCAGGGCGGCGGTTCGGTGTGGGACCCGATCACCTACGATGCCCGGACCGGACTCCTGCTCTTCGGTACCTCGAAGGCGTTTCGCGGCGGAGGTGCTGACGGCCAGGAGATGGGCGGCGGCGCAAAGCTGTTTTCCGGCAGTATCGTGGCTGTGCACGCGGACAGCGGCGAATACGCCTGGCACTACCAGACCAGCACACCCGAACGGCAAACCGAGAACTTCCACATCTTGCTCGCCGATCTGTCCATTGATGGCCGGGAGCGCCATGTGGCGATGAGTTCCGCGCGCAACGGCACCTTTTACGTGCTGGATGCCGCCACCGGCGCGCTGATCGGCCAGCGGCCGCTGGTAAAGCAGGAGTGGATCGGCCCGCGCATGGATTACCCGGGCGTTGTCGTCAATGGCGTGGAGGACTGCAAGGGCAACTGTTTCGGCGTCCGAAACTGGTGGCCGATGAGCTACGACCCGGTCACCGAACTGACTTACATTCCCATCATGGACCGGCGTAGAACTCCGGCACCGAGCCCCGACGCGTTGCCCATGGTGGGACGTCTCCTCGCCTGGGATCCGAAAAAGCAGGCGGCGCGATGGAGCGTCGAGCATCCGCTCATCATCAACAGCGGCGTGCTGTCGACGGCGGGGAATCTCGTGTTTCATGGTCAGGGAACCGGCGAATTTGCGGCGTACGCGGCGGACACTGGCAAGAAGCTGTGGTCGGCACAAACCGGATCGGCCATCAATGCGGTGCCCGTGAGCTTTGAATTTCAAGGCGAACAGTATGTGATCGTACCCGTGGGGTGGGGCGGCGCGTTCCGGCTGTGGTCGCCCTCGACCATGATGGTGACGCCCACGTCCAAATATGGTCCTTCCCGGCTGCTCGCGTTCAAATTGGGCGGCCAACAACCATTCCCACCGCCGAAGATCCAGATTCCCGAGGTGCCGCGTCCGCCCGAGCAGACGTTCACCGCTGCGCAAGTCAAGAGCGGCGAGGCACTGGCGGATTCCCACAATTGCACGGATTGTCACTCGCCGAAATTCGACGGCGCGGGGCGCTGGGTGCTGAACGGAGGTGTGCCGGATCTTCGGTACATGCCACCCGAGGCGCACCGGGACTGGTATGCCATTGTGCTCGGCGGCTCACGCCGGCAGCAAGGCATGATGCCGTTCGGAGTCCCCTCGAAGGTGCCCGCCATGCCCGCTCTCAGCACTGCGGAGGCGGATGACATTCACGCCTATGTCATCGATCGCGCGTGGGCGGCCCATAGACGGCAGCATGGCTCTGCAGGAGAATCACGCACGTCAGCGCGAATTAGTGTGCGCAAGGATTCTTCGGCAAATGCCCCTGCCGGAGGGCTGGCGACACCGCCAACCGCATCTTCCTATCGTCGCGCCGTGCGAATAGACTGGCTTCGCCACGGAGCATCGAGATATTGGCGACACTAGTCGTTCAGTGCTGTATTGCCGGAGGCAGCCCCGCAGGCATGATGCTCGGCTATCTATTGGCGCGCGCGGGCGTAAAGACGGTGGTCTTGGAGAGGCATGCAGACTTTCTGCGTGATTTTCGCGGCGACACGGTGCATCCGTCGACGATGCAAATCATGAAGGAGCTTGGGCTTCTCGAAGAGTTTCTAAAACGGCCGCATTCCAAAATCCGCTCTTTCGAGGTGGACATTGGCCATCAACGCTTCAAGGTCGCCGACTTTGCCAACGTCCCCATTGACTGCCGCTTCGTGAGATTGCTGGATCGGCTTGCGTGGCTGCGCCGCTGGCCCGCCCAAGTCATTGGAGTTGGGGTTCGGCCGGAGCACGTCCGTTCCTTCGAGGCTGCTTCGTGATGCGGCCGCCCATCGTGTAGAGGAACGTGGAAACAGTTTCGGCTTCGCACGCGCGTCTGACCATTGCGGGCTACCTACTCACGGTGGCCGCCTTGTGGTTCGTAGTCGCGCTACACCAAGTGCCGACGCTGTTCGCCGGATTGCTGGTATACGCATTGGTCCATGCCCTTGCGCCGGGTTTGCAGCGCCACGTGCCGGGCGTGCACGCGCACCGGCTGGTGGTCGCAATTCTTGCGGCGCTCGTGGTCGGCGTCCTCACGGTCGCGATTGCCGCCGCGATTGCATATCTTAACTCCGAGAATGGGAATCCCGCGCGGTTCTTCGAGCGCATGACCCCTTTGATCGAGCGCGCACGCACGCAGCTGCCGGCGTTCGTCGTCGATCGCCTTCCGGACAATTCAGCGGAAGTGCGGGCAGCAGTGATGGACTGGTCACGCACCCACACCGCCCAACTGCAACTCGCCGGCAAGCATGCCGTGCGCATGATCGTGCAACTACTCGTGGGCATAGTGCTCGGTGCGATGCTGGCCTTGTACGGCGCCCGCGGCCGCCCTCAAGGGGGGCCACTCACCGTCATGCTCAAGGCCCGCTGCGCGCATCTCGTGACCGCCTTTCGGGACGTGGTTTTCGCCCAAGCCAAGATTTCGGCCCTCAATACGCTTTTCACCGGTGCCTTCCTCCTGATTGGCCTGCCATTGTTCGGCATATCGTTGCCGCTGGCCAAGACCCTCGTTGTGGTTACTTTTGTGGTCGGCCTCTTGCCGGTGATCGGCAATTTGATCTCGAACACGCTGATCGTCATCGCCGCCCTGTCGATTTCGATGCTTGTTGCGCTCGCGGCGCTGGCATTTTTGATCGTCATCCACAAGTTGGAATATTTCCTCAGCGCACGCATCATCGGCACGCAGATCCAGGCGTTTGCGTGGGAGCTGTTGATCGCAATGCTGGTCATGGAAGCCCTGTTCGGCGGCGCGGGCCTGATCGCGGCTCCAATCTACTACGCCTATTTGAAGCGCGAACTTGCCGCAGCGCGTTTGATCTGAGGCATCTGATGCCCGTCTCGCGAGGCCGTCTGACGGCGCGGATCGTTACGCGCCAGAAAGACTCGCTTGTTGGTTTGCTCATCATGTCAGCGAAGGCCAGATCCGATCGATTGTCACTCCGTTTTCCGTGGCGATCCTCATTCAGTATCTCGCCGCGCACAGCGACTACCCCGGCCGCTTTCATGAGGCAATATGCAGGATTCGGTAGACTATCGCATCGTACGCCTCAACAGGCGGGCTGCCAGGCCCCGTTTGGCGGTTCCCCCGCCCAACGTGGGTGCCACCCGAATAGTTCACGGAAATGCCGCGATGATAATAGGATTCACATCCGATACACATCTCATGGTACTATTGCCCGATGGAATCGAAAACTGCTCGCTTCACTCTGTTAATTGATCCAAACAAGAAGAAAGCGTTCGAAACACTGTGTGCGCAGCAAGACCTGACGCCCTCCCAGGTTGTCCGCCAGCTCATCCGCGAGTATCTTGCCAAACACGGGGTCACCTACGGTACTGAGAGCAAAAGACTCGAATCGAGTAAAGCACAAATGGAGCTAAAACACAGGTCGGGCGCGTAACTGAAAAGCGGTTAATCGCCCGGTCAGGTCATCGATTGACACGGGTGCGGTCATGCACGCATCCCCCCCGTGGCGATAGATGAGACTACAAGTCTTCGTATCGCACCGAGGGCTGATGACGATCATCCAGCTTCGTGCTGCCTTGCGTCGCAAATCATCGAGCCAGTCAAGACAGGCGGAATCGTCGAGGTCAGCAATCACGATCAGCGTCGCGAAGTAGGCGTGCTCAATCGCCGCTAGTGCGCTGGCAACGCTACCCTCGAGACGTGTGGGAAAGCCATGCAATTCCAGTTGCGTAGCAAACTCCGCTGCGCTATCCATATGAGGGTCGAGCAACAAAATTGGCTCGTGACTTGCTGTGACGCGACGGATTTGCATATCAGCTCCCCAGTCACGACGAGATGTCTACCTCGTCGTGACTCGTTGAACCAAACTGCGCAAAGCCAAAAAAAATCATGCCATTACCGATTTGGCGATGGCTGTCAGAATGCCACTCAAGATCTGATGAGGACTCGGGGGACACCCGGGCACCGCCACATCGACTGGGATGACATTGGACACGCGACCGCAACTGGCGTAGCTCTCGCCGAAGATGCCGCCCGTGCACCCGCAGTCACCGATCGCAACGACCAGCTTCGGGTCCGGGGTCGCATCGTAGGTGCGCCGCAGTGCGAGCTCCATATTCTTTGCGACCGGTCCCGTAATCAACAGCAGGTCTGCGTGGCGAGGACTGGCTACGAATCGGATACCAAGCCCCTCTATATTGTAAAGCGGATTATGGAGTGCATGGATCTCCAACTCGCAACCGTTACAGGACCCGGCGTCAATGGCTCGAATACACAACGCACGGCCAAGTACTTCAAGAATGCGCGATTGCAGCTGGTCGGCAACACGCAGCGTGTCGTCGCTTGACGGCGGCGGCTCCGTGATGATCCCGATGCGACCGATCTGGCGTAGCGTTTTCAACATGGCTATAAATCGTGTCCGCTGTAGGACAGATTGAAGGATTTATTGATCAGCGGAAAATCCGGTACGATGTTGTCGATGACGGCATGCTCGATCAGCGGCCAGTTCTGCCACGATGGATCGTGTGGGTGACATCGTCGAATCATTCCGTCCCCGCCCGCTTCGAGCGCGAGAAATATCGGGCCACGCCAGCCCTCGATCAGTCCGACGCCCAAGCCACCTTCACCGCGAATTGAAAGATCGTCATGATGCAGACCGAACGGCAGGTGTCCCGCTATCCGCTTCACGAGACGGGTAGATTCAGCGACTTCATCGAAGCGCACGGCCACCCGCGCTGCGACATCGCCCTCGGTGCGCACGGTCTTTATGGGCGCCAAGTCGCCGTACGGATCACACGGAAGGTCGCAACGCAAATCATACGCCTGGCCGCTCGCGCGGCCTGCGAGCCCTGTAAGACCCAGTCTCGCGGCCAAGGCCTGCGTGACGACACCGGCCCCGGCAAACCGATCCCGCAAGCCCGCGTGTTCGTCGTAGATGGTACGCAGCGTGCCGACCTCGACCATGATCGATTCGACGGCTTCAACCAACAAGAGTGCGCCAGGGGATGACAAATCCACGCGCGTGCCACCCGGCACGACGAAATCCATCAGATAACGTTGCCCCAAAGCCTGTTCGGTCGCACGCAGCAGGTACTCCTTGAGGCGGGAGAACTGGGCAAGTCCAAAGGCAAAGCCGGCATCGTTGCCGATCGCGCCGATATCGCCCAGGTGATTGGCAAGGCGCTCTAGTTCCAACGCGAGCGCCCTTAACCAGGCGGCTCGCGGGGGCACGTGTGCAGCCGCCATGCCCTCGAGCGCCTGACAATAGGCCCACGAAAATGCGACGGCAGAATCACCGCACACGCGCGCTGCGAAGCGGTGGCCGCTCTGCAGCGGGAAATCAGTAAAGCGCCGTTCAATTCCTTTGTGGACGTAACCCAGACGTTCCTCGAGTCTGAGGACTTTTTCACCGACCACCGAGAAGCGGAAATGGCCGGGTTCGATGATGCCGGCGTGGACGGGACCCACTGGAATTTCATGCACTCCGTCGCCCTCCACAGGCACGAAGGCGTAGTTGTCCATGACAGGCATCGCGGATGACGACGGCGCAGAGGCGTCGATCAATGGATGAAAGCTCACGGGCCAAGCGGAGTGACGCAACCACGGCCGCCTATCCGCATCGGTTGTGCGCAATCCGGAAAGATCCGCTACGGCGCGCTGCATACGGTTTGCACTGGGGAACCATTGCTCGATCCCCGGATAGTCGGCGTCAGCCGCCGTCAGAGGCAGGCTCAGTACGAGCACGCCCGCGTCAGCGATAAACGCGGCGCGCACGATATTATCGCCATTGGCATCGCGGCTCGCCCAGTGTGCAAGCAACCGACCGCCGCCGGCAGCCATGTCTTCGGCGGCCTGACGCCATTCGTCGCGCGCCACGGTGAGGCCCCGCGCCATCGGCACGCCCCGGATCGCTCCACCCACATTCGATTCAGATTGCTGTGCCGCCCGATCGAACCACCCTTGTAGAGCCATATTATTCCCCTCCGATCAAACGCGCGGCGGCGCGATACCAGTCGGCAAGATAGGGCGGAATGAAGAAGCCCAGCAGCAGCACCAAACCGAGATGCGTGAATACCGGTATGAGTGCGGGCGGATGCGGCAAGCGCTTGGTCGACGTGTCGCCAAAGACCATTGATTGCACGCGGCCGAAGATGGCCGCGAACGCCACACCGAGCGCCAGCAGCAGAATGGGCGTCGCCCAGGGCTGTTGCTTCATGGCGGTTGTCAGAATGAGAAACTCACTGGCAAATACGCCAAACGGCGGCGTGCCGAGAATGGCCAGCGTACCCATCATCAAACCCCAGCCCACGGTGGGACTCAGCGTGATCAGCCCGCGAATGTTGTCCATGATCTGCGACTCCGCCTTTTGGGTTGCGTGCCCCACGGCAAAGAAAATCGACGATTTCGTCAATGAATGCACGGTCATATGCAGGAGCGCGGCGAAGTTGGCGACCGGTCCTCCCATGCCGAACGCGAATGCAATGATGCCCATGTGTTCGATGGAGGAATACGCGAACAGACGTTTCACGTCGCGCTGTCGCCACAGAAAGAACGCAGCGAGCACCACCGACAGCAAACCAAAACCCATCAACATGCGGCCCGGCAGGCTCGACTGAAGCGAGCCCTCGACGAGCACCTTGCACCGCACTACGGCGTACATGGCCACGTTGAGCAGCAGTCCCGACAACACGGCCGAAATGGGCGTGGGGCCTTCGGCGTGCGCGTCCGGCAACCAATTATGCAGCGGCGCGAGGCCCACCTTGGTGCCGTATCCCACGAGCAGGAACACGAATGCCAGACCGAGCACGGCCGGCTCGAGTTGACCCTTGACCGCATTCAGGTGTGTCCACAAGAGGGCGCTGACACCCTCGGAGCCGAGGATCTTCTCCGCCGCAAAATACAGGAGAATCGTGCCAAACAGGGCCTGTGAGATGCCGACGCCGCAGAGTATAAAATACTTCCAGCCTGCCTCGAGACTCGCGGGGGTTCGATAGAGCGTCACGAGCAACACGGTGGATAGCGTGGCGGCTTCCATCGCCACCCACATGAGCCCCATGTTGTTGGTCGTGAGGGCAATCAGCATTGTCGCCATGAACAACTGGTACATGCTGTGATACAAGCGCTGTTGTCCCGCCGATACCCTCCCGTGCTCAGCCTCAATGCGCATGTAGGGGCGCGAGAACAACGAGGTGGTCAACCCGACAAACGCGGTCAGCGTCACCAGAAACACGTTGAAGGCGTCGATGAAGAACTGCTCGCGCGCGACCAACAGATTGCCATGCGCAACGATTCTCGACGTGAGGGCACAGGCTGCGAGGAACGTAACCAGCGAAAAGCCGACATTGGCCTCCGGCGCCCAACGGCGCCCCCCCAACACACCGAGGATCAACGCGCCTAGCAGCGGGGCGCCCAATAGAATGAGGAACTCCATGTTATTGATCCTCCTTCAGCGACTCGAGGTGCTTCAGATCCAGACTGTCGAATTGCTCGCGAATCTGGAAAAAGAACACACCAAGCACCAGCATCGCCACCAGCACGTCGAGGGCAACTCCCAATTCGACGATCATCGGCATGCCGTAGGTGGCGCTCATCGCACCGAAGAACAGCCCGTTCTCCATCGACAAGAATCCGACGACTTGCGACATCGCCTTCCGGCGAGTAATCATGGTGAGGAAGGCGATCAGGATCACCGCCAAGGCGATGCCGATGGAATTGCGTGTCGCGGTGCTCGCCAGCGCCGAGATCGGCTGCGCCAGTCCAAATGCAAAGATGACGACAAGGACTCCCACCAGCATGGTTCCCGCGATATTGAGGAGCGGCTCCGTATCCCAATACACGCCAAGCCGCCGGATGAGGCGATGCAACAACCAGGGCAGGAAAATCACTTTCAGCCCCAGTGTGAGCGCTGCCGACACGAACAAATGGCGACTGCCGGTCCGCCAGGCGAGCAACAGAGTGGCGATGCATAACAGCGCTCCCTGCAGCGCGAGGAGATCGACCAAAGCGACGATGCGCCGCTGCGACAGCATGGCGAAGGAAAGCAGAAGCAACAACGCCGCCAGAGTGTTCAGAAGCTGCAGATCCCACGGCAATGCAGTCATGTTCATGCCCCCAACAACAACCGCACGAGCAGCCCGAGCACCGCGAACAGGAAGGCCGTTGCCAGAAACTCCGGAGCGCGAAACACCCGAAGTTTTGCCGACAGTGTCTCAATGAGCGCCAATCCCGCGCCCGCAACCAGCAGTTTCACGCCGAGCAACATCACCGACACGGCCAGGCTCGAGGGAGCGTGGCTGGTCGCGATCCCCCAGGGAATGAACACCGCAAGCCCAATGCATGCGTAGTTGAAGAGCTTCAATGCTGCGGCCCACTCCATGAGGGCCAGGTGACGCGCCGAATATTCGAGCAGCAGAGCTTCGTGAATCATCGTCAATTCAAGATGCGTGGCGGGGTTGTCGACCGGGATACGGGCATTCTCCGCCAGCAACACCATGGTGAATGCCACAGCGGTAAAGGCGAGACTCGGGTTGAGCGCGAAGGCCTGCGCAGACAGGCGTTCCGCGATCATCGGCAGCGCTGTGGTTGAGAACTGCAGCGAAAATACAAAGATCACCACTAGCAGCGCGGGCTCCGCGAGGAAACCGATCATCATTTCGCGGCGTGCGCCCAGAGTGCCGAACGCTGTACCGACGTCCATTGCAGCCAGAGACAAAAATACGCGCGCAGTGGCGAGCAGGCCGACCAGGGCAATCGCATCCGCGGCTTGCGTGAATGGCAAACGTGTTGCAATCGAAGGAATGACGGCAGCGGCCGTCACCATGGCGCCAAACACCACGTACGGAGCAAGCCGGAATAGGCGCGAAGCGTTCTCGGCTATCACGGCATCTTTGTGAAAGAGTTTCCGGATTCCGCGATACGGCTGCAGGATGCTGGGGGCTGACTTGTTCTGCAACCACGCGCGGCACTGATTGACCCAGCCGACGAACACGGGGGCCGCGGCCACCGCCAATGCGATTCCCATCAATTGCACAATCCAATCGAATGCGTTCATAGCATGAGCGCCAGTAAGACGACTAGCGTGACGAAGCTATAGAGCAGATAAGTCGCAATGCGACCTTGCTGCAGCCAGGCCACCTTATCCGCCACTCGACGAACGAGCGCACCCAGGGGCTGATACAGGGCGCGCCAAATGCGATCGCCAATTTCCAAACGGTACTTGGGTTGACTGTCGAAGGGACGGGGCAACTCCCGGACGATGGCGAAGAGAGGTTGAAACAAATGTCGAATCGGCTGTCCGAATCCTTCCGCCGTGTCCTGCATGCGGCTATTGAGTCCACCAAATCCGCAGTCCCAGGCGGCGCCCTTACGAATTCGCTGGTGATAGAACAAGCGCACGTTGACGATGGCCAACACCACCACGACGAGAATGACTGCAAAGAACACCAGCGGCGCGTAGGACGACTGTCGCTCGGGGATCGGCACGAGCAGCCACCAGGGCGCGTCGCTGGCCGGCAGTCCGCCAAGGTTGAGTTGCAGCGTGACGATGCTGAACAGCGAGATGAAATGCGTAGGTAGGAAGCCGAGCAGCACGCAGCCGCCCGCAAGCCACGCGAGCCCGAAGCGTTCCGCGAACCCGGCATCGTGAGCCCGTTGAAGGGCGGGTTCCCTCGGCTGTCCCAAAAAGATGACGCCGAAGAACTTGACCATGACATAGCCGGCAAGCGCAGCGGCAAGCGCGAGCAATGCAGCACCCAGCGGCAACAGCATATTGATGAACGAGTGCGGCACCTTATAGGCGAATAGAAACGATTGGAGTAGCAGCCATTCCGACACGAATCCATTCAAAGGCGGCAGCCCGGCGATGGCGAGCACGCCGATGAGCGTCAGCCAGGCCACCCATGGCATTCGATGAATGAGGCCGCCCAGGTGCCCCAGGTTGCGTTCCCCGGTTGCGTGCAATACCGCGCCTGTGCCCAAGAACAGCAGGCTTTTCATGAACGCATGATTCATTGCGTGATACATGACGGCAATCAGCGTAAGTGCCGCCGCTGCGCGCATCTCAACACCCGCGAATACGATCGCGAGTCCAAGGCCGGTAAAAAGGATCCCGATGTTTTCAATGGACGAATAGGCCAGCAGTCGTTTCATGTCGGTCTGTGCGGCGGCGAATACAACCCCATACAGAGCGCTGAACAGTCCAAGGGAGAGCGGCACCAGTCCCCACCACCAGATCGGTTGACCCATCAGGTCGAAACTGACGCGAATCATTCCATACAGCGCCGTCTTGAGCATGACGCCGCTCATCAGCGCGGAAACGGGTGAAGGCGCGGCAGGATGCGCTTCCGGCAACCAGACATGCAGCGGCACCAGGCCCGCCTTTGCGCCAAAGCCAATCAGCGCGAGACAGAATGCAATCGTCGCCCAATGGGGACCCAAGTGCGCGGCACGCATGGCGTCGAACGTAAAATGCCAGCTGCCGCCCTGAAGTATGCCAAAGCTCAACAGGATGGCGATCGCACCGAGGTGAGCCATCAGCAGGTAGAGAAAACCGGCCTCGCGAATCTCAGGTATGCGATGTTGCGTGGTGACCAGAAAGTAAGACGATAGGGCCATGGTCTCCCACGCCAACATGAATGCATACGCGTCATCGGCGAGGAAAACGAAGCCCATGCTGGCGAGGAACAAGTGGTATTGCAGACAGAGAAGTCCCGGCGCCGCGCCTTCACCCTGTCGGAAGTAGCCTGCTGCAAAAATCGAAATGCCGGCGGATGCGGCGCCGAGCAAAATCAAAAATACGCTTGAGAGTCCGTCGAGGCGCAGATGAACTGGCAAGTCCGGCAACCCGATTGGCAATACGAGCTGTTCGCTGGGATGACCTAGACTTGTTACCGCGACGACTGCCAATGCGGCACCGCAAAACGCACCCACCGGAAAGAGGGTCCGCCCCACAAAAGCGATACTCAGAGGCCGCAGCAATCCTCCAAGAGCAACCATGCACCATACCGTCAGCAGCAGCAGACATACGGTTACGGGCGAGTTGAAACCATAGCTCACAAGGCACCGGCCCCAAAAGTCGGGAACAATCGTTGACTGCGTAGATAAGCCGAACACAGCCATTTACGGCCATGGGTGTTTTATTATAATCTCATACACATTGACATGTCACTTGATGTGAGTGCCGCTTGGCCAGCGAAGATCGCACCGCCCGGTTGACCGTGCTGATTGACCCACGCAAGAAGGAGCTGTTTGAGCAGCTGTGTGCGGAGGAAGATGCGACGCCTTCACAGGTAGTACGTCGCTTAATCCGGCGCTACATCGAGGAACGCACGGGAAAGCCGTGGGTACCTTCTGGGGACGCCCTGGGCACAGCGCGTCGTCGCATTTCGGCTCGCCGAGCCTAAACGCGAACGCGCTGTCGCTTATGACCTCAGATCCAACGACCGTGCAGACGTCCGGCAGTTCGAGACTCGACGAGGGTGCGCTGCAACTTGCGAAGGCCGGCTCCGGGTCATTGCCGGGCTACGACTGAAGATCGCCGCCCCGTGAATTCCTGCTACTCATTTCACGTCTGGTTCGCGTTCAGGAATTAGAGGATCCTCCTTAGCGCGGAACATATCAGTACGGAGGCGGCCTTAGTGCGCGCTGATTATTTGCCGCCTGAGTCCACCATGCGAGATCATCGGCGAATCGCGGAAAGGCCTTGTCCAGTGCTTGTCCCGCTTCCCCCATGGGCTCGCCGGCAGGACTGAGCGTATGCGCGATCGATCCAACGGTAAGGGTGCTGGAGATCACCACCATGCCCATTTCCGACAGGATCCCATGCCATACGGAATTGGACCGAGCTCCGGCAAGTCGCCCGGCAGAGTAGCTGACGATGGCGGCAGGACGCCAAAACCATTCCTCGAGAAAATGATCGGTGAGGTTCTTCAGACCCGGTTGCATGCCCCAGTTGTATTCGCCGACGACAAAGATGAAAGCATTGGCGGTGCGAATCTTAGCCGCCAGGTTCTCCATGGCGGGCGGCGCGGTACCTGCCGGGTATTCCTTGTACATTCGGTCGAGCATGGGAAGCGCGACCGCCTTCGCATCGATGAACTCGACGGACTCCCCTCGCGCGCGAAATCCGCTGACGATGAAGTCGGCCAGCCGGATTCCCAGCCGATTCGAACGGTACGACCCGTAAAATACAAGCATTTGATCGGCCATCTGCGCCCTGTCCGTTTTGAGCGTCGATTATAGCCGGGAAGCCGATGTCGTTACGGCCGCCCGGAGCGATGGCGAAGGAGGGTCATTTACCCCACAGCTTGTCCATGTCCGCCTGCATGCGCCTCTTGTATTCGTCCGACCAGTGAGCGCCGGGCTTTGCATTGGGTTTGTCACGAGGCTGCGGAATAAGCGGCGCCCTGATGTCGTCCGACAGCTTGCGCGGTGCACCCTTGAGTTTGAGCGTGCCACGTGATGGGGTGGGATTGGAAGATGAGTTCGAATCGTTCATTCTTGTTTCGGGTACCGATGGTAGGCGCAAGTTTACCTAAACCGGTGTAGCCCATCCAGAATCATCGCCGGAGTTAACATGAAATTCATCTGGGCAGCGATCGTGATTGCTTCCATGACCGCGCATGCGGAGCAAGCCACGTTGACCATCGTCGCCGGTCAACAGCGGCTCGTGTTTTCCCAGTCGCAGTTGCTGTCCCGACATGACATTCAGACGATTTCCGTTGCGGATAGCGTATACAAGCAACGAGTTACGCGGTTTAGGGCGATTCCGATGGCGAACCTGTTCTCGGATTTGACCATCCCGGAACTAGCGGTGGTTCAATGCAATGGCGCGGACGGCTTCTCGGTCGTTCTGCAGAAAACGCGTCTCTTGAGCCCCGACCCCAAGGCATCGAAGGCATATCTCGCGATAGAGGATCCGAAGAGCCCCTGGCCGGATCTCGCCGGAAAAAACGCGTCGGCGGGACCGTTCTACCTCGTCTGGACAGATCCGCAGGCCTCCGCCATCGGACGGGAGGAATGGCCGTTCCAGGTTGTCTCACTCGCAATTCTCTCAGACGGTCGCAGCGCGTTTCCGAACATTTACCCTGCCGACGATGCAGCGTCGAATGTGCAAAACGGATTCAAGTCGTTTCTCAAGAATTGCTTTGCATGCCACAAAATGAACGGCAATGGGGCGGGATCGATCGGACCCGACTTGAACCTTCCCCTGAATCCCACCGAGTACCTTGAAGAGGCGGCACTCGCGGCGCTCATTCGCCATCCCGCGAGCGTGCGGACCTGGCCCGGCATGGTCATGCGGGGATTCTCTGAGACGGCGATACCAGACGCGGAACGCTCGGATCTGATCGCCTACCTGAGGTACATGAGCAAATCCAAGACTAAACCGTGACGGTTCCGCAGGGCCAATGTGGGGTGCGCCGGAGCCGGAGTCCATCACGTCGGCAAGGTTACGACGAAGCCACTGCGTCCATCGGCAAGTGTTGAACAAATCGCGTCACCCCCATGACGGCGTGCGATTTGCCGGACCAATGCGAGACCCAAACCGGATCCGGAGGGATTGCGGGAGTTTGCGGGGCGATAGAACGGTTGAAACACATGCTCAAACTCCGCCGGCGGCAATCCGGGGCCGGCGTCCCAGACGGTAATCGTCGCGGCAGCAGCGGTCCGGGCGATCCGAACTTGTGTCGGGGGCGAACCGTGGCGCCGCGCGTTTTCCAGCAAATTCCGTACCAGTCGTCGTAACAGGCGGGGGTCACCGCGAATGGTGGCGATGGAGCCCTCGAGTTGGGTCTCGTCATAGCGGGCACATTCTTCAGCAGCGAGCGCCAACAGATCGACCTCTTCATTGGCCACGTCCGTCACGGCGTCGAGCCGGCTCGCCAAGAGAATTTCATCCACCAGCCAATCCAATTCCGCGATGTCTTGTTCCAATCCGATCTTGCGCTTTTCATCGACCGAATCCTTCATGAGCTCCACGGCCAATCGGATTCTGGCCAATGGGGTTCGCAATTCATGCGATGTGTTGGCCAATAAGGACTTGTGGCTCTGGACGAGTTGCTCGATGTGGCCTGCTGCCCGATTGAAACTCCTGGCCAATCGGGCGACCTCGTCGCGTCCTTCGACGGCGACTCGAGCCGTGAGGTCGCCTGCGCCGAGCGATTCGACGCCGCGCTGCAAACGTTCGAGGCGCCCGCTGATCTGCCGCACGAGGGGATAGGCCGCCACGCCGATCGCCAACGCCAACAGCACCAGCATGTAGTGGAATATTGCCCTCGGATGTCCGTAGCCCATCGGCACACTGGCCACCACCCACCGGCCGTCAGCCAGGTGAACGTACGAAATCGGCGCGCCCCTCCAGTGGGCCAGTCCCAATATCTTGTGACGATGCACGCCGGGGGCGGGAAGCGGCTGACCAATCGAGGCGACCGGCTTCTCGTCTCCATCAAAAAGGGTCACATCGCCCTCGAGCCCAACGGCCAGTCGCCGCAGGGCTTCCTGCTGCTCTGAGGCGGGTGCTGCCGCCGGCGGCAGTATGTTTTGGATGATTCGGCCCAATGTAATGCCCGCTTGCTCCGAGGAACCGCCGGTGAAATGCCATAGAGCGGCGGTCGCGAGCACGAACAGGACGAGACTCGTCACCAGGGCGAGATAGAATCGTAAGTACAGACGCAACATCAGTCTTGCACCCTGGCGAACACATAGCCCGCACCTCGCACCGTGATCACCCGCCGCGGCTTCTTTGGGTCGTCCTCGATGGCCGCTCGGATGCGCGACATATGCACGTCGATCGAGCGATCGAAGGCTTCCAAATGCTCTCCCTTCACCAGATCCATCAGAGCTTCGCGCGACAACACACGACCCGCCTTGTTGGCCAACGCCACCAATAAATCGAACTGGTAGCCCGTGAGATCACAGGGCTCGCCGTCCAGGCGCACTGCCCGGGCGCCGGTATCGATTTCCAGCCTGCCAAAACGCAGGGGTCGTTCGGCGAGTGTCTGGCCGCTCACGCGGCGGCGCAAAATGGCCCGCAGCCGGGCCAGTAGTTCCCGCGGTTCGAAGGGCTTGGGCAGGTAGTCATCGGCGCCGATTTCCAAGCCCACGATCCGATCAATCGCATCGCCGCGCCCCGTGAGCATGAGGACAGGCGTGTCGGAGGTGGTCCGCAGCTGCCGGCACACATCCAGCCCATCCATGTCGGGCAGCATCAGATCGAGCACGACGGCGTCATACTCGGCAGCGGACAGGCGCTCGAGCGCCGCTCTACCCAAAGGCGCAACTGTGACGCGAAAACCCGCCTGACCCAAATACTCCGAGAGCATCTCGGCCAGGCGGGGATCGTCTTCTACCACCAAGATGCGCTCGGTCATGGAAGTGGTGACTGTAGAGCCGATCGGTCACCGTCACCAGGGCCCCCTCAAGAATGCTTCAGGCCGTGCATGTGCTGCAAATGATCGGACAATGCCTTGCGTTGGGTGGGCGTGAGCACATCGCCGACATCGCCCATCAGCTGAACCAGCCGTTTGGAGGCTTGGTCGGCCAACTGCAGATGTTCGACGCGCGCGGCCTCGAGTGCCCCGCGATCGAGGGTGGCCTGAGACAGCGCGTCCATGGCGTGTTGATGCGCGGTGTGGGCCTGCGTGCCGAGGGGCAGGAGATCATTGACGGCCTGTTTCACGAGGGGGCCGATCTGCGCCTTCTGGGCGTCGGTGGCATCGATCTCGACGTAGAAATGCTTGAGCATGTGATCGACGTGGGCGTTCACCTCGGCCGCGCTGTGCGTGCCGTCCATGATCGATCCGTGATGCCAACCGCCCATGGCGGCGACTTGTGCGGAGACACCAACGGCCGCGGCGATGGCCGCACCCGCCACGAATGCGAGCACGGTGGAGCGGTTGAAGAGAAGGCTGCGGAACGACCGCTTGCCGGGGTTCATCGGATTGGGAGTGGTCATGGTCAGTCCTTGTATAGGTTGGGGAGGATCACCGGGACCATTCTGGTCGATCTCCGTGTGCGCTCGTTGTGGGTTCGGTAAAGTTTTGTAAAGCGCGGAATTGCATGGCCACGGTGCGCATTGGAATCTACTGCGTCCGGCGAACGAGCCCCGCACGCTTCAGTAGCCAGTCGATCGAAACCGTTCCCGCACCGGCGATCGCCAACCACAGAAACAAGGCAAGATACTCCGTCTCATCGAACCCGAGTAGCGTCTCCAGCGAGTCCACCTGATCCCACTTCGCCGACTTGATGGCAACGATCATGGTAACGCCCAGGGCCCCGGCCGAAATGCGGGTCATCAGACCAAGAAGCAGCAGAATGCCGCCAAAGAACTCGACCCCCGAGACAAAGGGGGTGAGGATCTGCGGAAACGGGATCCCCCACGACACGAAGTTCTCAGTGGTTGCGGGCAGATTGCTGAGTTTGCCCCAGCCGCTCCACAAGAACACCCAGCCCACAACGATGCGCGCAAAGAGCGGAGCGAGCCAGTCGAGACGCCGAGCAGTGCGCTCGGGCCAGCCAATCAGGCAGTCGATCAGTGCTTTCATCATGTTCCTGGATCCCTTGATTTGTTCTGTTCAGTTTAAAGCGTCACATGTCGTCGAGCCGGCAGTCAGAGCCGTCTGGAGATGAGACCGGAACTCCCTCGATCTTATTACGCGGCGATCTCATCCGGTATGGTCAACGAGAACGAGGGAGCGCAATTGGGATCCTGCCGTTGTGCAGAATCATGTCCGGGCGGGTGTCCCAGCACGCGACGGCGGCGGCGGTCGCGCCGAGCCCGGTGGCGATGAAGGTACGGCGGCTGATCGATCCTTTCACGGCGTCTCATCCTTCGGCTGCGAATTGTCGTTTGACGCCGCATTCTGACAGACTCGCCGCCCACCCCGACAGACGTAATTCGCGGCAGTTTTGGGTCCGCGATCCGGCGGTGCTGCTTTCGGTAGCGCGCCAATTCGCGCTTGCATTTTGCTTTTGAATTCTGTTACTTTGTATTGCAAAGTTAACCATCGAGGATGGTGTTATTTCGTCCATGGCCGCACGTGTCGAATGCCCGCCGCATTATTTACGCCACTCCTTCCCACAGGAACGGAGGTGGGTTTTAGCCGTTTATGTGTGCGCGGCGATCATGGTGGCCGCAGTCGGAGTTCTCGGCTTGGAGAGGGCTTCGTGGCTCAGGCAATTGGTTGAAACTTGGATAAATATCCATGCGCTTTTCGGGTTATTGCTCTGCGGCTTGGTTCTTGCCCGCCACCAATGGATCATCCGGTACTCGCCGCGCCTGCGAGACGACATTCGCGCACTGTCCCGTCATCTATCACGCATCGTGTACTTGATGCTCTATCTTGTGCTCGGCGCCAGCCAGAGCATCAGCCTCATGAATTGCATTTGGCACGGCGGCCCACTGGACCTCACGCTGTTCGACGAGCGTCTTCACAGCGATGGTGGTACTCAAGTGCTTGATCCTCACCACGACTACCACATGATATTGCTGTCCGGTGGCGTTGCGCTCGCCATGGTCCGTGTCTTCCTGACCGGGTGCCTTGTTCATCGCTACTGGGGTGAGTTGGGGCGCAAGGCCGGGGCGTGAGGTCCTCTCTTATGACCCTTTCATTGTTGGCCCCAGCGACCGCTCACCCTAACGTGTCCCAATACTGTTCCATGCGATGGCGCAGCGCGGCATCGGGCAACACGCCACGACCAGCCTGCTGATTGTCGTCGATGTGCGCGGCCTTGGTGCTGCCGCTGATGACACAGGTTACCGCCGGGTGCGAGAACGCGTACTTGAGCATGACCTGCACCCAGCTCGTGCAGCCGCTGTCAGTGGCCCAATCCGGAAGTGGTCGATCCTGCACTGCCTGCAGATTGCGGCCGCCACGTCCGCCCAACGGAATATTGGCGACCACGGCCACGCGGCGTTCGACCGCGGTCTTCAGCACGGTCTGCTCGGCCGCGCGGCTTCCCAGGCCATAATTCACCTGCACGAAGTCGAGCGCGTACTTCTGCATGCAGTCGACAATCTCTGCATGATGCGCGTCGTGCGAGGTCGAAAGGCCGATATAACGCAGCCTTCGTTCCTTCCTCCACTCGAGCATCGGCGGCAACAGCACTTCCACGCCGACCAGATTGTGCACATAGAGCAGATCCACGTGATCCGTCTGCAGCCGGGCGAGCGACCGGTCGAAGCTCTCCCGGCCGCCGGGCTGTGTATAGGCTCCGGAGCCGCCACCGGTGGTGATCTTGCTGGCGAGGAACAGCCTGTCGCGCAATTTGAGCTCAGCCGCGAGCCGGCCTATGACTTGCTCGCTCTCGCCATAAACTGCGGCGGTGTCGATCATCGCAGCCCCGGCAGACGCGAAGTGCTGCATACCCTCCCGCAACTGGTCCAGGAGGGACTCACGGAAGGCGTTGCTGCCCCAGCCGACCACCGGCAGCATCTCGCCGGTGGATGGAATGGCCTTGAAGATAGGTGCCCCAATATGCTGGCTCATTGTGAGGGTCTCCCATCGACGCTGGCACGGCTCGAAGTTTGCCAGTGCGGTGCGGCCGATTCCAGTCCTCGCCTATTTCTTCGTCTCATCCCGGGTTTGGGCAGCCGACAGATTGCGCGCTATTGTGTCCAGTAGTTCGCTCAGCTTCTCCAGATCGTCGTCGTTGAAGCCCGCGAAAATCGCGGCCTCGTGAACCTTCGAGAGTTCATTCAACGTGTCCAGCACGGGACGCGCGGCCGGGGCGGGATAGACGCAGTAAGCACGGCCATCAGTAGGATGCTTGCGCCGTTTAAGATACCCTTCAGCACAGAGGCGATTGACCAGCCGGCCCACTGTGATTTCCCTGACTTCGAGCGCCTCCGCCAGCACGCGTTGTGTTGCGCCAGGTTGTCTCGCGACCGCAGCGATCAGCGTCCACTTCGCGCGCGTCACGCCGCTTCTATCGACGGTCTCCTGGAAACTCTGTCGCAGATGGTGGGCAACGACCCACAGCTTCCGTGATATGGACCGCTTTCGATTGCTTGCCTTTGCGATGATCGGCCTCGTTTATTAGTTCGTCCGCAAGGCGTCACACACGTTCGTTGAGAATGGAGGACGCCTGGTCGACTTCCCCTGGTTCAATACCATCCATAGTAATACTTGGCTTCGCCAGTACTACCATTGCTTGATTCAGGCACTGCTTGCCACTACTTGCCTCAGCTTCGATGTCGAGCAACTTTCGGTGTCGGTCGATTAGTGCGAGCAGCTTCTCACGCGCCATCGATCCCGTGCTGCAGCCGCCGGAACCGCGTTCATATCGAGGAATGTGTTTAAATGTATAGTGTAAGTTATTGATATTGCGAAGTAATAGCGCCAACATCCAAGTCGACATCATGGAGGGGAAACCGGAGACATTTACTAACGACACCCATACTTTCAGACGAGTAAGCTGTCCCGACCCATAGGGCGGAGCCCGAGCAATAATGCCGCGAGGCCTGAGGATTCCATGAGACTGGTGATCATCAGTGACACACACAACCAGCACGAGGAACTCGGTGTTCTTCATGGTGATGTCCTGATTCACTGCGGTGACATCGGCAATGGCTTCGGGCGCACCGTCGGTGAGGTCGACAGTTTGGACGACTGGTTCAGCCGCCAGGACTTCAAGCGCATCCTGTGCATCGGTGGTAACCACGACTTCCAACTCGAGGATCGGGTGGGCACCCGCAACCCGGTTCTGCACCATGCCCTCTACCTGCAGGACGAGGACGTCACAATCGAGGGGTTGCACTTCTACGGGGCCCCCTGGACGCCGGAACTGGCCACCTGGGCGTTTTATCTCCCCCCGGACATGATGCGCGCAAAATGGGACTTGATACCCGAGCGCACGGACATCCTCATCACCCATACACCTCCCCTCGACGTGCTCGATCGCAATCGGCACGGCAGAGCCTGCGGCTGCCCCGACCTGGGTTGGCGACTGACGGATTTGCACCCCCGCATCCACTGCTTTGGCCATGTGCATGCGAGCGGCGGGGTGCTGGAGATCGGCGGAACAACGTATGTGAACGCTTCGATGGTGGACAGCAGCTATAAAATCGCGCGCCGGCCGTACGAGTTTGACCTCTGATGTAGCCGGTTACGGCCAGCAATCGGCCTTTCCCTGTATGATTTCGCGAGAAGCCTCATTCGGAGTGCGAAATGAAAATGTTGTTGGCGACAGCCCTGACGCTCGTTTCTTGCGTGGCGACGCATGCGGACGACTTGGGCCAACTGATTCCGCCGGCGGTCATCAGCGACCCGGCGCCAGACTCCGTTCATCCGCCCCGTTCGGCGCAAGCGCTCGTACCCAGCCATGGACTGGGAATGAACGCCCTATTTTATCTCGCCGGTGGCGTGGGACCGCACCCAACTATAGTGCTTCTGCACGGATTCCCCGGCAACGAGCAAAACCTGGACTTGGCTCAGTCCATCCGGCGTGCAGGCTGGAATGTTCTGACCCTGCATTACCGGGGGGCTTGGGGCAGCCCGGGAATTTTTTCCATCGGTCATGTATTGGAGGATGCGGATGCCGCTGTTGCATTCGTGCGCCGACCCGACATAGCGGCCAAATTCGGAATCGACAAGCGACGTATCGTTCTTGGTGGGCACAGCATGGGTGGTTTCGCGAGCGCCGCGCACGCGCGCGCTGATGCGGATCTTCTTGGAGTCGTTCTTATTGACGCCTGGAATGTTGGAGCCACCGGAGACGAATTTGGCAAAGTGAGTGGCGCCGCACGTGCGGCATTGGTTGCCAAGGAATTCGATGATATTGGTAATTCGCTGCGTGGAGCGACGGCGACCAGCACTGCCGAAGAAATCCTGGCGCACCGTGCCGACTGGAACTTCATGTCATGGGCCAGTGACTTGACACGCCGTCCGCTGCTGGTGATTGGAGCTTCGAAAGGAGAGGGCGAAGAAAACCGCCGGCTTGCTGAAGCCGTGACCCGCGCCGGTGGCAAGGTAACCGCCGTCACCCTGCCAAGTGACCATGGTTTTCAGGATCACCGCTTCGCGCTTGCGGCGGAGGTCATCAACTGGTTACAGAAGCTTCCTGAAATTTAAACTCGTCCCTTCGAACTCGCCGATGTCTCCGCGATCGCACCACATATTCCCTTGCTTTTTTCGCTGCCCGAATTCAAAAAACAATGACCAAACCCGAACGTCAGGTCCTTGGACTCCCTTGGACTCCCCTAACGAAGTTTTTGACCACCCCACGGCATTGGGCGCAAACTGGGGACAAGAGGAGGGCATACACGGACGTACCACTTCAGCCAAGGCACCCCACTCGACGCTCTGCACACGGCCTTTGACAATCCATTTTCTCTGACAATCCACTTTCTCTGACAATCCACTTTCTCTGAGAGTCGCGCATGTCGTATGACCGCGAGTTTCTGTTGTACGGCGAGAAGCGTAACGCAGTGCTCGGGCTGCGCGAGATCCAGCGCTACGGCACCGACAGTTACGGTGACCCGGACTACGTCTCTGTCTATGGGATGCGCCCCACACAGTGGTATGCGAAGGGGATTCGTCTGATGGGTCGCACGGCAGTCGAGTGCACTCGCGATGACCTCGGCAGCGCGATCGGCCGAGATGTCGCGATCATCGCAAGGGGCGCGGTGAATATTATGGTCGTGGACCCGTTTGCCGGTTCCGGAAATACTCTCTATTGGCTGTTGCGCAACCTGCCGAGCGCGCGCGGACTGGGCTTCGAACTTGATGCCCGAGTCTTCGAACTGACTCGCAATAACTTTGCCGTATTGGATTTGCCGATCGAAATCTTGAACACGGATTATCTGTCCGGATTGGCCCGCCTGTGTGCGACGTCGGGTAGCCTGCTGGTTGTGTTCATCGCTCCTCCTTGGGGTAACGCATTTGACCCCATAAGCGGATTGGATCTACGGAGGACGCAGCCTCCGATTCCTGAGATCGTGGACCATCTGTTGCGCCACTTCGACCCGTGCAGACTGCTTTGCGCAATCCAGATCTACGAGACGATCGAGCCGGAGTCGCTGACCGAGTTGGAGTCCCGCTTCGAGTGGTGCGCGCTGCGAATGTACGGCCTCAACGCTCCGGGACGGAACCATGGGGTCCTGTTGGGTACCAATGGTTGGAGACCGCCGGGCTGAGGTGTCGTTAGTCGCAGCAACGGCCTCTGCTGCTGTCTCCCAAAGCTGCAGGTCTCTCAAATTTGGGTCCATGCGGCAGTGGCCCGGGGTGAAATCGACGGCGCGAACATAAATATACCCAACGATCCCCGTGCGCTTTTGCATGTTTGACAAGGAATCTGGCGCCGTTGTATGAGGAGTGGGCGTAGCTCGCTGAGCTGCAGATTGAGGCGATCTCAAGAGGGACTCCCCATGGGTAGTCGATCCAACTTGCGGTGCGTTGCACCACGAGCAATCATTCTTTCCCTTGCGTTTTTTGCGAATTGGGTACCGGATAGTCGTGCCGATGTGGCCACGCCACCCGCACTGCCGGATGCGCAGGCGGCATTGGCGGTCCGTGACTACACCGAACTACTCAAGGCAGAGGCGCAAGGCCTGCGAGAGGCGGCGGAGGGCGACTCCCGAAGACTCGATCGCGCACTGACTACGTTCAATTGGATAGTCGGCGTCGTCGGAGCGATCTTCGTATTCGGCGCGGGTGTGTTCGGCTCGCTACTCGTCTTCGCCAGCCGCGCAAGCAAGAAAGACATTCACGAGGAGGTCAGTAAGCAAATGCAAGCGAGGGTCGAGCGTGAAATCAATGCCCGGATCGATCAGATCGTCAATCCCGCGATCGAACAGCTACGCAAGACCATCGAGGAACGAGTCAATACCGTGAAGGAAGATCTTGCGGACGTACGCAATGGCATAACTGAGGCGGCAGCTGATTCCAAGCTTCCTGCGGCGGCGCCAAAGAGTTTGTCCACGAAAAGAATCATCTGGGTTGACGACCAGCCAGATACCACCAAATCCGCGCGCAATGAACTGGAAAAGCGCGGCATTACCGTCGATGCAGTGGAATCGTCGGAGGAACTGGAAGACAAGATCCGTCAGAAGAATTACGACCTCATCGTCTCCGATATGCGCCGCAACGGCAGTCCCCGGGCAGGGTTGGACTACTTTCAGAAGATTCGTGCCGATGCCGACAGAAACCGGCAGTGGCCTCCCCGCATCCTGTTCGCCCCGCAGAGCCTTATTAGCAAGGTCCGCGACGAAGTCGACGACCTGGTTCAAAACGGAGGCGGCAAGTTTCTGAGCCCTGTAACATCACCCGAGCGCTTCTTCGAAGCCGTGCGCAAGACGTTGGGGCAACCGTGATATTCGTGGCCCATCGCGGCTGGGTGCAAGCGTGAATCTCTGTGGGGGGATGATTTGTCCCCTGACAGTGTGGGAGGACACGTGCGCGGCCACTTTCCCAGCTTTCATTGATAGCCGAATGGTGGCGCGGCGACAAATAGTCGTATTCGCGATTGGTGTACTCCTAAGCACTTGGAGTTATCCAGGGAATGTGACAGATGCATCAACTGACTGCTCTGTTGGAAGTGAATGCACGGTCCAAGGTGAACTGCAGATATACCGCGGTTTACCCACATCCACTGGAGTCATTAGGTTAAAAACGGATTGTTGGCTCCTCGCCCTGCCGATGGATGTCTGGTTGAAATACAATGAATGGAATAAGAAGAAAGTAATCGTGACTGGAGAAGCGTTTTCTAATTTGGCCGCAAGCGATGTCATTTGGTTTGAAGTGAGAGACCGAAGGGTCGCGGTTGGCATCTGCGACAGTCCGATCGTCATCTATGTGAAAAGAATAAAGATGGAGCCCTGATTCGAACGATTGCCGTGGAGGCCGATTCCCAAAAACATTTGGTGACCCGAGCAGACTCCGTCGACCAGATGGTCCTGGAGGATACCGGCGCCTGTGCGGCGCAGCCTGCGGCTCCGATTGTGGCACTTGGCGTCGCCGATGTTCCCGAGATGCTCGCGCTCGCGAGGGTGACCCAACCCGGACCCTTTGGTCCCCGGACTGCCGAGCTTGGCGACTACATCGGAATTCGTCAGCGAGGCGTGTTGGTCGCCATGGCCGGCGAGCGCATGCGCATCGCCGGATTCACCGAGATCAGCGCGGTTTGCGTGGAAGCCGCGTATCGGGGACACGGCTTCGCAGGCGGCCTCGTCGGATCGCTCGTCTCATCGATAGCAGTGCGGGGCGAAATCCCGTTCCTGCATGTCTTCAGTTCGAACCATGCGGCTATCGCACTCTACCGCAAGCTGGGCTTTGCGCTTCGAAGGCGGATGCATTTCGTTGCGCTCGCACGAGCGGAGGCTGAGGCGAGCTCCGGAAATTCCCAACACATCGAAAAATAAGGAGACGAACGGCCGCCGCACTCTTCGTTACGCGGGAAATCCCGTCTTCCAATCCCGCCGGATCTCCCGATAACGGAAACAATCGACGAGGTGATCGTTTACCATGCCGACCGCCTGCATGTGGGCATACATGACCGTCGAACCAACGAAACTGAATCCGCGACGCTTAAGGTCCTTGCTGAACGCGTCGGATGCGAGCGAAGTCGCAGGAATCTCCCGCATGATCTTCCATCGGTTAAGCTTTGGCCGTCCGTCAACGAAGCGCCAGCAATAGGAGTCGAAGCTTCCGAACTCTTCCTGGATTTTGAGAAAGGCGCGCGCGTTGCGCACGGCGGCCGCGATCTTCATGCGGTTGCGAATGATCTCAGTATTTAATGCGAGCTTCTCGATTCGTCGAGCGGAAAATCGCGCGACTTTCTCCGGATCAAACCCTTGGAAAGCGCGCCGATATCCCTCCCGTTTCTTCAGTACTATCGTCCAGCTCAACCCAGCCTGTGCGCCTTCGAGCACGAGAAACTCGAAGTGCCTGCGGTCATCGTGAACTGGGACACCCCACTCGCGATCATGGTATTGGAGCATCAGCGGATCATCGACATTGACCCACGAGCATCTCTTGATGGTTGCGCTTGCGCTGCGCATGAAGACCGCGGCCTTCTTTTCTTGACGTAAATGTGATATCTATTATAACATTATGTCGAGGATTAACAACAAATTCTCAGTCGGTGTTCACATCATGACAGCGCTCGGCGACCATCACGGTGAACAGGTCACCTCAGCACATTTGACCGCAAGTGTGCGGGCACATGAATCGCAGGTCCGCAGTGTGCTCTCCAAACTTGTGAAAGCCGGTTTAGTGATGGCATCTCGCGGCCGCCATGGTTTTTCGTCGTTGTCGCGGCCAGCAAATAGAATCAGTCTGTTGGAAATTTACAGAGCAGTCGAGGCGCCCCCTATTTTTTCGATTCACGAGTATCCAAGGGAAAAGACATGCCGCACGAGCTGCACGCATAAAGAGGCGATGATAGAGCTGCTGGCGGACACTCAGCGAGCGTTTGAGGCCCGGTTGGGCCAGCGAATGCTTTCTGGGATGGTCGCAAAAGCGAGGCGCTACAGGTAGTTCTCGATCGAAAATGTCAGAACTGGTCGTGCAGGATCCCGCGCCGGAGATCGCGATGGATAATAACCCTTCGCCTAAGGCAGACAAGACGCCGGAGACATCACCTGATGCTCCCTTCACAAGGTTCATTGAATTGGACGGGAGATCCCCCGTTCCATCGCAGTTTCGTACTGCGGGGACTTTTACGATCACCCGGCTCCAGTCGCCGGCGGGGCTTCCTGACCGAATAACAAAGCTATCGCCCGTCCCCGCTCTGCTAGTATCAGTCTCCCTTAAATCGCTGCCATCATCCAGCTACCAGGTGTGGGCAGCAGACAAGCTCATTGCCACTTCCGTAGTCCACCCGTTTCGCTCCAATGTCATCGATTTCGACTCACAGCCAAGGTGCTGGGCAGGTTGTGCCTTCGACTACGTTCACTATTCGGTCCCTCGTAGTGGACTGGATGACATTGCCGAGGATCTCGGTTTTGGCCGGGTCAGGGACTATCGCCTGGCAGTGCTCGAAGACGATCTAGTTGTGGCCCAGATCACCAAAAGCATCCTTCCGTTCCTTCGGCGCAGCGATGGTCTTGCGGTGCTGGCTCTCGATCAATTGAGCCTCATCCTGGGAGCCCATCTTCTCCAGCGGTATGGCGTGCTCAAGAAAACAGCACGTTGTTCAAGGGGAGGTCTGGCGCCGTGGCAGAAGCGACGAGCGTCGGAACTTCTTCATGAGAACATGCAAGGCCGAATCCGGCTTTCGGACATTGCAGGCGAATGCGGACTTTCCGTCAGCCACTTTGCCCGCTCATTCAAAACCTCTTTCGGCACCTCCACTCACCAGTGGCTGATTCAGCATCGCATTGACCACGCCAAACACCTGATGGCCCAGACCAGCATGTCGCTGATCGACATCGCGATTCGCTCAGGATTTAACGACCAGGCAGCGTTCACGCACACATTCCATCAAGTCGTCGGGGTCAGCCCCGGAAGATGGCGACGGCAAAGCATGACAAGGCATTTCCGAGCGTAAGGCCCCTCACTTCCCGCGGTTTCGAGCCAGTCGCGCCTCCGGGGCCGCCAATGCGACTCATTTTTAGGCAATAAACAATAAAACCAGCAAAATTCTGCAAGATAGCAGGCAGTTTTGACCCTACGCTGACTGCGCCCCTCTTCAATGTCTGGTTCGATCGAACACGAGAGCCAACCCCTGGAGAACAAAATGAAACCTGCGCAAACCAAACCTAGCATCGTCTTCTGTCACGGGATCTGGGCCGACGGCTCCTGTTTCGTCAAGGTGATTCCAACGGTTCAGGCGGAAGGGCATCAGGTGATCGCCTCCCAGTATGGCCTCGACACACTCGCCGGCGACGTCGCCGCAGTAAGACGCACACTGGGGCGGGTCAGCAGCCCCGCCATTCTTGTTGGGCACTCTTACGGCGGAAGCGTCATCACGGCTGCGGGAACTGATGACCGTGTCGCCGGACTGGTTTACATCGCTGCCCTCGCCCCTGACGCCAACGAGACATCGCAAAGCCAGATCAATCAATTCCCGGTGAGCGAAGTTTTCTCGCACATCGAAGTAGCGGACGGACGCGTTTGGATGAAGCCGGAGGGAGTCCGCTCATTTGCGGGAGACCTGCCAGAGGCTGAGCAGAAAATGGTATGGGCGACGCATTATGCACCAGACGCGGACTTGTTCAATCAGAAGGTGGATGGCACTGCGTGGAAGTCGAAGCCAAGCTGGTACATCGTAGCCACGCAAGACCGGACCGTGCAGCCAGAGCTGCAACGTTTTGTCTCGAAGCGCATGGGCGCCAAAGTGACCGAGGTCGCGAGCAGCCACGTCCCGATGCTCTCAAAGCCCGACCTGGTGATTGAGGTGATCCGGACCGCCGCAAAGGCCGTTCAGGCCCGCGCCACGGTCACATAAAAACCGCAAGCAGCCCGGTAAGAAGTAGGCCGAGGCTTGCGGTTGACGAGCTTGGCCTCGCTTTTCCGGAGAGGAGGGGAAAAGTGCCAGTCAGGCATTCCGTGAAAAAGGAGAAATGCGATGACCTCCGAAGTCCTGACGACAAGAGTAGCCGATGGAATTGCGGTCATTACACTGGGCAGCACAAGGCGCATCTATTTCGATGAGGAGATGGGCGACACGCCCACCGAGGCGCTGGAAGAATTCGCGGGCGACGCTAAGATTCGCGTTGTCGTGGTGACTGGCGGCGCACCCAGTTACTTTATTCGTCATTTTACCGTCGCTGCGCTTATCCGCCTCGCACAATCTCTGCGCGATTCCGGTCGCGAGTGGCCCGAGAACGCGACCTACAATGGGGGATTCTTCGACAAGGCCATGGCGCTATGCGAGAGCATGCCAAAAACCAGTAATCGCCGCGATTTCCGGCACAGCCCTGGTTGGTGGATTCGAGTTCGCGCTCTCTTGCGATCTGCGTATCGCGGAGGAGGGTGACTACCTGATCGGATTGCCGGAGGCGAACCTTGGACTCCTTCCCGGCGCCGGCGGCACGCAAAGGCTGCCACGCACCATCGGAACGCCAGCCGCGCTCATTCACATTTTGATGGGCGATCCGCTGACTCCGCGTGAAGCCGAAAGGAAGGGGCTGGTGCACGAAACCGTCAGCGGCAAGGCTCTCGATCGCGCATTGGAGATTGCAAAGCGCCTGGCGGCATATACACCAGAATGGGTTGCTTACATCAAGCGCCTCGTCCGCAACGCCACCGACACGCCGCTGGCACAGGGGCTGGCACTCGAACGTAATCTCTTCTTGAAATTGTGCATCACCGCACCTGCACTCGCGCGCATGCGTGCCTATGAAGAGGAACACGTCACCTCGCCGTCGCGCTCGATTGTGGTCCAAGCAAGGGGCGTGAGTCATGACTGAATCAGCGGCGCACGTGCGGGTCATCGAGGAAACGTCTGCGTACTGGAGGGTTCTGTTCGAAAACCCGCCTTTCAACATTGTCGACGCCACCATATTCGAAGGGCTCCAGGACCTGCTCGCTCGAATGGATGCCAGCCGGAGCGTGCGTGTCGTTGTATTCGAGAGCGCCAATCCTGAGTTCTACCTTGCTCACTTTGAATTGACAGGCAAGACGGGAAACATCACCACAGCTGTCGGACCTTCCGGCCTCCCGATCCTGATGGATACGTTCGTCCGTCTCACCAAGTCCCCGGTGGTCAGCATCGCGAAGATCCGAGGCTGCGTTCGGGGCGTTAGCAGCGAGTTCGTCCTCGCCTGCGATATGCGCTTCGCGTCGCGCGAGAACACGCGACTGGGCCAACCCGAAGTCGGGGTGGGATTGCATCCTGGCGGCGGGGGTACGGAACGCCTGCCACATCTCGTCGGCCGCGGCCGCGCGCTCGAAATCGTTCTCGGCGCGAACGACTTCGACGGCGACACTGCGGAACGATACGGAAACGATACGGATACGTTAAGCGGGCACTTCCGGACGCGGAGCTGGACAGCTTCGTCGACGCGCTTGCACGCCGGATCGCCTCCTTCGACCGGGGTGCTATCGCGGCGGCCAAGAACCTCGTTAACCAAGTCTCGTTGCCATCCGCCGACCGGCTCCTCGACGCCCTCAATTCCTTTCAGACAGCCCTGACATGGACTGAAACGCAACGGCGAATCCAAGCTCTGTTAAAGCGCGGACTCCAAAGTGACCGCGACTTCGAGTATCGATGGCCCGCGGCACTCGATTCGGCGAAGATATCCAGGCGTTGAATCAGATAGGTATTGGCATGCGGATTGCCGATTCCGAAGGGGGCAATCTGCGTGGATTCCACTCGCTCGCGCAGATCGAGTCCGAGCGAGGCGTAGCTATTGGGATCACTGCTCGACAACTGCTCGACAGAGGAATGTACTTCAGGTTATCGAGCGGCTCGGTAGGCAGCGACTACTCGAGCGGTGCTCTGCAATACGGCGGCTTCAGAATCGAACGCAACGATGTGGGGCCGGGAAAGTTATCCGCCTACTACTCCCGTTACGATGCGAATGCGGCGCACTACCTGGATGGCAACGGGAACGAGCGGCGCGACAACCTCGACCTGCGTTATGCAATTGCGCGAGGTGCCGTCGATTGGGACCTCGAAGGAATGCGCCAGACGGGTCGATTGGGCAACGAGGAGATTCGAGCCTGGGCAGTGGGATCGCGCGGTGGATATGCGTTTAAAGGAACTCCTTGGAGTCCACGAATCGGGATTCAAGTGGATTTGGCCTCCATTGTGGGAACCCTTCAGTTTCTAGTTCGCCCGACGGCACGGTGATTGACGTTTTCTGTTACACAGGACAATGAAGGAGATATGCCCGTGAATAGCCCAAAGCCCCTAATACAACCCGAGGAGTGCGCATTGCTGCTGATTGATCAGCAGGCGGGCCTCGCATTCGGCGTCGGGTCAATTGATCGACAAGTGCTCTTGAACAATGCCATAGCGCTTGCGAAGACGGCCATCGTGTTCAAGCTCCCCGTCATTGTCTCCACCTCTGCGAGCAAAGTGTAGCGGACCGCTGATGCCTGCGATCCAGGCGGCGCTTCCGGGCATTCAGTCCATCGAACGCCGCAACATGAATATCTGGGAGGACGACGCGGTCCGAAGCGCCGTAGTGAAGACCCAGCGGCGGCGTTTGCTGATTTCGGGATTGCTCACGGAAGCCTGCGTTTCATTTCCAGTGCTATCCGCGCTTGCCGAAGGCTACGAAGTGTTCGTTGTCGGTGATGCCTGCGGCGGCCTGACGATGGCTAGTCATGAATTGGCACTGCGAAGAATGGAAGCGGCGGGAGCGCGAATGACTTCCTGGATCCAAGTCTTGCTCGAACTACAGCGCGACTGGACCCGTCACGAGACTTACGATGGGTGTCGCGCCATTGTCGAGTCTAACGCTGGCGGATACGGTTCGACGCCATCAGCTCAACATTTGGCGATAGGCTCCACTCGATCAATGTGTCATCCGCTCATTTGACTTCTGTGATCTCAGCATCTTACTAATGCAAGTCGGACTCCTTCAATCGCGCGAAACCGCCTCGTGACACTCTGCTTCTCAAGGCGATGTTGCTTTGCGCATTCGCTAGTGCGACAGCGTCGAGAGTGAGGAGCATGAACATGTTGAAGATCCGGACGCCTGCGGCGATCTCTCCACAGAAGCTCACAACCGCGCGATGGATCGCGCCGTCCAGGCCGGCGCCGTTCCGATCACGACGTTCCAGTACCTCTTCGGGCTCCAACAGGACTGGGCACGCGCGGAAACCTATGAGGGCGTGATGGAGATCCTGCCTACGCATTCATCGCATGGCATTCAGGTCCGCTTTTCGAACTGGGTACTAGGCGAGCATGGCACGGAGGCCAGCACCAAAGTGGCTTAACACGAGGCTCTGCCAATACCGTGACGACACTAAAAGAGCCTAACAGGAGAACACAGCCGTGACGATACAGACACTAGGTAAACATGAGACGGGGAAGTTGCAGGCGATCTCGACGAAAGAAGTTCTCGAGCGACACTTGAAGTACTTTGGCGATGGGGACCTTGCAGGACTTCTCTCGGATTACGTGCCGGAGACCGTCGTGTTCACGCCAGTCGGGTTTGGCGGGGCTGGGGGCGCAGCAAAAGGCGCGGCCGCGCTTAGGTCGGTCTTTTCCATAGTTCTCGCGGAGTTCGCCAAGCCCGGCACGCGGTTCGAGATGCGACAAAAGGTGATCGAAGGCGACTATGCCTACATCGTCTGGGAAGCGGAAACCGCACAGAATGTCTACGAACTCGGGTCCGACACCTTCATCGTCAAAGACGGCAAGATCGTTCTACAGTCGATCGCCGCTAAGATCGTGCCTAAGTGACGGAAACACCTCAGCTAATAGAGAGCGGCTAGCGCACGCTACTGGATGTCGCGTGATCGAAGAAGCTCTCTGACGTGCCCAAGAATGAATAACAGCGCAAAACACGTGATTTTCGATTTTGCCGCTGGGCAGCTAGTTCAATTCCCTTGCGCACTGATCAAGTGCGTTGACTTTGGCGCATCGCCTATTTGAAAACGGCGTACAGCCACTTCCGAAATCCGATCGGCCTTGGTGACGCGCTGGTGCAAGCGCAAGTGTTCGAGCCACGAGCCCGTGAGAAAGGTCTCAATGAAGCGACCGTCGTCGGCCGAGTCCTCGAAAATGCCCCAATCGTAAGCGCCGTCTCGACGGCGCTCGCGTGAGTTCTGACCAAGCGCGTGCAGAAACGCTATTCGGTTTTTAGGATCAATACGGTATTCGACCATTACCAGAACCGGGCCGCGGTCGGCTTCGATGGCATGAGTCGTGACCGGGTTAGGCCAGTGCATGGACGGCGAGAAATCGACATTCGCTCCTGTTTGCAACTTCCACCGCCACGTGAGGGGAATTCCTATTGCCGCGCCCGCCGATGCGAGAAGCAGCGCCGCCGGCAAACTCAATGCACCGAACATCAACGTCACATACATGGCAAGACCGCGACCGCGAACCCACTCCGGCAAGGCAACTTGCGCCGAGACATTGAGACTGGCCACAGCGGCGATCCAGGACGCGCCTGCAATGAAGCTGGCGACTATCGCAGTCGCGGGTTGGCGAGCGACGGCAAACAATGCCGTTGCGAGTGCTGTGCCTAGACTGGCAGCTGCAACGAGGGAATCGGCTCCTAGCTTTCCCCTGAGCCGGCGCAAGAGGAACGCGCCTCCCACGGCTGAAGCGCCAATGGCACCGAGTAGCACGCCGTACAGCGCGGGGCCCCCCGCGATCTGCGTACGCGCGACCAGTGGAAGCAACGCCCAGTAAGCGCTGCCAAATACGAAGAATGCAATCGTGCGAATCAGTGTTGCTCGAAGATAAGGGTTGTATCGGGCATAGCGAAGCCCGGTGCGAATCGCACTTCCAAAGGACTCGGGTGGCAGCGCTGAAGCGCTTTTTGTCGGTGCGCGCCACCATAAGAGAGCCGCGATGACGCCGATATTGCTAAAGGCATCTAGCCAGAAGGGTGCCGCAATGCCGGCTGCGTACCCACAGTCGCCGTTGGCGACGGCGCCTTTGGAGTTTCCTCCGAATGGTTAGGTTCTTCTGACCGGCAAGGACGACCTGCGCTCGATCAAGCCGCGGCCCAGCGTCGAGGACCAGGACCGAGTGCTGCGCTCCGGCAATCTGCTCGGCAAATGAGGGCGCCCACGACGCCCGAACCGACCACAACGAGATCGGCATCCACGTCGCCGTTGTTGAAGCGTCGTGGACACAGGCTGGACGTACGCTCAGGAAGTGGATTTCGGCGCCGTACTGAACTTGAAAAAAACTTGGGTGGGCTGATGCAGGTGTCGTCCGCGTCCTTCTGTCCGATCGAATCGGAACTGCTGCGCAACAGAATACGGGCGCATACATTCAAGATCAGGCGTATTGGGGACAGGGACAGAACTTCAGACTGGACGAGGTGAGCTACGAGCGCTCATACTGGGGGCCTGGACCCCCAAGGTTGGGGTTTCGGGCGGTACATGCAGGAGGCGCAAAGATCGGATAGGTACGTTGGCGAAACGCTAGTCAGTTCGCAGGCCGCTGGACTCCCAGAGTCGCATCCTGCATCTGTCAGAGCAGCCTGCTGCATCGCGACCAATCGAGCACGGGGACGCCGAACGCGGACTGTTGATTCTAGCGAGGCGCTGAGCACCGGATCGCGGCTGAGGCGATGACCGGCGGCGCGGCCGTCCCGCCGGAGTCGGTTTTCAACATCGTCATGCGTGAGAATCGCGCGGGCCGCTCATTGATGCGGGCTATCGCTCCTATAGAGAGAGCCGATTGGACTTGGCGCGGTCTTGAGGTCTAACTGCACGCAGGGCATCGTAAATATTGACGACGCGTTGGCCGAAGATGCTTTTTCAGCTTATGCGCGACTTGACAAGAACGACTCGAATTGGTGCTGCGCGCTGCTGGCAATGGACAGGTCATGGAGAAGGCTGGTCAATCTCGGCAAGGCAATAGACGATGAGCACTACCTCAACAGACCTCAGCTCTGCTGAAAGCACTCATCGGCTGGCGGTGGAGATTGAGGCGCAAGTCGAGCACCTCGACCTCGCGACCGTGATCAAAATTTCGCAAGCTGTCTCGGGCGAGTTGGTCCTTGAGAAGCTGATCGACGCAATTATGCGTACGGCGATTGAGCACGGGGGCGCTGAGCGCGGCGTGCTGGTTCTCTCGCGATCGACCGAGTCGCGGATCGCCGCGCAAGGCACGATGTGCGACGGCAGGATCGTCGTTAAGCTGCACGACCAACCCATGACCCCGGCGGTAGTGCCGGAATCGCTGATGCGGCATGTCCTGTGTACGAACGAGAGCGTGACTCTCAACGATGCAGCGGCTCAGAATCAATTCGCCGCCGACGCATACATCCGGCTTCAGCATGTTTGTTCCATCGTTTGCCTGCCACTTCTCAACCGCGGTCAACCGATAGGGGCACTCTATCTCGAGAACAACCTCACCCCTAGGGCATTCACGCCGGCTCGGATCGCAGTGCTCAAGTTGCTCGCCTCGCAAGCCGCGATCTCGCTGCAACAGGCCCGTTTATGCCGCGATCTCACCGAACGCGAAGCAACAATTCGGTGCCTGGTTGAAGCACAAGCCCCGCAGACCGGGGACGAGTTGCGTGCCATTATCGACAATGCACACGTATTTCTCTGGTCCCACTTGCCCGACGGGTACTGCGATTTCCTCAATCAGTCTTGGTTGAACTATTTCAACCTTTCCTTGCAAGAGGCGCAAGGCGCTGGCTGGGCGAGGGTGCTCCACCCCGACGATGCTGCGCACCATCTCGAAAGTTGGCAAAAGTCTGTATTGACAGGTATTCCGTTCGAGACCCAAGCACGATATCGCCGTTCCGATGGTGAGTACCGATGGTTCCTGAACCGCGCCAAACCGCGGCGTGACAAAACGGGAAGGATCGTCAAGTGGTATGGAACAAACATTGATATTGAGAATCTGAAGCGAACCGAGGCAAGGCTACGTCAAAGCGAAGCCTACCTGGCGGAAGCGCAAAGACTCAGTCACACCGGCAGCTTCGGTTGGAATTTAGCTGCAGGAGAGATTATCTGGTCAGACGAAACCTATCGTATCTTCGAGTACGATTACGCCAGGAAGCCGAGCGTGGACATGTTGGTTCAGCGTGTACATCCCGAAGATCGGGCCCTCGTACAAGAGCTCATCGATCGAGTATCCAAGTCAGGCGCTGACTTCGAACATGAGTATCGATTGCTGCTGCCTGACGGGCGAGTTAAGCACGTCCACGCAATCGCTCACGCTTCACAGGATGCATCCGGCAAACGGGAGTTCATCGGGGCTGTGATCGACGTCACCGAACGCAAGATTACCGAAGGACAGCTACGGTGTCGTGCCCAGGAACTCCAAAGAAGCGAGTTTTATCTTGCGGAAGGGCAGCGTCTCGGTCATACGGGGAGCTGGGCTTTCAATCCTTCGGGTTTTTTTGAATATTGGTCTCGGGAATTGTTTCAAATCTATGGGCTCGACCCCCGGAGGGGAGCCCCCACGCTCGAGCAGTACCTGGCCACCATTCACCCGGAAGACCGCGACTTCATGGCAGAGACCGTAAAGAGGATGTGCGAGCTGGGTTCCGGATTCGACGTAAAGAAGCGGATCATTCGACCGGAGGGCGTTCGCTACATTCGATGCGTCGGTATCCCGGTC